>ERZ857882.14-NODE-14-length-174270-cov-6.563953_pt1 | contig 174270 bp, 150 predicted proteins | sample MGYA00519697_ERZ857882 | MGnify/ENA primary metagenome ERZ857882 (study PRJEB31778, sample SAMEA3449373) | human gut metagenome | biome: human gut; feature: human-associated habitat; material: faeces | place: United Kingdom | collected 2010/2012 ...
CGATGCTTTTGGCTTTGTTCTTTGTAATTATGACTGTATGTCCGCATTTAGCAAATCAGTTTTCACCGGTATTGGGAATGCTGTTAAATATTGCGGCACTGGCTGTGTTGATTCTGTTCGGATGCCATAATCCATCCATGTTTAATCAATCTACATTGGTTCTTGGGTATCTGCTGCTATATGGTTATGATGTTACGGGAAAAAGCTATCAGATGCGATTAGTCGGAATGGCTTTAGGTGCAGCACTTACCTGCTTCGTATTTTATCGAAATCATAAAAACAGAACTTATAAAAGAAATCTGAAAGATCTGATACAAGAATTTGATATCACTTCTTCCAGAACAAAATGGCAGATATGTCAGATTTTATGCGTACCGATTGTCCTTTGCATTGCAGAACTTTGTAATATGCCACGTGCAATGTGGGCTGGTATTGCGGCCATGTCCGTGATTTTGCCGTCTATGGAAGATATGCACTACAGAGTCCGTAAAAGGATTGTCGGAAATATTGCAGGTGTTATATGTTTTACAGTATTATATTTTCTGCTTCCTTCGTCAATCTATGCATATATAGGAATTCTTGGTGGAATCGGTGTAGGATTTTCAGCACAATATGGCTGGCAGGCAGTATTTAACACATTTGGTGCTTTAGCCATTGCTGCAGAGACATATGGACTACAAGGAGCGGTTAGTCTTAGAGTGAGTCAAAATGTTTTTGGTGTTGTGTTTGCTTTAGCATTTTGTGTTATATTTTATTGGTTTATGCCTAAAAAAAAGGAAAGTGAGGTGACCGTACATGCAGAGTGAAGTGAATCAGGAAGAAAATTTGAATAGAATTATTACGGTTCCTAGATAAGGTTTTTTATGATGAAAACAGTATATCATATGCGGTCATGCATTGAAAATACTGTTCAGTTAAGAAATGCTGTATTTTTTAGGTGCACTAATGTGTAGAAAGCAGGTGTATGATGAGTTCAAATCATTTTTTGGGGTATGACAAAAAGACAGATTGCTTATCTGCTTTATAATGCAGTATAATGGTAACGAGATTTATGCAACCCGATACATGAAATTCCTATTTCTCTTTGGACGGAGGTGGATAGGATATTTTCGATTGTACCTGACAGGTGTCAGATACTTTTGTATGAGAAGCATGGACTCTGTTTCGTTACCATCGTGTTTGAGATATGCCCTGCATATGTTTACTGCATTTGAAACGGATTTACTCTGCATCTGGAGCATAAACTGAATATACTCGCGGAAAGAAAGTTTGCGGTTCCTGGTAAAATCACTTTCCGGATTACGGCAGAACATGGAGTGAATTTCAAGATTCTCCTGCCATATCTTCAGACATACGTTTGCATCAAGATTTTGCGAGAATGAAACCAGCATCAAAGTAATTCAAGAGGTAATGGGACATGCTGATGTATCGACTACCATGAACATATATGCAGAAGCAAACCCAGATGTTACCAAATCAGTAATTGAGAAATTATCAAAAAATATGGATATTTTTTAGAAAAGAGTCCTGTGATTGAACTCTTTGAAGATTGAAAATATACCTATTCATACTGTGGCAAATATGTTATACTTGCTAAGTATTGTTGTGTTTGACACAGCAGTACATGCATAAAATAAAAAGACGTATTTTAAGGCGAATGACATCTTTTGGACGCACAAAAGTCAAAAAAACGTCCAAGAGTGACCAAGTATATAAAATCCGGGAAAGCCCATTTTCCAAGGGCTTGCAAGGATATACAAGAGTTAGCTTAGCAATCAAAAAAATTCTCGACAATGAAGAGCTTAGACAGCCCTGTTAAGGAAAATAAGGCAGCTAATAGCAATGAAGCTCAGCCGGCAGTTAAAGAAGAGAAAATTGATTTCTCAAATGTAAAGATTGAACCTTTATTTGAAGAAGAAGTTGATTTTGAAACATTTAGTAAGTCAGCTTTAGAGCAGTAAAGGTTAAGGAATGTGTTGCAGTACCAAAGAGCAAGAAACTTTTACAGTTTACACTTAATGATGGTACAGGCGTTGACAGAACAATTCTTTCAGGTATTCACGCATACTATGAACCGGAAGAATTAGTTGGCAAGACACTTATTGCAATCACAAACCTCCCACCTAGAAAGATGATGGGAATAGAATCTTGTGGTATGTTACTTTCAGCAGTAAACAACCTTAAGGATTCAGAAGATGAAGAACTTCATCTTGTTATGGTAGATAATCATATTCCGGCAGGAGCAAAGCTGTATTAAGATGATATAAAGATGTACTGTTTTACCAAATAGACAGGATGTACTTCATTTGATAAAAAAATGGGCAATTCCAATCGGGATTGCCCATTTTTAAAACAAACAGAAATACAAATCGGAACTTAACACCACAATATGGAATCATCAGGATTCTTCACCTATTTACATTGTAGGAAGTTACGATTTTCACACAGCATATATTAAAGATAAACGATGTAGAAGGTTGCAAGAATAATGGTTACCGGATTTGCAAAATTTAAAGGAGAAAAATTATGAAAGAGATATATGTAACTAATAACGAAGTTGATCTTCAAATGCTTATTGGAATTTTGGAAAGTCAGGGTATAACCGCAGAGGTTAAGGCAGACGGAGCCGGAGATTATTTTAGGGTAGCCGGTTCAGACTTTAATATCAATAAAAGAGTGCTGGTAAAAGATGAAGATTGGGAAAAAGCATTAAGATTAGCTGAAGATAATGGATATAAGGAAAAAAAATCTGCAGTTAAAAGGGATAACAGACAGATTTGGGTAGCCAGAATAATTTTAATTGTTTGCGTTGCGGCTATATTTGTGAGTATACTTCTTAGTGTGCTAAACAATTAGATATAAAGGATATAATTACTGTTAAAATATACGAATAGCCGCCGACAGAATGGAGGGGCAGTACATATTATAAGAAAAAAGGAATTACATATGAAAAAATATTTAAGTTTTATACTGTCGTTTTTATTAATGATAACCACCATTACCGTAACACCGGTTCATGCAGATGGAGAACTGAGACGTGAAGTATTGTATATGGGAGTGAAATATGATGTTGCTGCAGGAAGCGAAAAGGAACAGTATGAGTTTCCACTAATTCGCTTGGAAAAATTATGGCGGATACAGTAGAAGAATTACAGTTTGGACAGGAACTGGAATTTGAAGGAGAATTTGACAAATCATATTATTTTACGATGCCAAATAGTTTCTCACATGTAAAATTTGCCTGCCTGAATCCTACCGATTCTGACGGAAATAGAATATTAAACATGAGAGTCAGATATTTTCAGGAAAGTTCTTTGGAAGAGGAAACTTATATGAGAACTCCTGACAAATACATAAATACAGCCCTAAATCCTATTGATACAAAAAACAAACCTCATATCTTTAATATTTATGCACACAAATGGCCTCAAACCAGTGGCAATGAAAATATTACCACCAAATCGCTTTTGTAACTAGAGAAAAATAAATAAAAGTAAAAACCTCTCCGTTTGTGATATGTACCTGAAATTTTGATACATATCATAGATGGAGAGGTTTCTGTTTTTTATATAAGATTATTTTGATGATTTTTTACGTTTTAATGTTAGGGTCAATATGCCACCTGCTGAAATAAAGAAAATTTCTATCCACAATACTATGCTACTGTTTTCTCCTGTTTGTGGAGAATTTGTATCAGATATAGATGTTGCCGGCTTTGTTGTGGTAATTTCAGTATCAGTATTGGATGTTGCCGGCTTTGTTGTGGTAATTTCAGTATCAGCCTTAGATGTTGCAGGCTCTGTTGTAGTAATTTCGGTAGCAGGCTTAGTTGTAGCCGGTTCTGTTGTAGTAGTTTCGGTGGCAGGCTTAGTTGTTGCTACTTCTGTTACAGTGAATTGAGTTTCAGCAGAACCTGTTGTTGAAACCACGCTCAAAGTATGTTTTCCAACGCTTAATGTTTTTACAAATTCACCTTTTATAGTGACAATTGTACTACCTTCCATAAGGATGTAGTTGCTTGGATCAAGTTCTTTGCCATCTATAAGAATTTTTTGAAAGTCTGCCAGTTCAGCACTTGATTTAAAAGTCGCAGACTTACCTTGCTCAACAAATTGGTTTGCACCCTCAATAATTTTTGGCTTATCGACAGGCTTTAGCTCAAGAGCAGCAATTGCATCTTCAATAGCTTTTGCCATTGCATCAACATTTGCCTGTTCAGTGTAATCTTTGTCACGAGCGACAGCGTCTATGGCTGCCGTAACAGCTGTAAAATCCTTGTAATCATCTTTGTTTAGGGCAGTTGCCTTCGCAATAGCATCGTTTACTTGAGAATAATCAGCCTGGAACAAATATTTTTGGGTATATGTGGAGTAGTATAAATTATAATATTGGGTATCACCAATCTGTCTAATAAAATATGTACCACATAATTTATTTGAGCTATCAATAGTGAAAGCAGGGGGTGTGAGGAAAAGAAGTGCATCCTGGTCATATATCTTTTGTGGAAGCGCATCAATATTTCCGGTTTTAGGGTTAATGTAGTATAAGCAGACATTTTCCTGTTTGAGGTCACGGGCATTTCCATTTTCGTCTAACCATTTTCCGTCGGTTGCTTTTTCATACTGTTTGCCGCCTACTGAAACAGTTGAATTGCTTGTCTTAAGAGGCTCATATTGAATTGCCGTAATATATGTCAAAACGCCATTTTTAGAAATTATGGAGTATTCCGTATCGCCTGTCTTTGACACATCTGCAAATTCAGTATGTATCAAATTATTTTGGGCATTAGTGGAAACTTCATAAATTTTTCCTTTATTGTAATAGGTTAATCCCGGAATATCAGAATCAACGACTGAAGCATGTGTAGTACCATCCGTAAGGTTAGTTACATCATTTCCATTATTGACAGACATTTTAACTGTGCCTGGTTTATATTTATCAGGGTAAAAGGAATATTTCTGGGTCATTACCTTGTCGTACATTACATCAGAAACATGAGTTTGTTCTGTCGGTTCTTCAAAAATTGTCACGGTCTTATTTCCTACTTTGGCAATGGAATAGGATGATATATAGTTGCAATTTTTTGCAAAAACCATAGTAACAAGTCTTCCATTTTCATCTACAAGGTTATTTTCTGAATAAAAGGCGTTGGTTTCAGGGTTATAATAAAAACCCTCTATACCATATGAGCCGGTATCATTTTTAACGTCATGGCATACTACCCAGGAAACAAGTATTTTACCATCTATTTTGGTTACTTTTGGATTATATGTGCTAATATTGTCAGAATTATAATAAGATACATTGGTAGTTTTAAAATCAATCCACGTATTATTGCTGTCACAAACTGCAAGGGATATTCTTAATGCACTTGCGATGTCTTCTCCTGTGAATGTTTCTTTAAAGCCTTTTGTGGCATTGGTCCAGACGATTATGCCGTCATTGTTATCAGAATATATGAAGGGCTCCATGTCCCAAGTGCCATCATCCTCAATGGAAACAGGTCGGGAACAGCTTTGATTTCCGATTATAGAAAACCCAAGCTCAGAACGGTTCCAGACTTCCCTGTCACCGAAATCCGAAGTAAATACAAACATCTCTTTGGACATACTGGGATATGGTGCTGACTTAATTTCACTAAGATTGTACATACCTGCAAGTAACTTTAAGTCGTAGACATCGTCGTTTTGTGCTGATATGGTTGTAGGTATTAGTCCAATAAGTAATGTCAAAGATAAAACAAGAGATAGTAATCTTGTTTTGCAAAAAATTCTTTTTTTCATAAAACTCCTCCTTGAATATAAGTGAATAGGAAGCAAAGCATATACATCTTTATTTATAAATAATTCTACATTATTTACTTTTTAAAGTAAATAATGTAAAAAGAAAAATGCGGTAGGGGTGACACATTGCCGTGAAAACATATTCGGACGGAAAAGAAGTTCTGGAGGGGTAAGCCATCTATTCCACACACTCAATTACTATAACTTCGCAACTCTCCAATTTAAGCACTTTCCCATTAATTTCCTTTATTCCAACATTTGAGAGAACAACTTTTTTAACAGGATATTTCAATTTTATAGCGGTAGATTCTTTTCCAAAATCTGCAACAACAAGGATACGTTGGTTGTCTGACACACGATAATAAGCCATTACATATTCAGTATCTTCATAGGCAGGTTCAAATACACCGTAAGTGAATACTTCTTTGTATTCAGGAGATTTACGTGTAGCCACTAACTTTCGGTAGTAATTTAAAACAGAGTCAGGGTCGTTTTCCTGATTTTGTACGTTAATGTCCTTATAGTTAGAATTAACTTTAAGCCAAGGAGTTCCTGTTGTAAAACCGGCATTATCTGCGTCGCTCCATTGTACAGGAGTTCTGGCATTGTCACGACTCATTTTGCTACATACAGCCAAAGCTTCTTTATCTGATAGACCGGCACTTATGGCGAGATTATATTGGTCAATTGTGTTAATGTCGTTATATTCTTTAACATCGTTCCAAACGGCATTCTGCATTCCGATTTCCTGTCCCTGATAAATAAAAGGGATTCCGCGAAGAAGTACGCTTACAGTTCCGAGCATCTTTGTTCCAAGAGGATTTCTTGCATATTCAGGCAAAAATCTTGAAACACCTCTAGGTTCATCATGGTTTTCAATAATATTAGCTTCAATACCACATTTTTGAACCTGAAGCTGTGAGTTTATAATGGTTTTACGCCAATCATTAAAATTAATATCAGGTGCATCGTACCAGCCATGGGCACCGTCGCTAAGGGTATGGGCACTAAAATCAAAAATAGTAGAGAAGTGTCCGTTTTCACCGATAAATTGTGAAAGCTCATCTTTATGCATATTGAAAACTTCAGCAACAGTAAAGGCATCGTACTTTTCAAAAGTATTTTTCTTAAGGTCTTCTAAGTATTCACCAACACCTTCAACATCTTCAACCATTCGCCAGCAACCGGCAAGACCGTCTGCACCGTCAGGTTCAAGATTAGGAAAGTCTAAATCTTTTTTGATGTTAATAATTGCATCAATTCTAAAACCGGCCAAACCTTTTTCAAGCCACCAGTTAATCATATCGTAAAGTTTCTTGCGTAATGTAGGATTTTCCCAATTTAGATCAGGCTGTTCTTTGGCAAACATATGGAAATAATATTTGTCAGTTCCGGGAACCGGTTCCCAACAATTGCCACCAAAATAAGAACGGTAATTGCTAGGTGGATTGCCGTCTTTACCTTTTCTAAAATAGAAATAATCGGCGTATTCCCCATCAGGGTCAGCTAAAGCTTTTTGGAACCATTCGTGTTTATCTGAACAGTGATTAATAACCAAGTCCATAATAATATACATATTACGTTTTTTAGCTTCTGCCAGCAATTCGTCAAATTCTTCCATTGTACCAAATTCTTCAGCAATAGAATAATAGTCAGAAATGTCATACCCCTGATCTACAAAAGGTGATTTGTAAATAGGAGAAAGCCAAATAATATCAACTCCTAAATCCTTTAAATAATCAAGCTTAGAAATAATACCTCTTAAATCTCCGATTCCATCTCCATTACTGTCTAGAAAACTTTTTGGATATATCTGATAAGCTACTTTGTCATGCCACCACTTTTTTTTCATTGCTTTTACCTCGTTATTGCCATATTAATTAAGGCAAACGCTTTCTTTTGTATTGATTATTTGATTACACGGATTATTCCATGCCTTGCAATCTCACAATTTTTTGCTTACATTATCACATTGTGAAATATTGCTTTGTGTATTATACTGCTATTATAAAATAAAAAAAACTATAGTTCTTGCATAATTTTTACAAAGTATAACACAATACTGCTTTTAGAGGAGAGATTTATGATAATGCTTAAAAATTAATCTCTGGCATCTTTTCTATATTTACCCGGTGTAATTCCGTATTTCTTTTTGAAACACCTGTTAAAATAGGACAAATTATCAAAACCGGTATTTATTGCAATATTAATTATGTCATCAGAAGTTGTGGTAAGAAGTTTTGCTGCAACTTCGAGTCTGTAATCGTTAAGATATTGTACAAAACTCATCCCCATGGTTTCTTTAAAGAACTTCATAAAATATGATTTACTATAGAAGCAATGACCGGCAATTTCTTCTATGGAGATATTATCCTGAAAATGTTCAGCAACATAAGAAAGAATTGTTTTTATTTTTTCAAGAGCTTTTTTGCTAATTGGTTTAATTTCATTTCGCCCACAATTGGATATCAGAAGGTAAAAAATCTGAAAAAGATAAGATTTAACAGCTAGCTGATATGCATAAGGACGTTTGTCACACAATTTATCTATTTCGTTAATTAGAGAATAGAGAGAGTCGTGAAAATCAAAGTTACTATTAATTACAGGATATATATTTAGATTTCCTGAAAGTAAAGGTTGAATAAACTTGTCATTGCACAAATCATAGCCTGAAGATTTAAGAAGACTTGATTTAAAAAGAATATTTTCATATTCCATAATACTACAATCTTTTTGGCTAATAGAATGAAGTTGTCCCGGAAAGACGAAAACAACATCACCGGCGTTAACAGTATACGTTACAAGATTAACATTAACTAACCCCTGTCCTTTTTTGATTACAATTAGTTCAACTTCGTTATGCCAGTGAAGATTAACTGATTTGAAATCTAGTGGAATAGAGCACAAATAAGTATTATAAGGAAAATCATTGGGCGTATGTTTTTTGTTTTCGTGGTAAATTTCGTATTGATTCTTCTCCATAAAGTACCTCCCAAAATCAAAAAAAGATAGTATTGTGCAAAAAAACAAAACTATAATGCAATATTTTTAATAATAACAATATTATAATATAGTTACAAATATAAAACCATATTTTTTTAGGAGGTATTAAAATGAATCTTTCGGAGATTATTAAATCAGAGTATAATAAGTCAATTTCAGAATGTACAAACGAGGAAATTTACAATGCTTTACTTACTTTGGTAAAAACAATGGCAGAAGGAAAACAGCATAAAAATTCAAAGAAAAAATTATACTATATTTCAGCAGAATTTTTAATAGGAAAGCTTTTGTCTAATAACCTTATTAATCTTGGAATTTATGATGACATAAAAGAAGAACTTGCAAAAAATGGCAAGGATTTATGTGAAATAGAAGAATTTGAAAAGGAGCCATCTCTTGGAAACGGAGGACTTGGAAGACTTGCAGCCTGCTTTCTAGATTCTATTGCAACATTAGGACTTAATGGTGACGGAGTAGGATTAAACTATCATTTCGGATTATTCAGACAGGTATTTAAGAATAATGCGCAGACTACAATTCCAGATCCATGGCTTACAGAAAAAAGTTGGCTTACAAAGACTGATGTAACATATACAGTTAAGTTTAGAGATATGAATGTTACTTCAAGAATGTATGATATTGATGTGACAGGTTATGACAGCACAACTAATAAACTTCACTTATTTGATATTGAAAGTGTAGATGAAAATATTGTAGAAGACGGAATTAATTTTAACAAAGAGGATATTGAAAAGAATCTTACACTATTCCTTTATCCTGATGATAGTGATGATGCAGGTAGAATTCTTAGAATTTATCAGCAGTATTTTATGGTATCAAGTGCAGCTCAATTAATTCTTGATGAAGCAGTAGAAAAAGGATGCAAGTTATATGACTTAGCTGATTATGCAGTTATACAGATTAATGATACACATCCAACAATGGTTATTCCTGAACTTATCCGTTTAATGGTAGAAAGAGGACTTGAAATGGATGAGGCGATTGAAGCTGTAACAAAGGCATGTGCATATACTAATCACACAATTTTATCAGAAGCTCTAGAGAAGTGGCCTATATCATATCTTAAGAAGGCGGTGCCACAGCTTATTCCTATTATTGAAGTATTAGATGATAAAGTAAGAAGAAAGTATGATGATGGTTCAGTTTACATTATCGATAGAGAAGAAAGAGTACACATGGCTCACATTGACATTCATTATTCATCAAGTGTTAATGGCGTGGCGTCACTTCACACAGATATTCTTAAGAATGTAGAATTAAATAATTTTTATAAAATCTATCCTGAAAAGTTTAATAATAAGACTAATGGAATTACGTTTAGAAGATGGCTTATTCATAGCAATCCACAGCTTACAGAGCTTATTACATCACTTATTGGGGATGGATTTAAGAAAGATGCAACAGAATTAGAAAAACTTTTGGATTATAAAGACAATGAGGAAGTATTAAACAAGATTCTTAGTATTAAAAACACAAAGAAAGCAGAATTAAAGAATGCCTTAATGGAAAGACAGAATATAGAAATTAATGAAAATTCTATTTTTGATATTCAGATTAAGAGACTTCATGAATACAAACGTCAGCAATTAAATGCGTTATATGTAATTCATAAATATTTAGAAATTAAAGCAGGTAAAAAGCCAACAACTCCAATAACAGTAATTTTTGGAGCAAAGGCAGCTCCTGCATACATTATTGCACAGGACATAATTCATCTTATACTTTGCCTTCAAAAATTGATAAATAATGATCCTGAAGTTAGTCAATATCTTAAAGTGGTAATGGTTGAAAACTATAACGTAACATGGGCTGAAAAGTTAATTCCTGCATGTGATATTTCAGAACAGATTTCACTTGCATCAAAAGAAGCAAGTGGTACAGGTAATATGAAATTTATGCTTAATGGAGCAGTAACTTTAGGTACTGAAGATGGTGCTAATGTAGAAATTCATGATTTGGTAGGAGATGATAATATTTACATCTTTGGTGATTTAAGTGAAACTGTTGTAGAAAGATATGCCAACGGAAGCTATTGCGCTGCACAGTATTATAATAATAATCCGATTATTAAAGAGGCAGTTGACTTCATAACAGGAAATAAACTTATGTCCATAGGTGATAAGGAGCGTCTTGAAAGGCTTTCGAATGAACTTATTGGAAAAGACTGGTTTATGACATTCCCTGATTTTGATGTATATGTAAAAACGAGAGAGCAGGCCTATGCCGATTATGAAAACAGACATGATTGGGCTAAGAAGATGCTTGTAAATATTGCGAAAGCAGGATATTTCTCATCAGATAGAACAATTGAAGAATATAATAGAGATATTTGGAAATTAGAACAATAAGGTATATCAACACAAAAAAAATTATCCCACCAGTGCAAAGGCGGGATAATTTTTTTGAATACTGTAATCAAAAAATCAAAGTGAAATCACATTTAAAATCTTAAAAATCATTCTTGAAATTTTAACAACCAAATAGAAAAAACACCCTTGAATAATAGCATATTCACTAGAACGAAAAATAACAAATATATTCTAAATGCATAAAAGATACATAAAAACGGTATTAATATTGTACAATATATACAAAAGATGAGACGGAAAATTAGCTAAAAAGTCGAATTGTGAAAAAAAGGTGAAAATAGTATTGTAAACGTTTCCAAAAAGTGCTACTATCAGGGTACAGGAAACGTTTCCAAACAAATTGCAAGTACCAACATTTATTTGGAAATGACGGATAACCTAAATACAAATTTTTAATAAAAAGGAGAAATGAATATGCGTAAGAAATTATTAAGTGTAGCATTGTGTGCAACAATGGTAGCAGGATTATTAGCAGGTTGTGGTAGCAGTTCAAAGAGCGAAAAAACGGGTTCAGATTCAAAGGGCTCAGTTTATTGGTTAAACTTTAAACCTGAAGCAGATGAAGCTTTACAGGGAATTGCAAAGACATACGAGAAAGAAAAAGGAGTAAAGGTAAAAGTAGTTACAGCAGCTTCAGGAAACTACAATTCAACATTAACATCTGAGATGGGTAAATCAGCAGCTCCTACATTATTTGTTGTCGGTAACCAGGCAGCAGTTAAGACTTGGAATGATTATTGCATCGATCTTAAAGATACAGATGTTTACAAAGAATTAAGTACAGATGCATTTAACTTAACAGATGAAAACGGCAAGGTTGCGTCAATGGGTTATTGTTATGAAAGTTACGGAATTATTGTAAATAAGAAATTACTTAAGAAAGCAGGATGTGAAATTACAGACATTAAGGATTTCGCTTCATTAAAGTCAGTTGCAGAAGATATCCACAAGAGAGCAGACAAGCTTGGATTTGATGCATTTACATCATCAGGTATGGATGACGCTTCATCTTGGAGATTTACAGGTCACTTAGCTAATATGCCTTTATTCTATGAAGGAAGAGATGACGGATGGAAGGATGCCCCTGCAGAAATTAAGGGAACATACTTAGATAACTTCAAAAATGTTTGGGATTTATATATCAACAACAGCAAATACGACAAGAAAACTTTGGCAACAGGTGGTTACGATGCTGAAGCCGAATTCAAGAAGGGCGAAGCAGTATTCTACCAGAATGGTACATGGGAATATGATGCTTTGAAAAAGTCAATTTCAGACGATGATATGCAGATGATTCCAATTTACTGTGGAGTTGAAGGTGAAGAAAAAGCAGGTCTTTGTTCAGGAACAGAAAACTGTTGGGCAGTTAATGCTAAGGCTTCAAAAGCAGATCAGAAGGCAACACTTGAATTTATGAAATGGTTAGTAACATCAGAAGAAGGAACAAAAGTTATGGCAGAACAGTTTGGTGCAATCCCTTATAAGAAGGCAGCAGACAGCGGTAACGTATTCTTAAAGAATGCTAACGATTTACTTGAAGCAGGAAATTACAATGTTGACTGGTCATTTAACTACACACCTAACGTAGATGAATGGAGAGCAAGTCTTGTAGCAGCAATGAATAAATATGATGCAGGCGGATCATGGGATGATGTTAAGACAGCATTCGTTCAGGGCTGGGCTACCCAGTACAAAGCAGCTAACAAGTAATAAGGTTTTAGATTGATAAGTATAAAATCATAATTAAATTATTAACACATTGTGGGGCAGGCAGTGTCTGCCCCTTTATTAAAAAATAGAAAAATATTGAAAATTCTATTTTGAATAAGAATTAGGAGGAGATTGAAGTGAAAGGAAAAAAGAAAAAACATAATGGTGGAACATCTGTAAATTCTAAACTTCTTCGCAAACCTATTCAAAGATGCTTTCTTCTATTTTTAGCACCTACATTTTTAGCATTTTGCATTGGATTTATATATCCTTTCTTGAGAGGTATTTATTTATCATTTTGTAAATTTGTTACAATAGGTGATGCTTCTTTTGTAGGTTTTAGAAATTATATGGATGCATTTAATGATACGTCATTTATACATGCATTTTGGTATACAGCTTTGTATGCAATAGTATCCCTATTTATAATAAATGTGTTAGCTTTCTTAATAGCATATTTATTAACATTGGGGATTAAGGGAGCAAACTTATTCAGAACAGCATTTTTTATGCCTAACCTTATAGGTGGTATTGTTCTTGGTTATATTTGGAGTATGATTTTCAATGGCGTTTTAGGAAAAATTAATACTTCAATTCTTATGGAAACAAGATATGGCTTCTGGGGATTAATTATTCTTATGTGCTGGCAACAGGTAGGATATATGATGATTATCTATATTGCAGGTTTGCAGACAGTTCCGGGAGAATTAATTGAAGCAGCAAAAATTGATGGAGCAACAAAATGGCAGACATTGACAAGAGTTACAATTCCAAATATTATGCCATCAATTACAATTTGTTTGTTCTTAACAATAACAAATGGATTCAAACTTTTTGACCAGAACTTAGCTTTAACAAACGGACAGCCGTTTGAACAGTTAAAAGATGGTTCAGTTATAAAGACAACAGAAATGTTGGCACTTAACATTTACAACACATTTTACGGACAGTCTCTTACAGGTAAGGGAGTTGCCCAGGCGAAAGCCGTTATATTCTTTATTTTAGTTGCAGGTATATCAATTATTCAGCTTAAGGCAACTAGATCTAAGGAGGTGCAGCAGTAATGAACAATGAGAAAACGGTAAATTCAACAATTAAAGATTCAACAGTGAAGGCTACACCTAAAAAGAAAAAAATGAAAGAGACAAGTGAAATTCCATTAAAGCGTGGAAGACTGTTGACTGCAATAATGACAATTGTAACTTTAGTTTATGTTAGTCCTATATTTATTGTGTTAATGAACTCTTTCAAAGCTAACACCTTTGTAAAAACAGACACATTTGCATGGCCTACAGGTGAGGCGTTAGTAGGTTGGGCAAACTACATCAAAGGTTTTACATTTGGAAATTATCCGTTTTTTAAATCGGTATTATATAGTTTTGTAATTACAGTTTTATCAACAGCGTTGATTCTGATTTGTACATCAATGGCAGCATGGTATATAGCAAGAGTTAACAGCATGGTTTGTAAGATAGTATATTACTTGTTCGTATTTTCAATGGTAGTACCATTCCAAATGGTAATGTTCACATTGTCAAATACAGCAGATTCATTGGGACTTAATACACCTTGGACTATTCCGGTTATATACTTAGGATTTGGTGCAGGTATGGCAGTATTTATGTTTACAGGATTTATTAAAGGTTTACCACTTGAGATTGAAGAAGCAGCAGCAATTGATGGATGCGGACCAATTAGAACATTCTTTATTGTTATTGTTCCAATGCTAAAACCAACATTGATTTCTGTAGGTATTCTCGAAATAATGTGGATATGGAACGATTATTTACTTCCATATTTGGTTCTTGATCTTGATAAGTATAGAACTATTCCAATTCACATTCAGTATTTACAGGGAAGTTACGGTTCAGTAGATTTAGGTGCAATAATGGCACTTATCATTTTAAGTATTATACCTGTAATATTCTTCTACTTAACATGTCAGAAGCATATTATAAAAGGTGTTGCTGCGGGAGCAGTAAAAGGTTAAGTAACATATAAGGAGGAACTATGAGGGCTAGTGGAATATTATTACCCATTTCCAGTTTGCCGGGAAAATATGGAATAGGAAGTTTTTCAAAAGAGGCATACAAGTTTGTAGATTTTTTGAAAGATTCCAAACAGCAATACTGGCAAATTCTGCCTATAGGACCAACAAGTTACGGAGATTCACCGTATCAGTCATTTTCAACTTATGCAGGAAACCCATACTTTATAAGTTTAGAAGAGCTGATTGAGCAGGGACTGTTAACAGAAAAAGAATGTGACAAGGTGGATTTTGGTGACAAAATTGACAAAGTAGATTATGAAAAGTTGTATAATGGCAGATTTAAACTTTTGAAAAAAGCGTACAAAAGAAGTAATATCCGTGAAAGGGAAGAATTTAAAGAGTTTAAAGATGAAAACAGATATTGGTTAAATGATTATGCAATGTTTATGGCTATAAAGGAAAGGTTTAACGGCCAAAGTTTTGACAACTGGGCAGAAGACATAAAACTCAGATGGGGATACTCAATGGAGTATTATCAGAATGAACTGAAGGAGAAAATAGAATTTTATAAATTTGCTCAGTATGAATTCTATAGGCAATGGTACAAATTAAAAAAATATGCCAATGATAATGGTGTGAAAATTATTGGAGATATTCCAATATATGTAGCTTATGATAGTGCAGATGTGTGGTCCCACCCTGAGTTATTCCAAATGGATGATAAGGGAAAACCTATAGCAGTTGCAGGATGTCCCCCTGATGGCTTTTCAGCAACAGGTCAGTTGTGGGGCAATCCATTATACAAATGGGATTATCATAAACAGACCAACTATGATTGGTGGATAAAAAGAATAGAGCGAAGTGTCCAGCTATATGATGTCGTAAGAATTGATCATTTTAGAGGTTTCGATGAATATTATTCAATACCTGCTAAGGATGATGATGCAATCGATGGACACTGGGAAAAAGGACCGGGAATAGATTTATTTAACGCTATAAAATATTGTTTAGGTAATGTTAACATCATAGCTGAAGATTTAGGTTATATAACCGATTCAGTAAGACAGTTAGTTAATGATTCAGGATTTCCTAATATGAAAGTTCTTGAGTTCGCATTTGATAGCAGAGACTCTTCAGGACCAAGAGAATATTTACCATACAATTACAATAAGAATTGTGTAGTATATACAGGAACTCATGACAATGAAACATTAAAGGGATGGTTAGGTAGCATTGAATCGGAAGAGGTTGAGATGGTTCAAAAATATATTGGCAGAAAAATTGATGATAAAGATGAGTTAGTTGACGAAGTTATTCGTATGGCTCAGGCATCAACAGCCAATACATGTATTATTCCGTTACAGGATTATCTTCATTTGGACAATAAAGCGAGAATGAATCGGCCTTCAACTTTAGGCGGAAATTGGTGTTGGAGAGTAAAATCCAGACAGATAACTAAAAAATTATCAGCAACTATTAGAGAATTAACAGTTCTTTATGGCAGAGGATAGGAATAAAATGATAAGAAGCTGCGAAAAAAATTTTTTCGCAGTTTTTTGCATAAATGATATGTATATGATAAAATATCAGATTGTGGAATTGGGAAAAATTTTAGTACATTTAGATGAAAGGGGAAAGACATGGCAAATTTAACAATAAAAGACATAGCAAAAATATGTGGTGTTGGAATTAGCACTGTCTCTCGAGCAATTAATGATGATCCAGGTATTAATCAGAATACCAGAAAAAGAATTTTAAAAGTTATAAAAGAATATAATTACGTGCCTAATAATAGTGCAAGAAATTTAAAAATGACAGAATCTAATACGATAGCACTTTTAATTAAAGGTATAGATAACCAATTCTTTCAGGGGATGTTAAAAATTTTTGAAGAAGAATTAAAAAAATTAGAGTACACATTTTTACTTTATGCCGTAGGGGAAGATCAGGATGATGTAAGTGTAGCAGTACAGCTTGCCAAAGAAAAAAGACTTAAAGGTTTGATTTTTCTTGGAGGTCAGATGGATTATCTTGACACAAGATTAGAAGAAACAGGTGTACCATATGTGTTATGCACTGTTGCAGTTAACATGATGGCACCTAAAAGAAACGGATCTTCAGTCTCTATTGATGACGAAAAAGAAAGTTACAAGGCAGTAGATTATCTTTGCAAGAAAGGTCACAAGAAGATTGCTATAATTTCAGGCAAAAGAGGTGATCAGGCAGTTGGTGGTCTTCGATTGAAGGGCTATAGAGAAGCTTTAAAAGATAATGGAATTGAAGTTAACGAAAATCTTATAAGATATATGAAAGATGACATTCCTGAATACTCAGTAGCCAATGGTTATCAGGTAACAAAGGAATTATTACAGTCTAAAGAGGAATTTACTGCACTTTATGCTATTTCTGACTTAACAGCATTTGGTGTGTACAAAGCCATTTCAGAATCAGGGAAAAAAATACCTGATGACTATTCTGTGTTAGGGTTCGATGGGATTGAAATGTCAAAATATTTTCATCCATCACTTTCCACAATGAAGCAGCCATGTGAACAGATGGTAAAATCATCAATAGAACTGTTAATGGAGCTTATAAGCGGAAAAGATGAAAAGAAGCAGTTGATTTTCCAAGCTGAACTTTTAGAAAGAGATTCCGTAAAAGAAGTATAGAGAGGAAGAAAAAGTGTTTGGAATAGACAGTAAATTTTATGAAGTGGTATCGAAAATAGCAGATTTGATAGTTTTAAATTTATTATTTGTTTTGTTCTCGTTGCCTATAATTACTATGGGCGCTTCAACAACGGCACTTTACGGAGTGACTAAAAAGATGGCAGAGAACAGAGAAGGTTATATTTTTAGAAATTTTTTTCAATTGTTCAAGGAGAATTTTAAACAGTCAACGGTTATGTGGATTATATTATTAGTAGCAGCAATGATTCCTACTGTAGATCTATATATAATAAATAGTCTTGAAAAAACAGTAATAACAACAGCACTTAAAGGGTTAATGCTTGCAGCAGCACTTACCGTTCTGCTAGTTTTTTTATACGCTATGGCACTTCAAAGTACATTTGAAAATACTATAAAGAACACACTTAAAAATGCATTCCTTATGGGAATAGGTTATTTCCCATGGACTTTGTTAATATTGCTTATAACATTATTACCAATTATATTGATTGTTCTGCTAGGAAAGACAGCAGGAAGTGTCGTATATGTAATGTTGTTTGTGGGATTTGCCGTATTAGCATATTTAAATTCTTATATATTCAATCATATCTTTAAGAAGTATATGTAAGAGCTATAAGAAATTTTCCAGAAAGAAAAAAGTACGCAAATGACCGATAGCAAACGTGCCATCATCCACCGGTTATTGGATGAATATGACACCCAGACGACTAATACAATGGATGGAAGTTATGAAAAACATTGTTAAAATAAATTGGAAATGATTACAAAAAAATATAAAATTAACAGAGGAGAGATTAAAAGAATGAAACCGGCATTTATTATTTGTGAATAAATAAAATTACAGAATAATAAAAAAAGGAGAGGCAATGCAGGATAGTTCCCATACAAAACAGAATATAAATAGAAAAAAAGTAATATATAGATATTATTCAGGAAGAATCAGGAGAGATTTGAAAAATTTTTTTAAATGGATTGTGCTTGCCATACTTACAGGAGTAGTGGTTGGTGGTGCCAGCAGTGTGTTTGCCGGATGTATAAGAGAAGTTACATTGTTTAGAAAAGAGCATGAGTGGTTATTTCTTTTATTGCCGGTGGCAGGTCTGTTAATTGTATTTATGTATCAGAAAATTGGCAAAGATGATGGTGGAACGAATCAGGTGATTTCAACAATTAAGGCGAAGGATGATGTACCGTTGAGATCGGCACCTTTGATTTTTGTGTCAACAATTTTGACTCATTTAACAGGTGGTTCTGCCGGAAGGGAAGGCGCAGCAATACAGTTTGGTGGAAGTATAGGAAACCAGTTGGGACGAATCGTAAAACTTGATGAGTTTGATCATCATGTCATGGTAATGTGTGGAATGAGTGCTGCATTTGCAGCGGTTTTTGGAACGCCTATGGCGGCAGCAGTTTTTGCCCTGGAGGTTGTAAGCGTCGGAGTTATGTATTATGCGGCATTGCTTCCATGCGTAATAGCTTCCATAATAGCGTCAAAGTTTGCCGCAGGAATCGGAATTCATCCGGAACTTTTTCATGTAACTAAAATCCCTGAGCTTACTATTATCAACGGATTAAAAATGGCTGTAATTGCAGCAGCCTGTGGCGCTATAAGTATATTATTTTGTGTAGCATTAAAGGCGGCTTCTACTTTATATTCAAAGTATTTAAAAAATCCATATGTAAGAGTAGTTGTTGCAGGCATTATAGTAATAGGAATAACAATACTTTTAAACACAAAAGATTACATGGGAGCAGGAAATGAATTGATAGCGAAAGCCATAGAGCAGGGACAGGCAAGACCTTTGGATTTTCTGTGGAAAATAATATTGACGGCAATAACAATGCGTGCGGGTTACAGAGGTGGCGAGATTGTGCCGGCATTTTGTGTTGGAGCGACTTTAGGCTGTGTTATAGGTCAGTTACTTGGATTTTCGCCGATGGTTGCGGCAGCGGCAGGTATGGTGGCAGTGTTTTGCGGGGTGACGAATTGTCCTATAACTTCGATGTTGATATCTTTTGAACTGTTTGGTTTCGCAGGGGTATCTTATTATCTTATTGCAATATCAATCAGTTACGCATTGTCAGGATATTATGGTTTATATAAGGACCAGACTATAGTGTATTCAAAATATAAAGCAAAGTATATAAACAGAAAAACAAGATAATTTGAAGTGGACGTAATGGCAGAAAAGATGAAAAAAAAGAGTTTTATTAATTTAATAATAATTGTAATACTGGCATTATTTAATTTTGTATTTTTGGGAACGGAATATTTATTTGACAATATGATGATGTACGTCAGTGATGCAAAAGGGGTAGTTATATCACAGGGTTATGTTCTGGGGGTTAGTGCCATAGGATTTTGTCTGTTCGGATTAGTAAAAAAGATGATTAACAGCCGCACAAAATTTATATGGGCATTAATATTTATTGCCGGAGAAATTGCAGGTGTTTTTGTTATGGAGCAACATAACTCCTATGGAAGTGTGCTTATTGCCGGATGCATTGTTTTTGTTATGCTTGGTTGTGCAGGCAGTGCAGTGTGCTATATGATTGCCATAAGATTACAGTATAACGGTCATCTTGCAAAGGTTGTTGGCGTTTCATATGCCATTGGGCTGTTATTGCAATTTGGTAATAATAATTTGATTAATAACGATTTGATTGAAGCTATTGTTATATCAGCATTTATATTAATATGGGTAATACTAATTCTTGGGGTGAACGAAAATACTTTAGAAGTTAGTGAAGATTCAGATAATGACGAAAGAATTAAAATGAAAAATCCTATGGTTGCGGCAATAACATTAATTGTAATAGTAGCGTTAATGTCATGTATTTTTGCAACTCTTGATAATGTAGTTACACTTTTTCATTCGGCTGGAGGAGTGGATATCGGGCAGTTGCCAAGAATGATTCTGGCATTAAGTGGACTTTTAGCCGGGGCTGTTTTTGACATAAAAAGCAGAAGATGCATGTATATAATAATGTATTGCGTAACCCTATTATCTACGATTTGTGTACTTATAATTATTACAGGGGGAGCTTTTATAATTGGGTTAATTGTTTTTTACCTTTCGGCAGGCTTCTTTGCGGTATTCTTTACGACTGCATTTATAGAATTGTCAGTATATATGAATAGACCGGAATTTTGGGCAGGTCTTGGAAGAGCAGTTAATAATATATGTGCGGCAATAATAGGGGCAATATCCCTTTCCTTATTTGAATCAGGAAATGTTATTTTAAACAGCATTGTAGCTTTAATTCTATTTGTTCTCATAAGCATATTTATGTTTTTGTATTATACTCAGTTGGAAAATGTTCATAGTGTAAAAGTTAAGCTTCAGCAGGAAGATGAAAAAAATCATATAGATCAAAAAGAAAAATTTACAAAGTTTTCTGAAAGATTTGCATTGACACCAAGGGAGAAAGAAGTTTTTGAAATGCTGTTAACTTCAGATGAAAATGTTCAGGATATTGCAGGAAAGCTGTTTATATCAAGGGCTGCCTTATATAGGCACATATCCAATCTTAATGAGAAAACAAAAACAAAATCACGAGTAGGACTGTTGCAGTTTTACTATGAATGGAATGATAAATAAAAATACAAAATTATCCATACATGTGGTATAATTCAAATGCTGTGTGCGCAAATTTTATTGTTATGGCATATAATTTGCGCATTCATATTTTACAAATTTGAAAGGATAATAATAAATGTTATCGATTATTGAACAAATAAATTCGGCAGTTAATGATTTTATCTGGGGTGTGCCGGCTATGATTTGCATAATCGGCGTAGGGCTTATTTTGACTTTCAGAACTAAATTTTTGCAAATTAGGAAATTTCCGTATGCAATGAAAGTTACTATTGGCCGTATGTTTAGAAAAAAGGAAGCAGCAGATGGTGCAATGACACCATTTCAGGCTGTGTGCACTGCATTGGCAGCTACTGTAGGAACGGGAAATATTGCAGGTGTGGCAGGAGCCATTGCAATAGGTGGTCCCGGGGCAGTTTTCTGGATGTGGATATCAGCAATCCTTGGTATGTGTACAAAATTTTCAGAAGTAACACTTGCTGTACATTTTAGAGAAAAAAATGACAAAGGCGAGTGGGTTGGCGGACCAATGTATTACATAAAGAATGGATTAAAGAAACATTGGCACTGGTTGGCATATCTGTTCTCGGCATTTGGAGTACTTACTGTATTTGGAACAGGTAATGCAACTCAGGTTAACACAATAACAACTGCAATCGATTCGGCATTAATGAATTATGGGGTTATATCAAAGAAAGATGCAGGAACAGCAAATCTTATAATAGGAATTATATTGGCAATTCTCTTGGCCCTGATTTTACTTGGTGGAATAAAGAGAATTGGTAGGGTAACAGAAAAACTTGTACCATTTATGGCACTTCTGTATATTGTTTTTGCAGTGGGAGTTATTGTTTTGAACATAAAAAATGTTCCGGCAGTTTTTTCATCAATTATAGAAGGTGCATTTAATCCGTCGTCGGTAACAGGAGGAGTGGTTGGAAGCTTTTTCCTAAGCATGAAAAAAGGAGTCTCCAGAGGAATCTTCTCAAACGAAGCAGGACTTGGTACAGGTTCCATTGCTCATGCATGTGCTGACACTAAAAAACCTGTAAAGCAGGGATTCTTTGGAATATTTGAAGTGTTCGTGGATACAATAGTAATTTGTACATTAACGGCTTTTGTAATTTTATGCAGTGAAATTCCTATTAATTTCGGACATGCAGCAGGTGCTGAACTTACAATATCAGGATTTACATCTACTTATGGAAACTGGGTTTCTATTTTCACGGCTGTAGCAATGTGTTGTTTTGCATTTTCAACAGTTGTAGGCTGGGGACTATATGGAGCGAGATGTATTGAATTTTTGTTTGGTTCAAAAGTAAATAAACCATTTATGCTGGTGTATTCTTTAGTAGCTATAATTGGTGCTACAATGAATTTGGGTCTTCTGTGGAGCATTGCCGAAACCTTTAACGGATTAATGGCAATACCTAACCTTATTGCGGTATTCCTGTTATCCGGTGTAGTGGTAAAGATGGTGAAAGATTATTTTGAAAAAGGAAAGGATGTATAAATTTATATCAGGACCTATATCAGGTTTTATAAAAATACCCATATGTCAGATTTTTAATAAATCGGCATGTGGGTATTTTCTTGTAAAAAATTAATTGGTTTGGAGACTTCAATCGCCCATTTTTAGGGGCTGAACAAAGAGTGAGACATATGTAAACTTGAAAATATGTAAAGTATATGGAATATTTGTAATATAAATATGGGGAAGGGAATTTTGCACTTGTGGATATTGCCAAAGCCCCGAGGCGGAAAAAATGTATAAGGTATAAGATGTAAGGAGAACTATATGAAAAAAATTTTAAGTTTAATTATTAGTTTGGTATTGATAATAGGAATAATGCCACAAAACATTCCAGCAGCAGATGGACCATGTCAGGAAGATTATCCACCGGCATATATCAGTCTCGCTGATGAGGCGGGAACAATACCTTTGTTTTCAAATTATATAGGAGATAATGTTCAAAAAGTAGATGGTATTGAATATGATAAATCTGACAACACATTAATATTAAATAATGTAAAACAGAATAAGATATTGGTTACTAATGTTATGGGGGATGATTTTAAAATTAAATTAAAGGGAAATAATGAGTTAAATGGAATTTTTGTATGGGGAGATGAGTATGGTGGAAATCTTACCATAACAGGAGAAGGTAAACTTGTTATAAATAAAAATAAATCCCAGAAATCATCAATAGTTATGTATGCTGAAAAGACACAGGGATTATTAAAGATAGAAAAAAGCGCAAGTGTGGATATGTATGCATCAAAAGGTAATCCTGTTATAGATACTCTATGGTCAACAAATTCAGTTACAGCAGATGCAATCGTAATTGAAGGAAAAACATCTTCAGAAGTAAAAGTTAAAAGCAGACAAGAAGAAGTAAATGATATTATAACGTCTAAAGCTATGAGTGTTGATAGCAGATGTTATCTCTACAAGTTTAAGAAAGACGGAAAAAACTACGGCGGACAGGAAAAGTATGACAGTAATGGTGAAAGCACTGGTGAATATATTATGTTTGAGGTGATAAATGATGAAACCTACGGTAATATTGGCGTTCCTGTTAATAACCTAAAAAAAATTATTCCGGCGGATTATGGATACGAAAAGGTTATGGTAGATTCGGAGCAACAGGATGAATATAGAAATGTTCTTATTTTTGATAATTGGACATATACTTATCAGATGTATCACTGTACGGAAAAGGACAAAGATTATGGTGTACAAAATATCTATTATACCAATGGTGATACCGGAAAAGAAGAACACTATTATGCTGTATATGACATAGTAAAATATGAAAACTATGGTTATATTGCAGTTCCAGTAGAGGGGATGGAAAAACTTGATGAACTGCCATCGGATTTTGAAGAACTGTTAACAGATCCGTATACATTGTATTACTATACGGTAGGTCTTGAGAAACTTTTTATTAATAGTCAGGGAGAAAATGATACTGAGCCAACAACTAATGGGGATAATCCGACAACAAAAGCAGATAATCCAACCACAAAGATGAATAATCAGACAAAAGCAGCACTGGAGAAAAAACCGAAGAGAATTACCGTCATAAAAGCTGCTAAAGCAAAGAAGAAAATGGTTTCCATTACATGGAAGAGGGTTGCAAATGCAAGTCAGTACCAGATTCAGTATTCATTAAGTAAAAAGTTTAAGAAAGCAAAGAAATTTAGAACCAAAACAGTTACTACATCAAAGAATAAGTGTACAATTAAAAAGCTCATTAAGAAAAAGACATATTACGTTAGAATAAGAGCAATAAATAATAAAACAGTTGGACAATGGTCAAAAATTAAGAAAATAAAAGTGACAAAGTAAGAGGTGACATAATATGAAAACAATAAAAAAGAGTCTTGCTATAATACTGACGGTAATATTAGCATTTAGCATTTATATAGAGCCCACATCAGTCATGACTAAAGCTGAGAATAATGATCAGAATGAATTGGAAAATTATGTGATTATAACAGGAAGTATTGAAGCTGATGATGGAACAGGTGTGGTAAGATGGACGAAGGATAAGACATATGTAATATGTTCTTATGATATAGTTGAAGCACCCCACGTAAAGTGTAAATTAATAATTGAACCTGGAACAACAATATTATTTGGAACAGGAACAGGAGGATTGGATGGAGTAGAAAATTCAGAAGTGCGCCTTAGACCCTATTCTATTTTTAGAGTGGATGAAGAGGGAAGTATTGATGCAAAGGGGACTAAGGAAGAACCTATAACATTTAAAAATATTAGTACACATACAGGTTGGAACGGAATAGAAATAACACTTCCTGAGAGTGGAGAAGTTACGGACACTTTTGAATATTGTAATTTCATCAATGGCGGAGCACAGTTTAGGGATTTTACGGAAGGTTTGATTGATGTATCTTACGGAACGGAAAAGACTAAATTTAATCTTGTGGTAGATCATTGTACTTTTGACAGTAGTGAGTTGATTAATAGGGATGTTTTGCAACCAAGTGAGGTACAGTCAGGAATTTATTATGGTGATCATAGTGGTAACACAGTTCAGACAAATATTAAAATTACAAACTCTACCTTTAGGTCTTTATCAATGGCAATTGAAACATGCAAACAGGATGAATATAATAATGCATCAAAGTGTATAATTGAAAATAATGTATTTGAAAATAATATGGAGGGGGCCTATAAGTCTTCTGTTATCTGGCATGGAAATGCAGAAGTCAGAAACAACACTTTTTACACAACAAGGGGAGGCTCATTGGAAAGAAATGCATGCGACTTAGCAGGTAGAAGCAATTATGTAATTGAAGGCAATACATTCTATGGAAGTCAGTCTGTAGAGAAAGACAAAATGAATAAAGAGGCACCAATAAGAGTACAGTTTGGAGCAAACATTAACGCAGATACAACAAAAACTTATAAAGAAAATATTTGTGATTATTCATCCCCATATGGTAAATATGTTCAATTAAATGGAGAATCCAAGACTGCTGAAAGTTATATAGGTAATATTCCGGGATTAAAATATTATTTAAAAGATTGTGGGGCTGCAAATACAGACGGCGGAAAATCCCTAGTAACATTTGAACCTGGGCTTACTATGGTGGCAGACAGTCTGTTGGCACAGTATGGTGGCAGTGTAATTGCAAAAGGAACAAAAGAAAAACCTATCAGATTCGTAGGAGACTGGGATTTAGGAGTAGGAAAGTACAATCAGGGACAGGTAGGTTTAATGCAGAGTTGGAGGAGTGCTACTTCAAAGGCACAATTTGAAAATTGTGAGTTTGATGATGTATGTTTAATCGGTAACATAACCAGTGAAACTGAAAAGCCGGGGTATGATGAACAGATTCCTACGGCATTTGCAGTAAAGAATTGTACAATAAAAAATGCCAGAAGAGGACTTTCTGTTAGTGTAGTTGGAGATGATACATACATAGGTGGAAAAGCAGTTATTGAAAATGTAAAAATATCTGCAGGTCCTGAGTGGGCATATCAGGGTGTGGATATACATGTTCGTGGTTCTAATATCCCGGATGAAAAAGTAGTTGAACTGAGAAACTGTACGGTTTACGGTTACAAAAGTAATAATTATGATGCCTCTCCGGTAGGATTAAATGTATATATTGAAGAAGGAGTAAGCAGTGATGTTGCTTCTTTGGAAAACATAACTGTATCAGGCGGATACATAGGGGTTAGTGGTAAAAGTGATTCAATGAAGAAACTACCAATTATCAGAAATGCAATTATTGCAGGAAATGAAATAGGTTTTGATGTACATGATGCACTTGATATGACGAAATTAGAGTATTCCTGTATATATAATGAAAGCAAAGATGCAGGTGACAACCGTGTAGGAGAAGGATGTATTTTTAAAGATCCCTTATTTGCAAATCTAGAAGCCGGTGATTTACATCTTAAATCTAAAGGTGGCAGATGGGATGGTACGAAATGGGTAGCTGACACTGTTACAAGTCCATGCATTAATGCAGGAAATCCATCAAGTGATTATTCAAAGGAGCCTGCTCCTAATGGAAACAGGGTAAATATTGGAGCTTATGGAAACACAGCTGAAGCTTCTAAAACTGATGATGGAACCTTTGTACCCGGCAACCCGGAAACTCCGACAAGTGAGGTTCCTACAACAGGTTCCACAAATAATAATGGTTCGACTACTCAGGCACCGGCACCAACACAGAAAATTAACAATCCGGTGGTAACAGAAGGTGGTCGAAATGAAAAACTGAAGACACCGGCCATTAAAAAGATGAAAAAGGCTTCAAAGAAAATAAAGATTACCTTCAAAAAAATAGCAGATAAAAATCCGGGATACTATGAAATACAGTATTCCACAAACAGAAAATTTAAGAAGGGAACAAAGACTCTAAAAGTCAATGCAAAAAAAACAAAAGCAACAATAAAGAAACTTAAGGGAAAAAAGAAATATTATGTTCGCGTCAGACTTTATAAAAATGTAGCGGGTATAAAATTGTATTCCTCATGGACTAAAACAAAATCTATTAAAACAAAGAGGTAAAATCCGCTTAAAAGTAATGGAACCATTCATAAAATAATGTCGTATTTCTATCTTTGCTGCGCCGCATATTAACAATTGCTCTCGCAAACTCAGCCGCTATGCGGCTTCAGACAATGCTCCGCAATTGTAGCTATGCTCGCAAAGATAACGAAATACTTCCAATTATTTTATGAATTGGTTCCATTTTTTTTCTGCGAATTTTTAACATTTGTTTCTAGTATTTGTATTAGCTATAAGAGAAAAAAAGTGTTATACTGTGGAAAAATAAATTTTTTAATTGGTAGAGAGGTCTTAATATGAGTGATATAAAGAAGAGAATGCATAGCGGAGAATTGTATCTTCCGGGAGATGAGAAATTAATGAGGGAACAGATGAAATATCAGGATATGCTCTGTGACTATAATATGACAAAACCCTCAGAAAGTGAAAAGAGAACTGCCATGCTACAGGAGATGCTGGGAGATTGCGGAGAGGATGTTTATATAGAAGCACCTTTCTATGCTAATTGGGGAGGACATCACTGTCATTTTGGAAAGATGGTTTACGCAAATTATAATCTGACATGTGTTGATGATACACATATTTATATTGGCAATTATACGATGATTGGTCCTAATGTTACAATTGCAACAGCAGGACATCCTATATTACCTGAATTACGAGAAAAACTGTATCAGTATAATATGTCTGTAAAAATCGGAAGAAATTGCTGGATAGGTGCTGGAGTAACTATTGTACCGGGAGTAACTATAGGGGACAACACTGTGATAGGTGCAGGAAGCGTTGTAACCAAAGATATCCCGGCAAATGTTGTGGCTGTAGGTAACCCATGCAAAGTTATGCGCCAAATCAATGAACATGATAAGGAGTATTACTTTAAAAACAGAAAAATAGATATACCTTTAGACAATATTTAAAAGGTCGCTGAATTGGTTAATCACATAGGCACACTCTTTAATGTTATCTATGTTTCCAAAGCCATATTCTGCGTATATAAAATCAATTCCGGCAGTTTTCGCAGCAGTGAAATCTCCCATGGTATCACCTACATAAGCTGCCGTTTTTATATTGTTACGTTTAACTACAAGTTTGATATTTTCTCCCTTAGGAACCTGATTGTCTCCCCAGTTCTGGTAATCCACAAAATATTTGTCTAGTTTATGTGCGGCGAGAAAAGCCTGAATATATCCAGCCTGACCATTACTTACAATACAGAGTTTATGGTTTTTTGAAAGGGTAGCAAGAGTTTCTTCAACCATGGGATATAATGTGCCACCGTTTTTCTCTAAATATTCATTCTCAACAACACAGCATCTGTCAAGGACTTCTAACTGCTTATCTTTCATAAGGGATGGAAAAAGTTTTGTAGCAATTTCATCCATTGGAAGTCCCATAACACTTTGAAGCTGTTTTAGACTTATTTCTGTTCCCTTTAATTCGTCAAAGTCCTGAATGGCAATGTTCCATGATTTTCGTATATTTTCAGTGGCATCCCAAAGAGTGCCGTCTAAATCAAATAATAAACCGTTATATTTCATATAGATCTCCTATCTGTCAAAAACACGACTTAAAACTTCATCTTCACGAAGAAATTGTTTAGCCAATGTGCGGTACTGTTCTTCGTGAAGGTAAGTGTGTCTGTGAGGCTTTATTTCAGGTGCCATATCAATGGCTTTTTCATAATCTTCTCTATTCAAGTTAAGAGTGCTTACATAATCCCAGAAACCGGTCTTTTCAAAAATAGTATTTACACGGATGTATCTATGATCTTGGACACGACTCATAAGGTAAGTTGCAATTCCAACCTGAATACCATGTAGCTGAGGATGGGCAAGCATTTTATCCAAGGCGTGGGATATCAAATGCTCACTGCCGCTGGTAGGCGTGCTGCCACCGGCAATTTCATTGGCAATACCGCTCATTGCAAGGGAATCAACCAGCTCTCTTAAAAACAAGTCGTCATGAATTGTCTCAAAGGGTGTGCGGACAAAACTGTTAACGGCTTTCTTTGCAATCATAACGGCAAAGTCGTTCATCTCCGAATATCCACGTTCAGATTCAAAATTCCAGTCATAGAGGGCTGTGATTTTTGATACCATATCTCCGATTCCTGAATAAATAAATTTTTCAGGGGCACTTTTTAGTATTTCAGTATCTGCCACAATGCCGTAAGCCATTCTTGCAGGAACGGAAGTACGTCTTCCGTTTACCGTAAGGGAAGCACTGGCACTTGAAAAACCGTCACTGGAAGCAGAGGTCGGTATGCTTATAAAAGGAAGCTTTCTGAGATATGCGGCATATTTTGCCGTGTCAATAACCTTTCCACCACCTATACCTACAATTACCTGTGCTTTTGGTTCAATGCTAAAAGCCAGATTAATAATATCTTCTATTTTGGTTGTATCAAGTTCCATATAATCAAGAATTGTTATGCCGTCTTTTTGCAGTGATTCAATAATGTCATTTCCAAAAAGACTAATCAGTCCGTTTCCAAAATAAATTACAGCATTTTTGAAACCGCTGTTTTTTAAATAAGATCCAAGGTTTGGCAAAGTGTTTTTTCCAACCTTCAGAATAGTGGGAATTGCAATATAACTTCCAGCCATAGTATGCCTCCTTATGTTTTATTTTTTATATTATGTCGTAATTATAGCAAATTATAACATGGGTTTCTATAGAGGAAGACGGGAAGGAATTTATGGCGAAGAAATATTTTTGGTAAAAAATGTAACATTTTTTAACTTTAACTGTTATATTAATAGAGCAACAAAAAAAGGAAGGGAGATAAAATGGACAATCGAATATTGCAGATATTGTACGAGAAGTATTATCAGGAAATATTTTTGTATCTCCTTTCATTGAGTCATGACAGTTTGCTTGCGGAGGATTTGGTGCAGGAGACCTTTTTGAAGGCAATATTATCCTTGGACGAGAAGCACCCTAATATACGGGCATGGTTGTATAGGGTGGCAAGAAATCTTTATCTTAACGAAAAAAAGAAGCTGGACCGAAATGTTCTTACAGATAGTTTTGATGAAAATATAAAAGATGAAAAGGCAGATTCTCTTTTAGAAAAATTAATAGACAGCCAGACTAAAAAAAATTTATACGAAGCTATGCAACATATAAATGCAAGGCAGAGAGAAGTTCTTACATTACAGTATTTTGGAAATTTCAAACAAAAAGAAATAGCAAAGCTTCTCAAAATAACACCGGAAAATGTACGGATACTTTCACACAGGGGAAAGATTGAATTAAAGAAATATATGGAGGAATGTCATGAAGTATAGCGAATTAATAGAATTATATAAAACAGGAAAATTAAGTGAAGAAGAAAAGAAAAAGGTTGAATATGACATTGAAAGACAGAATGCAATAAGCGAGTATTTGTTTGAAAATGATGAAATGTTGGATTTAGAAGATAACGACATATTAGATAATGTTGAAGAGAAAAAGCAGGATGACGGGGAAGATGTATTTCTTAAGTCAGTCAGAAAATCCATTAGAAGAACATTTATAAAGTACGGAATTATAACGGGAACAATCGTTATTATCATTACTTGTTTTGTGATTTTTGCACTGCCTAAAATCGAGGATAAATTTTATTACAATCCGGGTGAGAAGGTTGGAAGTTCCAAAGACATAGACAATAACAGATTGTCCCTTGATATGGAAGTATATTCAGAGATGTTTCTGCCTGAAAAATACCGTGACAGTGCCACAGTTGTCAGCAATGGCAATGGGAAATATGACGTGGTGATTAATCAGACCTCCAGTTACAATGGAAAGTATAATCATGTTGCAGGAACAATAAATAAAAACAAAATGGTACTGTATGATGCCAATCTTTTAGAGCTTCCTACAGGTAATGCATTTAATCCATCAGGAAAAATAGTTAATGATTTTTATGAGGGTATAGGAGCAGCAGGAAGAAAAAAAGAGGCTTTTGCTGAACTAAAAAAGCTGAATAAAGAAGAAATGTATAATGCATATTTTACATTAGATAAAGTTATGACATATCAGGAGTTTCTGAATTGGACCAGAAAGAATGACTCTCTTCCTGTATGGTGTGCTTTATGTGTGACTAATGAACATTCAGGTGACGAGGCAAAGTACATGACACTTGACCGCACCATAGGGTTCAGATATGGAGGCTGCTCTTGTGGAAGGTCAGATTTTGACAAAAACAAATATCCATTGTTAACACAGTTTTCTTTAGTAGAGGAAATAGACAGTAAGTCGGAGGATTATTACAGTGAAACTGATGTGAAAACTCATATTTTAAGTATGCTTAAGTTTATGAAAGACGAATCAGATTTTGTCAAAATGGTAGAGGGAGAAGAGGATTTATCCTCAGATATAAACAGATTATCAGAAGACATAAAGAAAAACGGAATACACATATACGGTTTCTTTACAGTGGATGATAAAGAAGAATTACTGAGATTAAGCAAGTTGGATGGAATCGATTACGTATATACAACACCAATTGAATAGGGTACAATTTTTACAATTAGATTGTGAAAAGAGGAACGATATATGGACAAAAAGAAAAGTGGCTGGAGTGGGCGATGGAAATTTAAAACATAGCTCAGGCAGGACTAACATATGGGCATGATGAATTTGACAAAGAGAGATATGAGAGATTAAGAGAAATATCAGCAGAAATTCTGGCATACAAAACAGACATGACAGTGGAAAAGGTCAAGGATTTGTTCTGCAATGAGACAGGATATCAGACACCGAAGGTTGATACAAGGGCAGCGGTATTTGAAAATGGAAAAATTTTAGGTTATGCTAATACTTTTAAAGACAGAGCTGCCTATGACTGGTCTGTAGAAACTACAATTTATGTAAAAAAAGATATAAGACATCATGGAATCGGCAGAAAATTGTATGAGGCGTTGGAGAATGCCCTGAAAGAACAGAATATAATTAATCTCAATGCATGTATCGCTTATACGGAAACGGAGGACGAACATTTAACAAATGACAGTGTAAATTATCATGAACACCTAGGATACAGCCTCGTGGGAACTTTCCATAAATGCGGTTATAAATTTGGAAAGTGGTATGACATGGTGTGGATGGAAAAAATGTTGGGAGAACATCCGGACAAGCCATTAGCAGTAGTTGGTTTTCCGAAAATAAAAAAATTTAAGAGTTCACAAAATCTTCACAAAAAAATTAGCACTCACCTCTTGACAGTGCTAACAATTAGAGTTATAACATAGTCAGAACAAAGGAAAGGACATATGGAATAAGGAAATGAGATCCAGAAATTCCTAAACCAAGTACTTAAGTTCCAGTTAACAACACCTCGGATTTCTCCGATAGTGCAAATATAAATTAATAATTAATATCTAATATGAAAGGAGATATGACTTATGATGATGCCTAGTATTTTTGGAGAAAACTTATTTGATGATTTTATGAACGATTTTTCATTCCCTGCATTTGCAGATGCTGACAAGGAACTGTATGGTAAACATGCAAAGAACTTAATGAAGACAGATGTGAAGGATACCGAAGACGGATATGAAGTTGACATTGACCTTCCGGGATTTAAGAAAGATGAAATTAAAGTAAAACTTGAAGACGGTGTTCTTACAATCAACGCAGCTAAGGGATTAGATAAGGACGAGAAAGATAAGAAAGGAAAATATGTAAGACGTGAGCGTTATGCAGGAAGCTTAAGCAGAAGTTTCTTCGTAGGAAAACATGTTACAGCCGAAGATGTACATCCTAAATATGAAAACGGAATCTTATCATTCAAAGTACCTAAGGAAGATCAGAAACCAATTGAAGAAAAAGGTAAATATATAGCTATTGAAGGATAATTCAATTAGCCCGAAAAAGCCATCGCTTGAGAAATCAGGCGGTGGCTTTTTTAGGTTTAAAACCAATAAAACCCTCTGCTATGCATGGGTGTTCCCAGTGAGCTTTACAAGTCTATATTTTTATTCTAAAATGAGAATAAATGACGGATTGGACAGAAAGGAGAGACTTGTGGAATATACAAAATTAGGTAATACAGATATTGAGGTTTCAAAGCTGTGTGTAGGATGTATGAGCTTTGGACAGGCAGGTTTAATGCATGATTGGACACTGGACAAAAATCAGACAGAGGAAATGATAAAACATGCATTGGATTTAGGCATTAACTTTTTTGATACAGCGAACTGTTATTCTGCAGGAACCAGTGAAGAGTATGTGGGAACAGCGCTGAAAAATAATGTAGACAGAGATAAGGTGGTAATTGCATCAAAAGTATATTTTAATGACGGAAGGTTATCAAAAGAGGCGATAAACAGGGAAATAGACGGAACACTCAAGCGTCTGGGAACAGAGTATCTTGATTTATACATAATTCACAGATTTGATTAAATATTATCAAGGAGGATTATTAGTGGACATACTAACAAAAAATAATTCCTCATTGCAGTTATATGTTAATAATGGAAAAGGGGAAAGTGTTTTATATCAGAATAATAGTATAGATGTTAACGAAGGAGATTCGATTTCAATATATGCAGGGGAGACATCTGAAAGAGAGGTGAGAAAAGACTTTTTAAAATTTCCATTACATTTATTTTCATCAATTGCGAGAGGACTTTTTGCAGGTCAGGAGAAATATATAGAGGAAAGGATTGAACCATTTGCATTTAAATGTCATTATAGAATTTCCGGCAAGGATATAAAAAATGGAATTGTAATCGAAACATTTCCATCAGAATACAGCGATGATAGTATGACTATAAAAAATGCCAAAGTAAAAATAAATGATAAAGAAGTAGATGTGGAACAGATTCCAAACCCACTCCATGGAAAGAAAATTTTAAATTCACTTCTTATGGATTTGAGCTGGTCGGTAATGTTGATTTATGTATTGTCTTATTTTTTTATTGCATTTGGAATAAATCATATTAAAACCGAAAGAGGAATCGGTTGTTTGGTGTTAGGAGTACTCTTAATTATTGGCATTTCAATTATGTACATTATGAGAGCTATAAAGGAAAAAAGAAAGATAAATAGAATGATATCACTAATAAAGGAGAAGAAAGATGAGAAGAAAAGATAGAGAGATAACGGATTTTGATGAAATGATTAAAATTATTGAAAAGTGTGATACATGCAGACTGGCATTAAATGATGGAGAATATCCGTACATTGTGCCACTTAATTTTGGGCATGAAGTAAAGGATGGAAAACTGATTTTTTATTTCCATTGTGCTAATGAAGGAAAAAAACTTGACTTAATAAGAAAAAATAATAAGGCTACATTTGAGATGGATTGCGAACACAATTTTATACTTTATGAAGAGAGAATGAGTTGCACTATGGGGTATGAAAGCGTAATGGGACATGGCACAATAGAGTTTGTGGAGGAAGAAGATAAGTTAGAAGCGTTGAAGATTCTTATGAGACATTATCATGCGGAAGACTTTGAATTTAACACAAAACCTATACCTGTAACTACAGTTTTTAAGCTGGTAGTTGAGGATATGACAGGTAAGAGAAGAAACAACATTCATTAAAGGAATACAAAATAATGGATATATTGATTGATTTTCTGGTGGAATTTATTATGGAAATTCTACCGGAATGGATTGCTGCTGTAATAGGTGTTAATCCTATAAAGTTAATAGAAAAAAGAGTGCATAACAGGATAGTACGAAATGTACTAATGGTAGTTGTGGCAGTTTTATGTTTGATATTAGGTGTGTTAATTACAGTGGGGATAGTTCTTGGTATAGGATACTTAGTTGCAAAGTTTATGGGATTGATTTAAGGAAAGAGGCATTAAAGTGAATATTTTATCACTGGAAAATATAACACATTCATACACTGAAAGAAAATTGTTTGACGAAACGAGTTTTTACCTGCATGAAGGTGAAAAAGTGGGAGTTATTGGCATAAATGGAACAGGGAAGTCTACATTGTTAAAAATTATGGCAGGATTGGAAGTGCCTGATGAAGGAGAAGTGATTAAGGCTTCTAATCTGATGATTCATTATTTGCCACAAAATCCGCAGTTTAATGAAGACGATACAGTTCTTGAAAGTGTACAGAATATGGTACATCATCATGCTAACGAAGATGAACTGATTAAGGCAAAGTCTATGATGACAAGGCTTGGAATTACGGATTTTGAACAGAAAACGGCGGAACTTTCAGGAGGACAGAGAAAGAGACTGGCATTGGTTTCAGTACTTATTACTCCATGTGATATTTTAATTATGGACGAGCCAACAAACCATTTAGACAGCGATATGGCAGAGTGGTTGGAAAATCAGCTTAAGGCTTTTAAGGGAGCCTTGGTTATGGTTACTCATGACAGGTATTTTCTGGACAGTGTAACTAACAGAATTATTGAACTGGATAAGGGAAAAATATATAGTTACAACGAAAAATATTCGGGATTTTTGCAGAGAAAGGCTGAAAGAGAGGCCAGTGCAAAAGCAAGCGAAAGAAAGAGACAGAGTATCCTCAGAAAAGAAATTGAATGGATGCAGCGTGGAGCAAGAGCAAGATCAACAAAGCAAAAGGCACACATTCAGCGATATGAAAATCTCAAAAATCAAAGTGGCATTGTGCAGGATGAAAAAATAGAATTAAGCAGTATCAAGTCGAGAATGGGAAAAACCACAATCGAACTGGAAAATATATCCAAAGCTTACGGTGACAATGTATTAATAAAAGATTTTTCTTATAATTTTCTAAAAGGTGACAGAGTTGGTTTTGTCGGAAAAAACGGTTGTGGAAAAACGACACTAATGAAAATTATAGATGGACGACTTCAACCGGACAGTGGAACAGTTAACATCGGTCAGACAATTAAGATAGGTTATTATACACAGGAGATTGAAAGTAATGAGAGTGCGGGAATAGCCTATATGAATCCGGAAGACAAGGTTATAGATTACATTAAAAACACGGCGGAATTCGTAAGAACGGAGGATGGGCTTGTATCAGCATCGGTAATGCTTGAGAGATTTCTTTTTGAACCGTCCCAGCAGTATAGCAAAATAGAAAAACTGTCGGGAGGAGAAAGGCGTCGTCTTAACCTATTGCGTGTTCTTATGGAGGCACCTAATGTTTTAATACTGGATGAACCAACTAATGATTTGGATATTGAAACAATGACTATTCTGGAAGACTATCTAGACAGTTTTGACGGGATTGTTATTACGGTTTCCCATGACAGATACTTTCTTGATAGAGTTGTAAGAAGGATATTCTCCTTTGAGGGTAATGGACTGATTGAGCAGTATGAAGGTGGATACACAGATTACATTAACAAGAAAAAAGACAAGGAGCAGTTAACTCCAAAAAATACTGACAAGGTTAAAAGTAAGTCAGAAAATAAGGCAGAAAAAGAATCTTATAAGACCAGAAATAAGAAATTAAAATTTTCCTATAATGAACAGAGGGAATATGAAACTATTGAGGATGATATTGCACAGTTAGAGGAAAAGTTAAGTAGGTTAGAAGATGAAATGAACAAAAACGCCACAAATTCCGTAAAGCTTAAAGAGATTATGGAAGAGAAGGAAGAAACGGAAAATCTTTTAATGGAAAAGATGGACCGCTGGGAATATCTTGAGGAGTTGGCAAAGAAAATTCAACAGGGAATAAAATAAATCAGTTGAATTATGTTCTAAATAGATATACAATACTAGTGGACAAATTTAATACTAGGGGAGCTTGTAGGCAGGCTGAGAGGAAGTAATTAACTTCGACCCTTTAACCTGATTTGGATAATGCCAACGTAGGGACTGATAGGAATTCATTACGGACAGACCAGATTAGGTTTGTCCGTTTTCTATTATACTTAGGAGGAAAAGAAATGTTTAAGGAATGTATTGAAAATGTAAGAAAAAATGTGCCTTTGGTACACAACATTACAAATTACGTAACTGTAAATGATGTAGCTAATGTTTTGTTAGCCTGTGGCGGAAGCCCTATTATGTCTGATGACATAGATGACGTGGAGGATATTACATCCATATGTGGAGGACTTAATATTAATATTGGAACATTGAACAAAAACACTATACCTTCAATGTTTGCAGCAGGAAAAAAGGCTAATGAATTAGGTCATGTTACTTTATTAGACCCTGTTGGAGCAGGAGCAAGCAAGCTTAGAACAGACACTGCGAATGAACTTATGGAAAAAGTGAAGTTTGATGTTGTAAGAGGAAATATTTCTGAAGTAAAGACATTAATGATTGGAAGCGGTAGCACAAAGGGTGTTGATGCTGACGTGGCAGATAAAGTTACAGAAGACAACATTGATGAAACAATTGTAAAATTAAAGGCTTTTTCAGCAAAAACAGGCAGCATTATTGCTGTAACAGGAGCAATTGATTTAGTATGTGACAGTGAAAAATGTTACGTTATCAGAAACGGAAGACCGGAGATGAGTTCTATTACAGGAACAGGATGTCAGTTGTCAGGACTTATGACAGCATTTTTGGTTGCTAACAAAGATAATAAATTAGAAGCAGCCGCAGCCGCAGTATGTACAATGGGACTTGCCGGAGAAATAGGCTGGAGCAGAATGCAGGATGGCGATGGAAACTCTACATATAGAAATAGAATAATTGATGCTATTTACAATATGGATGGAGAAACATTGGAAAAAGGAGCAAAATATGAAATCAGGTAATACAACACCGGAAGAATTATTGTTATATGCAGTAACAGACAGGGCATGGCTTAATGGGGAAACTCTCTATGAACAGGTTGAAAAGACTCTTAAGGGAGGCGCAACCTTTATCCAGCTTCGTGAGAAGAAATTAGATGAGAGAAGTTTTTTACAGGAAGCAATTGAAATTAAAGAACTGTGCAAAAAATACAATGTGCCATTTGTAATTAATGACAATGTGGATATTGCATTAAAGATGGATGCTGACGGGGTACATGTAGGACAAAGCGACATGGAAGCCGGAGATGTCAGAAAGAAAATCGGAGATGACAAGATTATCGGTGTGTCAGCACAGACTGTGGAGCAGGCTGTTCTGGCAGAAAAACATGGCGCTGATTATCTGGGAGTAGGAGCAGTTTTTCCTACAGGCTCAAAGGATGATGCCGAGGATGTGTCTTACGATACTTTAAAAGCCATATGTGAAGCAGTAGATATTCCGGTTATTGCCATTGGTGGAATAACTAAGGATAACATTAAAGATTTAGCTGGCAGTGGTATATGTGGCATTGCAGTAATAAGCGCAATATTTGCACAGAAGGACATTGAAGCAGCAACAGCTGAACTTAAAGAAAGAACAGTATCCGCATTAAAATAAAAATATATATGTTAAAAAAGCGGCAGATTGGGGGCACCACTTTTTGTCGCTATATAAAACGATAGATAATAACTATTGACCACAACGGAAAAAGGAGAATTAAAATGAACACAGCATTAACAATTGCAGGAAGTGATTCTTGTGGAGGCGCCGGAATACAAGCAGATATCAAGACTATGACAGCTAATGGTGTTTATGCCATGAGCGCCATTACAGCTTTGACTGCTCAAAATACTACCGGCGTATCAGACATTTATGAAGTGAGTCCTGAATTTTTAGAGGCTCAGATGAAGGCTATTTTTGAGGATATTACACCGGATGCAATCAAGATTGGAATGGTATCTTCAGGCGAACTTATAAAAACAATAGCCGAAAACCTAAAAAAATATAATGGGAAAAATATTGTACTTGATCCGGTTATGGTGGCAACAAGCGGAGCAAAATTAATAAGCGACGACGCTATTGCAACTTTGAAGGAATGTCTAATACCCTTGGCAACAGTAATAACACCAAATATTCCGGAAGCAGAAGTATTGTCAGAAATGACTATAAGTAATGAAGAAGATATGATTAAGGCAGCAGCATTTATAAGCGATAAGTATAACTGCGCCGTATTGTGCAAGGGTGGACACAGTATAAATGATGCAAATGACTTATTGTATAGCAATGGGGAATATAAGTGGTTTTACGGAAAAAGAATAAACAATCCTAATACTCATGGAACGGGATGTACACTTTCCAGTGCAATTGCCTCAAATCTTGCAAAGGGCAGAGATTTAAATGAGTCCGTGGAAAAAGCGAAAGCATACATTTCAGGGGCATTGGCAGCAATGCTTGACCTTGGAAAAGGTAGCGGACCTATGAATCATGCATTTGCAATAAAGGGCGAATATTAATATAAGAAAAAATGGAAAGAGGAACATCAAATGGAAAAAAAAGGAACATCAGTATTTAGTAACAGTTTAATCTGGTTTGGGGCAGGAGTATCAATTGCAGAAATTGTAACAGGAACATATTTGGCATCACTTGGAATGTCAAAGGGAATACTTGCAACTATAATAGGACATCTGATTGGATGTACATTGCTGTTTTTAGCAGGAATAATTGGAGCAAAGACGAAAAAAAGTTCCATGGAGACTGTTAAAATAAGCTTCGGACAAAAGGGAAGTATTCTGTTTTCAGTATTGAATGTAGTTCAGCTGGCAGGATGGACAGCCATAATGATTTATGACGGTGCTTTATCAGCCAACGGAATTTTCAATACAGGGAACTGGGTATGGTGCATAGTTATAGGAGTGCTTATCATTGTCTGGATTATCATTGGAATAAGCAATGTTGAAAAAATCAACGTTGTTGCAATGACAGCTTTATTTATACTTACAATTATTCTCTGCAAAGTAGTATTTTTTGATAATCACACGATTACAAAAATTGCAGGAGACGGACTTACATTTGGAGCAGCAGTGGAATTAGCTGTGGCAATGCCACTATCATGGCTGCCATTAATCAGCGATTATACAAGAGAAGCGGAAAAGCCTGTAAAGGCAACAGCAGCAAGTGCAATTGTATATGGTCTTGTAAGCTGTTGGATGTACGTTATTGGAATGGGTGCAGCAATATTTGCACAAAACGCTGGAATTGATCAGATTATGTTAAAAGCAGGTCTAGGAATTGCCGGACTTCTTATTATTGTATTTTCTACAGTTACAACTACATATTTGGACGCTTACTCAGCAGGAATATCAAGTGAAACAATATCTCACAAAATTAATGGAAAATATATGGCAATAGCAGTTACCGTTATTGGAACAATAGCAGCCATAGTATATCCAATGGATGATATAACGGATTTCTTATATTTAATAGGTTCCGTGTTCGCACCTATGATTGCAATACAGATAGCTGACTTCTTTATCCTTAAAAAGAGTAGTGAGGAAAAGAAGGTTGAAGTGGTAAATGTCGTTATTTGGATTGTAGGTTTTATATTGTACAGATATTTAATGACAGTAGATATTATTGTTGGAAACACATTACCTGACATGGTAGTTACAATTATTATCTGCGTAATAGTTAATAAAATAATAAAGAATAAATAGAGTTGAAAAAGCTATTGTTTACAATTAGAATGACTTTGTAAGCGATAGCTTTTTTTATTATACAAAAATGTTAGGAGAACAATATGAGTAAAGGATTTATTTTTGATGTGGATGGAACAATTCTTGATTCGATGTCTATCTGGATGGATGCGGGAAAATTATATTTGGAAAGTTTAGGCATTAAAACTGATGAAAATATCGGTGAAGTAATGTTTGAGATGACTATGGAACAGGGGGCAAAATACCTGCAGGATAACTATAATGTGGAATTATCCATAGAGGAAATATGTCAGGGAATAAATGACAGGGTATTTGAGTTTTATGAAAAGGAGGCACCTGAAAAGCCGGGCATCAGGGAGGTCCTTGAGAAAGCAAAGAAGAGAAAAATATCTATGACAATAGCCACCTCCACGGACAGACCAATGATCGAGGCGGCATTAAAAAGACTTGATCTTATTGATTATTTTCAGGAGATTTTTACTACAACAGAAGTGGGAAAAGGAAAGAATTCACCGGACATATTTAATAAGGCAATGCTTGCTATGAACACATCCCCTGAAAACACATGGCTTTTCGATGATGCGGCATATTCTCTTGCTACTGCAAAGAAAATGGGAATTAATACTGTTGGCGTATATGATGTTCACAGTGGGGGCAAGCAGGATGAGGTGAAAAAGTTTTCTGATGTTTATATTAAGGAATGGAGAGAGTATAAAATAAACATTAATTGACAGACTTGAGTATAAGGATAAAAAGAGGAAGGGGAAACTTGAAATATGAATGTACCATATAGAGAATTGAGATTAGGATTTGAAACAGCATATATTGATGGCAATGTAGCGTCAAATACATCATACAAACTATTATTTCACAATTACATAATTACTTCATACACAAATTAGTAAATCCCTATGATTTAAATAGAATTAGAAAGGCAGTGGCATTTTTAGATGAAAATTCAATGAATGCATTGACTGTATTGGGCCCTGGTGAATGTGTTGTTTCAGGTACAGGGGTTAATATGCCATGTTTTGTTAAGGTACACCAATTGGAAAAGACATATAGACCTAATAGCGAAAATGTTGTTCTTTTTGGTGAAAATGGGATTTTGAAGAAACATCAGGAATATAAATCACCATTTGAATGGTAAAGAAATATAGTTATAAGTAATGTAAAGTTATTGGATACTCAAATATAATTTCATCAAAATAACAAGAAATGACTAAGTTAGAACTATTGACGGCTAAATTAAATTTTAGTAAGATAGCAATAAACAATTTGGTCAAAAACGATATAAATGACTAAATTAAAGAAGCGGTGAGGTAATTGAATGAGAAATTATAATTTCAGAGAAAAATGGCAGAAATTATTGACTCCGGAAATAGTTAAGAAACTTATCCGTATTAATGAATATAAGGGAGAACAGAGACTATTTATTGAGGCACATAAAGATGAACTAAATGAGTTAGTAGAAATTGCTAAAGTTCAAAGTACAGAGGCTTCAAATAAGATTGAGGGAATTTCAACTACAGATGATCGACTGAAGAATCTGGTTCAGGAAAAAACAACACCACGAAATCGTGATGAGTCCGAAATAGCTGGATATAGAGAGGTGTTGAATATAATTCACGAGAATTATGATTATATACCTATAAATGTAAATTATATTTTGCAATTACACAGAGATTTGTATAAATTTTTGGAAAACGTAGATGGAGGAATATTCAAAACAACAGATAATGTTATTCGGGAGACGGATAAAGACGGTAAAGAAAAAGTCAGATTCAGACCTGTACCTGCATGGGAAACACCGAATTCAATGGAAGCGTTATGTAAGGAATTTAGTGAAGCAAAGAACGAAGTTGATCCGTTATTACTTAATATAATGTTTATTTTGGACTTTCTGTGTATTCATCCATTTAATGATGGAAATGGAAGAATGAGCAGACTACTTACTTTACTTTTGTTGTATCAGTCAGGGTTTATCGTGGGTAAATACGTAAGTATTGAAAAAATAATTGAAGAATCAAAAAAAACCTATTATGAAGCCCTTCAGGACAGTTCAATAAAATGGCATGAAAATGAGAACGATTATAAGCCTTTTGTTAACTATATGCTTGGTGTGATAATAAATGCCTATAAAGAGTTTGAATCCAGAGTGAAGTTAGTGACGAATCCCAATTTATCAAAAGCGGATCGCATTCGGGAGATAGTAAAAAATCATATAGGAACGATTACAAAATCTGAGTTAATGGAAATGAATCCGGATATAAGTGATACGACAATACAGAGAACTTTGGCGGAGTTGTTAAAACGTGGTGAAATAGAAAAAATCGGTGGAGGTCGATACACAAAATACGTGTGGAAAATGGAGGATTAAATGATTACAGGTGAATTAAAAAATAAAATTGATGGATTATGGGATATTTTTGCTGCAGGCGGATTGGTTAATCCCCTTGAAGTAATTGAGCAGATAACATATTTAATGTTTATTCATGATTTGGATGATGTGGATAATAAGAAAGCAAAAGACAGTGCTATGCTTGGTTTGCCTTATGAGAGCATGTTTAGTGAACAGGTTGAAATTGGTGGAAGAGTGGTCGACGGAACACAGTTAAAATGGTCAGTGTTTCATGATTTTCCGGCTGACAAAATGTACAGTGTAATGCAGGAGTGGGTTTTCCCATTTATAAAAACATTGCATAGCGACAAAAACAGTGCTTATTCAAAATATATGGATGATGCAATTTTCAAATTGCCAACACCCCTTGTTTTGTCAAAGGTAGTTGATTCGTTGGATGAAATTTATAAATCAATGAATGAAATGCAAAGTTCAGATGTCAGAGGAGATGTTTACGAATATCTTCTTTCAAAAATCGCTCAGTCAGGACGTAACGGACAGTTCAGAACCCCTAGACATATTATCAAAATGATGGTTGAATTGATGAATCCGACATCAGATGAAGTGATTTGCGATCCGGCTTGTGGAACATCGGGCTTCCTTGTTGAAGCGGGAGAATTCCTTAAAAATACGAGAAAAGAAGAGATTTTCTTTGATAAACAAAAGAAAGCACACTATATGAACGACATGTTTCATGGATATGATATGGACAGAACAATGCTACGTATTGGTGCAATGAATATGATGACACATGGTATTGATAATCCAATTATTGAATACAGAGATAGTCTGTCAGACCAAAATGAAGACAAGGGCAAATATACATTAATTTTGGCAAATCCACCATTTAAGGGAAGTCTTGATGCAGAATCAGTATCAGGTGATTTATTGAAAGTTTGTAAGACAAAAAAAACAGAACTTCTATTTTTGGCTTTATTTATAAGAATGTTAAGAAAAGGCGGAAGATGTGCGTGTATCGTACCTGATGGAGTTTTATTTGGCTCGTCAAAAGCCCACAAATCAATAAGACAGGAAATTGTTGAACATCAGAGATTAGAAGCAGTTATTTCAATGCCTTCAGGAGTATTTAAGCCATATGCGGGAGTATCAACAGCAATTTTGATTTTTACAAAAACAGAACACGGTGGAACAAATGATGTATGGTTCTACGATATGGCAGCAGATGGATACAGCTTGGACGACAAACGTTCACCTGTAGAAGAAAATGATATTCCTGACATAATCGAAAGATTCAAAAATCTTGACAAAGAAAAAGACAGAAAGCGTACGGATAAGTCATTTATGGTTCCTAAACAGGATATCGTGGACAATGATTATGATTTGAGCATAAATAAGTACAAGGAAATAGAGTACATCCCTGTAGAATATCCACCAACAATAGAGATAATGGCTAACATCCGTGAGTTGGAAATGGAAATTGGCAAGGAAATGGACGAATTGGAGAAATTGTTAAATTTATAAGAAAGGATTATTCGGGTTTATGATAAATTCGGATTTGTAGGGATTACAATAAATGGAGATGATATGCGTAGAGGAATGTTGTGAAATATTAGATTCAATGAGAATTCCAATTACAGCAACGGAGAGAAAAGCAGGAAAATATCCATATTATGGAGCAAATGGGATTCAGGATTATGTTTCGGATTATATATTTGATGACGAATTGGTTCTACTAGCAGAGGATGGAGGAAATTTTGGCTCAAAAGAAAGACCGATTGCTTATAGAGTATCAGGTAAGTGTTGGGTAAACAATCATGCTCATGTTTTAAAACCTAAAAAAGAAATGAATGTGGATTATTTATGTTATTCACTGATGTTTTACAATGTAGAAGGTATTATAAATGGAGCAACTAGGCAAAAACTAACACAATCAGCAATGCGGAAAATGAAAATACCAATTCGTGGTATGGAAGAACAATTAAAAATAGTTGAAAAATTGAATAAGATTATTAGCATTAAGGAAAAAAGAAAACAAGAATTACAATATTTAGACGAATGCGTGAACGCCCGATTTGTCGAGATGTTCGGTTCGATAAATAATAATATATACAAGTACGAAATAAAAACACTTCAAGATGTATGTGAAAAAATTAAAGATGGAACACATCAGACACCAATATATACTGAGGATATAGAAAATGGATTTAAATTTTTGTCTTCTAAAGATGTTACAACAGGAAAGATTGATTGGTCAAATATTAAATATATTACAGCAGAATTGCATGAAAAATTATATGAAAAGATTAAGCCGCGAAAAGGAGATATATTGTTGGCAAAGAATGGTACTACGGGAGTGGCAGCTGTTGTAGAAAAAGAAGAAGTGTTTGATATTTATGTAAGCTTAGCACTTCTTAGACCTATAGATATAAATTCAGTTTATTTGTGGGCAGCTATAAATTCTGATGAAACAAAAAATCAATTTAATAGAAGTCTTAAAGGGATTGGAGTCCCTAATCTTCATTTGGGTGAAATAAAAAATACAAAGATAATTGTCCCACCAATTGCCCTCCAAAATCAATTTGCTGACTTCGTCCATCAGATAGACAAATCAAAAGTTGCGGTGCAAAAAGCCTTAGATGAAGCACAACTTTTATTTGATAGTTTAATGCAGGAATATTTTGGATAGAAATAAATAAGTGGTATACTTCGTGAAAAAAGAGAAAGAGGTATACCGATGGAAGAAAAGTTTGTTGAAATTATAAATGAAATGGCGGAAGTGCTGAATGCAGCACAACTTAAAAAATTGCAGGAGGTTTTGCTTAAACATTTAGCTGATAATTCTTTGGAACGAAAAGATATAAGCAATTATGAGTATTTGAAGATGTTTCTAGAGGCAAAACAGATTGAAGGTTGTTCTGAACGCACAATAAAGTACTACAGGGTGACAATAGAACATTTGTTGAAAAATGTTCAGAATCCAATAAGAAAAATTACTACGGAAATGATGCGTGAGTATCTTGTGGATTATCAGAAGATAAATAATTGTGGGAAAACGACTGTGGATAACATACGCCGAAATATTTCCAGTTTTTTCTCGTGGCTTGAAGAAGAGGATTATATTTTGAAGAGTCCAATGAGACGAATACATAAAATCAAAACTAAAAAAGCCGTGAAAAATATAATTACGGATGAGGAAATTGAAAAATTACGTGATAATTGTAGAAATTTGAGAGATACTGCAATGATCGATTTACTTTACTCAACCGGAATCAGAGTGGGTGAACTCGTAAAACTTAATATTGAAGACATAAATTTTTCAGAAAGAGAATGCGTTGTGTTTGGAAAAGGCGATAAGGAAAGAAAAGTATATTTTGATGCAAAATCAAAAATACATTTAAAGAATTATATTGAAAGTCGAACGGACAACAATCCGGCACTTTTTGTAACATTAAATGCCCCATATGACAGATTGAAAATAAGTGGTGTTGAAATAAGAATTCGTGAATTGGGACGATTGCTCAACTTAGACAAGGTCCATCCACATAAATTCAGAAGGACTATGGCAACTAGGGCGATAGATAAAGGAATGCCTATAGAACAGGTGCAAAAAATACTTGGGCACTCACAAATAGATACAACTATGCAATATGCAATTGTAAATCAAAACAATGTGAAGGCTTCTCATAGAAGGTATATAGCGTAACAATCAGAAACTGCAGGTTTAATGTTAGAAAAGTTTGAGAGTTAATGTTAGAAAATTTTTGATAAAGCTACAAAATTCGATTTGTTGGCTTGAATATGAACAGTTTTTAGGCGTTTATGTATCTGTTACACCCTTAATGCACCGCAAAATGGTAAATCCGAACCTTAATCCAATTCGGATTTGTAGGGGAAATATTGTGAGAGTAAAGTTGGAAGAGGTGTGCGAGAGAGGTTCGTCAAATTTAAAACAATCAGATGTAGTTAAAATGTCAGGAAAATATCCAATATATGGGGCATCTGGTCATATAGGAAATGCGGATTTTTATCATCAAGATAAACCATATGTTTCAGTGATAAAAGATGGAGCTGGAATTGGAAGGGCTTATTTAAATTCAGCAAAGTCTTCTGTTATTGGAACAATGCAATATCTTTTACCTAAAAATAATGTTATACCTAAGTACCTTTATTATGTCATAAGATATATGCATTTAGAAAAATATTATACAGGGGCAACAATTCCGCATATTTACTATAAAGATTATAAGAATGAACAATTTAATTTAGCAAGTTTAGAAAAGCAAGAAAGAGTAGTAGAAGTTTTAGAAAAATGCGAAAAAATAATTAATAATAGAAGAAGCGAAATAGGAAAATTAGATGAATTAATTAAAGCCCGATTTGTCGAGATGTTTGGTGATCCTGTTATGAATGAAAAAGGGTGGCCAACTAAGCCTTTATTAGCTATGGGTCAGTGTAAGAATGGAATGAATTTTCATTATAACGATGAGGGTGTTGAAATTAATTGTTTAGGTGTGGGAGATTTTAAAGACTTTTCCAGTATTGATAAAACAGATGAACTTCCGACAGTTTCGTTAAATGAGATGCCTTCAGAAGAATATCTTTTAAAAGATGATGATATAGTTTTTGTTCGTTCTAATGGTAACAAAGCCCTGGTTGGTCGTAGCTTAGCAGTGTATCCAGGTGATGTTCCAACAACTTTTAGTGGATTCTGTATTAGATATAGAAAATATGACAATGAGACTATTGTTCCGTATTTGTTAAGAGTGCTAAAGACAGATTCAATGAGGATGAAGATGGCTGGTAGAGGGGCAAATATCCAGAATTTGAATCAACAGATACTGGGAACGCTTATTATTCCAGTTCCGCCGATTAAACTACAGAAACAGTTTGCAGATTTCGTCCACCAAGTCGACAAATCAAAAGTTGTCGCACTCAACCATCTCAAAAATATAGCGATTTTACTCACAATTTGTAGTATAATAAATGAAAACACGAACGGAAAAATGGGGAGGAGACTATATGATAACTAATTTTGATTACTTGAAGAAGGAATCTGAGTTTTCAACATTTGCGGATACAGCGATATCCGCTGAAAAAATTATTTTGATGGACTCTGGGGCAAGTATTTTGAATAGCCGTAGAGCGATGGAGTTTGCCGTAAAATGGGTGTATTCAATTGACGATAAACTTGAAATGCCATATCAGGATAATTTGTATAGTTTAATGAGATCGGAACAGTTTGTAGATTTTGTGCCGTCTGATATTTTAAAACGTATGGAATATATCAGAAGATGTGGAAATACAGTGGCTCACACTAACAAGAAATTAGGTCGGGATGAAGCTATGCTTTGCCTTGAAAATCTTGCAATCTTTCTTGATTTCGTTTCATGTTGTTATTCAAAAGATTATAGAGAGCATATTTTTAATAAGTCATATATTCAGGACAGAATTAGCAAGATTAAAAATTCAAAATCCAGTAAAGCAGAAGCAAAGGAAAAACTTCTGGAAGAACAGAAAAAGTTTGAAAAGCAGGAACTTGATTTACAAAAATTAATAAAAGAAAACGAAAAACTGAAAGAAGAATTATCAGCACGTAGACAGGAACAACAGCCTGCTTATGTACCTAAACCTTTAGACTTATCAGAATATAAAACAAGAAAACTATACATTGACTCAATGCTTAGAGATGCAGGATGGACGGAAGGAAAGGATTGGCTTAATGAAGTAGAATTATCGGGAATGCCTAATAAATCAGAAATTGGATACGCGGATTATGTTTTGTATGACGATATGCATAAGCCGTTGGCTGTAATAGAGGCGAAGCGTACCTGTGTTGATGTTTCAAAAGGACGTCAGCAGGCTAAGTTGTACGCAGATATTTTGGAACGAAAATATAAACGCAGACCTGTTATATTCTTAACTAATGGATTTGAAACACATATTATTGACGGTCAGTATCCGGAAAGAAAATGTGCAATGATTTACTCAAAGCGTGACTTGGAAAAATGGTTTAATCTTTTGGCCGTAAGGACAAGTCTTAATTACATTACCGTGGACAAAAATATTGCAGATCGTTATTATCAGGAGTCTGCAATTAAGGCGGTTTGCGATAGCTTTGATATGAAAAATAGAAGAAAAGCATTGCTGGTTATGGCTACCGGGTCGGGAAAAACAAGAACGGTTATAGCATTATGTGATGTACTTTTAAAATCAGGCTGGATAAAAAATATTCTTTTCCTTGCAGACAGAAATTCACTTGTAACTCAGGCAAAAAGAAATTTTGTAAATTTATTGCCTAATTTATCATGCACTAATCTGGTAGAGGAAAAGGATAATTATAATGCACATTGTGTCTTCTCCACATATCAGACAATGATGAATTGTATTGATACTGTCAATGATGACAACGGAAAGTTATTTACATGTGGGCATTTTGATTTGGTAATATGCGATGAAGCCCACAGATCGATTTATAATAAATACAGGGATATTTTTAATTATTTTGACGCCTTGCTTGTTGGATTGACCGCAACACCGAAGGATGAAATTGAAAAAAATACTTATGAAGTTTTTGAGTTAGAAAATGGTATTCCAACTTACGGATATGATTTGGCTCAGGCGGTAAAAGACAAATATTTGGTAGATTATGTTTCTGTAGAAACTGAGCTCAAGTTTCTTGAAAAGGGAATAGTGTACGATGATTTATCAGAGGAGGAAAAAGAAACTTACGAAGAAACTTTTGGAGATGATAAAAATGTACCTGAACGGATTGAATCATCAGCACTTAATAAGTGGGTTTTTAATGAGGATACAATAAGAAAAGTTTTAAATATCTTAATGGAGCAGGGGATAAAAATTGATTATGGAGAAAATTTGGGCAAAACAATTATTTTTGCAAAAAATCATGACCATGCGGAGAAAATATTGGAAGTGTTTAATAAAGAATATTCACATTTGCCTAATTACGCAAAAGTAATTGACAATTACATGACTTATGCCCAAAGTGCAATTGATGAGTTTTCTGATCCTAAAAAGATGCCACAGATTGCAATATCTGTAGATATGTTGGATACAGGAATTGATGTGCCTGAGGTTGTTAATCTTGTATTTTTTAAGAAGGTTATGAGTAAGGCAAAGTTCTGGCAGATGATTGGTAGAGGAACCAGATTGTGTCCGGGATTAATAGATGGAGAAGACAAGAGTAAATTCTATATTTTTGATTTTTGTGGGAACTTTGAATTCTTCAGATTAAATAAAGGAAAGGCTAATGCTAATACAATGCCACTTCAGGGAGCAATTTTTAATTTGAAGTTCGAAATATCATTTAAGTTGCAAAATATAGAATACCAAACAGAAAGGCTAATTGCTTTCAGAAAAAAACTAATTGAACAAATGAGTGATAAAGCACGTGAGTTAAACAGAGAGAATTTTGCTGTAAGACAACATTTAAAATACGTTGATTTATATTCTAATGAAAATAATTATCAAAGATTATCTTTTGAGGATACTCTCGTTGTTAAAGAAGAATTAGCTCCATTAATCTTGCCGGATAAGGATGAGGTTAGTGCTGTCAGATTTGACGCACTTATGTACGGAATTGAGTTGGCATATTTAGCAGGCAAATCCTACAATAAAGCAAGGGGAGACTTATATAGAAAAGTATCAGGCATTGCAAGTGTGGCAAACATACCCGAAATTCAGGCAGAAGCAGATTTAATAAATAAAATATTGAAAACTGATTATGTCGAAAATGCCGGAATAAATGAATTTGAGCATATAAGGGAGAAACTTAGAGACTTGATGAAATATCTTCCTCCGGCAATCGGGGCAAAGTACGATACCAATTTTACAGATGAAATATTATCTATAGAATGGAAGGAAGCTGAACTGGAAAATGATGAATTAAAGAATTATAAGGCGAAAGCAGAATTCTATATAAGGCAACATGAAGATAATTTGGTTATAGCTAAGTTGAGGACAAACAAGCCATTGACAAGTACAGATATTGATGCACTTGAAGAAATTTTGTGGAAAGAGATTGGCACAAGACAGGATTATGAGCAGGAATTTGGAAACAAACCTTTAGGTGAGTTTGTTAGGGAAATAGTAGGTCTCGACATGAATGCTGCAAAGGAGGCATTTTCTGCCTACTTATCAGACACAAATCTTGACAGCCGACAGATTTATTTTGTAAACCAGATTGTTGAATATATTGTACATAACGGAATGCTGAAGGATTTTTCAGTGTTGCAGGAATCGCCATTTACGGACCGTGGAACCGTGTCGGAGATATTCCGGGATATGAATGTGTGGATGGGAATAAGGAAGGTTATAGAGAGCGTGAATGCGAATGCAGTGGCGTAGGGGATTTAAGTTTGTTAGAAGTATTATTACGAAAATGCACCATTATAAATAGTTAAAGTGGAGGAAACAATGTCGGAAAAAAAGAGCAGAGAAGAAAAAGGAAAAGAAGGTGAAAATTATGTAATGGAAGTAATTCGAAAAGCAACAGATATAATAGGAAGAAACGTTAAAGTGTTCAATCATGTGATTTTGGATTTTGATTCTGTTTATGGAAAAAGAACAGTAGAAATTGATCATATAATTGTAACTAATAGCAGAATTATTATCGTTGAAACAAAGAATGGATATTATGAAAGAATTGATTATAAAGCAATAACATGGTCGCATTTAGATGGAGCAGTTACGGACAATCCAATTATTCAAAATCATTATCACAAACAGATTTTTTGTTCCATTTACAATATAAAAAGAGAAAAAGTGGTAACTGCTGAAATTTTATTACAATATTTAGATTGTGACACTAGAACACAATATGCAAATGATTATGTGTGGGGAAAAGACAATGTACAAGATGGAATAGGTATGTTAATGATAGACGATAAAGACAACTTTGAATTTAAACATTTATGTGAACAATTGGAAAAAGTAGAAAGTATGTCAAAAGGTAGAGAGGATGAACATATTCAAAATATAAATGAAATACGCGAAATCGAGGAAAAAACCAGAACTAGGGATAAACATTACAAATTTAAAAGAACCGATATGGTGAGATGCCCGGCCTGTGAGGGCAATTTAGTTTTTAGATATAAACATTGGGTAAAATATGAAATAGGAAACAAAAAGAGGACGAAAAATATTGCATTAGGATGTAGTAATTATGCGTCAAAACAATGCAATACTTTCATTAAACCAACACGAGATGGTGGAAGTGGTTTTGATAATATAGTGGCTATTAGTATTGAGGAGAGAATGGAGTGGACTATGGATGAACAACATGTAGATACATTTTGGGATAAGTATAATTCATTAAAAGTGTATAACGAAGAAATATTAGATAGATTAATAAAAGAAAAACAAAATAGCAGCTGCAAGGAGAAAAAGATTTTTGAATTACAAAAAGAAAATGAAGATTTAAGGAAAAGCATAAAGAGTGCAAACGAGCGTGCGAAAAACGCAGAGATAGAAAATAAAAAATATAAAAGAATATTTAGAAAAATATACATAAAAAAATAATATAGTCATATTTGACGTTTAAAAAATGTTATATTATGCGGACACTATTTTCGTGGAAAAGGCAAGTGTTTGATATATAATGTTTTTAACTAATTATGAAAGAAGGGAATGTATGCTATCAATCTACCAATTGATGAAATATTTAAGAAATACACATCATATAAATGTTAAGAGCTCACAAACACAGGCTTTACGCAATATGGGGTATTATCATGGTTTTAAGGGATATAGATTTATTCGTGAAGATACTAATCGTATAAATTTTAGCTCTCTTGATGAGGTGATTGCATTAAATAAATATGATATGCAATTAAAATCAATACTATATCCTAAGGTAATGTTTATTGAAAATGCACTAAAGAGTTATGTTATCGAGGCTTTACTTGCAGATAGTGAATCAGAAAATTTTGATGTAATTTATAATAAATCACTTACATCTTATAGAAATCATACTCCTGGTAGTGGTGCTTATAAAAGTGAATACACTAAGAGAATGAATTTGAAAGGAAAAATAAACGCTGCTCTAGTACGCGACTATAAGAAGAGAAGTGTTGTGGCACATTTCTTTAATAAAGATATTACTATTCCAGTTTGGGCTATTTTTGAAACTTTAGCACTGGGTGAGTTTGGGACATTATACGATTGTGCTTGTACGGATGTTAAGCTTTATGTTTCTAGAATTATGAAATTACCAACAAATCTTGATTCTGATGGTATGAATACGCAATTTTTTATATTTACATTAAAAGATTTGCGTAATGCAATCGCGCATAATAATGTGATATTTGATACTAGATTTAAGACTGGTAAAATTGATCAGCGCCTTATTACATTATTGGAAAGTGAAGTGGGTATTTCAAATATTGATTTTAAGTATATGGATGCATATATTATTATGATTACATATTTTCTCAGAAAGATGGGAGAGACTAAAACTGCTTGTAAACAGTTTGTTAATTCATATCAACAACAAACAGAATATTTGAGAAATGAATTGCCAATTAACATTTATGATCAGGTGGTTGGTACGCAGCATAGATCAAATATGAATGTTTTACAAAAATTTATCAGTAGATCATAAAGTTCTTGCATATTTTGTGTAAAAGTAGTATATTATAAATAAGAATTGCGGTGGATGTCTTCGGATTACACCTAAGAGAACCTGATGCGTCGGGTTCTTTTTTTTTGCAAAATTCAGTAAATAATATTAGTAGAGTAACACTGCGGTAGAAGCAAATGAGCCGACAGGTGGAAGTGTCGAATTTGACACTTGGAAAAACTAAAAATTGAATTATAAATGGAGGGAATAACCAATGACAAAAATCTTATTCATCTGCCACGGCAATATCTGCCGCTCAACAATGGCACAATACGTCCTTCAGGACATGTTAGAAAAAGAAAACAAATCAGCTGATTTCTACATTGATTCAGCTGCCACCAGTTATGAAGAAATAGGTAATCCGGTTCACAGGGGAACAAGGACAAAGCTTGTCAGCGAGGGCATTTATTGCGGAGACCATCGGGCAAGAAGGATGACAAGACAGGACTATGATGACTACGATTTCATCATTGGGATGGACACGGAAAATATAAGAAATATAATGAGAATTATTGGAAAGGATACGGAAAACAAAGTGTACAAACTGTTATCCTTTGCCGGCGAGTCCGGGGACATTGCAGATCCGTGGTACACAGGAAATTTCGATGTGACGTATGACGATGTGGTGAGAGGATGCAGAGGTTTTATTAAGAAGTTGTATAATGAATAAATTTATTCTAGTCACAGACTACATGGATATAAGGAATGAAACATCAATGTCCATGTAAATGCGTCACCAAAACAATAATTTGAAACTAAAAATAATAAGAAATACAGGGACTTGGTTTTGTTAAAAATCAAATCCCTGTATTTTTTATAGTCATCAAAGGGGTGCGCACAAATAAAAGCAACAATTTATCATAAAAATATTACTTTTTGTGGTAGTACCCCCTGTTTTCTAACTAAATTCATTGAATTATTACAAGGATGTCAAAGCAAGAATCGTGCAATCCATGTAATGAAATATTTATGAAAAATAATGAATCATAAATTACAGGGAACATATTGTGATGTGGTGGATATCCATGTAATTCCTGCCCAAAATCAACAAACAGTATTGTCCTCCGAATATTTCTCTTCAAAAATCAACAAACGGTATTGTCCTCCGAATACTTCCCTTTCAGAACATCCCTGCAGTCGCCCCAATTACCCAATCTTCTCACAAATATCCCTGGCAACATAAACACCGCTGGCCGAAGCATGTGAAAGAGAATGAGTAACGCCGCTGCCATCGCCGATAATGTACAAACCATCGTACTTACATTCAAGATTATCATTAAGCTCAACTTCCATATTGTAGAACTTAACCTCAACACCGTAAAGGAGAGTGTCGTCGTTGGCAGTCCCCGGTGCGATTTTGTCTAATGCATAAATCATTTCAATAATTCCATCAAGAATACGCTTAGGAAGTACAAGGCTTAAGTCTCCCGGAGTTGCTGAAAGAGTAGGGGTTACAAGACCTTCTTCAATTCGGTTTTCTGTACTACGACGTCCTCTTACCAAATCACCGAAACGCTGAACAATAACACCGCCGCCTAACATGTTAGAAAGTCTGGCAATGCTTTCACCGTAGCCGTTGCTGTCCTTGAAAGGCTCGGAAAAATGCTTTGCCACAAGAAGAGCAAAGTTAGTATTTTCAGTCTGCATTTCTTCACCTTCGTAGCTGTGACCGTTAACAGTTACGATTCCGTTAGTGTTTTCATTAACAACAATGCCATGAGGGTTCATACAGAAAGTGCGGACATTGTCCTCAAATTGCTGAGTACGGTAAACGATCTTGCTTTCATATAATTCATCCGTAAGATGAGAAAAAATAACTGCAGGAAGTTCCACACGCACACCAATGTCTACACGGTTTGATTTTGTAGGAATATCCATTTCGTGACAGACATTTTCCATCCATTTACTTCCACTTCGTCCAACAGAAACAATACATTTAGAGCTGTCATAGTCAGCATCTTTAGTATGAATAATATATCCCTTTTCTGTATGTTCAATAGAAACAACAGGAGTATCAAAGAAGAAATCTACCTTATCTTTTAACTCGTTATACAGGTTTTCCAAAACAACATAATTTATATCTGTTCCAAGATGTCGAACTGAAGCATCCAAAAGTTTTAACTTATTCTGCATACAGATCTTTTTAAATTTAGTTCCTGCTGTAGAATATAAATGTGTGCCTTCTCCACCGTGAGACATATTAATATCATCAACGTATTTCATAAGATCAAGGGCCTGTTTCTTACCAATGTGCTCATACAGTGTTCCACCAAAATCATTGGTAATGTTGTATTTGCCATCGGAAAAAGCTCCGGCTCCACCGAAACCACTCATAATTGAGCAACTCTTGCAATTAATGCAGCTTGGAATTTTATCTCCGTCAATTGGACATTTTCGCTGGGAAAGTTTGTGACCTTCTTCAAAAACCGCAATTGAAAGAGATGGTTGTTTCTTAGTTAATTCATAGGATGCAAAAATGCCTCCAGGTCCGGCTCCAATAATAATAACGTCATAATGCTTCATTCAAAATCCTCCCTATATTACAATATGCATTGCCCTCTGTGGCACAAACTTTTTATAGAAAAAGAATACCACTTGTCCTGTTTAGTTCCGATACATTTTCAGGGCATAAAAAAATACCGCTAAATAAAGTATACCTATAACCTGATTATAGATAACTATTTGCGGCAGTTAGTAGAAACGTCCATCCGTATTATGAACTTATATAATCCTCTGAAATAATAACAAAATAAGAACACAAAATCAATAGTGATTATAAAGTTGTTGTTAATTGAATATGTCCTGAATATAATAATTTAGTACAATGTATAAACTATAATTGATAGAATATAGTTTGAGCAATATAGGTTCAAATATAAATGGGAAAAGCATTGAAATAACAACTGACCGACAGTTGTCATTCAGAGTAGAATATGGTATTATAAGAGTAGATTATGGGAATGCGGAAATTATTCTAAGGCTAAAACTATCAAAATCAGATAGTTTTTATATAATTTTTTTATACAGATAGGAGGGAAATGAATGTTTAAGAAAAAAATTATGAGTGTCGCGTTGTCATTAGCATTGACAGTGGGGATGCTTAGCGGTTATGGGGTAGACGCAAAGGCAGCAACAAAATCAGTAGCTAATCAGGCTGCAGCGTTAGCAGATGTTTCAGATGCAAAGGCAGATGGTAACATCAATGTAAGTTTACAGGGAAAAGAAATAGCAGAAGGTGCGTTTTATGCGTTGAGAAATTTTTATTTTAATGCTACAAACAAAGACTTTTATGACGAAGATGATAAACTCACTGAAGATGCTAAAAATTTCGTTAAATTTACAGACAAATTAGGTATTACAAAAGGCGTAAACAAAGACGACGAAGTTATAAAAAGTGATAATCTTGATGCTTCAGTAAAGGTTACATCTAATATCGTAACACCTGAAAAGTTTACAATGGAAATTTCAGGAAAACTTGCAAAAGGTCCTGAAGGAAAACTTACAACAATTGAATATAATAATGGTAAAGTTAAGATTGATCTTAAATCATTGGCAAGTGCGATTTCTGCATACACAGATCTTACAACAGCTCAGGTTTATGCAGCTCTTGGAATTCCGGGATTAAATGAAATATCATTAGATGTATGTGATACACTTAACCTCGTATTAGATAAGGAAATCAATCCAAAGTTAGTTAAGTCATTTACTGTTTACACGGAAGAAGATGGCGACGAATTTGCAGACCAGATTGGTCAGGTTAAAGAGGTTGAATACGGTGAGGAAACAGACCCTAAATTTAACATTACTTATGATCAGTTAATGGCAACAGTAAAAACAATATCAACGTTTGCAATTGGTCTTATAGATCCTGTACTTTCAAACTTTGAAAAACAGGAAGGAACAAAATCAACAATAACTATCACAAATGCAGAACTTCCTGAATTATTAAAGAAAGTTGGTAAGACATTACAGGCAAATGCAGAAACAGCTGTAAACTCTATCGAAACAACAATTTTTGCATTACCGGGTTTTGATGAGATATATAAGGGATACCCTGCAGGATATTTAGATGCAGAAAATCTAGGAACAGTATCTCAGATTAAAAAAATTGGTCAGACAATTGAAAGCTTTGGAACAGAAGTTACTGATAAGGATGAAAAAGGCAATGAAGTTAAATATGTTCCAATCACTAAGACACTTGAAGAAGGAAAGATGACTGTAAATGCTTCACTTTCAGCTGATACAAAGGGTGAAAAAGGATATCGTGATGCGAAATTTGAAGGAAAACTTGATATTCATGATGCACCGGATCAGGTAGATAAAGAAGGAAATCCTATTGTTCAGACAAAGGTTAATATCTCTTATAACTTTAACATTAAAGAAAACGGTCAGGCACCTACAACAAAACCTGATAATTCTAATGTAAAGAAACCAACAACTAATGCAAAACTTAGAAACACAACTGTTAAATCAGCTACTAAGAAGAAATCAGCAAATAAAGTTAAAATTGCATTCAAGAAAGTAAATGGTGCTAAAAAGTATCAGGTACAGATTTCTACAACAAAGAAGTTTAAAAAAATTCTTGTTAACAAAATTGTTAAGAAGCCTTCAGTAACAATCAAGAGCAAGAAGCTCAAGAACAAAAAGAAATTGTTCGCAAGAGTAAAAGCTGTTGGCGCAAGCAAGTGGTCAAAAGTTAAGAAAATTAAAATTAAATAATTAATAGTATTTTAGAAGGCTGTCATCCAAAAGGGTGGCAGCTTTTTTGACAAAATATTAATATGTAACCCATTGGTGTAATGCATTTTTGTCAAAAAAGGTTATAATGTAAAAAATATGATCGGAGATATTTATATAAGGGGGTATTAATTGGAGGATTACAATGATAATTAAAAGAATATAATATAATGTTCTTCAATTGTAGAATGAATTTTATTACAGAAGGGAGTTTTGATATGGGACTTATTAAAGCAGGAGCGGGAGCACTAGGAGGAACACTTGCGGATCAGTGGAAGGAATTTTTCTATTGTGAAGCATTAGACAAAGAAGTATTAATGGTGAAAGGTCAGAAAAGTGTATCGGGACGTTCGTCAAATACTAAAGGAAATGACAATATTATATCAAACGGTTCGGGAATTGCAGTAGCGGACGGTCAGTGTATGATTATTGTTGAACAGGGAAAGATTGTAGAGGTTTGTGCTGAACCGGGAGAGTTTACTTATGATACATCAACAGAGCCGAGCATTTTTTCAGGTAAGTTAGGTGAAAGCATAAAGGAAACCTTCAAAACCATTGGAAAGAGATTTACATATGGTGGGGATACGGCAAAGGATCAGAGAGTTTATTATTTTAACACAAAAGAATTAATTGACAATAAATTTGGAACACCAAATCCCATACCTTTCCGTGTGGTTGATTCAAAAATAGGACTTGACGTAGATGTTTCTGTAAGATGCTCAGGCGTGTATTCCTACAAAATAGCAGACCCACTATTGTTTTATACAAATGTATGTGGAAATGTAAGCGATGAATATAGAAGGGAAGAACTGGATTCGCAGTTGAAAACAGAATTTATCAGTGCACTTCAACCGGCATTTAGTAAATTATCAGATATGGAGCTTCGTCCAAACCAGATTGTTGCCCACAACACAGAACTCGAAGATGCAATGAATTTAACCCTGTCATCTAAGTGGAGTGAATTGAGAGGCTTAAAGGTTGTAAGTATTGCTCTTGGAAGTGTTACTCTTCCGGAGGAAGATGCAGAGATGATTAAACAGGCTCAGCGTACGGCGATGATGAAGGACCCTACAATGGCAGCCGCAACTTTAGTTGGAGCACAAGCAGATGCAATGAAGTCTGCTGCATCTAATGAAGCAGGAGCAATGACCGGATTTATGGGTATGGGAATGGCAATGAATGCCGGAGGTGGCATGAATGCCCAAAATCTTTTTGCCATGGGTCAGCAACAGCAGGCAAATCAACAACAGACGAATCAACAGTCACAGCAGAATAATGCGGGAAATGCATGGACTTGTTCATGTGGGGCAACAGCAACAGGAAAGTTCTGTCCTGAATGTGGTTCGCCAAAACCTGTACAGGAAGATGGTTGGACCTGTTCATGTGGAGCACTTAACAAGGGAAAATTCTGTCAGAACTGTGGAAAGAAGAAGCCTGAGGGAGCACCATTGTATCGTTGTGACAAATGTGGATGGGAGCCTGAGGATCCTACGCATCCACCAAAATTCTGTCCGGAGTGTGGTGATCCGTTTGATGAAAATGATATTAAATAGTTAAAAAATATATGATGGAAAAGGGAGGAACATCATATGGGAGATTTACAGGAATATAAATGCCCCTGTTGTGGTGGTGCAATTGCATTTGACAGTACAAGGCAGAAAATGAAATGTCCTTATTGTGATACAGAGTTTGAAATGGAAACTCTTAAGGGATATGATGCAGAACTTAAAAGCGAAGAACCTGATGAAATGAAGTGGGATACTTCAGCAGGTGGAGAATGGAAGGATGAGGAAACTAAAGGATTAAAATCTTATGTTTGTAAATCCTGTGGAGGGGAAATTATTGCTGACGAAAACACGGCAGCAACATCATGTCCTTTCTGTGGAAATCCGGTTGTTATGATGGATCAGTTTAAAGGTTCACTGCGTCCGGATTACATAATACCTTTTAAAGTAGATAAGAAGGCGGCAAAAGAGGGATTGATGAAGCATTTATCAGGAAAAAGACTTTTGCCAAAGGTATTTAGAGAACAAAATCACATAGATGAAATTAAAGGTATATATGTTCCGTTCTGGCTGTTTGACAGCGATGCAGACGCTAGAATCAGATATAGGGCTACAAATATTAGAACATGGAGTGACAGTGATTATGATTACACGGAAACGCTGCACTACCTTGTGAACAGGGCAGGAAGTATTGGATTTGAACGTGTGCCGGTAGATGGTTCATCAAAAATGGCTGATGATTTAATGGAGTCAATTGAGCCTTACAATTTTGATGATGCAGTTGATTTTCAGACAGCATATCTTGCAGGATTTTTCGCAGACAAATACGACGTAAATGCAGAGGAAAGCGTGGAGCGTGTAAACCAGAGAGTAAAGAAATCAACAGAGAACATGTTTGCATCAACTGTTGAAGGGTATTCTACAGTGACTCCGGAGTATAGCAATATTAAGTTGTGTAACGGAGTGGCTAAGTATGCATTATACCCGGTATGGATTTTAAATACATCCTGGAATGGTAATAATTATACTTTTGCCATGAATGGTCAGACGGGAAAGTTTGTTGGAGACCTTCCAGTGGACAAAGCAACAGCACTCAAGTGGACATTAGGACTTACAGGAATATGCAGCGTAATTTCTTATGCTGTTGTTTGGATTTTGTGGTTGTTAAAGGTTATATAGGGAGGGCAGTTTTATGAAGAAAAAAATAATTATGTTTATAATGGCTCTTGCTCTATGTGTATTATCGGTTATACCGGCAATGGCTGCGGATGATATGAGTATGTATGTTGTAGATGAGGCAAATCTTCTTACGGATAAGGAGGAAGAGTCTCTTTACAATACTATGAAGGAAATAAGTGAAAAGCAAAAATGCAGTGTTTCCGTTGTTACCGTAAATGGTCTTGAAGGCAAAAGCGTGCAGGATTTTGCCGATGACTACTACGATTACAATAGCTATGGTTATGGAAATAAAAGAGATGGCATTATGCTTTTAATAAGCATGGAAGACCGTGATTATTATATGACTACCCATGGCTTTGGCGTTACTGCATTTACAGATTACGGAATAGATTACATAGGAAATAAATTAAAAACCAGTCTGTCAGATGGAAATTACTATAAGGCTTTTGAAATATTTGCTAATCAGTGTGATGACTTTATAACTCAGGCACGTAATGGTGAACCTTATGACAGTGCAAATAAGCCTCACGCTTCATTGGGAGTTAAATGGATATTTATCTCTATTATGGCAGGTCTTATAATTGCAATAATGATAGTTGCATATATGTGGTCAAAATTAAAAACCGTAAGAAGACAGCCGGCAGCTTCTAATTATGTAAAAAAAGGAAGTATGCAGGTAACTGAAAGAAATGATTTCTTTTTATACAGTACAATTAATAAAGTGGCAAAGCCAAAGAACGAAAATAATGGAAGCAGTACCCATGTTTCATCTTCGGGAGAGACCCATGGAGGTGGCGGAGGAAAGTTCTAGAATGTGAAATAATTTATAAGAATTAAAAATAACAAATTTGCACTAGAGTAAATGAGAAAAAAACATCTTTTGATATATTCAAAAATAAGTGTTTTGATGTATAATAGTTGAAACCGAAACTAAAATAATAGTGTCTGGTTTAAACTATTATTTATTTTTATTAGGAGGAATTTAATATGAGTAAGTATGCAGGAACAAAGACAGAAAAGAACCTTGAAGCAGCATTTTCAGGTGAATCACAGGCAAGAAATAAATACACTTATTTTGCTTCAAAGGCAAAAAAGGAAGGTTATGAACAGATTGCCGCTTTATTTTTAAAAACAGCAGATAATGAAAAAGAACATGCGAAAATGTGGTTTAAAGAATTAAACGGTATTGGTGATACAGCTCAGAATCTTGAGGCTGCAGCAGAAGGCGAAAACTATGAATGGACAGATATGTATGAAGAATTTGCCAAGACAGCTGAAGAAGAAGGATTTCATGAATTGGCAGAAAAATTCCGTATGGTAGGAGAAATTGAAAAACATCATGAAGAAAGATATAGAGCACTTCTTAAAAATGTTGAGACAGCTAAGGTATTTGAAAAGAGTGAAGTTAAGGTTTGGGAATGCCGTAACTGCGGTCACATTATAGTTGGAACGAAAGCACCGGAAGTTTGCCCGGTATGCAATCATCCACAGAGTTATTTTGAAATCCATACAGAAAACTATTAAGATGAAATTTGCAAAGTACGTTTTTCAAAGTGTACTTGCAATGATAGGGTTATCTTTATATATTTTAGCAGACACATTTTTTATATCAAAGGCAGTAGGCAGTGATGGTATTACTGCCTTAAACCTTGCTCTGCCGATTTATGGAATTATTTTTGCCATTGGATCCATAATTGGAGTGGGTTCAGCAATCAGATTTTCCATAGAAAAGGATAGAGAAAAAGATAATGACAATAATTATTTTTTTAATGCATTGTTATGGGGAACTGTAATAGGAATTATATTCAGCGTAATAGGTCTGGTATTTCCTGATAAAGTTATTTCCATAATGGGAGGCGATGACATAATTATAAAAACCGGAATATCTTATTTTAGGATATTTATGTCATTTGCTCCGTTTTTTATATGGAATTACATTTGCAATGCTTTTGTGAGAAATGATGGAAATCCTTCCGTAAGTATGGCAGCAACATTGTTAAGCAGCCTGTTTAATATAGTATTTGACTATGTACTGATGTTTCCGTTGGGCATGGGAATGGCAGGAGCGGCTCTTGCCACGGCATTTTCACCTATAGTTGGAATTATGATATGCATGATACATTTTAAATCAAAGAAAAACAGTGTTAGATTTAAAATTTCAAAGCCATCAATATCAAAACTGTTTTATTCATGTCAGGTAGGTATGTCAGCATTTGTAGGAGAAATTTCCAGCGCAGTTATTGTAACTGTTTTTAATTTCCTTATATTAAGCATTGCCGGAAATATTGGTGTGGCAGCTTATGGGGTAGTGGCAAACATTGCTCTGGTAGCTGTGGCGGTTTTTAATGGTGTAGCCCAGGGAACACAACCACTTATCAGTGAGAATTTCGGACAGGGCAAAAAAGAGAATGTGAAACTGTTGCAGAAACTTGGCATAATTACTGCAATAAGTCTTGTTATAATTATTCTTATAATAATATGGAGCTTTACAGAGCAAATTGTAGGAATATTTAACAGTGAAGGAAGCATACAATTATTGGAATTAGCAAAACCGGGACTTAGAATATATTTTATAGGATTCCTTTTTGCAGGAGTAAATATATTTTGTGCAAGTGCCCTTAGTGCCGTTGCGTCAGTAAAATGGGCTTTTATTTTGTCAATTTTAAAGGGATTTATTGTGGTAAATATATGTGCTGTAGTGCTTACTCCCATATTTGGAATGAAAGGTGTGTGGAGTGCATTCCCATTATCTGAATTAATTATTTTAATATTAACAGTTATTGCAATGAAAAAGACTAAAGAAGCGCAGGACTAAATACAATTGAGGGGATAATCACTGTACAGTGAGAAAAATATACTTTGAAAGTAGAGGTTAAAATCATGAAAAAATACAATTGGGCGACACTTGGATGTGGTGTAATTGCAAATGAATTGGCACAGGCTATGGAAATTAGAGGACAAAAACTTTATTCAGTAGCTAACAGAACATACAAAAAGGCAGTTGAATTTGCCGATAAGTATGGAATTGAAAAAGTATATAAAAATATTGATGAAGTTTTCGAAGATGAAAATGTGGATATTATATATATTTCCACACCTCACAATACACATATTTCGTATTTGCGAAAAGCTCTGGCAGCAGGAAAACATGTATTGTGTGAAAAGTCAATTACATTGAATTCAGAGGAATTGGCTGAAGCGGTTGCTTTGGCAAAGAAAAATAATGTTATATTGGCTGAGGCTATGACTATTTATCATATGCCGATATATAAAACTTTAAATGAAAAAATACAGTCAGGGGAACTTGGAAAGTTAGGACTCATCCAAATGAATTTCGGTAGCTATAAAGAATATGATATGACTAATAGGTTCTTTAATAGAAATCTGGCAGGTGGTGCAATGCTTGACATTGGAGTATATGCTTTGTCATTTGTAAGGTGGTTTATGAGTTCATGTCCTGATGAAGTATTGTCACAGGTTAAATATGCCGAAACAGGAGTTGACGAACAGGCGGGTATTCTGTTGAAAAATAAGGAAGAAGAAATGGCAACTGTAATTCTTTCGCTTCACTGTAAACAGCCAAAGCGTGGAACAATAGCATTTGATAAGGGATACGTGGAAATTTATGAGTATCCTAGAGGTCAGGAAGCGGTGATAACTTATACTGAAGATGGTCATACAGAAAAGATTACAAGTGGTGAAACGAAAAATGCACTTTTGTATGAAGTAGAGGATATGGAAAAAACTGTTTCCGGTGAGGGAGATTTTATGAAACTTTCTTATACCGAGGATGTTATGAAAATCATGACAGACATAAGAAAACAGTGGAATATGAAATATCCTGAAGAGGAATAATTTGAATAAAAAGGGAACTAAAGGTTGAATTTTAAAACCTAAGTTCCCCCCCTTTTTTTTTATATTTTTTTGCAACTTTTTTCTATAAATCCCATTTATTGTACAGTGACAGCAGTATTTTATAACTGAACATTGAAATTGAACTACAATTAATGGGAGGTATTGTTATGGCTTTATATGATTGGAATCGCAATGGCAAGAAAGATGCAGTAGATGATTTTATAGAATTTAATATTATGAAGAGTATGTCAAAGGGATCCTCAGAAAATAATTATTCATATGGACACAGTGGCGGAACATCAAATTTTTGGATAGTGGTGATGTTATTAGGAGTTATTGTTGTAATGGGAGTGATTTTAGATGCATGCCAAACTAAATGCACATACCCAGGATGTACAAACGAACCAGCAGAAGGAAGTGATTATTGCTACTTGCATAGAACATGGACTGGTTATCACTCAGGTAGTAGTTATAACACAAATAATTCTATGTACACATCGGAGGATTATAGTACAAATGATTCAACAGATAATTATTCATCAGACAGTACGGTGGACAATTATAAAACAGATTACAGTAACTCAGGTAATTATAATAGTTCATATGACGAAGACGATGCTGATCCATACGATGCAAAAAGTTATTCAGATGCAGAAGATTTTTATGATGACAATTATGAAGACTTTGATGGTTTTGAAGATGCAGAAGATTATTATGATGAACATTATGAGGAAGATTAGACATTTACAAAGTCTTGACAAAAAATGGGGGCGAATTTATCATTGATGAAGAACAAATATTGTGAGGAATGAAAATGACTTTTTATGAAGAAGAAATTCAAAAGAATATAGATAACCTTGAAAAAGAGGGACGCCTGTCCCTGACAAAGGGTTTTATACAGCATGGGAATGTTTCTGTGTACGAACATTGTTTGGCAGTATGTGTATGTAGCATCAAAATAGCAAGAATGCTTCGTATACGTTATGATTTAAGGGCGTTAATAAGAGGAGCTTTGCTGCACGATTATTTTTTGTATGATTGGCATGTTAATGATGATCCTAATCGTAAGTTGCATGGTTTCTTTCATCCGTCAGTAGCCCTTGAGAATGCTCTTAAAGATTATGAATTGTCTAAGAAAGAGCAGGACATTATTAAGCATCATATGTTTCCGCTTACTATTATTCCACCAATGTGCAGGGAAGCATGGCTTGTTTGTCTGGCAGACAAAATATGTGCCGGAAAAGAAACGCTATTAAGGAGGCAGTAAATGGAAATATATATTTTACGTCATGGACAGACTGTTTGGAATAAATCAAGACTACTTCAGGGAAGCAGAGACATAGAACTTTGTGAAGATGGAAGAGCAGTTGCCAGAGAAAGACGTGACCAGTTAAAAGATGTCGATTTTGATGTGATATATAGTTCTCCTCTGAAACGTGCTTATGAAACAGCTTGTATAATAAGAGGTGACAGGGATATTCCAATTATAAAGGATGACCGTCTTAGAGAAATTAACTTTGGTGAGAACGAAGGAAAAAGTGTTATAGAATTAGAAAAGGATAAGTCAAATCCATTTGTTAAATTCTTTAACGACCCTATAAATTATAAAGCACCTAAAGGTGGCGAATCTTTTAGTGACGTGTGCAAAAGGACAAAGGAGTTTGTACAGGAAGTATTAGAGCCTAATAGAAATAAATATAACCGTGTGTTAATTGCAGGACATGGTGCAATGAATAAAGGGATGCTGTGCTACATTCTGAATCACGGAATTGAAGATTATTGGAGCGGAAGTTTACAGAAAAACTGTGGAATAATAATCATTGAATTAGATGAGAATGGCTACAGACAAATCGGGGAAATATAAAAAGTATAAATAGTAATTAATTAAAATGTATGCATGATGTTGTAAGCCATGCATATATTTTTTTACAATAAATTCTAAAAACTTACAAATACTTATAAATGCAGATGATGCTAAGGCTTACATTAACCTGTACAGAGAAAATGATAAATACATTATAAAATCAGGAGCGGAAGACATTTTCAAAGTAGAACATCCGGATGTTGTAGTTGAATCAGAAAGTCTGTGGTTTAAAATTAAAAAAGATGGTAATACATATGAAATGTTTTATTCATTAGATGGAAATGATTTTCTCTCCTTAGGCAAAAACAATATTGAATCAGACATTACAACTTTTGCAGGATGCGGAATTATAACATTTAAAGAAAGTGATTTTTGTGTTAAAGTATTAGATATGGAAATAGAATAAAAACAAAAATTGCAAGGAGATACAATGTTTTAGGAAGAGCGTTTATATAAGATAGTTGAATTACTGGAAAAAGAAAAAAGCATGACAACTCAGGATATTGTTGAAACAATGGGAGTGTCAAGGGATACGGCAAGGCGTGACATTATTAAATTAGCCAAAAGTGGAAAGGTTATCAGAACCCACGGCGGAATCACGCTTCCTCAGGCAGCAAGACTGCCGGAGTGTTATAAGTTAAGAATAAATGACAAGGTAGAAGAGAAAAAGAGAATAGCCAATGTAGCAAAAGATTTGATAAGAAGCAAAGATGTATGCTATTTGGAGGCATCGACAGCAGTTCTGTACTTATGTTATGTATGCCCAACGGATATAGAAGCTTATTCCAATTCATTAAATAATGTATCAATTCTGGATCAGAGAAGATGTAGTGTGAACATTATTGGTGGAAAATTAAACCATGACAATAAAAAGTGTCAGAGTTAAAATCCCACTTGTTGTATAGGAAAAAAAGAAAGGATTAAAAATTTTAGAGACGTATGTTAAATAGATTTTCGAGAACAGAACTTTTAGTAGGAAAAGAAAACATGGAAAAACTGGCAGGTGCCAGAGTGGCTATTTTTGGTGTTGGAGGAGTCGGCGGATATACTTTGGAAGCCCTGGTTAGAAGTGGAATAGGTGAGGTCGATTTAATTGACGATGACAAGGTTTGCCTTACAAATATTAACAGACAGATTATTGCCACAACTAGCACAATTGGAAAATATAAAGTTGACGTGGCAAAAGACAGGGCATTAGATATAAATCCCCATATAAAAGTCAACACTTATAAGACTTTTTACCTGCCGGATACAGCAGATCAGTTTGACTTTACAAAGTATGATTATGTTGTTGATGCAATTGATACGGTAACGGGAAAGTTACAGTTAATAGAGCAGGCGAAAAGAATAGGAACACCAATTATAAGTTCTATGGGAGCAGGAAATAAAATGGACCCTACAGCCTTTGAGGTGGCAGACATTTCAAAGACATCAGTGTGTCCACTGGCAAAGGTTATGCGAAGAGAATTGAAAAAACGTGGAATAAATAACCTTAAAGTCGTCTATTCAAAAGAGAAAGCATTGACACCAATTGAGGATGAAAGTACAAGTTGCAAAATCAATTGTGTCTGCCCGCCGGGAGTAGCAAAAAATTGTACCCAGAGAAGACAGGTGCCGGGAAGTACAGCATTTGTGCCTTCTGTTGTAGGACTTATTATAGCAGGAGAAGTTGTAAAAGACATTATAGGTTTTTAATGGAATTTACCGGTAATTACATATTTCATGGTTATCCTACTTGACAAAATAGGAATTAAAGATATACAATACCTACAAGACTGATAGGAATTATGTGTAATGGAGAAGAAATATGAAATTATCAAAGAAAAGCAGATATGGAATAGCTGCACTAATTGATTTGGCTATTTACCAGAAAGAAGGAAGAGTAGCACTGAACAATATTGCAGAAAGAAATAAAATATCACTGCAGTATCTTGAACAGGTATTTGCGGCTCTTAGAAGAAACAAAATAGTAAAAAGTATTAAAGGTGCCCAGGGTGGATATCTTCTGGCAAAGGATGTAAAAGATATCACAGTGGCAGAAATTATAGATGCTTTAGATGGAACTTACAAGATTGAAGATGAAGAAGGAGAAAGTGTGGCATCCCACATTATTCAGGATAAAATCGTTGACAGGGTAAATGACAACCTTGATGAAATTTTGACTAATATTACTTTGAGGGATTTGCTGGAAGCTCATGGAGAGTATATAGAATACAATCAGAATATGTATTATATTTAGGAGAAAAAGAAAACATTACTTACTGTGATATGCATTTGTAAGACACAATATGGATGGTTTCTTTCTTGCTTTAAAATAAAAAATAAAAAAAGTTATAAATTCCTATTGACAATATATGAATTGAATGGTAGTATACATACCAACGACAAAACCTGCAAACCAAGTAGGAATTATATGATAAAAACAGGAGGAAAAAGAGATGCGTACAATTAAGACACTTGCAGATAGATTTTACATGTGCAGTATGATGTGTGGCTTTAGCAGATATTACATCATACCTAATTTGTGTGCGTCGAATTTCTAGACCGTAATCAAATAAATAAGATGTAATATCTGGGAGGCCAAAAAGGGCTTCCCATTTTTATTGCCTACTAAAAGGGCTATTGCAGGGTCGATAAATATATTAAAAAAGAAAGAAGAGGTAATTATTATGAAAAAGAAACTTTATTTATTATTAGCATTAGTATTAGCAGTGGCGTCATTAACAGCTTGCGGATCATCAGATAAGAAGGATGACAGCAAAAAGGCAGAAAGCAAGGGTACAATAAAGGTTGCAGCATCTGCTACACCACATGCAGAAATTTTGGAAGAAGCAAAGAAAATACTTAAAGACAAAGGTTGGGATTTACAGATACAGGTATTTGATGATTATGTTCAGCCAAACAATGTTGTAGAAAGTGGAGATTTTGATGCGAACTATTTCCAGCACATTCCATATTTAGAGCAGTTCAATAAAGAAAAGGGAACACACCTTGTAAATGCAGGTGGAATTCACTATGAACCATTTGGAATTTATCCGGGAACAAAGAAAAAACTTGATGAATTAGCAGAAGGTGATACAATTGCAGTACCTAACGATACAACAAATGAAGCAAGAGCTTTGTTATTGCTTGAAGCAAACGGTATAATCAAATTAAAAGATGGTGCAGGTCTTACAGCAACAGTTAAAGATATTGCAGAAAATCCAAAGAATGTTAAAATACAGGAGTTAGAGGCAGCACAGGTACCAAGAGTAAAAGATGAAGTTGCATTCGTAGTATTAAATGGTAACTATGCATTACAGGCAGGCTTCTCAGTATCTAAAGATTCTATCGCTTATGAAAAATCAGACTCAGAAGCAGCAAAGACATACCTAAATGTTATTGCAGTAAAGAAGGATAATGAAAACAAACCTGGAATTAAAGCTTTAGTAGAAGTACTTAAGTCAGATGAAATTAAAAAATTCATTAATGACAAATATGATGGAGCCGTAGTACCATTTGAATAAAAATAAAAACACCGGGGAGCAAATGCTCCCTTTAGGTGTGTAAGGGAAAAGGATCAATATGGAGATTACATTACAGGAATTAAAAGAATTAGAAGAAAATCAGTATGAACTGGTGGATATGAGAGATGAAGGAGAACTGGCTTATGGTACAATACCGGGGGCAGTTCATATCCCAATAGAGAATTTTGACGAAATAAAAGATAATGACAAAAAATATGTTTTGTTTTGCACAAGAGGAATCAAGACAAAAGAAATTGCGGAAGAATTACAGACCAGAGGCGTGGATGCCTACAGCTTAAAAGGTGGATACACGGCATGGCTGCTTGAAAAAATGAATGATGACATAAGCCGACAAAAAGCCGGTGACGTAGAAAGAAGTCTTCAGAAAAAGTTTAGAAAACAAATATGGAGCAAATTCACAAAAGCCATTAGAGAGTATGAACTGGTAAAAGAAGGAGACAAAATAGCAGTCTGTATATCCGGTGGAAAAGACTCAATGCTGATGGCAAAACTCTTTCAGCAATTGAAAAAGTACAGCATTTATGATTTTGATGTTAAGTACCTTGTAATGGATCCGGGATACAACGAAGCCAACAGAAAAGTAATAGAAGAAAATGCAAAAAATCTTGGAATCCCAATAACAATATTTGAGTCGGATATTTTTGATTCCGTGTATAATGTAGAAAAATCTCCCTGTTACCTTTGTGCCAGAATGAGAAGAGGACATCTTTACAGTTATGCAAAAGAATTAGGATGCAATAAAATAGCACTGGGACATCACTATGATGACGTTATAGAAACGATTCTTATGGGAATGCTTTACGGTGCCCAGATGCAGACTATGATGCCGAAACTTCACAGTACCAATTTCGAGGGAATGGAATTAATCAGACCGCTGTATTTAATTAGGGAGGATGACATAATAAAGTGGCGTGATTATAATGATTTACATTTTATACAGTGTGCATGTAAATTTACTGATACCTGTACAACATGTAATAATGAAGAAGCAAAATCAAAGCGAATGGAAATAAAACAATTAATTAAAGAGATGAAAAAGACTAATCCGTTTGTTGAAAGCAATATTTTCAGAAGTGTTGAAAACGTAAGTATGGATACCGTAATATCTTACAAGAAAAAGGGAGTTAAACATTACTTCCTTGATGAATATGATTCATAAAAGATATAACAGTACAGAAAAAACAGAAAGTATGAGAGAAAAAATGGAACCAATAATTAAAGTAGAAAATTTAACAAAAACATTTACGTCGAAAAGTGGAAATGTAGAAGCAGTAAGAAATGTAAATTTTGAAGTGGAAAAAGGTGATATTTTTGGCATAATAGGACTTTCAGGAGCAGGAAAAAGTACTCTTGTAAGATGCCTTAATCTGCTTGAAAAACCTACTGGTGGAAAAGTAATTGTTAACGGTAAGGATTTAACAAAGCTTTCAGAGAAAGAATTAAGAAAAGAAAGACAAAACATAGGAATGATTTTTCAGCATTTTAATTTACTTATGCAGAGAAATGTTTTGGGGAATGTGTGCTTTCCAATGGAAATAGCCGGTATTAAAAAGAACGAAGCTAAAAAGAGAGCATATGAACTGCTTAAAATTGTTGGACTTGAAGACAAGGCAGCTGCGTATCCTGCACAGCTTTCCGGAGGACAGCAGCAGAGAGTGGCAATTGCAAGGGTATTGGCAAACAATCCGGACATCCTTCTTTGTGATGAGGCAACAAGTGCATTGGATCCTCAGACTACAAAATCAATACTTGAGTTACTGAAGAAAATTAATAGAGAAGAAGGTATTACAATAGTAATAATTACTCATTCCATGAGTGTTGTTAAGGAAATATGCAATAATGTGGCTGTGCTGGAAAATGGTGTTGCCGTTGAAATAGAAAAGACAGAAGAACTGTTTAAAAACCCTAAAACTGATATAGCAAAGAAACTTGTATATATTGGCGGGGAAATGAATTTAAGTCAGAAGGAGTTGGATGAATATGTGGGATAATGCGACAATAACAATGATATTAGAAGGAACAAGAGATACTTTGTACATGACTCTTGCATCAACTTTCTTTGGCTATATTTTGGGACTGCCCCTAGGAGTGATTCTGGCAGTGACCGACAAAGACGGAATAAGACCGAATACGCTCGTTTACAAAATATTGGATGTAATTACTAATATATTAAGAAGTATTCCATTTTTGATTTTGCTGATTCTTGTAATACCTGTAACAAGATTTATAGTTGGAAAAAGTTATGGTTCAACAGCAACCATAATTCCACTGGTAATTGCAGCAGCACCGTTTATCGCCAGAATGGTAGAGTCATCAATTAAGGAAGTGGACAAAGGCGTTATAGAAGCTGCTCAAAGTATGGGAGCCGGAACATTCACAATTATATGGAAGGTTCTTTTAGCTGAAGCCAGAACATCTCTGTTGGTAGGCGTTACAATTGCCCTTGGAACAATACTTGGATATTCAGCAATGTCGGGTGCCGTAGGTGGCGGCGGACTTGGTGATATTGCAATAAGATACGGTTATTACAGATATCAGACGGACATAATGCTTGTCACCATAGTAATTCTTGTCTTATTAGTTCAAATAATGCAATGGATTGGAATGCTCTTGTCTAAAAAACTGGACAGAAGAAAAGTATAATAATATTTGTATCAACCGTGATTGGGGAAAAGTCCGGATGGAAATAAGAAAATTTTATCAATATTTAATCGTAAAAAGAAACGGCTTATTGTTTGCAGTACCGATGCAATTCGCATAGAATTTTTGATAAATTCTATACTCAGTGCATCTGAAAAAGTGATTTCGAAATCACTTTTTCCCTGTAAAAATCAACCGTTTCTTTTTACTTAAATATATATAAAATTTTAATCATTCCCATCCGGACTTTTCCCCGGTCCCGGTTAATGCAAATATTGTTATAACCTTTTGTATGTAGTATTTACTAAAAGTAATGCTTATGTTAAAATAAAAGACAATTATGGGTTTCTATACCAAAATAAACTTTTAGGGAGATTGTATGCTTAATAATGAGAAAATAACATTGATGACAAAGTTGTCATTGTACGAGCAGAAAAATCAAAAAAAAGAAATTAAAACAAGTCGTTTTTTCAAGAGTGATTACATGCTGATGAAGATGCTAAGTTCTTTTTTTTACATTACGGTGGCATATATTCTGGCACTTGTGTTGTGGATTATGTATGGTTCGGAACATCTTGTGGCAGGACTGACCACAACGGGAAAATTTATAGGAATAGTTACGGTGCTTGTCTTAATATATATTATTGTTACGGTAGTGTATATGATTTTCAGCTATGCTTTCTTTTCCAAAAGATTTAAGAAAATAAGAAAAAACCTGAAAGAATATAATGGAGACCTGAAAACATTGCATAGAATTCAGGAATTAGAATACGATGCGATAATAGATGAATTAGAAGAAAGTGAGGAGGAGTAATGACGTCATTAATTGAACTTAAAGAAAAATTAAAAAACATATATGCTGAGCACGAAACATACTTAAGACTAATCTTCAAATTCATTGCTGCATTTATTGCATTGATTTTGATTAAAAGTAATATAGGATTTATGAAGCCTATTAATATGTGGATTGTTATCGCGGGAGCAGCAGTAGTTTGTATGTTTTTATCATGGGGAGCAGTGTCTGTTGTTTTAGCTGTGGATATAATTGTAAATGTATTTGCAGTGTCATTAGAGCTTGGAGTACTGATGTTAACGGTAATGATTATTATGTTTATACTGTTCTTTAGATTTACACCTAAAGAAGGAGCCATGCTTATTATAGTTCCATTGGCATTTTTCCTAAAAATCCCATATTTTATACCTATTGCAGTGGGATTAGTTTGTACACCGGTTTCAATTGTTTCCGTAACTTTTGGAACAATAATATATTTTATGTTGGATGTTATAAGCAAGAACGCAACGGCAATTAATAATATATCAGATGGAAGCACGAGTGTTACCAGCATTAATTCAATAATTAATATGATGGGTAACAACGTTGAAATGATTCTGACAATTGCAGCGTTTATTGTTACGATTCTTGTTGTGTACTTTATAAAGAGGACATCCGTGAATAATTCATGGTCAATAGCTATCATTGTTGGAGGAATTGTTGATTTAGTTATTATTCTTGTAGGCTCAACAGTATTAAACACAAATAGTTCACTAATTTGGATTATTGTGGGAACGTTGATATCCGTTTTACTTGCGTTTATTGTACAGTTTTTTGTATTTTCGGTAGATTATTCAAGGATTGAGCATACACAGTTTGAAGATGACGAATACTATTACTATGTAAAGGCAGTTCCAAAGATTAATGTTACTGCTCCGGAAATGAACGTTAAGAGGATTAATGCTCAAAGAAGAAAGATTGGCAATAAAAAATAAAAAATGCAATAAAAAGTACAGTTTATTCGTTTAATGTAAAAAACAGAAAGGAGAGTAGAAGTGAGTATCGTTTTAGGCTACATTCATGAATTTTTTGAAAAATATCTTACTATACCGGAAATATATCCCAGTGACATAATAGAAATTGTAGTTATTTCTATTTTAGTTTACTATATTATTATCTGGTTTAGAAAAAGCAGAGCGTGGGTATTACTAAAGGGAATCCTTATGCTTGTGATTTTTATGGTTGTGGCTTCTATCTTTAACTTGACTACTCTTTTGTGGCTTATTAATAAGTTCCTAAGCGCAGGTATTATTGCATTGGTAATTATATTCCAGCCGGAACTTCGTAGAGCACTTGAACAGTTGGGCAAAAAGAATGTATTTTTCAAGATTCTGAAATTTGGAAATAATATTATAGAGGATGGAATTAGTGATAAATCAATTGAAGAAATAATAAGAGCAACTCTTGAAATGGCAAAAGTAAAGACAGGAGCCTTAATTGTTGTGGCAAGAGATCATGATTTGAGTCAGTATTGTGAAACCGGAATTGACATTGGTGCAAAAATTACAAGTCAGTTACTGATTAATATTTTCGAAAAGAATACGCCACTCCACGATGGTGCTGTTATTATAGAAGGAGACACTATTGTATCAGCAACGTGCTATATTCCGTTATCTGATAGTACATCAATCAGCAAAGATCTTGGAACAAGACATAGAGCAGGTCTTGGACTTAGTGAAGTTACTGACAGCATTATTATAATTGTTTCAGAAGAAACAGGAAGTGTTTCGGTAGCGAGAGAAGGAAAGTTAATAAGATATGCCGATGCTGCAATTCTTAAAAGCGAATTGATGAAAGCCCAGACTAGAGAAGAAGTAAAGCCTAAAAAGAGATTCGGGAAAGGAAGGAAGCGCAATGAAGAAAGCAATAACTAAAATAAAAATGTCACTTACCCATAACGTTGGCATTAAGATTGTTGCAGTAATCATTGCAACATTGGTGTGGCTTATGGTTATTAATATAAGCGACCCGGAAAAAACAATAGTTATATACGGAGTGCCCGTTACGGTAACAGATGAAGAAACAATAACAGATATGGGAATGGTTTATAGTATTGAATCAGGACGCTATGTTAATATTACAGTTTCGGGAAAGAGATCTGTTGTTGGTAAATTATCTACCAGTGACTTTGAGGCAAGAGCTTCACTAAAGGAATTGTCAAAAGTTAATTCAATTCCAATAGATATTTCTGCAAAAAGAAATTCACTGGCAAGAAAGGTAACCATTGAAAAACAGTCGGTACAGACACTTATGGTGGATATTGAAGAGGTACAGAAGCAAAACTTCGACATAGAAGTTGAGTTTGGTGGCAGTGCAGCAGCAGGATATGTGGCAGGTGAGTACACATTGTCTAAAAGCAGTGTAAATGTTAAAGCCCCAACCTCTGTATTAGACAGAATAAGTAAAGTTGTTGCGGAATGTGAATTAGACGGAGCCAGTGCTGAATTTTCAAAGAAATGTAAGCTTGTTTTGTATGACAAACATGGAAGAACAATAAAAAATAATAATATAACATTGTCAACTAAGAAGGTTCTTGTTTCGGTAGAGGTGTCTAAGGAGAAAGAGGTTCCTGTAGAAGTTGTAAATGTAGGAACTCCTGCAACAGGATATCAGGTAGAAAAAGTTGAATTGTCTCAAAAGACAGTTAAACTTGTGGGGGACCGGAATGCTCTTAATACCGTAAGCAGTATAGTAATTGACAAGGCAATTGACATCAGTAATCAGAAGAAAAATTATTCAAAGGTTATTGATTTGAATAAATTTGTACCAACAGGAGTTACAATAAACGGAAACCATGAGGTTAAGATTGATATAGAGATTAAGCCTTTAGAGAAGAAGACTTTTACGCTTAAATCATCAGAAATAAAGATTAATAACAAAGGCGATAAAAGTGTAAAAATAAAAGATGATATTAAAGTCTCTCTTCAGGGTGAAAAGGAAGTTATAAATAAAATATCTAAAAATAGCATTAGTGCAAGTATAGATGTAGATAAGTTAGATATCGGAACAAGCAAGGTTCCGGTTGATATAAATGTACCAGATGGAACTACACTACTTAAAGATGTAACAGTTAGTGTAGAAATCAGTTAGGAGGAAAATATGAGCAAAATTTTGGTTACAGGTGGTGCAGGTTTTATTGGAAGCCATACATGTGTTGAATTATTAGATTCAGGATATGAAGTGGTTGTAGTAGATAATCTGTGCAATTCTTCAAAAGAATCTTTGAAAAGAGTTGAGAAAATTACAGGAAAATCTGTAAAATTCTATGAAGCAGACATTGCAGATAAAGATGCAATGAATAAGGTATTTGAAGAAAATGATATATCATGTGTTATTCATTTTGCAGGTTTAAAAGCCGTTGGCGAATCAGTTCAGAAACCATTGGAATATTATCAGAACAATATTTCGGGAACATTAAATATGTGTGAAGTAATGAGAAACCACGGAGTTAAAAATATAATATTCAGTTCTTCAGCTACAGTTTACGGTGATCCCGCAAGTGTACCTATTACTGAAAAATTCCCAAAGGGACAGTGTACAAATCCATACGGCTGGACAAAGTCAATGTTAGAACAGATTTTAACAGACATTCAGTTTGCAGATAAGGAATGGAATGTTATTTTACTTCGTTACTTTAATCCTATTGGAGCACATAAGAGTGGCTTAATTGGTGAGGATCCAAACGGAATTCCAAATAACCTTATGCCATATGTTATGAAGGTTGCCATTGGACAGCTTCCACAGGTTAATGTGTTTGGTAATGACTATCCAACTCCTGACGGAACAGGTGTGAGAGATTACATTCATGTTGTTGATTTGGCAAAAGGACATGTTAAGGCAATTGAAAAAATTGAAGAGAATCCGGGCGTTAAGATTTATAACTTAGGAACAGGAAAAGGTTACAGCGTATTAGATGTAATAAACAATGTAAGCAAGGCTGTAGGAAAAGAAATTCCATATGTTATTGCTGAACGTAGAGCAGGAGATATTGCAGAATGTTATGCAGATCCTGCATTGGCTAAGGAAGAATTAGGATGGGAAGCACAGTATGGTATGAAGGAAATGTGCGAAGATTCCTGGAACTGGCAACAGAAAAATCCTAATGGATATAGATAAAACTACGAAACAGATTGGAGAAAACCGTGAGTTCGAAAAGTAAGATAAAGGAGCCTGGTAAACAGTTAAAAAAAGTAAAAAGGCTAAGAAGATTAGTTACAGCCATAGAAATTATATTTGGCGTACTGCTTATTTCAGCAGCAGTTGTTTTGTTTGTGCCTGGTGCTAAAACAGAATTAATTAAAGGAATGGCAGGAACAACAATAGGTCAGAAGATAATTTCCATGTTTGGAAGTAAAGCTTATGCACAGAGTGTATTTGATGAAAATTTTGATACAAACAAACTTAAAACAAATGAGTTAAAGTATAATTATTCAGAAGAATATACAAACTTTGTTATGTTTGGCGTGGATTCAAGGGAAGGCGAAGTTGATGCCTCTAACAGTGATTCTATATTGATTGTAAGCATTCACAATACAACTGGTGAGGTTAAAATGGTATCAGTATACAGAGATACGATGCTGGGGATTTGTGATGCTACAGGAACAATTAACAAATATTTCAAAGTGAATTCTTCTTATGCAGGAGGCGGTCCGGAAGCAGCCATTAATACTCTTAATTTAAATCTGGATTTAGATTTGAAAGATTATGTGACAGTTAATTTTTCAGGTGTAGCAGATATTATAGATAAATTGGGTGGAATAACAGTTAACCTTACTGACGATGAAAAGTCACAGCTTAATTATCATTTAGGAAGTACTATAAGTTCTACGGGAAAATATGCACCAAAGATTAAGAAAAGTGGAAAGAATATACGACTTAATGGAATACAGGCAACAACTTATTGCCGTATAAGAAAAGCTACATTCTATGATCCGGAGACAGGTGATTCTGTAAGTAATGATTTTGGTAGGGCTGCAAGACAGCGTTCAGTAATAATGAAATTAGTCGAAAAGGCAAAGAAGGCAAGTGTAAGTGAACTTCAGGGAATGGTTCAGACCGTTATGAAGGATAATAAGAAAAAAGACAGAATTATATCAACAAGTTTTACATTTGACGAAATAGTAAATCTTTTGCCTATTATATTTGATTTTAAATTAAGCGGAAGCCAGGGATTCCCATCACAGCTTACAACAGGAACATTTAATAATGTAAGTCTTGTAGTGGCTAATGGATTAAGCAAAAATGTATCAAAACTCCATGAATATTTATATGGAGAAAAAAATTATGAACCTACCGCAAATGTGCACTCCGTAGATTCGGCAGTTGCTAATCAGACAGGTATCAGCGAATCCTCAGCAGGTTACGATCCAATTGAGAGTGGAAAGAAAAATAAACAGGATGAAGAAACTGCAACGTCTAAACCAATAGACGATACAGATTATGATTATGATGATAAAGGAAAGAGCGAGTACTATTAAAATAATCGTTTTATTTTAACATTTAGAACACAGAATAATCACATATAGACTTTAAACTTTATTTTAAATAGTTAATAAGTGCTATATGAAAGGAGAATTAATAATGTTTGAAGAAAACAATAATGGTTATAATGAAGAGCAGAACAACCAGAACAATGAGTATAATTATAACGGAGAACAGAGCAACCAAAATAATGAATACAATTATAATGGCGGACAGAATAATGGTTACAATTATAATCAGAATTTTAATAGTCAGGGAAATAATCAAAACAATCCTAAAAAGAAAAACAGAGTACCGTTGGCAATCGCCATTGCAGTTATCACTTTGTTAGTAATTTTATCCTGTGGAATTGGTATTGTTGCTTTAGTTACAGACGATGGTGATGTAACCAACAAATTAACCGGCAACCAGAAAACTACTGAAAAAGAAACCTACAATTCAATTGGTTCTACAAATTCAAGCTCTACATCAAATTCAAATGGAGAGGTTACAGTTACTGATGTTACAGGTGTTGTTAGCAACACAATGCCTAGTGTAGTAGCTATTACAAGTAAAACATTAGTTGAATCAAATGGATACAGTTCAATTTATGACTACTATTTTGGTGGTGGAAATAAAAGCCAGAAGTACGAGCAGGAAGCTGCAGGTTCAGGTATCATTGTTGACCAGACAGATTCAGAACTGCTTATTGTGACAAACAACCATGTAGTAGAAAATTCAGATAGTTTAAGAATTCAGTTTGACGGAATGGACACAAAAAATGCCGTAGAAGGATATATAAAAGGTACAGATTCTACAGCTGATGTTGCAGTTGTTGCAGTAAAACTTAAAGACATTCCAAAGGATACATTAAACACAATTAAGAAAGCAACATTAGGTGATTCGGATACAGTTAGTGTTGGTGAAGGTGTAGTTGCAATTGGCAATGCTCTTGGATATGGACAGTCAGTTACAACAGGTGTTATTAGTGCAAAGGACAGAGAGGTAACAGTTCAGGAAAAGAAGATGAAACTTCTTCAGACAGATGCAGCCATTAATGGTGGTAATAGTGGCGGGGCATTATTAAATGCCAAAGGTGAAGTTATTGGTATAAACGTAGCTAAATATTCATCAGACGGAACTTCAAGTGCAAGTGTTGAAGGGATGGGATTTGCAATTCCTATTTCATCAGTTAAGAGCATTATTGGAAATCTTGAAACAAAAGAAACAAGAACAAAGGTAAGTGACAGTGAAAAAGGCTACCTTGGAATAAAGAGCAAGTATGATGTAACATCTGACATTTCAGAAATGTATTCAATGCCTACAGGAGTTTATGTATTTGATATTGTTAAAGGCGGTCCTGCAGAGAAAGCAGGAATCCAGAAAGGCGATATCATAACTAAATTTGATGGACAGACAGTTGAATCTTATGATTCGCTTCAGAGCATAATGCAGTATTACAAAGCAGGCGAAAAGGTAAAGGTTACTATTGCATCCGCAGAGGGAAGAGAGTACAAAGAAAAAGAAGTAACAGTTACATTGGCTTCGTCAAAGGACGTTGGCTATAACGAAAGCGAGACAGCATCCAATAACTAGATAGAAAATTAAAAATTTATATAAACTAAAAAAGTCGCACGATTTTGTCGTGCGGCTTTTTTTGCACAAATTCAAAAACTTGACATAGATTTAACATTTCTATGCAGTTTGAATTAACATAGCAGGAATACTATATAAGCGTAGTGGAGAGAACTACCACACAAGTATTTAAAGAAAGTAGGAGAAAAAAGATGAGAAAGAAAATTTTAGCAGTAGTAGCTATGGCAGTTATTACAACATTAGCATTCACAGGATGTGGAAAGTCAAACAGTGCAAGTAATGACTCAGGAAAAGCGGCAGGAACTTCAGGAGCGATAACAGTTATATCCAGAGAAGAAGGTTCAGGAACAAGAGGAGCATTTACAGAGCTCATGAAGATTGTTGATGATAAAGATCAGGATATAACAACACAGACAGCAGAAATCACAAATTCAACATCAGTAATGCTTAGCACAGTAGCACAGAATCAGAAAGCAATCGGATATGTTTCACTTGGTTCATTATCAAATTCAGTTAAGGCACTAAAAGTTGATGGAAACGAAGCAACAGCTGAAAATGTAAAAGCAGGAACATACAAAGTATCAAGACCGTTTAACATTTGTTATAAAGAAAACAAACTTACAGATTTTGATAAGCAGTTTATTGAATTCATTATGAGTGATGAAGGACAAAAGCTTGTTGATGCTGAAGGATACATAAGCGTTGGAGCAGAAGGAAACAAACCTTATGAAGGTACTGATGCAAAAGGAAAAATCACATTAGCAGGTTCTACATCAGTAGCACCACTTATGGATAAGTTAAAAGATGCATTTAACAAGAAAGCACCTAACGTATCAATTGAAATTCAGGAATCAGGTTCATCAGCAGGTATCCAGTCAGCAATCGAAGGAGCAGTTGAAATCGGTATGTCATCAAGAGAATTAAAAGACGAAGAAAAGACAGACCTAACAGTTAAGCAGATTGCAATGGATGGTATCGCAGTAATCGTAAACAATGACAACACACTTGATAATATAACAAGCGACCAGATTAAGGATATCTACACAGGAAAGACTACAGAATGGTCAGATGTTAAATAGTAAGGAGAAATAGCTTGAACAAGGTATTAGAATTTTTAATGAAAATTGTATTTCTAATATGTGCCTGCATATCCATAGCAGCAGTAATAATGATATGTGTGTTCATGTTTGCAAATGGAGTACCGGCTATAAAAGAGATTGGATTTGTTAAGTTCCTGTTTGGTACGGAATGGAGACCGGGACAGGGCTTATACGGAATTGGTCCAATGATTGTTGGCAGCATATATGTAACGGCAGGAGCTATGGTTGTAGGAGTCCCAATAGGGCTCCTTACAGCTGTATTTCTTGCAAAATACAGTTCTAAAAAAATATATAAAATAGTAAAACCAATGGTAAACCTAATGGCAGGAATTCCATCAATTATATTTGGTTTTTTTGGATTAGTAGTAATTATACCGGCAATACAGAGCATGTTTGATACAAGCGGAAAAGGAATATTGGCAGCGTCACTGCTTCTTGGAATGATGATTCTTCCAACAGTAATAAATACTTCAGAAGCTGCAATAAGAGCAGTGCCGGAAAGCTATTATGAAGGCGCGCTTGCATTGGGAGCAACAAAAGAAAGAAGTATATTCAAAACAGTAATTCCGGCAGCAAAGTCGGGAGTAATGTCAGGAATAATATTAGGAATGGGAAGAGCCATCGGTGAGACAATGGCGGTTGTAATGGTTGCAGGAAATCAGGCAATATTACCTGACAGTATATTAAGCGGTACAAGAACACTTACATCCAATATTGTGTTAGAGATGGCATATGCAACAGGACTTCAAAGAAGAGCCTTAATAGGAACAGCAGTTGTATTGTTTGTATTCATATTAATAATCAACGTATGTTTCTCAACTTTAAATAGAAAGAAGGAGAAATAAGATGGCTGATAACAAAAAAATAATAAATGTACAAACAAAAACAAAAGAAGCGGATATACAAAAAAAGAAAAGTAAAATCCGGTGGCAGAAGATAAAGAGTAAATTAAAAGAATATGTGAAAAGACCCGGTTCATTAGTAATGTTTATATTGATTATGCTTGCTACATTAATAACTGTAGCTTCCATGGCATATCTGGTTATATACATTTTAATTAACGGAATTCCATACATAACACTGGATTTATTTGCATGGAAATACACATCAGAAAATGTATCCATGTTGCCGGCATTAATTAATACAATAATCATTGTCGTATTTACATTATTATTGGCAGTTCCAATTGGAATAGCCGCTGCAGTTTATCTTGTTGAATACTCCAAAAGAGGATCAAAACTTGTAAAAGTAATCAGGGTTACAACAGAGACCCTTGCGGGAATACCATCAATTGTATTTGGATTGTTTGGATTTCTTGCATTTGTATTGGCATTTAAATGGGGATATTCATTAATTGCAGGAGTGCTTACGTTGGCAATGATGGTACTTCCTACAATAATAAGAACAACGGAAGAAGCCCTTATAGCTGTACCGGACATGTACAGGGAAGGTAGTTTCGGACTTGGAGCAGGAAAACTTAGAACAATATTTGTAATAGTAATTCCAGCGGCAGTTCCGGGAATCCTTTCGGGAGTAATTCTTGCAATAGGAAGAATTGTTGGTGAAAGTGCAGCGTTGATATTTACGGCAGGTTCCGTAGCATCAGTTCCGGCATTAAAGGGATTTTTCTTCTCATCAACAAGAACTTTGGCAGTGCACATGTATTGCCTGTTGTCGGAAGGACTTTATATAAATCAGGCATATGCTACAGCAGTAATTTTGCTGGTAATAGTATTAATAATTAACTGGTTGTCAGGAATTGCAGCAAAGAAAGTTGGAAAGGAATAGAAAATGGGAAAATTCGATATAAAGAATATGGAACTTCACTATGGTGATTTTCATGCAATAAAAAACGCAAATTTAAGCATTCCCCCAAATGAGATAACAGCATTTATCGGACCGTCAGGATGTGGTAAATCAACAGTGCTTAAATCCTTAAACAGAATGAATGATTTGGTACCGGATTGTAGAATTGAGGGAGAAATAACTTTAGATGGTGTAAATATTTACAAGGATATTGATGTAAATGAATTAAGAAAAAGAGTTGGAATGGTATTTCAGAAACCAAACCTCTTTCCTATGAGCATATATGACAATATTGCATATGGACCAAGAACTCATGGAATTCATTCAAAATCAAAACTTGATGAAATTGTAGAGAGAACATTAAAGCAGGCAGCAATTTGGGATGAAACAAAAGACAAACTAAAGAAAAGTGCCCTGGCAATGTCAGGTGGACAGCAGCAAAGATTGTGTATCGCAAGAGCACTGGCTGTAAATCCTGAGGTGTTACTAATGGATGAACCAACATCAGCACTTGATCCTATATCAACTTCAAAGATTGAAGATTTAGCTGTGGAATTAAAGAAAGATTACACGGTAATAATGGTTACTCACAATATGCAGCAGGCAGCCAGAATTTCTGATAAAACTGCATTTTTCCTGTTAGGAGAGGTTATAGAGTTTAGTGATACAGAGCAGATGTTCTCAATGCCAAGGGATAAGAGAACAGAAGATTATATCACAGGAAGGTTTGGTTAATGTTATGAGAAATAAATTTGATGAACAGTTAGAAACTTTGAACAGAGAAATGATTAACATGGGGGAACTTTGTGAACATGCAATTGAAACAGCCATTAAAATGGCAATGGATGGGGCAAGCATTGAAATGAAACAGGATGTGCTTGATACAGACAGTGAAATTGACAGAAAAGAAAGAGAAATTGAAAATATCTGTATGAAACTTCTTTTAAGACAGCAGCCGGTTGCAAGGGATTTAAGAGTAATCTCATCAGCCCTTAAAATGATTTCTGACATGGAAAGAATTGGAGATCAGGCTTCCGATATAGTAGAGCTTGCAGATTATATCAAAAACAGCAAGGCAAAACATAAGATACATTTAAGTGAAATGGCAAAAGAAGTAATAAAAATGGTAACACAGAGTATTGATTCATTTGTAAACAATGATTTGTATATGGCAAGAAGTGTTATTATTTCCGATGATGTAGTAGACAATTATTTCTATGATATAAAAATGAAACTGATAGATCTCATAGGAACAGATCCACAGTCAGGTGAAGAATATGTAGACATATTAATGATTGCTAAGTATTTAGAGAGAATAGGAGATCATGCAACAAATATTGCAGGATGGGTTGAATATTCAATACTTGGAAAGCATGTAGATAATGCCGGGGAAGAGAGTAATTAAAGAAAATATATAATATTTTACAAAAAATTTACGTTGAATTACCAAAGTTTTACGTGGAATTAACTTACAAATTACATAGCAATTCTATAGTCATGCTGTAGGAGGCGATACTATGATTTATTTAGTAGAAGACGATAGCAGTATTAGGGAATTAATAGTGTATACCTTAAACAGCACAGGACTGGAAGCAGAAGGGTTTGAAAGACCCTCAGAGTTTTGGGAGAAGGTAGACGAAAAGATACCTTCTCTTGTTATGCTTGATGTAATGCTGCCGGAAGAAAATGGTATAGAAATATTAAAAAAATTAAGAAAAAATTACAACACGGAGCATGTTCCAACAATTATGGTGACAGCAAAGACAAGTGAGTATGACAAAATTAAAGGTTTGGAAAATGGTGCTGACGATTATATTGGCAAACCATTTAGCATGATGGAAATGGTTGCCAGAGTTAAGGCTCTTCTTAGAAGAAGTGAGTACACTGAAAAAGAGCAGGAATATAATATTGGAAATTTATATGTATGTCCGTCAAAGCATATTGTAAAAGTTGATGGAAAAGATATAACTCTGACATTAAAGGAATTTGAGACACTTTGTCTACTGTTACAAAATAAAGGAATAGTGTTAACAAGAGACCAGTTGTTAAATAAAATCTGGGGATATTCTTTTGATGGTGAAAGCAGAACTGTGGATGTACATATTAGAACTCTCAGACAAAAATTACAGGAAGCGGGAAGTGTTATAAAGACTATTCGTGGAGTTGGATACAAAATTTAGGAGGATAAAATGAATATATTTAATGTATTATCGCTAATAGGCGGGTTGGCACTTTTCCTTTTTGGAATGAATGTAATGGGTGAATCTCTCGAAAAGCGTGCCGGAAACAAATTAAAAGGAATATTGGAAAAACTTACTGCAAGTCGATGGAAAGGATTTTTATTGGGGGCAGGAGTTACTTCCATAATACAAAGTTCGTCAGCCACCACTGTAATGGTAGTTGGATTTGTAAATTCAGGAATAATGACTTTAAGACAGGCTATCGGAATTATAATGGGGGCCAATGTTGGTACCACAATAACCGCCTGGATTTTAAGTCTTACAGGAATTGAAAGTTCAAATATTTTTGTAAGTTTATTGAAGCCATCATCATTTACACCTATTTTGGCATTAACGGGAATAATTCTTTTAATGCGAAAGAAAAATTCTAAAAGTGTAGATACAGGAATGATATTTTTGGGATTTGCAGTTTTAATGTTTGGAATGGAGGCAATGTCTGATGCGGTGAGTCCTCTCAGAGATGTGCCACAGTTCCAGCATATACTTACAATGTTCAGCAATCCTATTCTTGGTGTATTGGCTGGTGCAGTACTTACAGGAATAATTCAGAGTTCATCGGCATCGGTAGGCATTCTACAGGCATTGGCATCCACGGGAGCAGTAAGTTATGGAAGCGCAATTCCTATAATTATGGGACAAAATATAGGTACATGCGTAACTGCTTTGATATCTTCAATAGGAACAAACAAAAATGCAAGAAGAACTGCTGTAGTACATTTGTCATTCAATATAATAGGTACAATTATATGTCTTGCAGCATTTTCTCTCGTAAATGCACTGGTGAATATACCGTTTATCAATGACAGTGCAAGTCTTTTGGGAATTGCCATAATTCATACAGCGTTTAATCTGTTATGTACATTAATTTTATTCCCATTTGCAAATCAGCTTGAGAAACTTGCGTGCTTTATTGTTAAAGATACAGATGGCACAGATAAGATGAAACTTTTAGATAAGAGATTAATTGCAACACCATCTATAGCAATAGAACAAAGCAAAAAAACAGTTATAGAAATGTTTGACGAAACACTGGAAGGGGTAAGAGAAGCAGGTGGTTTGATAAGCAGTTACAGTGAAAAGACTGCGGGAAAAGTTGCAGAATTAGAAAAAGATGTAGATAAATATGAGGATAAATTGGGAACATATCTTGTTCAAATCAGTAAAGAAAATTTAAGCGAGTCCGACAGCAGATCCGTTAGTGAATTATTGCATATAATTGGAGATATAGAAAGAATTTCTGATCATTCCGTAGGAATAGCCAATTCAGCGGAAGAAATAAAAAGTAAAAAAATGAAATTTTCAGATCAGGCTGTATCAGAAATAAAATTAATGATATCTGCAGTAGATGACATATTGGAGCATACAAGAAGAGCGTTTGTTGATAATGACATGGAAGCAGCATTAAGTGTAGAGGCGATGGAACATGTCATAGATAAACTTCAGAAAGAATTGAAAAACCGCCATATAGATAGATTAAAAAAAGGCGAATGCAGTATTGAGCAGGGATTTGTAATGTCAGACATAATAACAGCACTGGAGAGAATATCAGACCATTGTTCTAATGTGGCAGGGTGTGTAGAAGAGATAGGGCATGGAAGTCTGGAAATGCATGCTTACTCAAAAGAAATTGATAAAACTCCCGGCAGTCTGTTTTACGATATTTATGAGAGTAATATGAAAAAGTACAATTTAATATAAATCAGATATAAACAGTAAAGTCTAAAATGATGAAAGATAAGTTTTGGTAAACCGCAGTTACCTCATCAGCCGAACCCTGATTCTCTAGTACGTTTCTTTCATCCACTTTACTGTTTTTTTATGCCCGTGCCAAGGAACAAAAATATCCTGAAAAAAATATAAAAGAGGTGTCCTCCAAAATGATTGGAAGTATTTCGTTTTCTTTGCGAGCGTAGCTACAATTGCGAAGCACTGTTTGAGTCCGCTTTGCGGACGAGTTTGCGGGAGCAATTGTTAATATGCGGCGCAGCAAAGATAGAAATACGACATATTTTGGAGGACACCTCTTTTATATTTTTTTCAGGATATTTTTAACCTTTGGCCCCGGGATTTAAAGTAGTAGTGGATTGAGAACGTTCGTAGCTCCAGATGGCTTTGATCTGACCGGCTAATCTGGCGAAAGACCAGCGCTTTTTGCTACGGTATGCACTGTATGGGTCATTGATTTTAAAGCCATTTTTGTCATAGCCATAGATTACAATAAAGTGGCCGTTTCTGGTAAAGTCCCCTTTTCCCATGGCACAGATTATAAGTCCATCATTACTTAATCGGTTTTTGATTGCATCTTCTGATAATGAAACCTCATTTACGGTAATACCGTATTGAGCAGGGTAGTCTGTCATAAGAGCCCAGGCAGTACCGGTCCCTTCAACATAAAATCCATTTTTCTCACTGTATTTGGTAACAGCAGCCGGAGTGATTTTGGAATTGTGGGTAAGGGAAAAAGTAACCATAGCCAAACATGTCGGACCGCAACCTGCAAGACCAATGTTTGAATCTCCGTAGGATTTATATCCCCATCTTTTATCCCATTGCAAAAATAGAGGATACTTCTGATTTTTTTCCGAGTTATTTAATTGACATTTTATTCCTTTTGGCTGATCATAGGAATATCTTACAAATTCAGTCATTTCAGGATTATTTATAACCTTGTCCAGCAATTCATTACTGTATTCATCAATGTGCTGGTAAATATATTTAATATTATCATCTTCTGACTGATATTTTTTTAAGAAATTAATTATTTCTTTTTTAGAACGGTTTTTAGGAGCAGTTACTACCCAATTAGTTTTGTAAAGTGATTTTGAAGCCTGCTTTTGTGGAACTGAAGTTGTCTGTGGGTTTTTAGCCAAATTTTTCTTTTTTTCATTGGCGTTATGGTTTATTTTAAAAATAATAAAAACGCACGCACACAAAACTATGGTAAGAATTATGATTATATTCTTCATAATCCTATCACGACGTTGTATTGCAGACATGCGCTTTCTGTATTCTATTTGTTTTCTTTTATCATTTGAATTCACGATGTATCTCCTATGTATTAATCTCGATATAAGTATGTTATAAGTTAATCATGTATATTATTTGTATCATAAAAATATTAAAAAATTATGATTTGTAATAAATATTATTAGCAAAATAAAAGAAAATACTCATAAGAAATATTGAAATTTATTTAATAGGAGATTTTCCCGGTTCAGTTTAAATAAGAAATTTTTTCACATTCTCTAAATGCTCCAGACCTTCTCGTCTTCCGATTTCGTATAAAGCCTTAAGTTTTTCAGGATCACGTTCAGTTCTTTTTATGGTAATCGGTTCTTTTGGTTGGATAATGTACACTTCGCCATCTTCTTTCATTTGGTGCAAATCATCCAGTGTGCGGTTATAAACTTCGTGTCGGATTGCCATTGTATGAACAAGGTTAGGATATTTTTTGCCATACTTAAGTTTTACCAATGGGATGGTATTGGTTTTCTTCTTTCTGTAGCCATTATGCTGAGTTAGAATAACAATATTTTTTTCGTAGCCCATTTTTCTAAACTGATGAATTGGAATGGAATCGGAAATGCCTCCATCAAGCATTTTTTTATTTCCAATTTCAACAATACGCGAAACTAAAGGCATTGATGCAGAAGCACGGAACCATTGAATATCAGTATCATCTCCCTTAGGACAGAGGTGATAAATCGGTTTTCCGGTTTCTATATCAGTAGTGACAGCGTAGAAATCCATTGGGTTTTCCTGATATGTTTTCACATCAAAAGGATCCAAATTATTTGGGATTTCGTTATAACAAAAATCAACACCGTATATATCTCCTGTTTTGATAAGGGAGCTAAGCCCAACATATCTTGGGTCTTTTGAATATTTTAAGTTATACCTAAGAGTTCGCCCAATTTGTTTTGATTTATAGTTGCAACCAAAAACAGCCCCTGCAGATACTCCGATTGTGCCATCAACTGTAATGTCATTTTCCATAAAAACATCAAGCACACCTGCAGTGTACATGCCTCTCATGGCACCGCCTTCTAAAATTAATCCGGTTTTCATATTATTGTCCTCGTCTTTCAAAAAAGATATATAGTATTATAGCACAATAATGAAAAATAATAATGTAAAAAATAAAGGCGCAAGCAGGGACAAAATTTCCATGTCTGCACCTTTTAAAATTATCGTTTATTTTTTATCACTAACCTGACTGCCGTCATGCTCCATATGGAAATTATCTTTATAAATAAGTTTTGAGATAGGAACAATTTCATATCCCTTTTCCTTAAGACCTTCTATAACCTTCGGTAGAGCCTCGGCAGTGTATTTTGCACCATTATGCATAAGAATAATGGAACCGTTTTTTAAGTCTTTATGATTAAGGACGGTGTTAACAATCGAGTCTACACCGTAATTTTTCCAGTCAAGGGAATCCACATTCCACTGAATAGTGTAGTAACCACAGTTCTTTGCCTGAACTATGAGATTGTTGTCATAGTCTCCATAAGGAGGTCTAAAGAGGCACATTGTAACTCCTGTAAGGCTTTTGACTTTTTCGGTTACGGAATTTAGTTCATCACACATTCCACCGGTACTTAACTGTGGCATATGTTTGTGATGTTCGCTGTGGTTACCTAAATCGTGCCCGGCCTTTTGTATTGCTTTCACATCATCCGGGTAACTTTCAACCCATCCTCCGGTCATAAAGAAAGTTACATTAATTTTATATTTTTTCAATGTATCCAAAATGTGTTTTGTATCTTCATTTCCCCAGGCAGCATCAAATGAAAGGGCAACCTGCTTTTTGTCGGTTTGGACATTATATATAGGAAGTTCCTTTTTTGCAGTGGAGGCAGTTATGGCGTTAAAGGCACTTTTAAAGAGATTTTGCTGATAATAATATGTAATACCAACTATAGCAATTAAAACACATAGCCACAAAATACTTCTTTTAAGCAATGAAATTTGTTGAGAATCATGCATAGCAATTTTCCGAGAAAATTTATTACTATAGTTTATGCAAAAAATGTGGTAATATGATAAAGTATGTGAATAAATTTTATTGGGATACAATAATACATCAGGGAGAAAAAAAAGAACAAAAATGGTTTGGAACTGTTGTCAAAATACAGAAAAGTAATTATGGGATTTGCAGCATTATGGATTTTAGTATTCCATGAATGGCAGATGCTATCTACACCGGGAACTACAGCATATGAGGTAGAATGGTATATTAAATATATTGGATTTTGTGGAGTGGACATATTCTTCGTTCTGTCAGGCATTGGAATGAGTTATGCACTTAAGGATTCCTTGTAACCTACGGAAAAATGGGAGCAAATATTATAATGTTACTAACTGTTGCCACATCAGGATTTGTACTTTATGATATAGGTAAATTGATTGCCGCAATACCGGAAAAATTAATAAGCAGGCGTAACACACAGAAAAAACAATAAAAAATAATTAGGGAAGATATTAGTGGGAGGAAAAGTAGAATTTATAATGATGAATAAATTAATAGACAAAGTTGGAAACGTGATTCAGAAAATAATATGGATATTGCTGGTGGGAGTGATGGGACTATTAGCAATACTTAATATACTTGGAACAACAAGGATAGATACAAAACTTAACGGGTATCATGAATACGCAAACTATAATATAGAAATAATATTTATAGTATTATCATATCTGGTCTTGTTTTTCGTGGTTATCTTTATCATAGACCAACGTATTGGTATAGAAAAAATAAAAACTTCAAAAATTATGAAGATTGCGTTAATATATGTGGTTGCTGTAGGTGTGTTCTATATTTTGATAACAAGGGGGAAACCTATTAATGACCAGTTTATAGTTCAGTCTGAAGCTGCAAAATTCTTACAGGGAGATTATCAGGCATTAAAGAAAGGCGGATATCTGGCATCTTATCCACAACAGTTGGGAATAATATCGATTTTCCAAATTATATATGGAATTTTTGGAAAAGAAAATTACACTGTAATTATGCTGATAAATGTTCTTTGCGTTGCAGGGATTTTCTATTTCTTATATAAAATTCTTACAAAGATGACTGATAAGGTGAAAATACATAATTTATATTGGATTATGGTATTTGGTGCTTTCCCAATAATTTTTTACAGCTTTTTTGTTTATGGAACAATAATAGGATTACTCTTTGCATTAATTGGATTTTATTATCTGCTTAAATTTAAAGATAAGCCAAAGGTACATTACTATATAATCACATTTATATCATTGGCATTATCTGCAATATGTAAGAGCAACTATTTGATTTGCGTAATTGCAGCCGTTTTGGTACTGCTGTTCTATGCCATCAGAGAAAAGAAAGGCGTATTTATACTGTTGTCTCTGGTATTGGCACTGTCACTTATGGCTCCAAAGGCAATTAATTTGTATTATGAGAAAAAGTCAGGAATAGAGGTACAGTCCGGTGTTCCGGCAACTTGTTTTATAGCAATGGGACTTCAGAAAGGTGACAAGAAAAGTGCCTGCGGTGCTGACGGATGGTATAATGGATATAATCTTGGTACCTACAATGGGGCAGGTGGCGACAGCGAAAAAGCGGATAGGATAGCAAAAGAAAATATAAACAAAAGAGTTGCCGAATTTAAAAAATCACCAATAGAATTTTTAAGTTTTGCAAAGAACAAAATTACTACACAGTGGTGTGAACCCACATTTCAGGTATTCTGGATGGCAGGAGTTACTAATAACCATGACGAATGGTCAGGAGTAGCTAAGCAGGTTCATACGGGATTTATTAATGTTTTATTACAGATAATAATGAAAATATATCTTGTTTTGATATGGCTGGGAAATCTGATATACTTAATAGCCAGAAGAAAAGAACTTACAATCTGGAATATGATGATTCCGATTGCAGTACTTGGTGGTTTTGTATTTCATTTCCTATGGGAGGGAAAGGCACTTTATATTATGCCATACTATGCAATTTCTTTTGTGGCAGGAGTTCAGGGAGTTTACTTCCTGTATGAAAAAATCAAAACTGTAATAAAAAAAGAAACTAATAGAGAAAAGTCAGAGGTATGTAATGGAAAAGATAAAACAAATTTATAAGCAGTACAAAGAAATTATAATGTATTTAATAATGGGAGGATTGACAACACTTGTAAATTGGGGAACATATGCAGGGTTTATAAAAATTGGATCATCAGTTACAGTATCCAATATTGTTGCATGGATAGCCGGTGTGTTGTTTGCATATATTACAAACAAAATATTTGTATTTGAAAGTTACAGTTGGAAACCCGCCTTTGTTTTAAAGGAGTTTTTCCTTTTTGTATCCGCAAGATTTGTAACGGGTCTGTTAGAAATAATTGGATTACCATTCCTTGTTTCCCACGGATTTAATTATTCAATTTTTGGAATAGAGGGCATGATTACAAAGATAATAGTAAGCGTTGTAGTTGTAATTTTGAATTATATATTCAGCAAACTTTTCATTTTTAAAAAAGATAAAACTGAAGAAATCGAAGCTGAATAATGAATATAAATTATAGCAGGAGGTATTATTATGGTTAAGACAACAATAAAAATAGAAGGCATGGCATGTGGTATGTGTGAGGCACATGTAAATGACGCAATCAGAGCAAAATTTGATGTAAAGAAGGTAAAGGCATCACACAAGGATAAAGAGGCAGTCGTAATTAGTAAGGAAGTTTTAAATGAAGACGAGGTAAAAAAAGTAATTGACGAAATAGGATATACTTTCGTATCTGTAAGCAGTGAACCTTATGAGAAAAAAGGACTTTTCAGAAGATAAATCTATGATAAAATAACGGACTTTATCCTATTCAGGGATTGGAGATAAAAATATGAAGTTATCAGAATTAAAAGAAAACCAAAGCGGGATGATTGTTAATGTGGGCGGTGAGGGCCAGCTACGACGTCATTTTCTGGATATGGGACTAATTCAGGGAGTAAAAATTGAATACGTAAAGAAAGCACCAATGGGTGACCCTATTGAATACAGAATATGGGGATATGAACTTACTCTTAGAAAAGATGATGCAGAGTGCATAGAAATAGATTTGCTGATGGACAGTGAGGAACCACTTAAGACCGAAGAAAAAACAGAATATAATTCAACGAAACATCCACATATAGGTGAAACAGGAATTTATCACGTTAAGCAAAGGGGCGAACGGATTGAAAAAGGTCAGCTCATAACTTTTGGTTTGGCAGGAAATCAGAACTGTGGAAAAACAACTTTATTTAATCAGCTAACAGGTTCAAATCAGCATGTTGGCAATTTCCCAGGGGTAACGGTAGACAGGAAAGACGGACCTATCAGAGGTCAGGAGAACACTTTAGTGGTGGATTTGCCGGGAATTTATTCTATGTCTCCATATACAAGCGAGGAAATAGTATCAAGAAATTATTTCTTGGATGACAGACCAAGAGGAATAATTAATATAGTTGATGCTACTAATATTGAAAGAAACTTATATCTGACTTTACAGTTGATTGAGTTAAATATTCCAATGGTGTTGGCACTTAATATGATGGATGAAGTGACAACTAATGGTGGTTCAATTGACGTAAATAAATTAGAATCAAGTCTGGGAATCCCTGTAGTACCTATTTCTGCAGCCAAGAATGAAGGTGTAGATGAACTTATTGAACATGCAATGCATGTGGCAATACATAGGGAACGCCCGGGAAGAATGGATTTTTGTGATGCAGAGGGCCAGGACGGAGGCGCAGTTCACAGGGGCATTCATTCCATTATGCATCTTATAGATGATCATGCCCATAAAAATCATGTTCCACTTCGTTTTGCTGCAAGCAAAATTATAGAAGGAGACACTGAAATAATAGAAAAAATTAATTTGGATGAGAATGAAAAAGAAATGATTGAACATATTATTTTCCAAATGGAAAAAGAAAGTAAGATGGACAGACATGCAGCTTTGGCAAAAATGAGATTTACATTTATTGATAAAATCTGCAAAGATACGGTAGTTAAGCCTCATGAAAGCAAAGAGCGTGCAAGAAGTAGAAAGATAGATAAAATCCTTACGGGAAAATATACTGCATTGCCGGCATTTGCTATTATTATGGCAATGATTTTCTGGCTTACCTTTGGTGTTATTGGCGCAGGACTTCAAAATCTGATGGATATTGGTATTGAAGCTTTAAGCAATTTATGTGAGCAGGCCATGAAGGCAGCACAGGTTAATGAAGTTATTCAGTCTCTTGTAATAAATGGAATTTTTGTTGGTGTGGGAAGTGTATTAAGTTTCCTTCCGATAATAGTTGTTTTATTTTTCTTTTTGTCAATGCTTGAAGACAGCGGTTACATGGCAAGAATTGCTTTTGTAATGGATAAACTACTTAGAAAATTAGGACTTTCAGGAAGAAGTTTTGTTCCTATGATTATTGGATTTGGATGTTCGGTCCCTGCAATTATGGCAACAAGAACTTTGCCTTCAGAGCGTGACAGAAAAATGACAATAATGCTTACACCATTTATGAGTTGTTCTGCAAAGATTCCAATTTATGCTTTGTTTTCAGCAGCATTTTTTAAGGGGAATGGTGCAATAGTAATGACAGTACTTTATTTTACCGGGATTCTTGTAGCAATTTTGTATGCACTGATTCTTGATAAGACAAAGTTTAAAGGTGAACCGGTTCCTTTTGTTATGGAATTACCTAATTACAGAATGCCGGGAGCAAAAAGTGTACTGCGATTAATGTGGGATAAAGCTAAAGATTTTATAACAAGAGCTTTTACTATTATATTCCTGGCATCATTAATAATATGGTTCTTACAGACATTTGATTTGCATTTCAATATAGTAACAGATGCTGGAAATAGTATTTTGGCAATGATTGGTGGATTTATAGCACCAATATTTAAGCCATTGGGATTTAGTGATTGGAGAGCATCAACAGCCCTCCTAACAGGATTCACTGCAAAAGAGAGTGTTGTCAGTACACTAAAGGTATTACTTGGTGGGGGAGCATTGCAGATGATGTTTACAGTAAAAAGTTCCATAGTATTTCTTGTATTTACATTGTTATATACACCTTGTGTTGCGGCAATTTCTGCAGTAAAGCGTGAACTTGGAGGTAAGTGGGCTGCTATGGTGGTTTTCCTTCAGTGTCTGGTAGCTTGGATTGTAGCTTTTGTTGTAAATATAGTAGTTAATTTAATCATCTAGAAAGTTATGTTTGACACATGAACTTTCCTATTATATAATCAAACTTAATGGCGTTGAAGAAGAGAAGTAATCTTAATTATCGCTTACAGAGAGCAGACGGTGGTGTAAGTTCTGCAGAATGAATTAAGATGAATAACACTTTGGAGCTGCGAACCAAACACAATGTCTGATAATATTTATGCATTGTCAGTAGGGGAGCCGTGGCCGAGCGATAATCGGAAGGTTTTTAAACCTAAGAGTGGCTGCATGATATGCAGTAAATCAGGTGGTACCGCGGACAGATTATAAATAATGAGTTCGTCCTGAAAATTAGTTTCCGGGATGAGCAAAATATAAACAGTTAACATAAAATCATCCTAAGCAAATATGCCGGGATGATTTTTGTTTTGTAGGAAACAAAAATGCACTCAATATAAAATCGAAGGGAGAAAACTAATGGACGTAAACACACACAACATTTATCGTGATGTTACAATGGATTTGATTACGGAAGCAAACGTTGGAGAAACAATGAAGATTGCAGGTTGGATTGAGAACATTCGTGACCACGGTGGCGTATCATTTATTGACCTTAGAGATATGTATGGTGTTATGCAGGTAGTAATGCGTGATACAACATTACTTGAAGGTCTTAGCAAGGAGGATTGTATTTCTGTAGAAGGACCTATAGAACACAGGGATGAAGAAACATACAATCCAAAGATTCCAACAGGAACAATTGAATTAGAAGCAAAGAAAGTTGAAGTTTTAGGAAAGGTATACAGACAGCTTCCTTTTGAAATAATGACTTCAAAAGAGACAAGAGAAGATGTCAGATTAAAATACAGATATCTTGATTTAAGAAATACAAAAGTAAAAGATAACATGATTTTCAGATCAAAGGTTATTTCTTATTTAAGACAGAAGATGACAGATATGGGATTTTTAGAAATTCAGACACCTATACTTTGTGCATCTTCGCCTGAAGGAGCAAGAGATTATATCGTTCCTTCAAGAAAATTTAAAGGAAAATTCTATGCACTTCCACAGGCACCACAGCAGTACAAACAGTTATTGATGGTGTCAGGATTTGACAAGTATTTCCAGATTGCACCTTGTTTTAGAGATGAGGATGCAAGAGCAGACCGTTCACCGGGAGAATTTTATCAGTTAGACTTTGAAATGAGTTTCGCAACTCAGGAAGATGTATTTAGAGTGGGAGAGGAAGTTCTTGCTGATACATTTAATAAGTTTGCGCCTGAAGGATATGAAGTAACTCAGGCTCCATTCCCTATTATCAGTTATAAGGAAGCAATGCTTAAATACGGAACAGACAAGCCGGATCTTAGAAATCCTCTTGAAATAATAGATGTAACAGATTTTTTCCAGAGGTGTACATTTAAGCCATTTCACGGAAAGACTGTTCGTGCCATTGTTGTAAATCAGAAATTATCAAAGGGATTCCACGAAAAGCTTCTTAAGTTCGCACAGAGCATCGGGATGGGTGGACTTGGATACCTTGAAGTATTGGAAGACGGGGCATACAAGGGACCTATTGATAAATTTATTCCTGACGATATGAAGGATGAAATCAGAGAATTGGCAGGCCTTAAGGCTTTAGATACTATCTTCTTTATAGCTGACAATGAAAAGAATGCATCTCTTTATGCAGGTCAGATAAGAACAGCATTAGGTGAAAGACTTGATTTAATAGAAAAGAACAAATTTATGTTCTGTTATATTAATGACTTCCCAATGTATGAATATGATAATGAAACAAAGAAGATGATATTTACACACAATCCGTTCTCGATGCCACAAGGAGGTCTTGAGGCTTTGGAAACAAAGAATCCTGAAGAAATTCTTGCATATCAGTATGACATTGTATGTAATGGTGTTGAATTGTCATCAGGTGCTGTTAGAAACCATGATATGAAGATTATGGTTAAGGCATTTGAAATTGCAGGATATACAGAGGAAGATCTTAAAGAAAAATTTGGAGCCCTATATAATGCATTTCAGTTTGGTGCTCCACCACATGCAGGTATGGCACCGGGAGTTGACCGTATGATAATGCTTCTCCGTGATGAGGAAAATATTCGTGAGGTTATTCCGTTCCCAATGAATGGTAATGCCCAGGATCTTATGTGCGGTGCACCGGGAGAAGTTACCGAACAGCAGCTTAGAGAAACTCATATAAAAGTAAGAGCATAGTACAAATATATAATTAGAATATAAAAACAACAGAATTTGCTCAGACAACAATTGGGGTATCAAAGGGATTCAAAGCCGAGTTGACAGGTTATAGTACAGCAGTGTATGTTATGTGGGAAACATACGAAAGCGCTACAGAATACAGATTGTATACGACGCAATTTATCTGTACATCTTAGAAAAAGTTGCTATAATAGAGTTGCAAAAAAATAAGGTGCATAAGTGAGGAGATTGATATGTATAATACTGTAATATTTGATTTAGATGGAACGTTGCTTAATACTATAGATGATTTGGCAGATGCAGTTAAATATATACAAAGAAAGTACGGTTATCCTGTACACAGTGTCGATGACGTCAGAAGGCATGTAGGCAACGGACTAAAATTGCTGATGGTGCGTTCACTACCATTAGGAGAAGAAGATCCGAACTTTGAAAAGGTATTTGAAGAATTCAAGGAATATTATCAGGGACATTGTCAGATAAAGACAAGAGAATATCCGGGAATAATGGAGTTGCTAAAAGAACTAAAAGAAAGAAATATTAAGATGGCTATTGTTTCAAATAAGGCACAGGCCGCAACTTCAGAATTAAATAAATTCTATTTCAGTGATTACATTCAGATTGCAATAGGAGAAAATGAGGCAGCGGGAATAAAGAAAAAACCGGCACCTGACAGTGTCAATCATGCCCTTAAACTTCTTAATGCAAGGAAATCCGAAGCAATATATGTAGGTGATTCCGAAGTTGACCGGGAAACAGCAAAGAACTCTGAACTACCGTGTGTATCATGCAGCTGGGGCTTTAGAGAAAGAGAACACCTTGAAAGCTTGAATCCGATGGCAATTATAGACAAGCCTGAAGAACTGCTGGCAATAATAGACGGTAGTAAATAAAAATCCAAGAGAAAAAGGTTCCGGGCAGGAAATAAAGAAAAGAGCTAATGTGCAAAATGATTGGAAGTATTTCGTAATCTTTGCGAGCATAGCTACAATTGCGAAGCATTGTCTGAGTCCGCTTTGCGGACGAGTTTGCGGGAGCAATTGTTAATATGCGGCGGAGCAAAGATAGAAATAAGACTTATTTTGCACATTAGCTCTTTTCTTTATTTTCTGTCCGGTCCATTTTCTTTTGGATTTTTATATTCCACAGGCTTCTTTTGCCAGCTGGTCTGCCAGGTCATTATATTTGTTACCGGAATGACCTTTGACTTTTTGAAATGTTATGTTAACCTTTTTTCTGGCTCTGTCATAATATTTTTTGTAAGCGAGAGTGCCGGCTTTATTTGTTTTCCATTCACCGGTACACCATTTTTCAATGCCCATATAATCATAGTAAATTGTAAGGTGGGATATATTGTGTTCAATGGCATATTCCATAGAAGCAAGGGAACCGTATATTTCACCTGCAACGTTACGCATTGAAGCCATCTCTTCATCATCAAATGAATTAGAAAGGTGAAGCTCATGTCCATTATGAAACATTACAACACCATATCCAAATATATTAGTTGAAGAGTTAAAACTCCCGTCAACATAGGCTACAGCCTTAACTGAATTTGAAAAAGGAATATCTGTATCAGGTGCTTCTTCGTTTTGAATAGGTGTAGTATCGTTGGTGTCAAAAGAGTCCATATTAAAAAGACTCATCTGTTTGCCGGACCATCCCATATATCCGTGAGCATCTGCTAAATTTTTAAAACTCTTATATAAAGCACCGGGATATCCGTCTACACTGGCTTTACATTCTTCCCATGTTTCGAAAATACCGTTTGTTTTACCGACTTTCACGGCATAATATTTCTTTGCCATAATAACTCCATTCTATTTTTTGTTGCTTTCCTGTTCTTTAGTAGTAGTCTTTTTGCGAGTGTTAGTTTTTTTCTTATTCTTCCAAGGGTTTCCTTTTGCAGGATCCGTAGGGTCCCAGTTCTTATTTTTATTTGACTTCTTTATCTTCTTTATTTTAGGTAATGCTATTTCAGGTTCTTCATCGGGTTCACTGTAAATAGTGACCTTTGTTCCATCATTACAATTATCGTAAATCCATTTTATATCCTTTACTCTTAAACGGACGCATCCAAGAGAAGCAGGTTTTCCTAATTTATTGTATTCCCAATATTCTAAGGCGTCGTGTTTTCCGTTGGTATAAGGGATGGAATGTAACATTATAGGTCCATAAATTCTAACTGCATACTGGGCATATGAACCGTCAACCATAATACGCCAGTCATAGCGCTCTGATATTTTGAACTGTCCAAGAGGTGTAGATTCCGGATCTAAACCTGTTGAACACCAAAATGTTTTGTATGGAATTGTATGTTTTCCTTCATAATCCATACCATAAACGGTAACAAAGTTTTCAGCACGGTTAACCCTAATCATATAAGGATGTTTTGCTGAAAAGTCTATAAGACTTTCAATGTTTTTGATATTGTCAAATTCTCCGGTTTTTGAAGCATTCTTTTTCTGTTGTTTTTTTGGTAATTTTGCTTCAGTCTCAGCACCGATGGTTTCCATTTCAGTCTCCGGGATGGTGGATTCAACAACTGCGGTAGTCGTAACCGAAGTCTGATTAAAATCAATAATTCGGGAATTATTTGTGCGAATCATCATTATAATAAAAATAGTAACAATAATTATGGTAAAAGCCCCAAGGCAGATTTGTTGTTTATATTTATTAATCATTAGTATTCTCCATGTTTGTCTTTAGTCAACATACATTTTATAATTTAATCGGTGGAAATGCAATAGAATATATATGGCAATGTAAATTAAAAAAGCAAATTCTTTTTGTCGGCAAAAATGCTATGGGAGACTTGGTATTTATTGACGTAAGTTGTGGGATTTGTTATTATTTAATAAGAATTTTCATTTTTGAGAGGAGTAAAAAATGGCATATACAAAACAGAAGATTTTAAACGTAGCACAGAGCGAGGATGTAGAATTTATCAGACTCCAGTTCACCGACCTTTTTGGAACATTAAAAAATGTTGCAATTACTAAAAGTCAGTTAGCGAAAGCTCTTGATAACAAAATCATGTTTGATGGTTCTTCGATTGAGGGATTTGCAAGAATCGAAGAGTCAGATATGTATCTGTATCCTGATTATGATACATTTGAGATATTACCTTTTAGACCACATCAGGGAAAAGTTGCCAGAATGATTTGTGATGTATACAAACCTGACGGCACACAGCTTGAAAATGACCCAAGATTTATTTTAAAAAGGGTTATAGGGGCAGCTGCTGAAATGGGATATAAATTTAACGTGGGTCCGGAATGTGAATTTTTCTTATTCCATACAGATGACAATGGAAACCCTACTACAATAAGTCATGAAAAAGGAAGTTATTTTGATTTAGGTCCTACAGATCTCGGTGAAAATGCCCGTCGTGACATTGTATTAAATCTTGAAGAAATGGGATTTGAAGTTGAGGCTTCACACCATGAAGTAGCGCCGGCACAGCATGAAATTGATTTCAGATACGGTGAGGCATTGGAAACAGCAGATAAGATTATGACATACAAGCTTACAGTTAAGACAATTGCAAAGCGTCACGGATTATATGCATCATTTATGCCAAAACCAAAATATGGAGTATGTGGTTCAGGTATGCATATTAATATGTCATTGTCAGATATGGAAGGTAACAATATATTTGCCAACCCTGATGACCCTAACGGATTAAGCAAAGAAGCATACAGTTTTATTGCAGGAATAATGGAGCATGTGAGATCAATGACAGCCATTACTAATCCAATTGTAAATTCATATAAGAGACTGGTACCGGGATTTGAAGCTCCTACATATATTGCATGGTCAGCTACAAACAGAAGTCCTTTGGTAAGAGTTCCTGCATCAAGAGGGGCAGGAACAAGAGTAGAACTCAGATGTCCTGACTGTGCCTGCAACCCATACCTTGCTATAGCAGTTTGTCTTGCAGCAGGTCTTGACGGTATTAAGAGAGGGCTCACACCACCTGAAAGTGTTCAGAAGGACATTTATGAAATGACAGAACAGGAAAGAGTAGAAGCCGGAATTGGTAATCTCCCAAGCAATTTATATGAAGCTATTCAGGAAATGAAAAAATCAGAATTTGTGAAAAAGGTTTTAGGAGAAGAAGTATTTAACAAATATATAAGAGCTAAAAGCGAAGAATGGGATGAATACACATCTCAGGTTACAGATTGGGAGATTGACAGATATCTTGATCGCATCTAAATAGGAGGCAAAATTGGCAGGAGTAATAGTAGTATTTCCGAAGCCTGAGGATAGCAAGTCGATAAAGAATCTCCTTATTCATAACGGATACGATAACGTTTTTAGTTGTGCGACAGGTTCGAAGGCAATAACATTGGCGGATACCTTAGGTGAAGGTGTTATAATATGTGGATATAGAATGCCGGATATGTCATATACTGATATCTATTATAATGTAGAAGGTAGGTTTGAGATGCTGCTTGTAGCATCCAGACAAAAACTATTAGATGATGATACAGGTGTTGCAATGGTTGAAATGCCTATCAAAGTTCGAGATTTTCTTAATTCTGTTGAAATGATGCAAAATAACATTTATGAAAAATACAGAAGGAAAAGAAAATCACCCCCTAAGAGAACAGAAGAAGAGCAAAGCATTGTAGATGAGGCAAAGGCAGTTTTAATGCAAAAAAATAATATGACAGAAAATGAAGCACACAGATACATCCAGAAAAATGCTATGGACAGTGGTAGGACAATGGTTGATACTGCAACTTCAATTCTGCAGATTATGTATAAAGAGTAAACTAACAAAGTAAGAAAGAAGGATTGAAAAATGTACAAAATTAATGAAAACTACTTAAAGTTACCGGGAAGTTATTTATTCTCAAACATTGGTAAAAAGGTTGCAGCTTATAAGCAGGCCAATCCTGATAAGGAAGTAATAAGTCTTGGAATAGGTGACGTTACACAGCCTCTTTGTCCGGCTGTTATTGAAGCTATGCACAAAGCAGTTGATGAAATGGCTGATGCAGCTACATTTCATGGTTATGCACCTGATTTAGGTTATGAGTTCCTTAGAGTAGCGATAAGAGATAATGATTATAGGGCAAGAGGCGTTGATATAGCACTTGATGAAATCTTTATAAGTGATGGTGCCAAATCAGATTCAGGAAATATTGGTGATATTTTTGCAGTTGACAATAAAATTGCAGTTTGTGACCCTGTATATCCTGTTTACGTCGATACTAATGCTATGGCAGGCAGAACAGGTGATTACATTCCTGAACAGGAAAAATGGAGCAATGTTATTTATATGCCATGTACAAAGGCTACGAATTTTGCACCTGAGCTCCCAAAGGAAACACCTGATATTATTTATCTTTGCTTCCCAAATAATCCAACAGGTTCTACAATTACAGAAAAACAGTTACAGGAATGGGTAGATTACGCAAATAAAGTTGGTGCTGTAATTATTTATGATGCAGCATATGAAGCATACATTTCAGAAGATGATGTACCTCACTCAATTTATGAATGTGATGGTGCGAAAACATGTGCAATTGAACTCAGAAGTTTTTCTAAAAATGCCGGATTCACAGGAACAAGACTTGGATTTACAGTTATTCCAAAAGAACTTGAATCAAACGGAACTAAGTTAAATGCTCTTTGGGCAAGAAGACACGGAACTAAATTCAATGGTGCACCTTACATTATTCAGAGAGCCGGTGAGGCCGTTTATTCAGAAGCCGGTAAGGCACAGACAAAGCAGCAGGTAGCTTATTACATGAACAATGCAAAAGTAATTATGGATGGCTTAAGAGCTGCCGGATACAATGTCAGCGGTGGCGTGAATGCACCTTATGTATGGCTTGAGACACCTGATGGAATGTCATCATGGGATTTCTTTGACAAGTTATTACAGGAGGCTAACATCGTAGGAACTCCGGGGTCAGGATTTGGACCTAGTGGTGAAGGATATTTCCGCCTGACAGCATTTGGAACATATGAAAATACATTAAAGGCTATTGAGAGAATCAAGAATTTATAAAAAGCAACAAGAATATAAATATTAGAAAGAAATGTTGCTTTTCTAGCTTGAAATTGCAATATTGCGGGCGGAGAAGCAATAAAATTGAAAGAAATTATTAAAAAGAGGGTAATCCAAGTTTAGAAGACACGATTGTGGAAAACCACAATCGTGTTTTTTTAATGTAAGTTTTTCCCACAACTGTAATATTCAAACTTAAATCCGTAGTATATAAGTAAGGAGGTGAAAAAGTGGAAATTAAGGAAAACGACAGACTCAGTCTGGCAGTAAAAAAAAATGTTAGATAAATTCGATAAACATAAATAGAAATAACAAAACCTATTACTTACAGGTACTTAAAAGAACTAACTCTTTAGAAAGTGCATATAAATGTAAGTAATAGGTTCTTTTATTACATATCAGCAGAATAAATATTTATTTAAAATATAATGAAAGTTAATACTTGCCAGAAACATTAAAATTTGCTACCGTATTTTTAGTATGTAGCCGGGAGGAAGAATTATAAGAAATCTTGGATATGATTTACAATCCCTTGCCCTGGTAGATGGAATGGACGCTAAAACAGGAGAAATTCAATTCTGCCCACAGCAATTTGTGCTATTGATACATGTTTTTTTTCTGTTATAATAGATTAGGTGTTTTGTATAAAACAAATAATAAAGAAAGGAGGAAGGGCGTGTTTAACGGATTATTTGGGAGAAGCGACAAACATACTGCAGCAGTTTTTGTAGATTATGAGCATTGGTATTATGGATACAGTAATATATTTTCCATGAAACCTAATATCGAAGAATGGTATGAAGAACTAAAGGAAGAATATAATATAAAAAAGTTAATGGTTTTTGGTGACTTTCACGGAAGTCCTATAGAAAAGGAATTACCAAGATTAGAAAAGATATCAGATAATGTGGTTCACACAGCAAGCACAAAAGACGGTGTGGACAAAGATTTTACGGATTTTATTATTTTAGATGCAATCTACAGGGAAGCTGCCAGAAAAAAATCCCCGGAAGTATTTATTATTTTTACCGGAGATGCCCATTTTGATTTGGTTATAAAATATCTTAGAGACATTAAGAAAAAGGTTATTGTATATGGTGTAAAGCATTCACTTAGCAACAAGATTAAGGCATCAGCCAATGCATATGTGGAAATGCCAAGATCAAATCAGGAAAGACAATATTATTATGACGCAATTTTACAGTCTTTATATATTTTAAAAAAGAGACGCAAAATGGCAACTTATTCCAAGACAGTAGAAAATGTATCTAATCACAGCGGGATTTCCAGAGAACGCATTCAGAATGCATTGGATGATTTAATGAATAACAAATATTTAAATATGACCGAGAAAGAGTATCGCGGTAAAAAACCTAAAATACTTGAAGCAGATTGGAAGCGTTTAAAAAAAGACGGTTTGTGGGATAAGTAATTGATATTAAATGAAAATAACCCCGTTTCAAATGACATTGTCAATTGAAACGGGGATGTTTTTTATTTGTTTTTTAGAGCGAAAGTAATTTTCTTTGATGACCATACATTAGGTGTTACATTTATCTCGAGATTTTTCCATTTTTTTGGAACCTCGTAAGATATAACCCCTTCCATTTTTTTACCGGATGCAATGTCGCCATCCAATGAATTATATTTTTTACCTTCATCTGTCTGGGTACCAAGGTAATCACAATTTATAGATGAATTATCAAGATATGCTTCAAAACTCACCATAGAACTTATTGTCAAATCTTTGTTTGAATTATTTTGAATTTTAAAAACGCAAAGTACAAATTCTTTCCCATCGTCCGGTTTAATAAACATATCATCACCTTCGGATGTAATAACCTTTTTTAAAGTAACCCGGATGTCTTTGTATTCAGCAGTTTCACCAACATTAAAAACTGTTTTTTCTTCTGAGGGTTTTTTTGCACTGTCTTTTTTTGCTTCTGCTTTTGTGCTGTCATTTGAATCTGCCTTTTTTTCTTCAGTTTTTGTGCTGTTTTCTGAATCTACCTTTTTAACTTCATTGCTCTCGCCGGACCCCCCATTTGCTATAGCTGCAATAATGATAACTGCAATCACTGCAATAACAATCCATTTAACTTTAGACTTTTTTTGTTTAACGGCATTGTTAGTCTGTGTAACATTTTCTTCCATAATTATTTCCTCCACTTGTAAAAATTTATGTATAACATAAGATTATTATAAATGTTGTAGATTAGAAAATGTTATGCTGACAGCATAATATTAGTCTATAATATCTTCATTCATGTTATGAAGTAAAATATTGGTGTCAATTAAATTACATTTTTGTTCAATTGCAAACTGAATAATGCTATCACGTTTAATGCGTGGGTAAAGAGTGCTGTGGTCAGACAATTTAAGCAGACGGTTAGTATCAATAACAGATAGCTCCATTGCAATACATAATGCAAGGACTTTATTTCTGGAGGGCTTTTTTGAACCGTCAAATATCTGATAGCAGTAATTTTTTTGAATATTAGATTTGTCAATAACGGCGGATTTGGTCATTCCGCAATTAGTAAGATATTTATTTAGATATTGGGGAAAAGTAGCATCTTTTATTATACCTTACATGTATTTGACCAATATTGTGGATATTGCAAGAAGATTTCCAAAGAAAACATTTAAAAACAGATGGCTTGGGTATGTGTACCAAATATTTGCAGGGGGTATCTGGCTACTGGTTATTATTACATTAATACTTTTAATATTGAGATAACAGATATAGAGAAAATATATGAAACTGCAGAAAAGTTTTCACCGGATTATGATGTAAATGAAATTTATGAGACGATGAAACACTAGTATATTAATATAATATTATTACAATGAAGGGCTGAGTTCTAACTGTTTATAATGGTTAGAGCACAGCCCATTATTGTAGAACAAATAAACCACCGGCAAAAACCGGTGGTTATGACTAAAAAACAAAAGTTTATTTTTCAGGTTTTACAATTCACTATATCCGTAACCGTTTACAATAGCTTCTACACGTTGTCCCGCCTTGCATAAAGGACAATCGTGGGATGAATATGCTTCATAATTAGGAATATCTTCGGCTCTGAAAAGTGCATCAACTCTGTGTCCGTCAATAGAATCTACAGCACTGAAAATAGAAGAGATGCCCTGGAGAATACCACCATAGTACTCAATACATTCAATACTGTTTCTAATGGTCTTTCCTGTTGATGCGGAAGCAAGAAGCAAAAGAACATTCTTTCCGGCAATTTCAGGTTTCAGGTTATCTCTGAAAATCATTTGTCCGTTCGAGTTAAATTCAGGTGTAACTACATAGATGGTTTTGTGTGCATTGAGGGATAAAATACCGGCACGGCTAAGTTCGCTGGCTAAAAATGCACCTATAACTTCACATCCGTCTAAGCATACAATAGTATCTATTGGCTTGCCCATTACGTTATAATAATCTTTCATGGCAATGGCAATACGTTCAGCTTCGTTCTGACGTGTTTTCATTGTAGTCATATCAAGATAAGCACTTACGTGTGAATGAGTAGTTACAAAATGTCCCGGTATTACTTTAATGGCAATACGGGAATCTTTTCTGGCATAATACTTTACAATTCTGTTAGTAATCATATGTTTATCCTCCTTGTATTAAATTGTCATGTGCCGTTCGAATATCATGTATCAATTATACATTTTTACATATGAATTTTCAATGAAAATATTCCCAAGTTTATGTGGTTTATCTTTATAAAAAATTATGATAAACTATAGTGACGTAAGGAAAATGAACTATGCTTATATTGCGATGAAAGGAGAATGTGCGTAGTAATATACGCATTAATTGAAGTACATGAGCGATAAAGATTTAGAGAGTAATAACACTGAAAACAACGAAGAATTAAAAAACAATATAGAAGAAACGAACAGTAGCAATTCATGGTCAACTGAAAACAAAAATAACAATGAAGATGAATACGAAAAAATATGTTATGTTTGTAGAAGACCTGAAAGCAAGGCAGGAAAAATGATTGATATGCCCGGTGGAATTTGCGTCTGTGCAGATTGTCTTCAGAAAAGTTTTAACAGTTTTCAGAATATGGGAATGAATATAAACATTAGCGAGGATGAATTGAAGGAACTTCTTAACATGCCGGGAATTCACATGATGACTCCGGAAGATTTTAGGAGAGATATTCCAAACAAGCAGAAACTTAAAAAGAAAAAGGCAAAGGAAAAAGAAGCAGCGCCTGTTATAGATTTAAAGAAAATACCTGCACCTCATATCATAAAAGAAAAATTAGATGAATATGTTATCGGCCAGGACTATGCAAAGAAAGTTATGTCTGTGGCAGTCTATAATCATTACAAAAGAGTGGCTACTAACACAATGGATGACATTGAAATTGAAAAGTCTAACATGTTAATGATTGGACCTACAGGATGTGGAAAAACATATCTTGTAAAGACGATGGCGAAAATACTGGATGTGCCTCTTGCCATTACCGATGCTACATCCCTTACTGAAGCAGGATACATTGGAGATGATATTGAAAGTGTTATTTCAAAACTTCTTGCAGCAGCAGATAATGATGTTGAAAGAGCAGAGACAGGCATTGTATTTATTGATGAAATAGATAAGATTGCAAAGAAAGACACTACAAGAAGCAGGGATGTAAGTGGCGAGTCAGTGCAACAGGGAATGCTTAAACTTCTTGAAGGAAGTGAAGTGGAAGTTCCTGTCGGAGCTACAAGTAAAAATGCCATGGTGCCTCTTGCAACAGTAAATACAAAAAATATTCTGTTTATTTGTGGTGGAGCTTTCCCTGATTTGGAAGACATTGTTAAAGAGAGATTAAACAAGCAGGCTTCCATTGGATTTCTGGGTGATTTAACAGACAAGTATGACAATGACAAAAATGTTATAAGCAAGGTTACAGGCGATGACTTAAGAAAGTTTGGAATGATTCCGGAATTCCTTGGCAGACTTCCAATTGTATTTACCCTTGACGGATTGACGGAAGAAATGATGGTAAAGATTCTGACGGACCCTAAAAATGCCATTATTAAACAGTACCAGAAGCTTCTTGAATTAGATGAGGTTAAACTTGAATTTACTGAAGGAGCTCTTAAAACAATAGCAAAGAAAGCTATGGAAAAGAAAACAGGAGCAAGAGCTCTCCGTTCAATAATAGAAGAGTTTATGTTGGATATTATGTACGAAATTCCAAAGGATGACCATATTGGCACTGTTAAAATAACAGAAGAATATATTAATGGAACGGGTGGCCCTGTTATAGGAATGAGAGGACGAAATCTTATTGAAGAATAAGCAGTAACGGTTTTGAAATCAAGGCATATAATATAATAATATTTTTTAATAATAAAAAAAGAGAGGATGTTATAGCAGTTATAATATCCTTTCTTTTTTGAAAGGATTGGAAAATGCCTGATTGTAGACAAATAATAATGTCTCAGGACTATGGAGATTTTATTGTGGAGTATGGAGGGGGCAGTGAAAAGGCATTAGAGAGGTTCGGAAATGACTGTCTTCAGATAATTAATGAACGATATTATTGCGCCTATGAAAAACTCACCAATATTCCAAACTTTGGGGTGGCTGCAAACACTTATAATGCCATTCCTAAATTATACGGTCTTATGGACACAACATCTGTGGCAGCGACAGGTTCAATAAGACTGCAAAATCAACTAAGGCTGGAACTGACGGGAAAAGGTGTTATTGTGGGTTTTATTGATACAGGAATTGACTACACAAATAATTGTTTTCTTAATTCTACGGGACAGACCAGAATTATCAGTATATGGGATCAGACAGATAACAGTGGAACTCCTCCTCAAAATTTTTATTACGGAAGTGAGTATACTATGGAACAAATTAATTCTGCCATAGAATTTGATGAACCGCAAAATATTGTTCCCCATAGGGATGAAAACGGACATGGTACATTTATGGCAAGTGTAGCCTGTGGCAAATATGATGAACAAAGGGATTTTGTAGGCAGTGCTCCGGAAAGTTATATAGCCATGGTTAAGTTAAAGCCGGCTAAAAATTATTTGAAGGATTACTTTTTGCTTGATACTGAAGATGAAGTGTATCAGGAAAATGACATTATGCTTGCAGCTAATTATTTAAGAAATTTAAGGATTAAATACGATATGCCTGTTGTGATTGTACTTGGAATTGGAACAGGAAGCGGAGATCGGGCAGGAGGTTCTCCCCTGGCACAATATCTAAATGAACTTGGACAATATATAGGACACTGTGTTGTTGTCTGTAGTGGAAACGAAGGCAATGAAAGACTCCATTATAGTGGTGCGTTAAATGACGGGAAAAATGATGAGGTGGAGATAAGAGTCGGAGAAAATGACAAAGGGTTTGTTTTAGAACTGTGGGGTAATACGCCTGATTTGTTTTCCGTTTCTTTTGTGTCACCATTAGGGGAAACAGTGGAAAGAATTCCTGCAAGAAAGGATGTAAGCAAAAAGGTAAATTTTCTTTTGGAGGATACTACCATTGAAGTGGATTACAGTCTGGTGGAGGCAGGAGGTGGAAGAGAACTAATATTTATGAGGTTTATAAAGCCTACTCCCGGATTGTGGACCATAAGAGTATATGGAAGCAATATTGTAAATGGCAGATTTAACATTTGGGCTAATATAAGAAAGTTTGTAAATGCAGAAACATATTTCCTGAAACCAAATCCGGATATAACATTAACAATACCCTCAGATGCACAGAATGTAATTAATGTTAGCGGATATGATAATTTTACAGAAGCAATATACCCAAATTCAGGAAGGGGATTTACTAATGATAATAATATAAAGCCTGATGTGGCAGCTCCCGCTGTAAATGTTTATGGAGCTGATATTGGAAGAAGCGCGGAACTTAGTGGAGGCTTTATAAGAAAAAACGGAACGTCAATTGCAGCAGCTCTTGCAGGAGGGTGTTGTGCACAAATGCTTCAGTGGGGATTTGTTAATGGAAATGACATTTATATGAAGGGAACTTATATAAAAAGTTATCTAATCCGTGGAGCACAGAGAAACCGAAATATCACTTATCCCAATGTCCAATGGGGGTACGGTAAGTTAGATGTATTTAACAGTTTTCTTATACTTACAAGAACATAGTGGTAAAAGTTGCTTTTTTGATGAAATTATATTAAAATTATTTGGTTAGTGATAGAGGCTGACGAATATACTATTATATAAGGAGAAATAAGATGAAATTATCAAAATTAGTGGGAGACAGATTTAAAGAAAGACCGGCAAACTGTCTTATCGACAGTCACGCCTTAATGGTGAGAGGAGGATACATCAAAAATGTAGCAAATGGTATCTATTCTCAGTTCCCGCCGATGAAGCGAATTTCACAAAAAATAGAAAATATTATCCGTGATGAAATGGACAAAATTGACGGACAGGAAGTTTTATTCCCTGTTACGTTACCGGGAAGTCTTTGGGAAGAATCAGGAAGATATGACACTGTTGGTTCAGAACTTCTAAGATTTAAGGATAGAACAGGAAGCAAGATGGTTCTTGGTATGACTCATGAAGAAGCTTCAGTTCAGCTTGTTAGGGAATATGCAAACAGCTATGCAAAATATCCTTTTATGATTTATCAGATTCAGACTAAGTTCCGTGATGAGGCAAGACCTAGAGCAGGACTTATTCGTGTTCGTGAATTTACAATGAAGGATGCTTACTCATTCCATACATCTCAGGAAGATTTAGAGAGATATTACAATATATGTTACGATGCTTATAATCGTATTTTTGCAAGATGTGGTATTCCTGAAGTTGCAGTTGTTGCATCAGATTCAGGTATGATGGGAGGAAGTATTTCCCATGAATATATGCTTCTTACACCTGCAGGCGAAGATTCAATTGCAGTATGTCCTGAATGTGGATACAGTGCAAACGTTGAAGCTGCACCAAGCATTATTGAAAATGAAAATAAGATTCCAAAGGAAGAATTAAAAGAGGTTGCTACACCGGGCACAGGTACAATCGAAGAACTTTGTGAATTTTTAAATATTCCTGCAGAAAACACGGCTAAGGCAGTTGTATATCAGAGAAATGAAGATGACAGTTATGTAGTTGCATTTATAAGAGGTGATTTAGATATCAATGAAACTAAATTTACAAATGCGTTGGGATGTGAAATTCATCCAGCAGTAATTGAAGATGACAGCGTGCTTACAGCAGGATTTATCGGACCTGTAGGAATAAATGAAAAGGTAACAGTTCTTTTTGACAATTCATTAAAGGATATTGATTATCTTGTAACAGGTGCTAACAAGGTTGATGTTCATTACACAGGATTTAATGTAGACAGAGATTGTCCTGATGCAAAATATTTTGATCTTGCTAAGATTGTTGAAGGTGGCATTTGTCCAAAATGCGGAAAGCATTCAATTACAATTTCAAGAGGTATCGAGGTTGGAAACATATTCCAGTTAGGAACAAAATATTCTAAGGCAATGGGCTTTAAATATACAGACGAAAATGGAGATGAACAGTATCCTATTATGGGATGCTACGGAATTGGCGTAGGTCGTATGGCAGCTTCAATCTGTGAAGTGAGACATGACGATTACGGTCCAATCTGGCCAATTACAATTGCACCTTGGCAGGTACATTTATGTTGCTTACGTTCTGATGATGCAAAATGTAAAGAATTAGCAGATAACCTTTACAATACACTTCAGAATAAAGGAATTGAAGTTATTTATGATGATAGAAAAGTAAGACCCGGAGCAATGTTTGCAGATGCAGATTTATTAGGTGTTCCTGTAAGAGTTGTTGTAAGTCCAAGAAATCTTGAAGAGAATGCAGTAGAAATTTCTACAAGAGATAAGCAGATAGACAAGCAGAAGACACCTGTAGACAATGCAGTTGCAGAGGTAGAAAGAATTATAAAGAAACTTACTGATGATATTTATGCCGAAGTAAAATAACAGGTGATTAATGGAAAAATATAAGATGATTGCATTAGATATGGATGGTACGCTTCTTAACAGTAATAAGGAGATTACTCCGAAAACATTATCAGCCGTAGAAAAGGCTTTTGATGCAGGAAAAGAAGTTGTCCTTTCCACAGGAAGGTGCATTGCAGAATTAAAACAGTATATAGATCAGATGCCAGGACTAAGATATATTGTAGGTGTTAGTGGCGCATTGGTTTACGATCTTAAAGAAGACCGTATAATATATGACAATCCTATTTCAGATGATATTGTATTGAAAGTTTTGGAAATAGCTGATAAAACAGATGTTATGGTTCATTTACTTACAAAGGATTCCATAGTACAGAAGAGTCATATGATGAATATGGAACATTTTAATATGGAAGTATATATACCTTTGTTTGAAAGTGTAGCAACCACGGTGGAAAATATTTCCGATTATTATAAAAAAAATCCTATGCCGGTGGAAAAACTGAATCTGTACCATGCGAATCCTGGACTTAGAGAAGAAACAAGAAGCAAGCTTCAGGGCATGCCTTTAGAACTGGCAAATTCAGAAGAAACTTCTCTTGAATTGTCGGCTATTGGAACTACAAAGGGAACAGGACTTATGAAATTATGTCAGCATCTGAAGCTGGATATGTCAGAGGTAATATCCGTGGGAGATGCAGATAATGACTTAGATGTACTTTCTAAAGCCGGGCTCGCTGTGGCAATGAAAAATGCCAATGACAATGTAAAGAAAATTGCAGATGTTATTGTGGCGGATTGCGATAATGACGGCGTGGCAGAGGCTATAGAAAAATATTTACTATAATAGAAATAAAGAGTGCTATGTTGGTGATATGAAATCACTGATGTGGCACTTTTTTTGATGGAGGGAAGATATTGAATTGTTTATGTTTGTGTGGGCATGGCAGATGCTTGTGGGGAATAATAAAGATTATAGAGAAGAATGCAATAAAACAAAATAAATAAGATTATGTGCCGGAATACAGGGAACTAAATAAATGAGATTACGTGTCGGAATATATGAAAACGAAATAAAAAATAAGATTATGTGCCGGAATACAGGGAACTGGAACAAAGAAAATTACCATCAATGTAAAAATAATTATTTTTCAAAATTAAATTATCCTGTTACAAGAAAAATGAAAATTGTTTAGGTATATCCTTGTAATATTTTGGGATATTTAGGGGGTATATGCTTGAAAATAAATTGAATTACAAGAATTTTTTGATATTTATTTTAATATCCCTGTAGCATTATAGACGCAACCCATGGTTGGAGTTGTAGACATACAGGGATGTTTGAGGTTAGAAATGGAGTTCCCTGTAGAGAACAAAAAAAACAAGAGTATTGTAGAAAAATATTGCAGGGATATACTGAAGAAAAATGTGAAAACCATGTAATTATATATTGAACCGCTAAATATGGATGTTGCCACAGGTGCCTTTGTACGGAAAATATAGAAAAAATATGATTCTCTATGCCGTGGACATTCAAACAATGTACACAACATATGTATCAAATAAAAAGTTGGATTATTTTACTCATTAAGAAATATAACAAAAATGAAAATCATTTCCAAATTCATTGACTTTAACGCAAAACGGTAGTAGAATGGCAAATTGAAAAAGATTTTCAAATTCAGAATGCTAAAGCGAAATGTCTAAGGAGGCAGAACATGTCAGGAAAGTATAAGACGAAACAACAGTCAGCCATAAGAGAGTGCCTTAAGATGCACAAGGATGGCTATGTTACGGTAGGAGAAATTGAAAAATATTTAAAAGACAATAATTGCCAGGTAGGTTTGACAACTATTTACAGACATTTGGAAAAAATGCAGCAGGATGGTATTATAACAAGAATAAATGTGGAAAAAACACAGGGAGCATGTTACCAATACATTGAAAACGATGATAATAATGACATTTTTTACATAGAATGTGAAAAGTGTGGAAAAGTTACAAAAATGGAATGTCATCATTTGGCAGAGTTATATAGCCACTTAAATGCAGACCATCATTTTAATATCAATCCGAAAAAAACAGTATTATACGGTATGTGTGAAAAGTGCTCGCATTAGAATTTTGCATTATATAAAGTATAGAAATCATGAGGAATGGAGATTTTCATGAAAACAATAAAAAAAATATTTGCACTTTGTCTTGTGGGAACATTGTGCATTAATATTATGGGCTGTAAAAAAAATAGTCAGCCGGCAGAAACGGACAAAAATAATAAATTAACAATAATGACAACACTATACCCGTACTATGATTTCGTGAGGGCTGTTGTTGGGAATACACCGGGAATTGACGTGAAGCTTTTGATTGCACCGGGGAAAGATGACCATTCATTTGAGCCTACTCCGAAAGATATTGTGGCAATTAACAAAGCGGATTTGTTTATTTATAATGGTGGTTCCATAGAAAACTGGGTTGAGGAAATAACAGGCTCCTTGGACAATGATAAACAGGTTAGAATGCGAATGATGGATTACCTTGATAATAATCAGTTGCAACAAAAGAGTAATGCATCAGCAAATGAAGAGGCAGATAATAAGGAGACAGAGAGGCTGTTTGCTGTGGAGGATGATGACCATCACCATGATCATGAACATGGTCAAGATGAACATTCAGAAGAAACAGATGAACACATTTGGGCTTCACCTAAATACGCGACAGTTTTAGTGGGGAAAATAAGTGAAAAACTTTGTAGTTTGATGCCGGAGTACAAAAGGGAATTTGAAAAAAATTCTGAAGATTATATAAAACAAATAAATAAAGTAGATACAAGAATACGAAAAATAGTGGATAAATCAAAAAACAAAGAAATTATTTTTGCAGACAAATTTCCACTAAAATATTTTGCTCAGGAATATGGTTTGAAGTATTATGCAGCATTTCCGGGATGCAGTGGTGATACGGAGCCAAGTGCCAAAACAGTAGCTTTTCTAATAGACAAGGTAAATGCAAATCATGTAAAGGGAATTTTTTACTTAGAACTTAGCAGCAGAGCCATGGCAGATGTAATTAGTGAAGACACGGAGGCAGAGGTTTATCAGTTTAATTCCTGTCATAATGTAACAGACAGACAGTTCAAAAAAGGTGTTACTTATGTACAGCTAATGAATGAAAATGCGGACGTGTTAGAAAAAGCGATTGATTAATTATGTAAACTAAAAAAGAGGATAGCAATGATTTTAGAATGTAGTAATGTAACTTTAGGATATGACAATAGAATAGTTGCGGGAAATATTAATTTCTCAATAAATAATGGAGATTATTTGTGTATAGTAGGGGAAAACGGAACAGGAAAAAGCACATTAATAAAAACCCTGTTGGGACTTATAAAACCATTGGATGGGAAAGTTAATGTAAATGTAGGAAAAAGCCTTAAAGGTGTTGGATATCTTCCGCAGCAGACGGCAATTCAAAGAGATTTTCCTGCCAGCGTGTGGGAAGTAGTTTTATCAGGTGTGTTAAATGAAGAACACAACAGCCCTTTCTATTCAAAGAGGGACAAGAATGAAGCTATGAAGAACCTAAAAAAACTGGATATAGTGAACCTGAAAAAGAGATGTTATAGAGAATTGTCCGGTGGACAACAGCAGAGGGTGCTTCTTGCAAGGGCACTTTGTGCTACAGACAGTCTTCTTATATTAGACGAGCCTGTAACAGGACTTGATCCTGCGGCATCTCTGGACTTTTATGAGGAAATAAAAAAATTAAACAGAGAAGGAGTAACTATAGTTATGGTTACCCACGATATCAAAAATGCCATGAAATATGCCACCCATATTCTACATCTGGAACAGGGGGATGATTTCTTTGGTACAGTAGATGAATACAGAAAGTCAAAGGTTTCAAATATGTTTTTAGGAGGTAGAAATAATGCTTAGCGAAATGCTTTCATATGAATTTATGAGAAGAGCTTTATTGGGGGGAGTTTTAGTATCCCTTTGTGCCGCACTTCTTGGAGTAAGTCTTGTCCTAAAAAGATATTCAATGATAGGTGACGGATTATCCCATGTATCTTTTGGAGCATTGTCCATAGCAATCGCCTGTGGATTTGCACCAATTAAGTTTTCCATACCAATAGTTGTAATTGCGGCATTTCTGTTGCTTCGATTGGCGGAGAATGGAAAGATGCGAAGTGATGCAGCCATTGCCATGGTGTCGGCATCAGCATTGGCAATAGGTGTTATAGTCACATCTCTTACATCGGGACTTAGCACGGATGTGTACAGCTACATGTTTGGAAGTACTCTGGCAATTTCCGGCGATGACATTCATTTTATTATTATAATGGCTTTTGTTGTGCTAATAAATTTTGTATTTAGTTATCATAGAATATTTGCTGTGACCTTTGATGAAAATTTTTCCAAGGCAACGGGAACAAAGGTTGGAACATATAATACATTGATTTCCATTATGACAGCGGTAATAGTTGTTTTGGGAATGAAAATGATGGGAGCACTGCTTATATCAAGCCTTATAATTTTCCCATCCCTTACATCTATGAAAATATTTAAAAGCTTCAGAAGTGTTACTATATGTTCTGCGATATTGTCAGTTGTAAATTTTGTTATTGGACTTATTGCATCATACGGATTAAATCTTCCGGCAGGTGCCAGTGTTGTGGTGGCAAACTTGGTGGTATATATTTTATTTAGTATTGTTTCTGCTATAATTAAGAAAAGACAAATTGCTTAAAAATTTGGGAGAAAAAATGGACGTACAATTATTTATAAAAAAATTAGATGAGCTATATGAAAACAGGCAGTTAGATAAAGTCGAGCCTTTCTTTACTGAAAGTTTAAAACGGGCAGTAAAGGAAGAGGACAAGGCTGCTCAGTTTACGGTTTTAAATGAGATGATGGGATTTTTCAGAGATACAAGTCAGTATCAAAAATCCATTAAAGCCTGCAATGAATGTATAAATCTTATGAAGGATATGGGAATTGAGGGAACTATTGATTATGCCACATCCCTTCAGAATATTGCAAATGCTCACAGGGCAGCAGGTTTACTACAGGAATCTCTTAAGTTTTATAATAAGACTTTCGAAATATATAAAGAAAATCTTCATGAAGATGATTACAGGTTTACCAGTTTAAATAACAACATTGCACTTTTATATCAGGAAATGGGAGAGTACAAAAAAGCAGTAGAACATTTGGAAAAGGCACTGGTGATTATTGAAAAAATTGACGGAGCTGAAATAGAGGTTGCCACAACCAAGTCAAATTTGGGGGCATCATTGCTGGAACTTGGACAGGTGGAAAAAGCAGTGGATTACTTAAATGAAGCCCTTGATACTTATAGAAAAGATGAAGTTAAAAATTTTCATTATAGTGCGGCATTATCAGCCATGGCTACTGCAAAGTGTAAACTTGGAAAGTATGAAGAAGCGGTTCCTTTATATGAGGAAGCCTTGAGGGAAATAGAAGTAAATATGGGAAGGGGAACTGCCTACCATATTACAGAAGAGAATTTGAAAGAAGTAGAGAAGCATTGTCAAGGCGTTAAGGATACTAAAATTTCGGGAATAGAACTTTCAAAAAAATTCTATGAAGAAGTTGGGGCTTCTATGATTAAGGAAAAGTTTCCTGAGCACGAAAGCAAAATTGCTGTAGGCTTTGTGGGAGAAGGCTCAGAAAGATTTGGCTTTGATGATGAATATTCAAGAGACCATGATTTCGGACCGGGATTTTGTCTGTGGGTAACAAAAGACACTTACGAAAAAATCGGTGAAGAGTTACAGAATGAATATGACAGACTGCCAAAAGAATATATGGGTATAACCCGTGTTGATACAAAAATGGCAGAGGGACGCTGCGGTGTCTGTGTAATTGGGGATTTTTACGAAAAATACACAGGATTCAGACAGAGCCCTGAGAAAATAGCAGATTGGATTTCCATAGAGGATTATAAACTTGCTACAGTTACAAATGGAGAGGTCTTTAGGGACGATGAAGGAATATTTACTGATATAAGAAATCATTTTTTATGTCAACCTAAAAAGGCAAGGTTAGTTAAATTAGCCAGAGAGATTTCTGCCATGGCTCAGACAGGGCAGGTAAACTATGGCAGGTCAATGGGAAGAAAAGATTACGTTACGGCGGCACTTTGCATTGCAAAATTTATGGAACATACAATGAAGTGCATGTTTATTTTAAATAAAAAATATGCTCCATATTACAAATGGATGGCAAAGGGGATAAAAAGCCTTGAACTGCTTCCTGAAATAGAGGCTACAATGAGGGCCCTTGCAGATATGGGAGACCAGAGAAAGGCATGGGAGAATTACAGTTATAGTAATACTTCAGTAAACAGCGAGGACCAAAAGGCTTTAACAATTGAAATTATTGCAAATCTTGTAATTGGTGAAATGAAAAGGCAGGGAATAGTTACTGATGTGACATCCAATTTTCTTGGAGATTATGTAGGAGTTATTATGAATAAAGCAGAATACAACAGAAATGAAGTTATAGATGAAATAATTAAACTGGAGTTTAATGCATTTGACAAGGTTCAAAATGAAGGAGGCCGTGCCGAATGTCAGGATAACTGGCCGGTATTCTATGTTATGAGAAAAAGTCAGTACATGACATGGACTGATGACATGCTTCTCTGTATCAGAGACCTTTGGTTGGAAAACAAAGCAAAAGGCTGGAACATGATTACGGAAAAATACGGACGTATGATGGAACACACAGCGCCGGAGGAGTACAAAGAACTTGCTAAATATTTCCCGGAAAAATCAGAACGGACAAGAGCTATCGTAGACCAGATTGCAGAAATACAGGTAAACTGGATGGAAGACTTTGCAAAACAATATCCAAAGCTTGCAACACAGTCAAGGGACATAACATCTGATTTTGATAACCCATATAATACAAGTTATGAAACCTATTTAAAGGGCGAACTTCTTACTTACTCCGAAGAATTACTGAAACTTTACGCCCAATTTATAATAGACTTATCCAAAAACAACAAAAATCTGGCGCAGATGACAATTGAAAACACGGCAAAACTTCAGGGCTATAAAAGTCTTGACGAAGCCGAATCAAAATTAAAATAAACAATCTGGCAGAATAATAATTCTGTTAAAACACTATAAAACAAATCCAATATAATCGTGGCAAAAACAAAGATATTATACAAAAAATATTCCTCGTTTATCCACAAAAATAAATAATGTAGGTATTTTAAGAAACATAGGCAGTATTTCGTTTTTTTGCGAGCCTAGCGACAATTGCGGAGCACTGTTTGAGTTGCGAAGCAACGAGTTTGCGAGAGCAATTGTTAATAGGCGGCGAAGCAAAAACAGAAATACAACTTGTTTCAAAAAATACCTACATTATTTATTTTGTGGAATAGTGGGGAACGCCACTTTTGTGGAATAGTGGGGAACGCTACTTTTGCGGAATAACAACTGAAAACTGTATACCGTCCGCCACATTCTTAGCCACAATTTTTCCGTTATGATTTTCCACAATTGCCTTTGCAATGGAAAGCCCGATGCCGTAACTTCCCTCAGCCCTTGTGCGTGCCTTGTTGGCACGGTAAAATCTGTCAAATATATGTTCAAGATCATGCTTGTCAATAGGTTCACTGCTGTTAGAAATTTTGAAGTGAATATTTTTACCTTCCTTAGCAAGGCTTATGTTAATATTTCCACCGGAAGTACAATATTTAGTTGCATTATCTAACAATACAGAAAACAGTCTGCTGATTTCTTTCAATTTTCCCATACAGGACAAATTATTAGCAATCTCATGATGAAGAGTTATATCTTTGGATTTAACAATAGGCATAATATCATCAATCTGCTGTTCTAAAAGACTGCTTACATTTATGGAAACAGGAGCTTCGTTTTTCGACTCCATAGAATTCATCCTGGCAAGAGCAAGCATTTCATTTATAAGGGTGCTCATTTGGGAAACTTGTCTTTTGATTTTCTTAGTAGTATCAATGGAGTCAGGATTGTCATTGATTAATTCCAGCACATCTACATTTGCAGAAATGGCGGCCAGAGGAGTTTTTAATTCATGACTGGCATCAGTAATAAACTGTTTCTGCTGTTCCATATTTTTCTCCATAGGCTTAATGACTTTTCCAGATAGAAAATATACAACAAGTAAAATAATTATCATACATATAAAACCAACTAACAGAGATATTTTAAATATGTATGACACGTATTTATTCTGCATATAACAGTCAACAAAATAGATTGTCATACCTGAATCGGTTTCTTTTTTTAGATATCTGTAAGTAGAAACAGAACCTTCGTCCCTAGGAAGCCGATAAATTCTCTTAACGAACTTTGCAACATCTTTGTCTGAAATAGCAGCTATATGATTTAGGTTATAGTTATCAATATTTCCTTCCTTATCTAATTCTACATAGAAATATCTTGTGTTATAAGGAGTTTCTTCGTTTAATTTCGCATTAAATCCAATATCATAGTTTTTGTATTTGTTATAAATATTGTCAGACTGTTTAAGTTGTCCGTTGTTTTCCGAAAGCATTACCAAAACCTGATGGGCGCTTTTGTTCATTTGATTGTGAGAGACAATATTTATTGAAGTAAGAATTATTATGGTAACAAATAAAAAAGCCGCAAGTTCAATTATAATAATCTGTTTCCGTAATTTTTTAAACATAAGCTAACTCCTTTCTGCTAAAAAATATAAATCATCTTCTTCCATAATGGCTAAATTTGATTGAATAGCTTTCAGCTTGTTCTTCAGATATCCGATGTACAGTTTTAATGCACCCTCTTCATAAGAATCATTGTTCCAGATTTTTTCTATAATAAAGTCAGAAGAAATTTTTTTTTCATAATTATTCATAAATAAACTAAGAATTTCCACTTCTTTTCCGGACAATCTTAGAGAATGGTCAGTGTTGGTTATTTCAAGCCCTTCAATATCCAGTTTGGTATTGCCTACGGTAATATAGTCCTTATCATAATGTTTACGCCTTCTGACCATAACCTGAATACGGGCAACTAATTCACCCTTGTCAAAAGGTTTAGGAAGATAATCATCAGCCCCTTCATTCAGCCCATGAATTCTGTCTTCCACCTGAGCCTTGGCTGTCAGAAGAAGAACAGGAGTAGTGTCACCGCTGCTACGTAATTTCTGCAAAACTTCAATGCCGTCCATTCCCGGCATCATAATATCCAAAACGATAGCGTCATAAACATTACTGCCCGCCATGTTAAAGGCATCGGTTCCGTTATAAACAACATCGCTGTCCATGCCGTTATATTTCAAAATTATTTTTATTGCATCAGCAATATCTCTTTCATCGTCTGCTATTAATATTTTCATATTGTTATCCTCATCTTTCAGTAAAAATTCAATTTTAATTAACCTTTATCAAAAATTTTAATCTAAATCAGAATTAATCATTTCCCTAACCGTTTGAAGAGTCAGATCAGTGGAAGCCATTTCATCAGCACAACGTTTCAATTCACTTTGAATAAGTTCAACGTTGGAAATATTCTTTTTATATTTTAACTGGTGCTCCAATGCTGCCCAACTGTCCTGGGCTATAGTTCTAAGCTGAATCTCTGCGGGAAGTTCAACAATGCCTTCCGGTGTGGAAATTTTCATTTTTACAATTATGTGATAACTCCTGTAACCATTAGGTTTAGGATTGGCAATAAAATCCTTCTCCTTAATAACCTCCAAATCATCAAGAGACTTAATCAAATTTACCATATCATAAACATCATTAACAAAACTACAAACTATTCTGACACCAACGGCATCATGAATCTGATGCAATGCATTATCGACGTTGATACTAAGCCCCTTTCGGGTTAACTTCTCAATCATGCTGTCTTCACTTTTAATTCTCCCCTTACGATGTTCCACAGGGTCATGCATCCCCATATTCTTTCTATAATTCCTAAGCAAATCAATTTTCCCAAGCAAAATATCAAGGGCACTCTCAAGAATATAAATACTGTCCCCATAAAAACTGTTGCTATCCATCACAAAATCCCATCCCTTTCCTAAACATAGCACCATCATAAAACAAATATGTTATAAATATGTGAAAAAATGGATAGTTATGGAAAAAACAAAATAATTTTCAATGATAAAAATTCGCCAAAAATAGAAATACAACTGGTTTCATGAAATACATCTCCATCCTCTTTTTGAGGGGAAGAAGGTTTTGGTTATTTTTATACCAGCTTTTTTAACAAACATGTTGAAAACAATTAGGTACAAATGCTATCATAGTAGATACAAAAATAAGCCCCGGCGGCATAAAGGTTAAGGAAAAGAAAATGGCATTTTTACCAATATCCCGAGAAGACATGAAAGCTCAGGGAATAGAACAATTAGACTTCGTATTTGTAATAGGTGACGCATATGTAGATCACCCATCTTTTGGACATGCAATAATCAGCAGGGTCTTGCAGTCCTATGGCTACACAGTTGGAATAATATCCCAGCCGGATTGGAAAGATGATAACAGCATAAATATTCTTGGTGAACCAAGACTTGCATTTCTTGTAATGGGAGGAAACATGGACTCCATGGTAAATCATTACTATGTTTCAAAAAAACATAGAGAAAGCGATGCATATACACCGGGAGGAGTTATTGGAAAGCGACCGGACCATGCAGTGGTGGCATATTGCAATCTTATACGTCACACCTACAGAAAGAAGCCTATTATCATAGGAGGTATAGAGGCAAGCCTCAGAAGAATGGCTCACTATGATTACTGGAGTAACAGTTTTAAAAGATCAATACTTCTGGACTCGCAGGCTAATTTGATTTCGTATGGAATGGGTGAAAAATCAATAGTACAGATTGCTGAAGCACTGGACAGCGGAATGGATATTAATGATATAACATATATTTCGGGAACAGTTTTTAAAACTAAGAACATAGACCTTGCATATGATCCAATTATTCTTCCATCATATGAGGATATGAAGATGGACAAGTTAAACTATGCAAGAAGTTTTAAGATACAAAGTGAAAATACAGATCCATTTAATGGAAAAACATTGGTGGAACCATATCCTAACGGTATGTATGTGGTACAAAATCCACCACAGGAACCTCTAACGAAACAGGAAATGGATGATGTTTATGATTTACCATATGAGAGAACCTATCATCCAAGTTATGAAAAAGATGGAGGAGTTCCTGCTATATCAGAAATTCAGTTTTCATTAATAAGTTGTAGAGGATGCTTTGGAGCATGTAGTTTTTGTGCCCTGACATTTCATCAGGGAAGAATTATTCAGACAAGAAGTCATGAATCAATAATAAAAGAAGCGAAGAAAATTACTGAAATGCCGAACTTTAAAGGCTATATTCATGATGTTGGGGGCCCTACGGCTAACTTTTATCATCCTTCATGTAAGAAGCAGTTAAAGAGTGGTGTATGTAAAAATAAACAGTGCCTTTGGCCACAACCATGCAAAAATTTAGACACAGATCATAGCGAATATTTACAGCTATTACGAAAATTACGGGAATTGCCAAAGGTAAAAAAAGTCTTTGTCCGTTCAGGAATAAGATTTGATTACATTATGGCTGACAAAGATAAAAACAGTACATTTTTCAAAGAATTAGTTAAATATCATATAAGCGGTCAGCTTAAAGTGGCACCGGAACATATATCAGATAAGGTGCTGTCTTATATGGGAAAACCGGAAAACTGCGTATATGAAAAATTTATAGAAAAATATTATAAATTAAATGAAAGTGAAGGAAAAAATCAGTTTGTTGTGCCATATCTTATGAGTTCCCATCCGGGTTCAGATTTAAATGAGGCAATAAAGTTGGCGGAATATTTGAGAGATATTGGATATAATCCTCAACAGGTTCAGGACTTTTATCCTACACCATCTACAATGTCTACGGTAATGTATTATACAGGAGTTGATCCTAGAACAATGAAGGAAGTTTACACTCCTAAAAATCCACATGAGAAGGCAATGCAGAGAGCTCTTATGCAATACAGAAATCCGGCGAATTATGAACTGGTAAGGGAAGCATTGTATAAAGCAGGAAGAACGGATTTGATAGGCTTTGACAAACACTGCCTCATTAAACCAAGACAATTAAAAAAAGACAGGGCCGCAAAGAAAGGGGAACAGGACAGAAGAAAGCTCCAAAACAGTAAAAATAAAACCCAAAACAATAGAGTCAGAAAGACTGAAAACAGGCAAAAAAAGAAAAAGTAAAATAAGTACAAAATTATAATGGAAGCAGTTGAAGGAAAGTGCTATACTGTCTAGAGAAATGATGAGGTATGCACAGGTTACACTTTGTATACAATTAATTTATATAGTAATTCAGGAGGAAAAAGAAATGGATATTAAAACATTACAAAAAGACATGATTGCAGCTATGAAGGCGAGAGATAAGGCAAGAAAAGAATCTATCTCAGCATTGATTCAGGCTGTAAAGAAGGCAGCAATAGATGCAGGATGCAGAGATGATATTCCTGAAGAAATGGTAAATAAAGTGATTCTTAAAGAATTAAAAACAGTCAAGGAACAGATTGACAGCTGTCCTAGTGACAGAACTGACTTAATAGAAGAATATCAGGCAAGATATGACGTATTTAATGAGTATGCACCAAAGTTAATGAGTGCAGAAGAAATAGAAACAGAATTGAAAGAAAAATTTGCAGATGTAATTGCAACAGGAAATAAAGGACAGATTATGAAAACAGTAATGCCTGCATTTAAGGGCAGAGCAGACGGAAAAGTTATTAATCAGTTGGTTGCAAAATTATGTCAGCAATAAAATAATTATAAAAATTCATCAGAAGCATTACTCAGAACAATACAGTAGGAGAAAACTTTAAAAAGTATATAAATACTAAAAAAGATACAGACAGTAATGTTAAGTTTATTAATGATACCGGCGTGGATTTTGCATATGAAAAAGGTGGGGATGTGTTCGTATTCCTTAGCCAGCTCAGATGGTCATATGGTGGAAAGAACAGTACACTTTTAGATGACGAACAGTTAAACTGGCTTGAAAAAACACTGAATAACTATGCTGACAAAAACGTATATTTATTCTTCCATACATACTTTGCATCTGAAAACGGAGATGTTACAACAGCAGTTGGAAATCTTAAAAAACCGGGTGGATATACTTATGATCTGACATATACTTTTGGTGCAAAGGATGAAACAAGATTTAGAACAATCTTAAATAAATATCCAAATGTTACAATGTTTAGCGGACATTCACACTGGGCATACGACCAGCAGAAATACAATCCAAATACCAACATTGGAAATATCAACAGCAAAAAAACAGGGGCATCACTTGTACATATAGCAAGTGTAAGTGCACCAAGAACAATAGAAGCAAATTCTACTAAACGTGATGAAAATGCCGGCGTGCGTTCCGAGGGAATGATTGCCCTTAAGTATAGCAACAGTACAGTATATATGGGAACTGATTTTAAGAATGGCAGATATATGGCTTATGCAACATACATTAATAAAGATGGAGCAAAGCAGACACCTGTTGCTGCAATTAAAACCGGAAGTTCTAAAATCACATCTGTTGGAAAAGTTAAGAAGGTATCTAAAAAGTCCAAAAAATATAAAGTACTTATCAAATACAAAAAAGTAGAAAAGGCTGTAAAGTATCAGATTCAGTATTCTACAAGTAAGAGATTTAAGGCAAAATATACTAAAACAAGAACTACGGACAAAACAAAATACACTCTTACAAAGCTTAAAAACAAAAAAACATATTATGTAAGAGTGAGAGCCTTTAGATACCAGTTCGGTTACAGAGTATATGGTGATTGGTCAAAGACTAAAAAGATAAAAATAAAAGTCAAAACTAAAACAAAGAAAAAAGCTAAGAAGAAGTAAATTAATATGAAAAGAAAACGCAAAAGAAATTTCAAAAGGGTATTGATAATTGATGCTATTTTAATAGTTCTCATAGTTGCCATGTTTATTTTTGTAAAATTCAGGCAAAGAGATGCTTTTTCCGATAAAGGAGAATACAAGTCAATTAAAATAGAAGGTACATGGTATAAAGTCGATATAGATGAAATGACCGTGGTTACTTTAGATAAGAAGGAAAAATATGTTGAAAAGGATGCTGATGGAAAACAGATTCTTTCTACAACATACGAAATAGGAAATCATGCCTTTAAATTAGGGGATACAAAACTATCAATGAATTATGTTGATGAAAAGAAAGAAGTGGAAGATACCATTGGAAAAGATGATTTGTCAGATTATCATTTGAGGGTATATTTCTACACAATAGATAAATCCGGAAAGAAAATTTATTATTTCAAAAGCGAAACTGATGCAGCAGACCAGGTTGATGATAATACAAAAACTAATGAGTATTATGAAAAAGCAGGACTGTTTGATGAAAAGGGATTCGCTATTGATGAAGACGGATTACTATTGGCTTACAAGGGTAATGAAAAAGAAATAACACTACCGGCTGAAGTAGTAGGTATTGCAGAAAATGCAATGTCTGCTGATTATGACAGGGCACTCAAAACGGAAAAGGTAACAATACCGTCTACGGTTAAAAAAATACAAAGTGGTGCATTTGCTTTTTCAAATGTTAAAACAGTCGTGATTAACCCGGGAGTTGCACAAATTGAGGAGTGGGCATTTGGTGACAGCCTGTTAACAGACATTTATCTGCCAGATCAGATACAGATAATGCAGCCGGGAATTTTTGAAACTCAGGGTGGAGTAAAAGGACTTAAAATTCACTGCAAAGCAGGCTCACAGGTGGAAAACTTTATTAAAGCAAATCCACCAAAAGGTGATTGCAAAATTGTAAGTGAATAGGATTTATAAGAGATTGCTTCGCTAAGAATTATGTAGGCAGTCTCTTTTATATAATATATAATATATAATATATAATATAAATAAAAAATAGTATTGACATTTTTTTAACAATAACGTATACTATTCCTAGCGATAAAATAGGAATTAAAAAGAAAGGAATTCAAAAATGAAGGCAGTTTTAGGCAGTATAGTTCATAATACAGAATCCATGTGCTGTTGTTGTATGAATACTACAACCTTTAATTGTTATGCACTTTTGGATTTGAAAATGTGATACATAATATCAAACGTATTTAGGCAGGTGCATAATGATGTACCTGCTTTTTTACTTTAATGATTTGGTTAATAATAAATAACCATAAAAACTATTTGGGAATATATTAATAAAAAGGAAAGTGTAGACAAAATGGATTTTAATTTTATTGAACAACAGATTCCGGTATATGTTGATGCTGCAAAGGTTACTCTCATAATGGCATTTGGGGGAATACTGTTAGCTATAATAATCGGATTGCTTTGCAGCATTATAAGATATGTGAGAATACCCGTACTAAAACAAATAGTGGGTTTTTATATAGAACTATCAAGAAATACTCCCCTGCTGATACAATTATTCTTTCTGTATTTTGGGTTGCCGAAGATAGGAATTATTCTATCTTCAGAACAATGTGCCATAATAGGCGTGGCATTTTTAGGGGGAAGTTACATGTCAGAGGCTTTTAGAAGCGGACTTGACAATGTGGCGGACATTCAGGTGGAATCAGCATTAAGTCTTGGAATGACAAAAGTACAGACATTTGTTCACATAATTTTGCCACAGGCTGTTTCAAACTCAATTCCGGCATTTTGTGCAAACATAATTTTCTTAATAAAAGAAACTTCCGTGTTCAGCGCAGTGGCACTGGCAGATTTAATGTTTGTAACAAAAGATTTAATCGGGGTTCATTATAAAACAGATGAGTCACTATTAATGCTTGTAATTGCATATCTGATTATATTGTTGCCGATTTCGTTGATTTGTACATTTATAGAAAGGAGAGTCCGTTATGCTGAATATGGCGATTAGTGTTTTGTTTAAAGGGAACAATTTCCTAAGACTTTGCGAAGGACTTTGGGTTACCTTAAGAATTGCCCTTATTGCAATGTTATTTTCCATAGTTTTGGGATTTATATTTGGAATGATTATGACAGTTAACAATAGAATAGTAAAAATATTGTGCAGAATATATTTGGAAATTGTGAGAATTATGCCACAGCTTGTATTACTGTTTATTGTATATTTTGGAGCTGCAAAGCATTTAGGAATTAACATACATGGAGAATTGGCATCCATTATAGTATTTACATTTTGGGGAACAGCAGAAATGGGTGATTTGGTAAGAAGTGCACTTATATCCATACCAAAGCATCAATATGAAAGCGGATATGGGTTAGGTCTGAAAAAAATTCAGGTATATGTATATATAATTTTTCCTCAAACTATCAGGAGGCTGTTACCTTCATCAATAAATCTTTTGACAAGAATGATTAAAACTACATCTCTTGTAGTTTTGATAGGAGTAGTTGAGGTGGTAAAAGTAGGAAAACAGATTATTGACGCATCAAGATATACCGAACCTAATACGGCTATATGGGTATATGGAACAATATTTTTAATGTACTTTATTATATGTTTTCCATTTTCCAGATTGGCAGCAGTATTAGAAAAGAAACTTGCGGATTAGGAGGAATAAAATGACAGATAAAATAATAGAAGTAGAGAATTTAGTAAAATCATATAATAAAGGAGAGCCGGTTCTTAATGACATTTCATTTTCAATTGAAAAGGGAGAAGTTGTAGTAATAGTTGGTCCTTCAGGATGCGGTAAAAGTACATTTTTAAGATGCTTAAACAGACTGGAGGATATTGATTCAGGTACTATTAAGCTTCGGGGCAGAAGTTATGAAAAGGAAAAGAAAAAAATATCAACTGTAAGAGAGCAGATAGGTATGGTATTTCAGAGTTATGACTTGTTTCCCAATATGTCAATTATAGATAATCTGGTACTGGCACCATGTAAGGTTCAAAAGCGAAAAAAAGCAGAAGTAAAAAAAGAAGCCGAAAAGTTATTGGATAGAGTGGGGCTTTTAGAAAGAAAGGATGATTATCCAAGGCAATTATCAGGTGGACAGAAGCAGAGAGTTGCCATAGTGAGAGCGCTGTTAATGAATCCGGAAGTTCTGCTTTTAGATGAAATAACGGCGGCACTGGATCCGGAAATGGTTAGAGAGGTGTTGCAGGTTGTTCTTGAACTGGCGAAAAGTGGAATGACAATGGTAATTGTAACTCATGAAATGGAATTTGCAAAAGCAGTAGCAGACAGAGTTATATTTTTAGATAAGGGAAAAATCGTGGAGGAAAATACTCCGGAAGAATTTTTTGAAAATCCAAAAACAGACAGGGCAAAACAGTTTTTAAACAGTTTTCATTATGAAACTGTTCATAATAAATAATTAATTTAGGAGGAAAAAATAATGAAAAAGAAAATTTTAGGACTTTTACTTGTAGTTGGTATTGTGGCAGGAGTTTTTGCAGGATGTGGAAATAGCAATACTTCAGAAAACAATGGTAATACTGCTAATAAAACAGCAAAGGCAAGAACAATTGATGAAATTAAGAAAGCAGGAAAAATTAAAATAGGTGTATTTAGTGACAAAAATCCATTTGGTTATGTTGATGAAAATGGAAAGGTACAGGGGTATGATGTTTACTTTGCAAAGAGAATTGCAAAGGATCTTCTCGGTAGCGAAGATGCTGTAGATTTTGTTTATCTTGAAGCAGCAAGCCGTGTTGAGTACTTAAAGTCAGCTAAGGTTGACATTACTCTGGCAAACTTTACAGTCACAGATGAAAGAAAAGAACAGGTGGATTTTGCGCTTCCATACATGAAGGTGGCTCTTGGAGTTGTTTCTCCTGAAAAAGCGACTATTAAAGACGTAAAAGATTTAAAGGGTAAGAAACTTATTGTTGTAAAAGGAACAACTGCAGAAACATATTTTTCAAAAAATTATCCTGACATAGATCTTGTAAAATTTGATGAATATCAGGAAGCATATGATGCGTTGTTGGATGGAAGAGGAGATGCTTTCTCAACAGATAACACAGAAGTTCTTGCATGGGCAAAACAGAATAAGGGATTTACTGTAGGTGTTGAGTCTCTTGGAGATACTGATACAATTGCACCGGCAGTACAGAAGGGAAACAAGGAATTGTTAGACTGGTTAAATAATGAAATAAAATCTCTTGCAAAAGAAAACTTCTTCCATAAGGACTTTGATGAAACTCTTAAGAAAGTGTATGGTGACAGCATTTCAGCTGATAAACTCGTAGTGGAAGGCGGAGTTGTAGAAAAATAATTTCCGACTCCGCATATGGCAAGTGCTCAAAAAAGGAAAATGGAGATTATCGCATAGTATTATGGTGGTTGTATGGGGAATATAAAATATTGTTTTGTTGTTTCGCCCGGTACCCGCAAAGAAAAGGCGACAACGGAATACAGTTAGAGTAGGTATATGAACAAAGTTTGAAAATCCCGGAAGGGAAAAAGCAGGGCAGTGTGGAATGGAAAAGATAGGCCGCATTTCGACGGCTTCGCGAGCATAGCTACAGGCACGGAGCAGTGTTTGAGCTGCGAAGCAGCGAGTTTGCGGGAGTGCCTGTAAAAAGGCGGCGCAGCGAAGGCAGAAATGCAACGTTTTTCCATTCCACACTGCCCTGCTTTTTCCCCAACCGGGTTTCAAGATTTTTATCCATATCAATTTTATTTGATTTTTATGGCAATATTTTGTAAGATATAGATTAAGTGTGGAAAAGTATACAAAACACAAATAAAAGGAGGTCATTATGGCTAACGTTATTTCTGATGAAACAATAGAATACGTTGGAATTTTGGCAAAGCTGGAATTATCTGACGAAGAAAAAGAAAAAGCAAAGGCAGATATGGGCAAGATGCTTGACTATATTGATAAATTAAACGAATTAGACACCAGTGAAGTAGAACCTATGAGCCATGTCTTCCCGGTAAATAATGTATTTCGTGAAGATGTAGTTACAAATGGTGATGACAGAGAAAATATATTAAAGAATGCACCGGAAGAACGTGATGGAGCATTTGTAGTGCCTAAAACATTTGACTAGGTATGCTAGAGTAAATCAAGTAAATAGATACGTTTACTTTTCAGTTGAGAGGAAAGGAATTAAAAGATGAGTTTAATGAATCTGACAGCTGTGGAACTTGGCAAAAAAATTAAGGCAGGAGAAGTTAAGGTTGTTGATGCCGTATTAGATGCATTTGCCGCAATTGAAGCAGTAGAAGAAAATATCCATAGTTACGTAACAGTACTGGATAAGGAAAAAGTTTTAGAAAAAGCAAAAGAAATTCAGGAAAAGATTGACAATGGTGAACTTACATCGCCGTTAGCAGGTGTTCCTGTAGCAATAAAAGATAATATGTGTACAGAAGGAATCCTTACAACATGCAGTTCAAAGATTCTTTCTAATTTCAAACCAACTTATACAGCAGAGGCTGTTTTGAATCTGGAAAAAGCAGGGGCTGTTATAATTGCAAAAACCAACATGGATGAATTTGCAATGGGAAGCACAACGGAAACATCCTACTATGGAGTGACAAAAAATCCATGGAATACTGAACATGTTCCGGGAGGTTCATCAGGTGGAAGCTGTGCGGCAGTTGCAGCAGAAGAATGTTCATATGCCCTTGGCTCAGATACAGGTGGATCAATAAGACAGCCAAGTTCATTTTGTGGTGTTACGGGAATTAAGCCAACGTACGGTACAGTTTCCCGTTACGGACTTATTGCATACGGTTCATCTCTTGACCAGATAGGACCTGTTGCAAAGGATGTTACTGACTGTGCAACAATTCTTGAAACAATTGCCGGTTATGATCCTAAGGATTCCACATCAGTAAAAAGAGAATCATATGATTTTACATCAGCATTGGTAGATGATGTAAAGGGAATGAAAATTGGTATTCCTAAAGATTATTTTGGAGAAGGTCTTGATAAGGAAGTAAAAGATACAATTCTTAATGCAGTAAAAGTATTAGAGGACAAGGGAGCAATTGTAGAAGAATTTGATTTAAGTCTTGTAGAATATGCAATCCCTGCGTATTACGTAATTGCTGCGGCGGAAGCCAGCTCAAACCTTGCAAGATTTGACGGTGTTAAATACGGATATAGGACTAAAGAATATCAGGGACTTCATAACATGTATAAGAAAACCCGTTCAGAAGGGTTCGGTGAGGAAGTTAAGAGAAGAATTATGCTTGGCTCTTTCGTCCTTAGTTCAGGATATTATGATGCATATTATCTGAAAGCCCTTAGAACAAAAGCATTGATTAAGAAGGCTTTTGATGAGGCATTTGCAAAATATGATGTTATTATAGGACCGGCGGCACCTACTACTGCACCAAAACTTGGAGACAGTTTATCAGATCCTATAAAAATGTACCTTGGTGACATTTACACAATTTCCGTAAACCTTGCAGGACTTCCGGGGATCACGGTTCCTTGTGGAAAAGACAGTAAGGGGCTTCCAATTGGAATGCAGATTATTGGAGATTGCTTTAAGGAAAATAATATAATAAGAGCAGCATATACATTTGAGCAGTCAAGAGATTACGACAGATGTGAAGTTGCAAAAGAAAGAGATTAGGAGGGAGCGGCAATGAAACAGTACGAAACAGTCATTGGACTTGAAGTCCACGTAGAATTGGCAACAAAGACAAAAATATTCTGCTCCTGTTCAACAGAGTTTGGAGGAGCACCAAACACACATACATGTCCTGTATGTACAGGAATGCCGGGATCACTTCCTGTACTTAACAAGCAGGTAGTTGAATATGCCATGGCAGTAGGTCTTGCTACAAACTGCGATATTACAAGAAATGGAAAGTTTGACAGAAAGAATTATTTCTATCCTGACAACCCGCAGAACTATCAGATTTCACAGTTGTACAAGCCAATTTGTACTAATGGATATGTTGAAATTAAAGGTGATAATGGAGAAACAAAACAGGTTAGAATTCATGAAATCCATATGGAAGAGGATGCAGGAAAGTTAATCCATGATGATTGGAATGACTGTTCATTGGTAGACCTTAACCGTTCAGGTGTTCCACTTATAGAAATAGTGTCAGAACCTGATATGAGAAGTGCAGACGAAGTTGTTGCATACCTTGAAAAACTGAGACTAATTATTCAGTATCTTGGTGCTTCTGACTGTAAATTAAACGAAGGTTCCATGAGAGCTGACGTTAACCTTTCAGTAAGAGAGGCAGGGGCAAAAGAGTTCGGTACAAGAACAGAAATGAAGAACCTTAACTCATTTAAGGCAATAGCCCGTGCCATTGAAAATGAAACTGAAAGACAGATTGATTTAATTGAATCAGGTGAAAAAGTAATACAGGAAACAAGACGTTGGGATGATGCGAAGGAATACTCTTATGCTATGCGTTCAAAAGAGGATGCACAGGATTACAGATACTTCCCGGATCCTGATCTGGTACCTGTTATTATAAGTGAAGAATGGCTTGATGAAGTTAAATCCCGTGAACCGGAATTCAGAGATGAAAAAATGGCAAGATATATATCAGAGTTTGAACTTCCTGAATATGATGCCGACATTATAACACTGTATAAGCCATTGGCAGATCTTTTTGAAGAGACAGTTGCTTTAGGAAACAAACCTAAAGAAGTAAGTAACTGGATAATGGGAGAGACAATGCGACTTTGTAAGGAAGAAAGTATTGATCCTGACCAGATTAAATTCTCTGCAGCTAATCTTTCAAAATTAATTAAGATGATTGAAGGAAGTGTAATTAACAGAGGGGCAGCAAAGGAAGTATTTGAAGAAATGTTCAAAACTGACGTTAATCCTGAAAAGTATGTTGAAGAACATGGAATGAAGCAGGATAATGATGAAGATGCTTTAAGAGAAATAGTACAGAAAGTTATTGAGGAAAATCCAAAGGCTGTTGAAGATGTAAGATCCGGAAAGGGTAAGGCAATCGGAGCGTTAGTGGGACAGACAATGAAGGCAACTAAAGGTAAAGCAAATCCGGCAGTTGTAAATAAACTTTTGAAAGAATTAATTTAGGGTTACAGGAAAGTAATCTTGCACAATAGCAGTAAGCTAATTGGCAAAAATAGAAACAAAAGGTAGAAAGAGAAAATCCGTGTTGATTTTCTCTTTTCTGCGTTTTATAATTAATTTCGTGACTGAAGTTATGTTATTTAGGAGACTGAAATGAAAGATAAAGATGTTAGTATGAGTTGGGAGCCGGATAAACCACACGAGGAATGTGGTGTTTTCGGAATGTATGATTTGGATGGAGAGGATGTAGCCTCTTCAATATACTATGGACTTTTTGCCCTTCAGCATAGAGGTCAGGAAAGCTGTGGTATAGCAGTATCAGATACAAATGGTCCGAGAAAAGTTGATTTACTAAAAGGTATGGGTCTTGTAAATGAAGTATTTGATCACAATAATTTGTCAAAATTAAAGGGAAATATTGGTGTAGGACATTGCCGTTATTCTACAGCAGGAGACAGTATTCCAAGTAATGCACAGCCTTTAGTGCTTAATTATGTTAAGGGTACACTTATGATGGCGCATAACGGAAACCTTATTAATGCCAATGAATTAAGAGAAGAACTTGCTTATACAGGTGCTATTTTCCAGACTACTATTGACTCAGAAGTTATTGCTTATCATATTGCAAGAGAGAGAATAAAGGTTAAGACAGCACAACAGGCAGTTATTAATGCAATGAAAAAGTTAAAAGGCGCATATGCTCTTGTTGTGTCAAGTCCAAGAAAGTTAATTGGTGCAAGAGACCCTTATGGTTTTAAACCTTTATGTATAGGAAAGCGAGACAATGCATATATTTTAAGCTCTGAAACATGCGCATTGGATACAATCGGCGCAGAGTTTATCAGAGATGTAGAACCCGGTGAGGTTGTCACCATAGATAAGAATGGTATTCAGTCAGATAAGTCTATGTGCTTAAAGCCGGAAGAACAGGCAAGATGCATTTTTGAATATATTTATTTCGCAAGACCTGACAGCTATTATGACGGAACCAGTGTTTATCATTCAAGAATTATGGCAGGAAAATTTTTAGCCATGGACAGTCCGGTAGATGCTGATGTTGTAGTTGGAGTCCCTGAATCGGGAAATGCTGCAGCTATGGGATATGCAATGCAGTCAGGCATTCATTATGGAACTGCTTTTGTTAAGAACAGTTATGTTGGACGTACATTTATTAAACCACAACAGAAAAGCAGGGAATCCAGCGTAAGAATAAAACTTAATGTTTTAAAAGAGGCAGTTAACGGCAAGAGAGTTATTATGATAGATGATTCAATTGTACGTGGAACTACAAGTGATAGAATTGTTCAGATGTTAAAGGACGCAGGAGCAACAGAAGTTCATGTAAGAATAAGTTCACCACCTTTTATCAGTGAGTGCTATTTTGGAACAGATGTGCCTTGTAAAGAACAGCTTATTGCTTATAATAGAACAATCGAAGATATAAGAAAAGTAATAGGATGTGACAGTCTGGCGTATTTAGGTGTTGACCGACTTCCGGAACTTTCAGGAGGAAAAGCAATATGTACAGGATGTTTCACTGGCAAATATCCAATGGAACCGCCAAAAGAAGATATTCGTGGAGAATACAAAAAATAGTCGGACTGTTTATATAAAAGTAAAAAAATTCAGGAGGTTTTTATGAGTAACGACAGATACAACAGCCCATTATCAGAAAGATATGCAAGTAAGGAAATGCAGTATATTTTTTCTCCGGACATGAAGTTTAAAACATGGAGAAAGTTATGGATTGCCCTTGCAGAGTCAGAAATGGAATTAGGGCTTAATATCACACAGGAACAGGTAGATGAATTAAAGGCAAACGCTGACAACATTAATTATGATGTAGCAAAGGCAAGAGAAAAAGAAGTACGTCATGATGTAATGTCACACGTATATGCTTATGGTCAACAGTGTCCTAAAGCAGCAGGAATTATTCATCTTGGTGCCACATCATGCTATGTTGGTGACAACACTGACATAATTGTTATGACAGAGGGACTTAAGTTAATTCGTAAAAAACTCATTAATGTAATAAATGAACTTGCAAAATTTGCAGATAAGTACAAAAATCAGCCGACATTGGCATTTACACATTTTCAGCCGGCACAGCCTACAACAGTAGGAAAGAGAGCAACTCTCTGGCTTATGGAATTAAAACTTGATTTAGATGATTTAGATTATGTTCTTAACAATATGATGCTTCTTGGAAGCAAGGGAACAACCGGAACACAGGCAAGTTTCCTTGAATTATTTGAGGGAGATCATGAGAAAATTAAGGAACTTGAAAAGAAGATTGCTGAAAAAATGGGATTTGACAAATGTTTCCCTGTTTCAGGTCAGACTTATTCAAGAAAAATGGACACAAGAGTTCTTAATATATTAGCAGGCATTGCAGCAAGTGCTCACAAATTTTCAAATGACATTAGATTATTACAGCATTTAAAGGAAATAGAAGAACCATTTGAAAAGAACCAGATTGGATCTTCAGCTATGGCATATAAGAGAAATCCTATGAGAAGTGAAAGAATCGCATCTTTGGCTAATTACGTTATGGTCACAGCGCTTAATCCGGCAATTACATCATCTACACAGTGGTTTGAAAGAACATTAGATGATTCAGCAAATAAGAGAATCAGTGTTCCGGAATCATTCCTTGCAGTTGATGGCATTCTTGATTTATATCTCAATGTTGTAGACGGATTAGTTGTATATGATAAGGTTATAACAAAGAGACTTATGAGCGAATTACCATTTATGGCAACTGAAAACATTATGATGGATGCAGTAAAAGCAGGTGGAAACAGACAGGAACTTCATGAAAAGATCCGTACGCTTTCCATGGAAGCAGGAGCAAATGTTAAGCAGAAGGGACTTGATAATAACTTACTTGAACTTATTGCAAATGACCCATCATTTAATTTATCATTGGAAGACCTTCAGAAAACAATGGATCCTACTAAATATGTTGGGCGTTCACCTGAACAGGTTGATGAATTCCTTGCAGAGGAAATTAATCCTATATTAGAAGCAAATAAAGAAATACTTGGTTTAACAGCAGACATAAATGTATAAAAATACAAAACCTAAAGATTTTATATAAAATACTTTATAAGGGAAAGAGAGGAACACAATGAAGCCAATTAAAGAAGGAAAAGTAAGAGAAATATATGACAATGGTGACAGTCTTATTATGGTTGCAACAGACAGAATCAGTTGTTTTGATGTTATACTGAACAACGTTATTGAAAAGAAGGGAACAGTATTAACACAGATGTCAAAATTCTGGTTTGACATGACAGAGGATATTGTGCCAAACCATATGATTTCTGTTGATGTTAATGACATGCCTGAATTTTTCAGACAGCCTAAGTTTGATGGAAACAGTATGATGTGCAAAAAATTGGAAATGCTTCCAATTGAATGTATTGTACGTGGATATATTACAGGTAGCGGTTGGGCAAGTTATCAGGAAAACGGAACAGTTTGTGGAATTAAGCTTCCTGAAGGCTTAAAGGAATCCGATAAACTTCCTGAACCAATTTATACACCATCAACAAAGGCAGAAATTGGTGATCACGATGAAAATATTTCATACGAAAAGAGCGTTGAAGTATTAGAAAAGCAGTTCCCGGGAAAGGGAGAAGAATATGCCGCAAAACTTCGTGACTACACTATTGAATTATACAAAAAGTGTGCAGATTATGCTTTGACAAGAGGAATCATCATTGCAGATACAAAATTTGAATTTGGTCTTGACGAGAATGGAGATATCGTAATAGGTGATGAAATGTTAACTCCTGACAGTTCGCGTTTCTGGCCGGCAGATGTTTATGAACCGGGACATGGTCAGCCTTCATTCGACAAGCAGTTTGCAAGAGACTGGTTAAAGAATAACGAAAACGATTGGACATTGCCTAAAGAAGTAGAAGAAAAAACTATTAATATCTACTTAGAAGGCTATGAAAAACTCACAGGAAAAAAATTAGGTGAGTAATTGTGTCGAATTTGTGAAAATGCCAAGAATTCAAAATAAATACTTTAAATAATTATACAAATGTGATAAAATCAGTTGTATGCGTGTTTAGGCGTGCAACTGATTTTATTGCGTGTATCGCAAATGAGCAGTAAGGGCTGCTTATATTAATCTATATAACAGGATAGGAGAAGGAAAATGTTTAAAAAATTTTTAGCGGTTGCTTTATCAGCGACTATGGTTTTGAGTTTATCCGCATGTGGTAAATCAGACAAATCATCAGCTGTATCAGTAGATACTGATTATGGTACAGTTAAATTAGCAAGTTACAAGGGATTAACTGCATACGAAGATGATTCAAAGGTAACAGACAGTGAGTTACAGTCAGCAATTGATTCTGATTTATCAAAGCATGCTAAAACAGAAACAATAAAGAAGGGAAAAGTTGAAAAGGATTCAACAGTAGTATTTGACTTTGAAGGAAAAATCGAAGTTAATGGTAAGAAAGTTAAGTTTGATGGTGGTTCAGCACAGGATTCAACAGCTGACATTGCTAAGTCAACAGTAAACGGAAGCCCAATGATTGACGGTTTCGTAGATGCATTAAAGGGACATAAAGTAGGGGATAAGTTTACAAAGAAATTAAAATTCCCTAAGACATATACACAGACAACAACAGTAAATAAAAAAAGCATCAAATTAGCTAATAAGCCGGTTTGGTTCACATACACAATAAAATCATTACAGAAAACTACAACACCTGAACTTACAGATGCTTTCGTAAAAGAAAATTACAAAACTGAAGGACTTTCATCAGTAAAATCATACAAGGAATACCAGAAGAAAGAACTGAAGTATAACAAGATTATGAATCAGGTATGGCAGAACTACTTTGCTAAATGTAAAGTTTCAAAATATAACAAAGATTATTTAGATAAGTACAGCAAAGAAGTTGAATCACAGATTGTAGCTCAGTATTCATCATACGGTGTTACAGACATTAAGACATACTTACAGGCGTGTAATTTATCAGAGGATGATTGGAATAAGCAGTTAAAAGATTCAGTAAAGAGCAAGATTGTTATTTACGCTATTGCAAAACAGGAAAAAATCGACGTTGATAAGTTATACAAAGATGAAGGTGATGCATTTGCAAAGAAGAACTATGGTTCAGATATAAAGACATTAACAAAGTCATACGGAGAAGATACAGTAAAAGAAACTGTTGAATTAAATCTTATTGTTACAAAAATCAGAGACGTAATTTGTGAAAACATTGAAATGAAGAAAGGTGCAGCACCAACAACAAAGGCACCTGAAACAACAGCTGCAACAACAGAAAAGACAGAAACAACAGCAGCAGAAACAAAAAAATAAAACCAATCGCGTAGGCAATGAGCCGGGCGAGCGCTATATAAAACAAAAATACCAGCCAAAATTATGCTTGCATAAATTTTGGCTGGTATTTTTGTTTTATAACGCGGGCATCAGGCGATGCCCGCGTGCTTATGGATTTGTCAAAATCCATAAGAAGCGTGAGAAGGAAAAACATCAGGCGATGCCCGCGTGCTTATGGATTTGTCAAAATCCATAAGAAGCGCGAGTGGTAAAACCCTTTTTCTAAAAAAAATGTACTTTTAAAAAAAATCCACTTGTCTAAAAAAAAAATACTGTTAAAATTATATATAACAAAGTTATTGAATGTTAAACTATGATAAATAATGATAAGGAGGCAGTTTATGAAAATGTTAAAAAAATTTGTCAGCGTTTTAATGGTGTTGGCAATGACATTGTGTACGTTAATATCAGGAAACATTTCTGGAGCTGTAACAGTAAAAGCTTCAGCAGCCCTTGGAAGCAATGATTTTCTGAAGGTAAAAGGAACACAGATAAGAAAGGCAAAAGGAAACGGAGATGTAGTATATCTGAGAGGAACAAATGCAGGTGGTTGGTTAGTTCAGGAAAATTGGATGAATCCAACAAATGCATCAGATCAGAGAACTATGATGGATACATTGGCCAATAGATTTGGAACATCAACAAGAGATGAGTTGGTTGCAACATACGAAGATAATTATTGGACGGCACAGGATTTTGATAACTGTGCGGAAATGGGAATGAGCGTTATCAGATTACCATTTACATATATGAATCTTTGTGATGATAACGGAAATCTTAAATCAAATGCTTTTTCAAGATTGGATTGGTTTGTACAGAATTGTAGCCAGAGGGGAATGTATGTAATATTAGATATGCACGGTGCATTTGGTTCACAGAATGGTATGGATCATTCAGGTGAAGTAAATGATGGAAAACAGTTGTATTACAATCAGGGAAATAAAGATAAGACATTAAATTTATGGAAAAAGATAGCTGAACATTTTAAGGGAAATCCTGCAGTAGCTGCTTATGATATATTGAACGAACCTGGAATAAAAGCAGCAGCAACATATAGTTTACATTGGGATTTCTACAACGAAATATATAATGCAATCCGTTCAAAGGACAGCAATCATATTATTATAATGGAATCATGTTGGGATGCAGATAATTTGCCAAGACCATCACAGTACGGATGGAAAAATGTTGCTTATGAATATCATTATTATCCATGGAATGCTCAAAACAGCAGTTCAGCTCAGGAGTCATATTTTTCAAGCAAGGTTAGTGATATTGCAAATCATAACTACGGAGTACCAACATTTGTAGGTGAGTTTACATGCTTTGAACAGGATAATGGTTGGAAATCAGCAATGTCTACATTCAACAGTCAGGGATGGCATTGGACAACCTGGTCATATAAAGTAACAGGAAACAGTTCATGGGGAATTTATAATCATAACCCTGAGAAAGTAGATATATACAATGATTCAGCTGATACAATTAGAAATAAGTGGTCAGGTGTTGGAACATCTAAAGGATGGAAGAATGACAAGATTTACAACCTTGTAAAGACATATCTTCCGGGAACGGTAACATCTACAGGTGGAAGTGATACATCAGACAGTGGTGACAACAATACATCAGATAATGATAACAGTAGTACATCAGGTGTTGCGACATTTTATGAACATTCAAATTATGGTGGATGGTCAGTTTCACTTGAAGAAGGAACTTATAATTACAAAGACATATTAGCAAAGGGAATAAAGAATGATGCAATATCATCATTGAGAGTAAGTGCCGGATATAAGGTAACATTGTACAATGATGAGGGATTTAAAGGAACTACAAAGGAATTTACATCTGACGCGTCATATGTTGGAGATGAAATGAATGACAAAACTTCGTCAATAAAGATTGAAAAAATCAACAATTCATCATCAACAACGAACACAACATCATATTCTACAGTTAAGATGGCAAATGGAAAATACAATATTAAATCTGTTGCTAACGACAAATATGTTGTAGCTGAGAACGGTGGAAGTGATCCTCTTATAGCTAACAGAGACAGTTATAGTGGAGCATGGGAAACATTCTTCATTTTGAATAATGATGACGGAACAGTTAGCATTAAGGCAGAAGCTAACAATAAATATGTATGTGCAGTACTGGATGAGGAAAACCAGTTAACACCAAGAAGCGATAGTCCAAGTACATGGGAAAAATTCAAAATATACAAGATAAATGACAAAGAATATGGAATAAGAAGTGCTGAAAACGGAAAATATGTAAAAGCAGATTTAGATAATGGTGGAAAATTAATAGCAGGAAGTGATTCCATAGCGGGAGCATGGGAAGCATTTATTATTGAAAAAGTTGGAGATGTTACATCTAATGAAACAGCAGCAACATTTTATGAACATTCAAATTATGGTGGATGGTCAGTTTCTTTAGGAGAAGGAACATATGATTACAGTGCTATATTAGCAAAAGGTATAAAGAATGATGCAATATCATCACTTAAGGTAAGCTCAGGATATAAAGTAACATTATACGATAATGCAGGCTTTAATGGAAAGAATAAATCTTATACCTCAGATGCATCTTATGTTGGAGACGAAATGAATGACAAAACTTCATCAATAAAGATAGAGAAGGTAAATGGTTCTTCCTCTGAAACATCATATTCAACTGTAAAAATGTCTGACGGCAAATACAGTATTAAGTCAGTAGCAAATTCAAAATTTATTGTAGCAGAAAATGGTGGAAGTGATCCGCTAATGGCAAACAGAGATAATTATGGCGGAGCATGGGAAACATTCTATTTGCTAAATAATGATGACGGAACAGTCAGCATTAAGGCAGAAGCAAATAATAAATATGCATGCGCGGTATTAGATGAAGAAAACCAGTTAACACCAAGAAGCGATAGTGTAGGAACCTGGGAAAAATTCCGTATATATAAAATAAATGACAGTGAATATGGAATAAGAAGTGCAGAAAACGGCAAATATGTTAAGGCAGATCTGGATAATGGTGGAAAGTTAATAGCAGGAAGCGATTCTATAGCCGGAGCGTGGGAAGCATTTAACATTGAAAAACTTGATAATTCAACATCCTCCACAAAAGCAACATTTTATGAAAACTCAAATTATGGTGGATGGTCAGTATCTCTTGGAGAAGGCAGATATGATTATAACGCAATGATTGCAGCCGGAATAAAAAATGATCAGATTTCTTCAGTTAAAGTTACAGAAGGATATAAAGTTACATTATATAATGATGCAGGATTTGGTGGTGGAGCAAAGGTTTTATTAAGTGATACAACAGGTCTTGGAAACTTTAATGATAAAACTTCATCAATTGTAATTGAAAGGGTTGAAAGGGTTAATTTTAATAATTCAAATACATATGTTACATCTGTAGCAAATGGTAAAGTTGTATGTGCAGAAAACGGAGGAAATGATATAATTGTAGCAAATCGTTCATCATGTGGTGGAGCGTGGGAAACATTCCAGATAGTAACGAACGATGATGGAACAGTATCCCTGAGATCCGTATCCAATGGAAAATATGTATGTGCAGTAATAGATGAGAAAAATCAGTTATTACCTAGAAGTGGAAGTATAGGAACTTGGGAGAAATTTATTATTGAAAAGATTTCCGGTGATGAATATGCATTATATTCAATTGCAAATGGAAAATATGTTCAGGCAAACTTAAATGACAATGGAAAACTGTATGCAACAAGTGAAACAGTTGCGGGAGCATGGGAAGCATTTAAGATAACTAAGAACTAGATTTAAAATTATTATAAGTTAAGGCTGTTTGCGTGTAATAAGTGCAGACAGCCTGACTTTGCGTTTTATGGAGACATAAAAATATAAAGAGAAAACACAAGGGAAAGTTTTAGGAGGAAAAACATTGAAAGGATTGAAAAAAACATTTACTAAGAAAGTGACATCTGTGGTGTTGTCGGTGGCAATGATTTTTACAGGTATTTCAGTTACACCTCAGACAATCAGGGCAGAAGACTCAATAACAGCCACAAATGGTGCTTCTGTAAGTATGAAGGATGATTCTAAGACAGGTTATAGTGCTGAAAAAGATGGGGATTTGTATAACTATGTAAGATATGGTGCATCAGCAGTGGCAGATGGTAATACAGGTAACTACGTGGCAACTAATGCAATTGATGGCAGTGCTGATACAAGATGGGCAAATGAAGATAAAACAAAAGGTCATTACATTACAATTGATTTAAAACAGTCATATGAAATTTCAAAAATAAATATAAGCTGGGAAGTTGCAAGCTCAATTGACTATAAAATTGAGGTATCTAACGATGGAGCGCTTTTTAATGAAGTTACATCTGTATCCCTGAATAACTATTCAAATGCAAAAAATAGGATAGATACCATATCTTTAGGGAAAAAAGTATTTGGAAGATATGTGAGAATAACAGATAGAGGGGATAAATATATAAAAGATGACTCGGGAAACAGAAAACATGGAGTTTCCATCTGGGATATCGGAATCTATGGAGCAGACAAGAAGGCAACAAATGAGAATGCTATTGAAAATAAAGACTGTTTTAAAGAAGGTACTGCAGGCGAGGGAGAAACATTTGAGGATATTATAGACAGTAAATATTATAACTATGTAAGAAATAATAGTGTATCGGCTATGGCAAGTGGAGAGGAAAATTCTTCCCGTGGAGCATCAGCAGCCATCGACAATGATAAAACGACCAGATGGTCAGCGTTGAATGGGGATTCATCGAATTTTGTTGTAGACTTAGGAAATAAATATAACGTAGAAAGAGTATATTTAAGCTGGGAGTCTGCCAACTCAACTGTATATAACATTTATAAGTCAGATAATGGTAAAGATTACAGCCTAATTACTACAGTAAATGCCATAAATATGTATGGGAATTCCGCAACAAATGGAAACCGTGTAGATAAAATAGAATTTCGTGCCGTAGAAACCAGATATATAAAAATACAGGCAGTACAGAGATGTTACAAGGAAAGCAACTACGGTGGCGTACAATATGATGGAATGTCTTTATATGAAGTAGGTGTGTATGGCACAGACATGGAAAAATCATACAGCAAAAAGGCATTTAACCAGTTTAGGGTAGGAAATAAAGAAACTATTGGAAATGTAATAGAAGCAGAAAATACTGATGAAATAGACAGCAAAGTAAAAAAAGAGTCTGGTGAAAATGCCAGTGGACAGAACTTAGGTGGCCTTACAAACAACACATGGGCAGAGTACAATATTAATTTTGACAGAAAAACTTCAAGAATTTATTTAAGATACAGTGTAAAAGAGGGAAAAGGTGGAACAGTAAAAGTATATGTTGATGACAGTACAATGTCTACAACTCCTGTAGCATCAATTGACGTAAATTCAACAGGTGGATGGTCCAACTATACTGATATTTCACAGGAAGTAGTTGTGCCATCAGGTAATCATAAAATATATTTAAAATTTGTAACTGATAAAGGAAATGTGTGCAATTTGGATTATTTTAAATTTGAATTCGCACCTGAAAGTATAAGCAACACAGATGATTTACACGAAGCAGAGAATGCACATGCCTTTGTAAGAGGTTCAGCAGCACAGAGTAGCTCTGTGGAAAGTTCTAATAATTATTCAGGTGGAAAGGCTGTGGGCAAAATGAACACTTGGATTGAACATGACCGTTCTTATCTGACTACATATGTTAAAGCAGAAAATGCAGGATACTATCAGTTTGAAGTTCAGTATGCCGGAACAATGACTACACTGCTTCAGTACAGAATCAACAGCAGTGATAACAACAAATGGAAATCAAAAACCATCAGCAGTGTGGATCCTAACTGGGAAAATACCAACAGGGCAACTATGCAGATAGAATTACGAAAAGGATTAAACAAGATTGATATATCAGGTGCTGTTTGGAAATGGGCAGATACAACTACTACAGGTAGAACAGATGGCAAAAACGTACATGATGAATGGTTAAATATAGATAGTTTTTCATTAACATATAAAGGTGAAAATAAAAAAGCATTTAACAGTGTTTTAAATACAGATTTAAAAGGAAATAAAATTCAGGCTGAAGATTATAATGAAAAGTCAGATGGTATAAAAGAGGAAGGAGAAAGCGACAGCTTTGTAGACGGAAAAAATCTTGGTGGTCTTACAAATGGAAAATGGGCAGAATACAATATTAACTTTGACAGAAAAGTTTCAAAAATTTATTTGAGAAACAGTGTAAGAGATGGAAATGGTGGAAAAGTAGAAGTATATGTTGATGACAGTACTATGTCCGGGACTCCGGCTGCCACAGTTACTACATCTTCAACAGGCAGTGACTGGAGTAAATATACTGACACAGCAGAGGCCATCAGCATACCATCAGGTAATCACGAAATTTATTTGAAATTTGTGGCAGATGTCTCAAAAGCAGTGTGTAATCTTGACTGGTTCCAGTTTGAATATGAACCTGAAACAGTAAAAGACTCAGGAGACATACACGAAGCAGAAAATGCACATGGATTTGTTCAGGGAGATGCAGAAACAGAACACACTCTTCAGGCAGATGGAAAGTTCTCAAACAATCTGGCTGTAGGTGGAATGAATGCATGGCCTGACAATGGAAGAGCATATCTTACATCTTATGTAGATGTGAAACATCCCGGTACGTATAAGCTGACAGTGGCATATGCATCAGGAAGCAATAAGGATACAAATATAGATTGTAGAGTAAATAGTGTAAACGACGGTGACTGGAAAAGTATATCAGCACCTACAACCGGCGGATGGACTACAGTAAAGAAAATAACTACCGAAGTGACGCTGAACAGAGGTGTAAATGTAATAGACATAACTGGGGCTGCAAATATTCCTTATGCAGAAAGTGATGCATGGCAACAGGTAAATGTGGATTACTTTACATTGGAAAGAGTGCCTGAAGATGGTGATTTAGCATATGGAAAAAAAGTTGAAGTATCAGGTTCTCAGAGTGGTTATGATGGTTCCAATGCAGTAGATGAAGATGAGGATACAAGATGGGCAAGTGAAAAAGAAGGTGACCAGGCTTATCTGATTGTAGACTTAGAAAAATTGTATGAAATTGAAAAAGTAAATATTATGTTTGAAAAGGCATATCCAAATGATTTCCAGATTCTTGTATCAAAGGATAAAACCAATTGGACTGTGGCGAGAACAGTAAGAGGCTTTAGAACAACTGAGGTTGATAAAAAGGTATATGAATCAGATGGAGTTTGTCTTGGAAAAGCAAGATATGTAAAAGTACGATGTCTTAACATGGCATTTAACAAGGCAATGTCCATAAGAGATATAAGGATATATGGAACAAAGATAAAAGGACAATTGTCTGATCTTGCTCTAAATTCAGAAGTAAAGGTAAGCAGTTCGGATAGTAGTGCTGAAACTTCAAATCCTGCCAATGCCGTAGATGGAAAAGATAATACAAGATGGGGAGCACCTAAGACAGATAGCAACCCATGGTATCAGATTAATTTAGGACAACAATGCAGAATAGATTCTGTTGATTTAAAATTTGAAAGGGCATATCCAAAGAGTTTTAGGATACAGATTTCTGATGATGGAAAAACATGGAAAGATTATAAAACCATAAAGGATTGGACTGAACCGGGAAATTCAACAGAAATTCAGACCCAGAAGTATTATGCCAATCTGGAATTTGGAAACAGTATCCATATGGATGATGTGAAAACACAGTATATAAGATTGTATGCTGATGCAAAAATCAGAGACAACAACTGGGGAGTTTCAATTTACGAATTTGAAGTATGGGGAACTGAAGTGGCAAAGAAAGATTATTGGAGCAATCAGGCAAAGAAAAGATATGGAATATATCCTGTTTCAAAATTGCAAAATACAGAAAATAACGGATTGATTGACAGTAGTCTTGTTCAAAATGATGTTATTGGCAGTGGTGATACATATGAAGTGGTATATGACCCCGGTCAGAGTATGTATTTCTATGTAAATCCAAGAGATTTGTATTTTGATTCATCACAACACACGATATGCTGGTCATCATCTAACTCAGGAAAGAACCTGTGGGGTGCTACAAGTCATGATGAAAATATTGCAGATTATACAAAACAGCAGCAGGCTACGGTGCAGTATATAATGCCTAATAACATTGATTTTGGAGATAAAGATTATGTAGAGACAGAAATAGGATGTCAGATTTACAATACATCAGATTTAAAAAATGAAAATCCTAGTCCAAATCTTAGTCCAAAGTTTAGCCTTACATATAAAGTAAGAATATGGAAATCATCATTAAGTATACAGGATAAACTAAGTGAAAGCGGAAGTCTTAGTGTAAAGAATCCTGAAAATGGAGCTACATATCAGTGGCAAAAGAGTGTCGATGGAAATACATGGAGTGATGTTTATGAAAAGAGATATGATTTGCAAATTCTTAGTGGAAGTGGAAATGGTATTAAAAATGATGTGGTAAATGTTGCTCATGACTTAGGCGGTGGACAGTATTATCGTGTACGAAAAGAAGGAACAACCCAGTGGTCACATCCATATAAGGTTCAATATTACAACGACATTCAAAATGGAGATTTTGAGTATCCGGCAATGTTTTCGTCAGATGAAGACAACAGGGTATTTCCATTTAATATAAACGAAGATGAACAGCAGTATCCAAACGGATATGAAGGTTTAATGTGGAAAACAACAGCACCGGGATGGAATAACGGGCCAAATAAAATCCGTGTAGGACATGATATTGAAATTGTAAATGGAAGAAAGTTAAAAACCTCAGGAGAACAAGAACAGATATATCAGTTCTCCGTAACACAGGATGAAATGTACAAAAACAATGCTCATGGAGACCAGTTTGCAGAGCTTAACTGTGAAAATGTAGGTGCATTATATCAGGATATTTTAACAACTCCTAATTCACAGTGTTATTGGGATTTGGATTATGCAGGACGTTGGTGCCAGAATAGTATGTATGTAGTTGCAATGTCAGCTAATGGTGCACAAAATTATACAACATCGAAACAGATTGAGGCATTAATCAAACTTGATGACGTAAAGGCTATTACAACTAATCAGGAAGGCACAAAAGGTACAACAATTAAATTGCCTGATGGAGTTACTGCTACGTTGTGGAAAGTTACAAGTAAGGAAACAGCAGGGCAGTGGAATGATCATAACGGTATATATAATGTTCCTTCCGGAGAAAATAATTATCTTACAAGATTTTTCTTCGTATCAGCAGGTGGCGCAAAGAGAAATGATGGTGATACACCGGATATGACTGTGGGAAGTTTACTTGATAATGTAAAATTCCAGCAGAAAAAGGATTATGTTATAGAGTATTATGTAAATGGAATAAAACAGGATAATTTGACTGTTAAAGGCATAGTAAACCCTTATGACAGAGTAAGCATACCGACACCAGAGGCAGTAAGCAATTATACTTTATACGATGCAAAAATCAGTGGAGAAAATGATGATGGAAGTAAGGCATTTTATGTGGATGATAAAGACAGAAACATGACAGTAGCTTATAACCATAATGTATTAAAACTCTACTATAAGAGTGGTGTAGTTGTTGCCAATGTAAAAATACAGGGACTTGAAGAATTACCTAACGATTATAGCGTAGTTGTAAATCTGAAAAACACTTCTGGAACGGTTTTACAGACACATACCATGAGTCAAAATGAGTTTACTAAAATTGAAAAACCAGGTGGTGGAGGAGTTGAAGGATATTTTGATACAGTGACTTTTGATGGCACAAATTTGACAGTCGGAGATACATATACTGTTGAAGAAATTATCGTAAAAAATAACTATTTACCACACTATTTGGAAACAGTTGATAAAAATGGAACAATGGAAAATGTTGGAATAGATAAAATAAACACTGGTAACCTGTCATATACAGCAACGTTTAAGTATTCAGCGGGAACAGACAATTCAGTTAATTTTATTAATATTTATAACCCTATTCGAAAAATTACCATTAGCAAAAATGTTTCCGGAAATATGGCACAGCAGGATAAAGAAAGTAAGTCATTCGATTTTAATATAAAAGTTGAAAAGAATGGAAAAGCTATTGACATTGCTGAGATAACAAAAGGTTCACTAACAAAAAATGCAACAGGAGAATATGGTTTCTCAATAAAACACTCTCAGGAAGTAGAGTTGTATGTGTACAATAACTGCAATATAACTGTTACAGAGAATGATTACAGTAAGAGAGAGGGAGTAGATACGTCAATTTACAGTGATGATTACTATGTAACATCATGGACAAGGGATCTGAACAATAAAACAGAGGGAAGAACACTTAGCATTAATAATATAGATTCGGACACAAGTCTTGTTTGCAACAATATTTATAATGATTTAGGTGACGTTGAAGTTCAGGGATTTCAGATGAACGGAAATAAAGACACCGGAGGCGTGTCAGAGTTTAGTCCGTCATTCAGAGTAGTATGCCGTGTAAGCAAAAATACTATCAAAACAAAGAAGGTTAAAAAATTTGGTGTTGTTTATGCAATAGCCAACGCAACAGACGGCAAGTCCAGAGCTGAACTTGAAGAAATGATGAAAATAGATAAGGCTGATAATAAGAAAATAAAGGTACATGAAGAGACAGAAAACGGAATATATCCAAATTGGACTACAAAGAGTGATTCACAGTATTCCACAAAGTATTGGAAATACTATGGACTGACCTTTAAATGTCTGGATTATATGTTCTATACATTACAGGAAAATATAACTGTAAGGGCTTATGCTGAAATGGCCGACGGAAGTATTGAATATGGGGATAATATTTATACCGTAAATATGTATGAAATAGCTGATTATCTGTATAAAAACCAGAGAATGAGCACAATAAAAGGACATAACTTCTTATATAATAACGTATTGAATTTAGTTACTATTAATAACAACAGGCTAAGCATACTAAAATCTATGATGAGTGTACTTGGTGTAACAAGTAAAGATAATCCTTACTATTCGGTTTTAAATAATTTATATAAGGATATGAATGACTATGTATATTGTCAAAAAGCCTATAAGGGTAAATATCAGGAAAGAGAAGAATTCGTTCCTGCAAGTCTTACAAAGGATGAATTGAAAAAATTACTGGCAGGACTGAACCAAAAAACAGGAACATCTTATACGGATATTAATGACTGGATATACAATGAAACCGAAAACAGGGCAACTATAAAGGATATTACAAAAAAGTACAGTATGCATGGGATAATGGAATTTATTCAAAGTAGTACTGAATGAGGTGAGATGAATGGATAGAAGAAAAAAATACAAAACACCGGAAATAATAGTTACAAAATTCGATATAGACGAAAAACTAATGGACGGTGGATTTTCTTTTGAGACAACCCATCCAAATGAAAATCCGGGAGACATAGTTACAAGAGAATGGGAATCAACTACTGATGTTGACGGAGGAGATCTTCCATTTTAGAAGTAAGAGTTTTAACAACGATTTAATTATAGGAGAAAGTTATGAAAGGTATAAAAAAAATAATTGGAATAATGTTTGCAATTGTCTTTATTGTATCCGGAATACCGCAAATTACAAATTATGAAGTGGAAGGTGTTTCCGGTACAAAAGAAACTTATCCTAATTTTCTAAAGGCTGACGGCAAACAGTTAAAAAATGAAAATGGTGTGGTATATTTACGTGGTGTAAATGCAGGTGGCTATATGTTACAGGAAATCTGGCTTTGTGCAACTTATGGCTCAACTGATGACAATGCTTCGGGAAATATTCACTGTCAGCAAAATATTTTGGATACATTAAATTCAAGATTTGGAAGTGAAAAGGCAAAAAAACTTATTGATGTCTATGAGAACAATTATTGGACAACGAAAGATTTTGAAAATTGTGCAAAATTAGGAGTGAATTGCATCAGATTACCTATCTGGTATAGGAATCTGGTAGATGAAAATGGAAACTGGTATGAGAATGCTTTTGACAGGATAGACTGGTTTGTTGAAACGGCGGGACGTTATGGAATATATGTAATTATTGATATGCATGGTACTTACGGATCTCAAAACGGAAGTCACAATTCAGGTACATATGGTGGCAGCACAAACCAGCAGAAAAAAGATAATTCAAAATTATTTTTTGGAACAGAGGCAGATACAAATCAGGCTAAGTTTTTAGATATGTGGTCAAAAATAGCACAGCATTATAAAGATAATCCTGTAGTTGCAGGATATGATCTGATTAATGAACCAATGGCTGACTATATGAATGCAACAGACGTTACAGGTACGAGAGAAGAACGATTAAGTACATTGTGGAATGTTTATGATAAAGCATATAAAAAGATAAGAACCGTAGATAACAATCATATAATTATTATGGAAGCGGTCTGGGATTCTGATTCATTGCCAAATCCTGCAGACAAAAGCTGGACTAATGTAATGTATGAATATCATCAGTATAACTATGGTGATTATAATGATAAAGACAAACAGGTAGCAGCAATGCGGAACAAAATTAATAATATTTCCAATGCTAAATATAATGTTCCAAGCTATATTGGTGAGTTCAATTTAATGTCAAACAGTGATTCATGGAGTGAAGGAGTTAAACTTCTTAATGAAAATAATTTGAATTGGACTGTATGGAATTATAAGTGTACAAAACAAAACGGAAACTGGGGATTATTTAATACACCGGGTGATGGATCTAATGATGATACTTCAAAGTATTGGGTTAATGTAGAAACAGACGATTATGACACAATACTTAATAAGTGGTCAAATCAGGGAAGCATTACAAGGAATTCTGCTGTCACCGATAAAATAAAAAACTATTTTTCAGGTACCGTAGATAATATTTCAGATTCAAAAATCAGAAGCGTAGGAATGGTTGCAGCAGATGGAATGATGAATGAAATAGATGTTGACTTGTTCCCTAAGGCAGGTATGGATCCAAATACTAAATATAATATTTATATTGATGATTCACAAACCGTGGCAGCTACAGTTTCCCAGTCTGAAATTAAATCCGCCGGTACAGTAATAAAGGCGACGGACTTTAGTAATCAAAATGGTGTAGCAATAGATAAGGACAGCAGTGGAAATCCGGTAAATATAGGTGGAACTCACAATGGAGACTGGACGGAATATAAAAGTATTACCCTTAGCAAACCTGTGACATCAGTTAAATTTAATTATTCATGTGAGAGTGGCTCAGGTGGAACTATATATGTATATGATGGTAGTATGGATAATGTTCCTGTTGGAAAAATTAACATTACTCCACCAAAATCAAATGCATCATGGAGTGATTATGTTACAAAAACCATAGATTTGTCTGAAACTTTATCAAAAGGAAACCATACTATATATTTAAAGTTTGTAAACGATATTTCGGGAAATGTTGTTAATTTAAAAGATTTCACATTAATTAGTACATACGGAACGGCAAAACTTACAAACGTAGTGGCGGGAAAACATACTGTAAGTGTGCAGGCCGAGTTAAATGGCGAAGTATCTGCAGGAAAAAGTTCAGATACAGTTGAAGTAGTGTCTGGCAGTACAATATTGAAATCTGATAAGATTACAATAGAAGGTTTTCAAATAAAAACCAATGGTGCAAGATATTACAACACAAAGGGCGAAGTAGTATTTGATGAAGGGGGCAAAGAGAAAGTTGCCTTCAGAACTATTTGCAAAGCACCTACCGTTGGAGAAACTATTACAGTATCAGGGAAAAATTATAAAGTGAAAAGTACAGGTATAATTTACACTCTTGACCCGAACAGTACAGGTGTGGAAGGCAATGACAAGTTAGACAGTTCATACTCAATATTAAATACACGTTCCGTAAGTGGAAAAGATTATGCTTATGTGGGAGCAAAGAAATATAATAATAATCAGTATACATTTGGATATATCACAACAGCTAACGGCGTAATTGGTGAAGAAAACGGAATAATGAGATACGTGAGAACTATAACTAACAATTCTTATTATGGAGAAGATGGAACACTAAATGTTATGACTAATTCAATTCATACCAGGGGATTTGTTGTGGCTGAAGATGGAACTTTAATTTATGGTACAGATACAGCTACAATGTCAATACCTGAAGTGGCAGATTATTTATACAAGAATGTATTATCGTCAAACTATAACGGTCATGCATATCTTTATAATGCTATTTTAAGTAAAATAAGTACATCAAATCCATACTACTATGATCATACAGTTGATTATGGTTGGAATGACAATCTCTATGACCCTGGAAAAAACAATTAGAAGAGATGATATATATTAACTGAAAAATAAGAACAGAACTGATTTTTATTGGTTCTGTTCTTATTTTTGCTTTGAATAAATATATTCAGTAAAAGGGAAGTTTATTCAATTAACAAATTAATTGCATTAATTAAAAAAATGTGGTAGATTAGACCCCGGATGGTATTCGGAAAGAAACTATACCTATTAAAACACAATATTTTTTCACTATAAATATACAGGCAGATCATATCGTAGAAGAATGATACTCATTATCCCTTGTGGGCAGAGCCGACTTGACATTGATGAATGAAATCGATATCAACAAAGTAAAAGGAGGGATGACCATGAAAATTGGATTTATAGGAGCAGGGAAGGTTGGAGTTTCCCTTGGAAAATATTTTGCTGATAATAATCAGGAGATTACCGGTTATTACAGCGAATTTGAAAAAGATGCCATAGAGGCAGCAGAATTTACTAATTCACAAGTATACAGAAACCAGGAAGATTTAGTAAAGGATAGTGAGATGTTGTTTGTAACGGTTCCTGACGGAGTAATCGAAAAAGTTTGGAATCAGGTAAAAACATACGATGTCAGTGGAAAAATTATATGCCATGCAAGTGGCGCTTTATCGTCAGAAGTCTTTTCGGATATTTCAGAACTTAAAGGTTTTGGATTTTCTATCCACCCGCTCTTTGCAGTAAGTGATAAGTACAATTCATACAAAGAGCTTTCCGGTAGTTATTTTACAATTGAAGGTTCAGAGCAAAAAATTAATGTGGTGAAATCATTTCTTGAAAAAATGGGTAACAATGTATGTATAATTTCAAAAAATGATAAGGTAAAATACCATGCATCGGCAGCCATTGCCAGCAATTTGGTAGTGGGGCTTATAAGTCTAAGCGAAAGACTGTTAACGGAGTGTGGTTTTGATGAAAAATCAGCTCACGAAGCGTTGGCTCCCATTATTAAAGGAAATGTAAATCATATAATAAATGATGGTGTTACGAAAGCTTTAACAGGACCAATTGAAAGAAATGACATAACTACCGTAAAAAAACATTTAGAAATATTAGATGACAATGACAAAGAGATATATAAGAAATTATCTTTAGAAGTTGTTAATGTTGCAGAGAAAAAAAATAAGGATAGAGATTATAGTAAAATAAAGGAGACTTTGAAATGAAAAATACAGTAAATACGATTTTACAGCAGAAGCATGAAGGAAAAAAGATTACAATGCTTACATGCTATGATTATTCTACGGCAAAGCTTATGGAAGAAGCCGGAGTAAACACTATTTTGGTAGGAGATTCACTGGGAAATACAATACTTGGTTATGAAGATACAATTCAGGTAACTATGGAAGACATGATTCACCATTGTGCAGCAGTATCAAGAGGAATAAAGAATATTTTGTTAGTATGTGACATGCCATTTATGTCATATCAGACATCGGTATATGATGCGGTTGTAAATGCAGGTCGTCTTATGAAGGAAGGACATGCAAACATGGTTAAATTAGAAGGTGGAGTAGAAGTTGTTCCACAGATAGAAGCAATCGTTAAAGCTTCAATACCTGTTTGTGCCCACATTGGATTAACACCACAGTCAATTAATGCTTTTGGTGGATTTAAGATTCAGGGAAAAACAGAGGCAGCTGCAAGAAAGTTAATTGAGGATGCAAAAGCTGTTCAGAAAGCCGGTGCAACAATGGTTGTCCTAGAGGGGGTTCCTGCAAAGCTTGCAACGAAAATTACTGAAATGTTAGATATTCCTACAATTGGAATCGGAGCAGGAGCAGGCTGTGACGGACAGGTTCTTGTATATCAGGACATGCTTGGAATGTTCAGCGATTATGTACCTAAATTTGTACGTCAGTTTGCAAATGTCGGAGAAGTAATGAAAAATGCATTTAAAGAATATATCGAAGAAGTTCAGAATGGAAACTTCCCGGCAGAGGAGCACACTTACAAAATAGATGATGACATTATTGAAAAATTATACTAATAATTAGTATAATTCCAATGTAAATATAAAGAAGCAAAAAGAAGAAACAGATAGGAGTAACGAGGTTATGAAGGTAGTATCAACGATTAAGGAAGTAAGAGAAAGTGTAAAAGAATGGAAGAAACAGGGACTTACCGTAGGATTGGTTCCGACTATGGGATATCTCCATGAGGGACATGGAAGCCTTATAAAAACTGCAAGAGAAAACAATGATAAAGTAGTAGTAAGTATTTTCGTAAATCCAATGCAGTTTGGACCAACAGAAGACCTTGAAAGCTATCCAAGAGACTTGGAAAAAGACAGTAAGTTCTGTGAAAGCCTTGGAGCAGATTTGATTTTCCATCCGGAACCTGAAGAAATGTATCATGATGATTTTTCAACATATGTAGATATGTCAGTGCTTACGGAAGAACTTTGTGGCTTAAGCCGTCCGGTACATTTTAGGGGCGTATGTACAGTTGTAAATAAATTATTTAATATTGTGCAGCCGGATAATGCATACTTTGGTGAAAAGGATGCACAGCAGCTGGCAATTATCAGACATATGGTTCAGGATTTAAATATGGATATTAATATCGTAGGATGCCCAATTATCCGTGAAGAAGACGGACTTGCTAAGAGTTCAAGAAACACATATCTTTCAGCAGAGGAAAGAAAGGCAGCTCTTATTTTAAGTCAGACAATAAAGATGGCAAAAGAACTTGTTGCAGAAGGCGAAAAGGATGCAGAAGTACTTGTTGCTAAAATGAAGAAAAATATTGAAAAAGAACCTCTTGCAAAGATTGACTATGTTAAGGCTGTAAATGGTCTTACAATGCAGCAGCAGAAGGAAATTAAAGCACCTATGCTTGTGGCAATGGCAGTATATATTGGAAAAACACGTTTAATTGATAATATGATTATTTCGGAGGATGGACAATGCAGATAAATATGTTAAAAAGCAAAATTCATAGAGCTACAGTAGTTCAGTCAGAACTTGATTATGTAGGAAGTATCACAATTGATGAAGAACTGATGGAAGCAGCAGGAATCTATGAATATGAAAAGGTACAGATAGCTGATGTAAACAATGGAAACAGATTTGAGACTTATGTAATCTCAGGAGAAAAAGGTTCAGGAATGATTTGCTTAAATGGAGCAGCAGCTCATATGGTAAACATCGGAGACAAGGTAATTATTATGAGTTATGCCCAAATGACTCCTGATGAAATTAAAGACAATAAGCCAAAAGTTGTTTTTGTTGATGACGATAACAAAATCAGCAGAGTAACCAATTATGAAAAACACGGACAGTTATTTGATATAGAAAGACAATAATTAGAAAATATTTTGAACAAAAATATCTGGGAGGAATACATGGAGAAAATTTTAAGTGGCAGGACAGTTGTTCTTGGAGTTACGGGAAGCATAGCAGCATATAAAATCGCAAACCTTGCAAGCAGTCTGGTAAAAAAAGGGGCAAATGTCCATGTTATTATGACAAAGAATGCTACAAATTTTATTAATCCAATAACCTTTGAAACTTTGACAGGTAACAAATGCCTTGTGGATACATTTGACAGAAATTTTGAGTTTAGTGTGGAACATGTGTCTCTGGCAAAACAGGCTGACATATTTATGGTAGCGCCTGCAAGTGCAAATGTTATAGGAAAAATCGCAAATGGAATAGCAGATGACATGCTGACAACAACAATTATGGCATGCAAATGCCACAAGATTATTTCTCCTGCAATGAACACAAATATGTTCGAAAATCCTATTGTTCAAAGTAATATACAGAAACTAAAGGATTATGGATATGAAATAATTGAACCGGCAAGTGGATATCTTGCCTGCGGTGATGTTGGAGCCGGTAAAATGCCGGAGCCGGCTGTTTTGGAAAGCTATATTATGAGAGAAATAGCCATGGAAAAAGATATGAAGGGCAAAAAAGTACTTATAACAGCAGGACCTACAATGGAAAAAATTGACCCTGTGAGATTTATAAGTAATCATTCAACGGGAAAAATGGGATATGCCCTTGCAAAGATTGCCATGCTTCGTGGTGCAGAGGTAACACTTGTAACAGGAAAGACAAGTATTCCAAAGCCGGACTTTGTAAAGATTGTAAATGTTCAGAGTGCAAAAGAAATGTTTGAGGCTGTGGATAAAGAATTTGATACTCAGGACATTGTTATAATGAGTGCAGCAGTTGCCGACTACAGACCAAAGGAAGTGGCAACAGAAAAAATTAAGAAAAAAGACGGTGAAGCTGCAATTGAACTGGAGAGAACTGAAGATATTCTTGCAACGATGGCTGCAAGAAAGAAAAATCAGTTTGTCTGCGGATTTTCAATGGAAACTGAAAACATGATAGAGAATTCTAAAGCAAAACTGGAGAAGAAAAATCTTGACATGATTTGTGCCAATAATCTAAAAGTTGAAGGAGCAGGATTTGGAACAGACACCAATGTAGTGACTCTTATTTCCAAAAATTGGATTAAGGAACTTCCTATGAAATCCAAAGAAGGGGTAGCAAAAGATATACTTGATGTGATAGTATAAAAAAGTAACAGATAACATAGTTGTATCAAATTTGGATTATATGCTTGTATATAGTTTATAAAAAGAGGAGCGCTATGAGAAGAAAAATTAATAATATAATAAAGAAAACGGCAATGCTGTTTATGACAGCAATAGTTGTGGCAGGTGGCATATCAGATAGTACTTTTTCCGTAATGGCTGATGAAGTAGCTACAACAGCAGACAATACATATGTTAAATGGTCCAAAAATGCAGATGGAAAATTCCTTAATGGAAATGGGCAGGTAATTGAAGGTGCTACCATGAAAGGCATAGATGTCAGCAAATGGAATGGTAATATTGATTGGGCAAAAGTTGCAGCAAGTGATGTTGATTATGCCATTATAAGATGCGGATTTGGAGATGATATTACAAAACAGGACGATACATATTGGAAAAAGAATGTAAAGGGGTGTGAAGATAACAACATACCTTTTGGTGTATATATTTATTCCTATGCAATGACTGTAGAGCAGGCTAAAAGCGAAGTGGCTCATGTTTTGAGACTTGTTGAGGGACATACCTTGAATTTTCCGATATATTTAGATGTTGAGGAGAATACTCAGGCAAAACTTCCCAAAGCAACCCTTACAAATATAATTAATACTTTTGTAAATGCAATACATAATCAGAAATACGAAGTTGGAATATATGCAAACTTAAACTGGTGGACTAATTATATAGATTCATCAATTGCAAATAATCAGACATGGTTTAAGTGGGTAGCGCAGTACAACGATGCAGGAACTGCATATAAGGGAGTATACCAGATGTGGCAGTGTACTTCAGATGGAACCGTAGACGGAATAAAGGGAAGAGTTGACCTTAATTTCTGGTATGGTCCGGTAAGAGACAGAAGTTACAATGCCAGAAGTGTAATTCTTCCGGTGAAACCACCAAAACTTACTTCACCAAAACCACCTGTAAGGGCTTCAATTAAATCAGTAAAAGCAGGAAAGAAAAAGGCAACAATAAAACTTAATAAAGTTACAGGTGCTAAGGGATATCAGGTGCAATACGCAACCAAGAGTTCCTTTAAGGGAAAGAAAATTAAAAACACAACTAAAAGAACAATTACATTTAAGAAATTAAAATCAAAGAAAAAATATTATTTTAGAGTTAAGGCATATAAACTTAATGGCAAAAAGAAACTTTACTCCAAAAAATGGAGTAAAGTTAAAAAGATAACTGTAAAATAATCATTACCATATATTACCACTAAAATCTCTATGAAATTCATTTGAAAGCATAGAGATTTTATTTAATGATAGGGTAAAATTATTTATTAATTTTACTGCATCATCTACGGATAACTTTAGAATATCATATAACATAATGGTTTCTTTTCGGCATTTTTCATTGGCATATGGAAGCACCATATGTCCATTTAGTTTGTCGTAATGAAATGAGGCATGGAAACCAAAGTTAATGAGCTTACGCTTAGAATCAGATGGAGCAACAAATAATTTCTTTAATCGTTTCATCCAAATTAGGGAATCCTGAATAGTAAGTATAGAAATCCCTTTATAAAAAGGTGACATGGCAAAAGCCGTATCAAAATCAGTCGGAACCAGTTTGTATAAAGGATAGAATTCAGGAGCAAGATTTTCCGATGACATAATAAGATTTTCTAAATCTCCTTCTATTTCTACATGTCCACAACCGGTGGACTTCATAAATTTATTAATATACGGATGGCATGAACTGTCCAGAACAAAATGACATATAAATCCCATAATATAGCTATATTGAGGACTATTAAGACCAAATTCCCTTATAACGTGGATGGCGTGTTCCATAAATCCATAAGCATCCATATGGTGTAAATCCTGTCCTAAATGATATACATTTTTGTGAGTCAGATTAAAGAAAAGAAAGTCAGGTCCCTGCAATCCGATTCTAAAGGCCCGTGGATATTTTTTTATTACACTTTTCATAAAAGGATGAAGGTTAGGTATTACAAGCTTCCCAAATTTATTATGTGCATATTGTGATGGCATATCTTTGTCCTCCTTACAATTATTTATTCCTATTATAGCACTTTTTTTCATAACTATATAAATTCCTGTAAAAAAATTATCTCCTAAATGTATTGACTTATTTTTGTGGAGTGTTATTATAATAGAACAAATGTTCGAAAGAAAGGAGGCATGCCATGAAAATTACGCAGAATATGGAAATTCCGGAAAAATTAAAGATATTAACGGATGCTGCTAAGTATGATGTAGCATGCACCAGCAGCGGAGTTGACAGAAGCAATAAGGGCAAGGGTATGGGAGATGCCCATGCATGTGGTATTTGTCATACTTTTGCCTCTGATGGAAGATGCGTTTCCCTTTTGAAGATTTTATTTACCAATGAATGTATATATGATTGCAAGTACTGCATTAACAGAAGGTCCAATGATGTGCCAAGAGCCAGCTTTACTCCTGATGAGGTTTGCAGACTGACTATGGAATTTTACAGAAGAAATTATATTGAAGGTCTTTTCTTAAGTTCAGGAATTTTAAACAGTCCTGATTTTACCATGGGGCTGATTTATGAGGCCTTGTGGAAACTAAGAAATGAATACAGATTTTTTGGATATATTCATGTAAAGGCGATACCGGGGGCCTCTCCTGAAATAATAGAAAAAGTGGGATTTCTGGCGGACAGAATGAGTACTAATCTGGAACTTCCCACAAAGAAAGGTTTGCAGGAACTGGCACCTAATAAGTCTTATAAGAATATATTGCGTCCCATGAGACAGATACAGTTAGGAACGGGAAATTTAATTGCCACTGAAAAGGAAGGCTATAGTCTGGTAACCCGTAGCGGGAGAAAAACAACCTCAAAATTCGTTCCGGCAGGTCAGAGCACCCAGATGATTATTGGTGCCACTCCGGAGACAGATTATCAGTTAATGACAGTTACTGAGCATATGTATAAGGAATATAAGATGAAAAGGGTATTTTATTCTGCATTTGTGGATGTTAATCATAATATAGATGCGCCGGCACCAATAGGTCCTAACCCACTTTTACGTGAACATAGGTTATATCAGGCAGACTGGCTTTTACGATATTATAAGTTTGAAGTTAAGGAACTTTTTAACGAATCACATCCTAATTTTAATGTGGTTTTAGACCCGAAGTGTGACTGGGCGGTTAGCCATTTGGAAAGATTCCCTGTTGAAGTTATGAGGGCAGATTATTATACACTTCTAAGGGTGCCGGGATTAGGGGTTAAGTCTGCAGGAAGAATAGTATCCGCAAGAAGGTATGGGATTCTTAACTTTGATAACTTAAAGAAAATGGGAGTTGTTCTGAAAAGAGCGGCATATTTTATAACCTGTAATGGGAAAACCATGTTTCCGTTGAAAATGAATCAGGATTTTATTGCAAGGGAGTTGGCAGCCACTGACAGAAAGCAGATATATGCCATAGAAGGAGACACGACTTACAAACAAATGACATTAATGGATTTGGAGGTGAAGGCATGAGCGACATAGAATCGATTTCAGGGAAGAATATTACATTAGTATGTGATGACAGCTTTGACGGCATAATGACAGCAGTTTATGACGGCTGGGTGCTTATGAAAAATGGTTGTAGGGTTAATATCCATCCGGGAAAAGATTATGCACCTACCTTCTTTTCAGAATTTATAACAATAGAAACGGATATGGATAAGGCTGTAAGAGTAGCCGGGTCCATTCGGATAAAAATTTCCATTGAAGCCTATATGCTGGCGTATAGGGCATGTATGCATTATGAGGAGTGTAAAGCAGATGAAGTTTTTGAATTCCTAAAAATAGGTTATAAAGTAGGTGGCAGAATTACGAAGATGCTTTCTAACCCTCATGTTATGAAGGTTATGGAATTAAGCAGAAAAGCTGCCAATGAGGCTCATTTGTTTAAAGGGTTTGTAAGATTTGACGAATTAAAGGGAGGCGTGCTGTATAGCAAGATAGAACCTAAATGTGATGTACTTTCCCTTATATCCAATCATTTTGCGGAACGTTTTCCGGAAGAGGATTTTATAATATATGATGGCAGAAGGAAAAAGGCCATTGTTCACAAACATAGTAATGACTGTATTATGGTGGAAGGTCAGAATATGGATCAGTTAACAAAAGATCTTCAAAGAAATGATGAATACAGGGATATGTGGAAAATATTTTTTGATACTATAGGAATAGATGCAAGATATAATCCTAAGTGCCAACAGAATAATCTACCTAAATGGTATAGGAAGAATATGACGGAAATGGAGAATTGATTGATTATTAACTAATCTGATTATTCTCATTAAGGTTTTTCGGTGTTCTTTCTTCACTTTTATAAGCTTTAGTGTTATACTATCGGGGTAGTTTTGCCATAAATAGGATAATGGCGAAAAGAATGACAATAAAGATATTTTACTATTCTAGGAGGAATCTATGAGTAAAGTTAAGCGAGTGTACGTGGAGAAAAAAGCTCCATATGCTGTAAAGGCAAAAGAATTAACAGAGGACATCAAGGATTATTTGGAAATATCCGGTCTTGAAAATGTGAGAGTTCTGGTAAGATATGATGTGGAAAATTTATCAGAAGATACTTACCGGAAAGCATTAACAACAGTATTTTCAGAACCACCTGTTGATGATGTTTATGAGGAAGAATTTCCGTATGATGAAGCTAATTCAAAAGTGTTCAGTGTAGAATTTTTACCGGGACAGTTTGACCAGAGAGCTGATTCAGCGGTTCAGTGCGTTAAGTTTTTAAACGAGGATGAAGAACCGGTAATTAAAACAGCCACAACTTATGTGTTAGTTGGAGATATTACGGACCAGCAGTTTGAACAAATCAAAAATTATTGTATCAACCCGGTAGATTCAAGAGAAACCGGTTTAGAAAAACCTGAAACTTTAGTTACTGATTTTGAAGAACCTGCAGATGTTGTGATATTTGATGGCTTTAAAGATATGGAAGAAGCTCCACTCAAAGAACTTTATGATTCTCTTGGACTTGCTATGACATTTAAGGATTTCTTACACATTCAGAAATATTTCAAAAACGAAGAAGACAGAGATCCTTCAATGACTGAAATAAGAGTTTTAGATACTTATTGGTCAGACCATTGCCGTCATACAACATTTAATACGGAACTTACAGATGTTAAATTCGACGATGGTTATTATAATGAACCTATTGTAAAAACATATAATGAATACTTAGAAACAAGAAAAGATGTTTTCGGAGACAGAAAAGATAAATTTGTCTGCCTTATGGATTTAGCACTTATTGCTATGCGTAAACTCAAAAAAGAAGGCAAATTAGACGATCAGGAAAAATCAGACGAAATAAATGCATGTAGTATTGTTGTTCCTGTTGAAGTAGATGGAAAAACAGAAGAATGGTTAGTAAACTTCAAGAATGAAACTCATAACCATCCAACAGAAATAGAACCATTTGGTGGTGCTGCTACATGTCTTGGTGGGGCAATTAGAGATCCACTTTCAGGACGTACTTATGTATACCAGGCTATGCGTGTTACAGGTGCAGCAGATCCAACAAAGCCAATGAGCGAAACTCTTAGTGGAAAACTTCCACAGAAAAAGCTGGTGCAGGGCGCAGCTGACGGATATAGTTCATATGGTAACCAGATTGGTCTTGCAACAGGATTAGTTAAAGAAATCTATCATCCTGACTATGTTGCAAAGAGAATGGAAATTGGTGCAGTAATGGGTGCGGCACCTAGACGTGCAGTTCAGAGACTTACATCAGATCCCGGAGATATTATTGTTCTTCTTGGTGGAAGAACAGGTCGTGACGGATGTGGTGGAGCAACGGGTTCATCAAAGATTCATACAGAGGAATCAATTGAAACATGTGGAGCAGAAGTTCAAAAAGGTAATGCCCCTACAGAACGTAAATTACAGAGATTATTCAGAAGAGAAGAAGTTAGTCATATAATTAAGAAATGTAATGACTTTGGTGCAGGCGGTGTATCTGTAGCAATTGGTGAATTAGCTGATGGACTTCACATTAACTTAGATAAAGTACCAAAGAAGTATGCCGGACTTGACGGTACTGAAATAGCTATTTCAGAATCACAGGAAAGAATGGCTGTAGTAGTAGATCCGGGAGACGTTGAACAGTTCCTTAAATACGCTAACGAAGAAAATTTAGAGGCTACAGTTGTAGCAGAGGTAACAGAAGATCCAAGACTTGTTCTTGAATGGAGAGGAAAAGAAATTGTAAACCTTTCAAGAGCATTCTTAGATACAAATGGAGCTCATCAGGAAACTACAGTTGAAGTTGACATGCCTGAAAAGGAAGATAATTTCTTCAATAAGCCGGTAGTTGATGATGTAAAGGCTAAATGGTTAGAAACTCTCGCAGACCTTAATGTATGTTCACAGAAAGGACTTGTAGAAAAATTTGACGGTTCAATTGGTGCCGGTTCAGTATTTATGCCGCATGGTGGAAAATATCAGAAGACAGAAACACAGACAATGGTTGCTAAACTTCCTGTACTTAAAGGAAAGTGCGATACAGTAACTATGATGAGTTATGGATTTGATCCATACCTTTCAAGCTGGAGTCCATACCATGGAGCTATGTACGCAGTAGTTGACTCTATTGCAAAAATAGTTGCTAATGGTGGTGATTACAAGAAAATAAGAATGACATACCAGGAATACTTCAGAAGAATGACTGAAGACCCACGTAGATGGAGCCAGCCATTTGCAGCATTACTTGGTTCATTCGATGCACAGATGGGATTTGCATTACCATCAATTGGTGGAAAAGACAGTATGTCAGGTACATTTAATGATATTGATGTACCACCAACTCTTGTTTCATTTGCAGTTGATGTAGCAAAGGAAAAAGATATTATTACACCGGAATTAAAGGCTGCCGGAAACAAGATTGTTAAATTTGAAATAATCAGAGATCAGTATGATAAACCGGTTTATAAAGAAATCATGAAACTTTATGATAAGATTCATGACATGATTCAGAAAGGAATTATTATTTCTGCATATGCTGTTGAAGGCAAGGGTGTAATTCCTGCTGTTAGTAAGATGGCATTTGGTAATGGAATTGGTGTTACTGTTAGCAGTAGCATTCCGGGAAGCGATTTATTTGCACCGGGATTTGGTGACATTGTAGCAGAAATTCCTGCAGACAAAATAGATGATGTTTCAGCAAGTTATGTACTTATTGGTGAAACAAATGATAAGCAGGTATTTGAGTATGGAAACAGCGTTATTACAATGGAAGAAGCTGTTAAGACTTGGGAAAAAACATTAGAAAAGATATTCCCAACAAGAAGTCATAAGGATACCACAATTTTAGACACCCCTGTATATGACAATGGAAGCGTTTATGTATGCAAGAACAAAGTTGCAAAACCTACAGTATTTATTCCTGTATTCCCTGGAACAAACTGTGAGTATGATAGTGCAAAGGCATTTGAACAGGCAGGAGCTAATGTAATAACAAAGGTATTTAAGAACCTTACACCGGAAGATATAAGAGATTCTGTTAAGATCTTTGAGGATGCAATTAATCAGTCACAGATTATTATGTTTCCAGGTGGATTTAGTGCAGGTGATGAGCCGGACGGTTCTGCGAAATTCTTCGCCACAGCATTTAGAAATGCAAAGATTGAAGAAGCAGTTCATAAGCTATTAAATGAAAGAGATGGTCTTGCTCTTGGTATTTGTAACGGATTCCAGGCATTAATCAAACTTGGACTGGTTCCAAATGGAAAGATAACAGGACAGAACATTAATGCACCTACATTGACATACAACACAATTAACCGTCATATATCTAAGATGGTATACACAAAGGTTGTATCAAATAAATCACCTTGGTTACAGGAAGCAGAACTTGGTGGCGTTTATGTAAATCCGGCTTCGCATGGTGAAGGAAGATTTGTAGCACCTAAGGAATGCATAGATCAGTTATTTGCTAACGGACAGGTTGCTACACAGTATGTTAACCAGCAGGGACAGCCTACAATGGATGAAGAATGGAACGTTAACGGTTCATATATGGCGATTGAAGGTATAACAAGCCCTGATGGAAGATGCTTTGGTAAGATGGCTCATATTGAAAGAAAGGGTACATCTGTTGCCACAAATATTTATGGTGAACAGGACCTTAAAGTATTTGAATCAGGTGTAAAATATTTCAAATAAGTTATAATAAAAGAAAAGAGTCACTTTATGTGATTCTTTTCTATTATCAGATATCAGTGGAAAGGAGTAAATGTATTTAGATACATTGAATAGATATGAATTATTTAAAAAATTTGAAATGGGAAATGATTTTATTTTCTTTGGCAACAATAGCCATAGGTGTACTTATGTGCATTTATCCAACGAAGATTGTAACGGCAGTATGTATTGTTCTGGCATCAATTTTGTTTATATTAGGAATCAGATGTCTGTTGGAATACAGAAGAAAGAATGCTATTCAGGATTTTTACAAATATGAGTTGGTTGCAGGTATAGCTTTAATTCTTGGTGGAATAGTTGTTCTGTTTTGTATGCATTTACTTTTATCAATAATTACTTATGTTATTGCCATAATAATTATTGTTAGTGGTCTTATGAAAGTTGAAAATGCTTTGGATTTGAAAAAAATGGGTGCACATTGGATTCCGTTAATGGTTTTTGCAGTAATAAGTATCATACTCGGAATTTCAGTATTAATGATGCCTATGAATCATAATGATAATGGTTCTACGACAGCAGGAGATTTCTTTGTTCAGGCAGCGGGAATAATTTTTGCCATAACAGGATTGATTGACTTAATTACAACTCTTTCTGTTTCAGGAAAAATAAAAGTATGGTCAGTAGAACAGGGCGCATATATGGCAGATGAAGATATAGATGATGAAATAGTGGAAAGCATAGATGATGTTCCTGATGATGAGGAATAATAAAGCATAGAATTAAAGATTGTGTAACTAGAAAAACCTGCATTGGCGCCAGCCATGCAGGTTTTTCTATGTCCTGAATCTTAATAAGTGTATATACATTATTATTTTTGCGAGATACGTGTGAATTAGTTATTTACAAGCTTTATACATGTACTTCCGACTGAAACAGCCTTACAGGAATAAAAAGTACACTCAAAAAAATGAATATAACAAGTCTATACACGTACTTCTGGCTGGAACAGCCTGACAGGGCTAAAAAGTACACTCAAAAATTTGAATATAACAAGTCTATACACGTACTTCTGACTGGAACAGCCTGACAGGGCTAAAAAGTACACTCAAAAGAATGAATATAACAAGATTATACACGTACTTCCGACTGAAACAGCCTTACAGGAATAAAAAGTACACTCAAAACCGTAAAATAATAAGACATACATTAAATGCATGTCTTATTATCAAATATTATCTATAAAGTTTCATATTTCTGAACAACACCAAGTCCAATAGGATGAGGACCGGTGTGAACACCTGATACGATTCCAATGGCAACATTGGTTTCTGAATTTAATTTAACATCAAGAGCTTCCTCTAACTCGTTCATAAAGCTTACACCTTCAGAAGCGTCATATCCATAACCGACAGAAACAACAAAATTGTCTTTGCCATGTTCTGTTAAGTACTTATCTGCAACAGATAAAACTTTTTTCTTAAGCTTGTTTCTGTTTCGTCCAATACCACCTAATCCAATGTCTCCATTTTTCATAATGATCACAGGTTTTACATCGATCTTGCCGGCAGCTGCAGCAACCTTTCCAATACGTCCACCCATCTGTAAATAATCAAGAGATCCTACTGTAAAGAAAATACGGGCTGAGTCTATAACCTTTTCGATATTCTTTAAAGCTAAATCAAGTGGAAGGTCAGCTTTTTGCATTCTAACCATCTGATCAATTATAAGAGCCTGTGTAACAGTGTTCTGTTTTGAATCTATAACATGAATTTCTGCATCAGGATAATCTTCCAAAACTAATTCTCTTGCATTAATTGCTGAATTAAATGAACCACTAAAAATTAATGAAATCGTAAAACAAACAACGGGAGTGTTTGTTTTAGCGTATTCCTCAAAAACATTTGCATACTGCTCAACGCTAGGTAAAGAAGTTTTGGGATATACCCCGGGATTTTCAACCATTCTTTTATAGCATTCATTTCTTGTAATGTCTATACCATCACGATAGTATGTTTCACCGTCAAAAGATACGGATAAAGGTACAATATCAATATTATTTTTCTCTATATATGCCTGTGACAAATCGCAGGCGCTGTCGCTTATTATTTTATACATAAGTTTCAAAAACTCCTTTACGTAGTAATTAATACTACATCAGTATAACACTTATTCAACATTATTCAATAGATTTTATACTATTTAAAAAAACTTTCACAAAAAGTTAACATTCAATTTTTTTTCTCTAAATAGTATGATACAATATCAAAAGAATATTATGATGAGAGGAAAAAGGAGATAAAAGGTGGAAAAACTAAAGTCATTACTAAAATATCAGCGACAGATTATAGAAGGATTTTTTGTCAGTGTATTAGGTGGATGGGCATTTACGTCTTTGTTAAAGGGGTCATACACGAAAATAAATAATATTAATTATGTGGCACAGGATAAATTTGCCATAACAATAATGCTTATTATAGTATTTTCAGGAGTTTTTGCATTTACATATTATAAATTCAGCAATGTTGCAAGAATAATGATGTTTATGTTTATATATGCATTCTTTATGATGTCTGCATGTAACGGATATTCTTACAATTGGAATGAAACAGCAAAAAACTCTATTGGAAATATCTGCTTTGACGCAGTGTTGTGTTTTATTGCAGTTCTGGCATTTCTCTATGTGAAAGACGACATATTTGACATTGTTGCAGAATTCAAAATAGATAAGAAAAAAACAAACATTATTGTAGCAATAGTAGGCATTCTGTTATTTGCATTTGTGGGAATTATAACTGTGTACAGATATTTAACTTATAGCAATTCAACATTTGATTTTGGAATATTTACTCAAATGTATGAAAATATGAAACAGACAGGCTCAATCAGTACAACATTAGAGAGAAACAGAGTGTTGTCCCATTTTGGAGTACATTTTTCACCAATATTTTATATAGCATTGCCTATATATTTCATATTCCCAAGCCCTGTTACTGTTCAGCTTATACAGGCATTTATGGTGGCACTTCCGGTCATTCCTATAGTTCTTATTTCAAGAAAATATAAATTATCAAACTGGATGACTGTGGGAGCAGTGCTTCTTTATGCATTATATCCGGCAACAGCAGGAGGAACATTATACGATATACATGAAAACTGCTTCCTCACATTCTTAATATTAATGACTATCTGGGCTATAGAAAAAAAGAAAAATATTCTTACGGCAATAATGGTACTTTTAGTATTCTTTGTAAAAGAAGATGCACCGGTTTATATTATGGTTCTTGGAACGTTTTATCTTTTCTCAAGAAAAGACAAAAAAAGAGGACTTATACTTATGGTTACCTCAGCAATATATTTTATAATAGCAACCAGTGTTGTAAAGAGTTATGGTCTGGGAATAATGGATAACAGATTCAGTAATTTATTCTATGACCAGCAAAAAGGATTAAGCCAGTTGATTCGCACGGTATTGGTAAATCCGGGATACGTAATTAGTCAGATTGTAGCTAACTACGATGCAAACGGCATGGAAAAGATAGGATATATTTTGCTTATGTTTGTCCCTATGGCAGCAGTAATATTCAGAAATGGAAAAAAATATTCAAGATTTATATTGATTTCTCCGGTTATAGTAATCAATTTACTTACGCTTTATGTTTATCAGCATGACATAACATTCCAGTACAATTTCGGTTCAATAGCATTGATGATGTACCTTGTCATTATGAACATGGCTGATTTAAAACCAAAGAAAGCTAAAGTGGCAATAAGCGTGGCGGTTATATGTGCAGGAGTAATGTTTATGGGCTCTATGGCACCAAGACTTAATTATTACACATCTAAATATAGTCAGGACAAGGCAACATATGAGAAAATCAATATAGCATTAAGTGCCGTTCCAAAGAATGCATCAGTTTGTGCTTCAGGATTTTTTACACCGCATTTAAAGAATCTTGAAATGTATGATCAGAATCATTTAGAGGAAACAAAATATACTGATTATCTTGTAATAGACGAAAGATATACTGATGAAAAATCAAAATTTGATACTGTTTTGTCTTCAGGACAATATGATTTGATTTACAATGAGTCAGGTATAATAAGTATATATAGAAAGAAATAAATAATAAGCACATTTCTTTATTATTGAAAGAGATGTGCTTATTTGGTATACTTTTAACGATTTACAATTTAGATTTATGAATAAGAAAGAGGTAAAAGATTGACCATATTAATTAAGAATGGACGAATCCTTAATCCTTCAGAAAACCTTGACAAAATTATGGATATTTATGTTGAGGATGGAGTTATAAAGGAAAAAGCAGAAAACATAACAAGAGAAGCAGACAGAGTAATTGATGCAAAAAACTGTTATGTTATGCCGGGACTGATTGACTTGCATGTACATTTCAGGGACCCGGGACTTACTTATAAAGAGGATATAGAAACAGGCAGCAGGGCGGCAGCAAAAGGTGGTTTTACAACAGTGTGCTGTATGCCTAATACAAAACCGGTAATTGACAGTGCAGAAACTGTTAAATATGTAATAGACAAATCAAAGAAAGTTGGTTTGACAAATGTACTTCCTGTTGGAGCAGTTACAAAAAACATGGCAGGAACCGAAATTACCGATGTTAATGAATTAAAAGAAGCAGGAATTTGTGCAATAAGTGAAGATGGAAAATCAGTAATGAATTCCGGAGTTTACAGAAAAGCAATGAAAGCGGCAGCAAAGGCAGGCGTACCGGTAATGGCTCATTGCGAAGATATTAATCTTGTAGAAGGCGGAGTCATTAATCTGGGAAATAAGTCAGCAGAATTAGGTGTTAAGGGAATTAGCAATGCAGTTGAGGATGTAATTACAATGCGTGATATAATGCTTGCAAAAGAAACAGGAGCACCCCTTCATTTGTGTCACTGCTCTACAAAAGACAGTGTTGAAATGGTAAGAAGAGCCAAAGAAGAGGGGATAAAAGTTACTGCTGAGGTCTGTCCACATCATTTTTCAATGTGCTCAGATGACATTACCGCAAATGATGGAAACTTCAAAATGAATCCGCCACTTCGTGCGAGAGAAGACATGGAAGCGTTGGTTAAAGGACTTGGCGATGACATAATGGATGTAATATCTACTGACCATGCACCTCACAGTGCAGAAGAAAAAGCAAAAGATTTGGAACATGCACCATTTGGAATTGTAGGACTTGAAACATCAGTAGCATTGACAATAACTAACCTTGTAAAAAAAGGTTATATAACACCGTTACAGATGGCAGCAAAAATGAGTTATAATCCGGCGAAAGTTCTTGGAATAGAAAAAGGAACTCTTAATGAGGGAGCGGTAGCAGACATAACAATAATAAATCCGGATGAAGAATATCTTGTAGATGTGAATGATTTTGAATCTAAAGGTAAGAATACACCATTCGACGGATACAAAGTTTCCGGAAGAGTTGAATATACAATCCTTGGTGGAAAAATAGTATATGAGCATTAATCCGGGAGTCAAGATAAAAACAAAAAAGGAAGGTAAAAATAATGATAAATAAATTAGTTAAGAAGATTAAAGAAACAAATGCACCGGTTGTAGTAGGACTTGACCCAATGATGAGTTACATTCCTGAACATATTACAAAGAAAGCTTTTGATGAGTTTGGGGAAACATTGGAAGGAGCTGCAGAAGCAATATGGCAGTACAACAAAGGAATTATTGATACAACTTACGATTTAATTCCTGCAGTAAAGCCACAGATTGCAATGTATGAACAGTTCGGTGTGCCGGGACTTGCGGCATTTGACAAGACAGTAAAATACGCAAAAGAAAAAGATTTAGTTGTAATTGGCGATGTAAAGCGTGGAGACATAGGATCAACATCAGCAGCTTACGCTACAGCCCATCTTGGAAAAGTTCAGGTAGGCAGTAAGAAATATTCATTATTTGATGAGGATTTTGCAACAGTAAACCCTTATCTTGGAACAGACGGAATTAAGCCGTTTATAGATGTGTGCAAAGAAGAAAACAAAGGTTTATTTATTCTTGTTAAAACATCAAATCCTTCAAGTGGGGAATTTCAGGACAGATTAATTGATGGAAGACCACTTTATGAATGGGTAGGCGAGCAGGTTGCAAAATGGGGAGAAGACCATATGGGCGATGACTACAGCTACATTGGGGCAGTAGTTGGAGCTACTTATCCTGAAATGGGAAAAATCCTTAGAAAGGTTATGCCAAAGAGTTACATTCTTGTACCGGGTTATGGTGCACAGGGTGGTACTGCAGACGGATTAAAGCCATATTTCAATGAAGACGGACTTGGTGCAATCGTAAATTCATCAAGAGGAATTATCTGTGCATACAAGCAGGGTAAGTATGCTAAATTCGGAAGTGAAAATTACGCAGATGCTTCAAGACAGGCAGTAATTGACATGATAGAAGATATTAACTCAATTTTCTAATAGAAAATAATTTTTGT
>ERZ857882.20-NODE-20-length-154153-cov-12.117412_pt1 | contig 154153 bp, 150 predicted proteins | sample MGYA00519697_ERZ857882 | MGnify/ENA primary metagenome ERZ857882 (study PRJEB31778, sample SAMEA3449373) | human gut metagenome | biome: human gut; feature: human-associated habitat; material: faeces | place: United Kingdom | collected 2010/2012 ...
GTTTATTTTTGGTCATTTAAACAATATCATTTTTGTGCTCTCTTTTCAATATTTTTTTTCAATATACTTGTGACATATCTATTTTAAACCTATAAAACAATAAAATAGTATTAAATTAGTATATTATGCATATCTTTAATTGAGGAGGAACATATGATTAATGTAAATGATGATAAGTCAAACAACTTTATTAAAATTTTAAAAGGAAGTGCAATTTCACTATTTGCAACACTAATATTATTAATGATATTTTCAGCAATTCTTACATATACAAATATAAATGAAAATAGTATGCCTACGGTTATGATTGTTATAACAACCTTTAGCATTTTACTTGGTAGTCAAATTACAACCGCACAAATCAAAAAAAGTGGAATTATAAATGGTACATTAGTTGGAGGAATATATATAATGTTTCTTTACATAATATCAAGTATAGTTTCTAAGAATTTTTCACTAAATATTTATTCAATAATTATGATTGCTACAAGCTTACTAATAGGCGGGATTGGAGGAATAATAGGAGTGAACAGAAAATAATTTTTTAAAAAACTATTGACATTTTATAAAAAAAGGTATAAATTATTAGCAGTCAATCAAATAGACTGCTAATAATTTTAAAAGGAGGAATGAAAAATGATAAAACCAGTAGCAGATAGAATCTTGATAAAAATGGAGGAAGAGGAAAATACAACAAAGAGTGGTATTATATTATCAAGTAATTCAAAAGAAAAACCACAAACTGCAAAAGTAATTGAGGTGGGACCAGGAATTAACAATATACCAGGAAAAGAAGTGAAGATGTATATAAAAAAAGGTGACAGAGTAATTGTAAGTAAGTATGCAGGAACAGAGATTAAATACGAAGGTGAAAATTATATCATAGTAAAGCAAGACGATATTCTTGCTATTGTTGAATAATTTAATTTGAATTGTCTCGTTATATATTACTCTAAATTTTAAATTTTGAAAGGAAGGATTTTTATGTCAAAAGAAATTAAGTTTGGCGAGGAGGCCAGAAAGAAAATGCTAGATGGTGTAAATACCTTAGCAAATACAGTAAAAGTTACATTAGGACCAAAAGGAAGAAATGTAGTATTAGATAAAAGCTTTGGAGCACCTTTAATTACAAATGATGGTGTTACAATAGCTAAAGAAATAGAGCTAGAGGATTCATACGAAAATATAGGTGCAAGATTAGTTAAAGAGGTTGCAACAAAAACAAATGATGTTGCAGGTGATGGAACTACAACAGCAACAGTTTTAGCACAAGCAATTATAAAAGAAGGTGTTAAAAACGTTGCGGCAGGTGGAGATCCAATGGCAATCAAAAGAGGAATAGACAAAGCAGTAGATAGTGCTGTTCAAGGTTTAAAAGAAATTAGCTCTGAAATTAACGGAAAAGAGGATATTGCAAGAGTTGCAAGTATATCTGCAAACAACCAAGAAATAGGAGAATTAATTGCAGATGCAATGGAAAAAGTTTCAAAAGATGGAGTTATAACAATTGAAGAATCAAAAACAGCAACAACAGGTCTAAATGTTGTAGAAGGTATGCAGTTTGATAAAGGATATATCTCTCCATACTTCGTAACAGATACAGATAAAATGGAAGCTGTAATGGAAAATCCATACATTCTGATAACAGATAAGAAAATAAGCAATATTCAAGAAATATTACCATTACTAGAAGCATTAATGCAACAATCTGCAAAGCTTGTAATAATTGCTGATGATATTGAAGGAGAAGCATTATCAACATTAGTTCTTAATAAACTAAGAGGAGTTTTAAATATAGTTGCAGTAAAGGCTCCAGGTTTTGGAGATAGAAGAAAAGAAATGCTAGAAGATATTGCAATATTAACAGGAGGAGAAGTTATAACCTCTGATTTAGGATTAGAATTAAAAGATACAACAATTAAACAATTAGGTAGAGCAAAACAAGTTAAGATTCAAAAAGAAAGTACAATAATAGTTGATGGCGCAGGAGATAGAGAGGCAATTGCAGCAAGAGTAAAACAAATAAGAACAGGAATAGAAGAGACAAAGAGTGAATATGATAAAGAAAAATTACAAGAAAGATTAGCAAAAATTGCTGGTGGAGTAGCAGTAATTGAAGTGGGTGCTGCAACAGAAGTAGAAATGAAGGAAAAGAAGTTAAGAATAGAAGATGCACTATCTGCAACAAAAGCAGCAGTTGAAGAAGGAATAGTTGCAGGTGGAGGAACAGCACTTGTTGATGTAATGCCAAATGTAGAAAATGTGATAAGCAAATTAAACGAAGACGAAAAAATAGGTGCAAAAATAGTTCTAAAAGCACTAGAGGAACCTGTAAGACAGATAGCAACAAATGCAGGATTAGAAGGAGCTGTTATATTAGAAAAAGTAAAAATAGCTGAAAAAGGTGTAGGCTTTGATAGTAGTAAAGAGGAATATGTAGATATGAAAAAAGCCGGAATAGTTGATCCAACGAAAGTAACAAGAAGTGCTTTACAAAATGCTGCAAGCATTGCTGGAATGTTCTTAACAACAGAAAGTGTTGTAACAGATAAGAAAGAGAGAGAATGTAACTGCAATTGTGGAGGAAATCATAATGCAATGTCACAAGGTATGGAGGGAATGTATTAATCGCTCGCTTCACTTGTGTAATAAATAATAAAGGTATAGGCGAGGGGAATCCCCCGCCTATATAGATGTTATTAAATTGGAGGAAATATGGATAAGGAGATTATTGCTGTTTTTGGAGGGGCCTTTAACCCTCCTACTGTTGCCCATATTAATTTTGCAAAACAGATTTTGAATAAAATTGATAGAGTTGAAAAGGTTATATTTGTACCAGTTAGTACAAAATATCATAAAAGTGGACTAGCTTCTGATGCAGATAGATTTAATATGTTGAAATGTATTTGTGATAGTGAAGAATGCTTAGAAGTTTCAAGCATAGAATTAGATAGTACAAGGCAGTTATATACTATCGAAACATTAAGAATTCTAAAAAAGAGATATCCAGATAAAGAAATATATTTTATAATTGGTACAGATAATCTAAAAGAAATAAAGACGTGGTATAAAGCAGATTTATTGTTACAAGAATTCAAGATAATAGTACTAGAACGTAATGAAGATATTATGGAGAATATAATTGAGAATGATAATTTCCTAAAACAATATAAATCTTCTTTTATAAAACTACAACACATTGAGAAAATGCATATAAGTTCAACTTATATACGCAAGCAAATAGAACTTGGAAATCCAGTAGATACACTTGTTCCAAATCAATTAATAGAAAAAATAGATATTTTAAAAAATATCTATCAGAAAGCAACGTAAAAAGCAAAAAAATATGAATTGCAAGAAGTGTTGCAACATACTAAATATTTAATAAAGAATATTACTTGACAACTCCAATAAAAACAGCTAAAATATAATAAGAGTATACCGAACAGTCGCGTGTGAAATTCGCAAGGATTCATATGAGGAAAGTCCGGGCTCCATAGAGCAAGGATGCTGGATAACGTCCAGTGAGGGAAACCTTAAGGAAAGTGCAACAGAAAATAACAGCCCTAGTGTTTTTTACATTAGAGCAATGGTGAAAAGGCGAGGTAAGAGCTCACCGCCAATATGGAGACATATTGGGTCAATGTAAACCCCATCTGGAGCAACACCTAAAAAGAAGGCTAAGACTGCTCGTCATCTTCTGAATTGGTGGCTTGAGATATGTAGTAATATATATCCTAGATAAATGACTGTTCAAGACAGAACCCGGCTTATAGATATACTCTCATATATAAAAAATGTTCTTATTTCAAGAACATTTTTAATTATATTTTAACATTTGATTTATAAAATATTAATAAATTTAAAACATACAAGCTTTATATATAAAGAAAGGAATGAAAATATTGTGAAGGTTCTTATTATCGAAGATGAAAAAGTTCTGTCAGATACCATTGCACAATGCATATGTAAAGATTTTCAAACGGAACAGGCATTTGATGGATATGAAGGCTATTTATATGCAAAGGAAAATATCTATGATGCAATAATATTAGACTTAATGTTACCAGAAATGTCTGGATATGATGTTTTATTAAAATTAAGAGAAAACAAGATTTACACACCAGTACTAATTTTAACAGCAAAAGATTCAATTTCAGACAAGTTAAAGGGCTTTAGATATGGGGCAGATGATTACTTGGTAAAACCATTTGAAGTTGAAGAATTAATAGCAAGACTAAACGCAATAATAAGAAGAACAAAAGGAAACTATCAAGATGAATTATTAGAATTTAAAGACCTAAAAATAAATACACAAAAACGAAATATAACAATAAAAGATGAAGAAATCACATTGCAAGGAAAACAATTTGATATATTGGAATACCTTGTAACCTCTAAAAATAAGATTTTAACGAAAGAGCAAATATTTGATAAAGTTTGGAGCTTTAACTCATTTACAACAACAAATGTTGTGGAAGTATATACAAGCGAACTTAGAAAAAGTTTAAAAAAATATGGATATGATAAATACATTAAAACAATTAGAGGCGTTGGATATATGTTGTCAGAAAAATAATATTAATTAGCACATTTTTCATAAAAATACTGTATTTTTATGAAAAATGTGCTAAAATATTATATGTATATCAAAATGGAGGAAAAAGTATGCTAGAAATCTTAGAAGATACAATAATTGATAGTTTAAAATTAGTACCATTCTTATTTATAACTTATATAATAATGGAATTAATAGAAACTCACGCTGGAGAAAAGACAGAAAAAGCTATTAGAAAATCAGGAAAATTTGGACCAATAATAGGTGCTATTTTAGGAATTATTCCGCAATGTGGCTTTTCAGCAGTAGCATCAAACTTTTATGCGGCTAGAATTATAACACAAGGAACACTTATTGCAATATTTTTATCAACATCAGATGAAATGTTGCCAATCTTAATATCTGAAGGAGCAGAAATAGGCATAATAATAAAAATACTAGCTATAAAAATTTTTATAGGTATGGGAATAGGTATTTTGATAGATTTGCTAAGTAAAAATAGTAAGAAATCAAAAGAACATATTGAAATACACAAAATATGCGAAAATGATAATTGCAATTGTGAAAATGATGGGATTATAAAGTCTTCAATAAAACATACAATTCAAATATTTGTGTATATATTTATAATAAACATAATAATAAATTATATAATTTATTTTATTGGGGAGGATAAAATTGCAAGTCTAATTGTGAATATTCCAATATTAGGAACTGTTATAACTGCAATCATAGGCATTATTCCAAATTGTGCAAGCTCAATCATTTTAACAGAACTCTATTTGGAAAACATAATAACACTTGGGGCAATGATATCAGGACTACTTGTTAATTCAGGAATAGGAATTTTAATATTATTCAAAGTTAATAAAGATAAAAAAGAAAACCTAAAAATATTAGGAATATTATATTTAGTAGGCATAGTAGCAGGAGTAGTCTTGGATTTATTAATTTAAATAAGGAAAGGATTCGAAGTGAAAAAGATATATTTCATATTAACATATTCAGGTACAGTACTAGGTAGAATAATTAGATTCAAAACTAAAAGGTTTTATACACACGTATCAATTTCTCTTGATGAAAATTTAGAAAAAATGTATTCATTTGGGAGAATAAATCCATACAATTGCTTTGTTGGAGGTTTTGTACATGAAAGACAAAATCTAGGATTTTTCAAAAGATTTAAAAATACTAAAGCAATGATTTGTTATATTCAAATAACAGATTATCAATATGAAAAACTAGAACAACAAATAAAATTGTTTGAAGAGAACAAAGCAAAATATAAATTTAATACATTAGGACTTATTTATATATTTTTAAATAAAAAAATACATAGGAATAATTATTTCTATTGTGCAGAATTTATAAAACATATACTAGAAAAATCCAATATCAATATAAATTTACCAGATATGCCAAAACCAGAAAACTTTGAAAAACTAAAAAACTCAAAGATTATATATACTGGAATATTTAACAATTATAGATATCAAGAATTAGGACAAAAAGTTACAACATATTTTTAGAAAGTTATAATGTTCTAATGGATAAAACTATTAGCCTTGAAAACAAGAAAAAGGTAATGGACATAATAATGAAGCATAAAGAAATAAAAAAGGTAGAACACTTTAATGCAACACCAGTAGGATATAAATATCAAATATCCTTTACAATTTACATAGATGGTAATTTATCAACATTTGAAAACCATGAAATAGCAAATAAATTAGACGAAATATATTTGACTGTAATACATATAAATCCAATAGAAATAGAAAAAGGAGAATGAAATATAAATGAATGACAATATAATAGTAAAAGGCGCAAAAGCTCATAATCTAAAGAACATAAATGTAACAATACCAAGAAATAAACTAGTAGTTATAACAGGACTTTCCGGTTCAGGAAAGTCATCTCTTGCGTTTGACACCCTATATGCAGAGGGACAGAGACGTTATGTAGAAAGTTTATCTTCATATGCACGTCAATTTCTAGGACTAATGGAAAAGCCTGATGTTGAGTCAATAGAAGGCTTATCACCAGCAATTGCAATAGACCAAAAAACCACTTCTAAAAATCCACGTTCAACAGTTGGAACGGTTACAGAAATATATGATTATATTCGTTTATTATATGCAAGAATAGGAGAACCACATTGCCCAAATTGTGGTAAAAAAATAGAAAAACAAACAATTGATCAAATAGTAGAAATTGTAATGAATTTGGATGAGGGGACAAAAATACAAGTATTAGCACCTGTTGTAAGAGGTAAAAAAGGTGAATATAAAGCCCTTTTAGAAGGTTTCTCGAAGGAGGGTTTTGTACGTGCAAGAATTGATGGAGCAATAGTTGAACTAACAGACGATATCGATTTAGATAGAAAAAAGAAACATAATATTGATTTAATAGTAGACAGGCTTATAATCAAAGATAATATTAGAAGTAGATTGGCAGAATCTATTGAAATATCACTAAAATATGCAAAAAATTTAGTACTTATAAACACACCACAAAACGAGATGTTGTTTAGCCAAAACTATGCCTGCCCAGATTGTAATATTAGCATAGAAGAATTATCTCCTAGAATGTTCTCATTTAACAATCCATTTGGTGCTTGCCCAGAATGTACAGGAATTGGATATTTAATGAGAATGAACGAAGACTTAATAATACCAGACAAGAACAAAACTTTATATGATGGAGTAAAAGCTTTTGGATCAAGCTCAATGAAAAAAGGCGATACAATGGCTAAAATGTACTTCGAAAGTATTGCCAAACATTATGGTGTAGACATAAAAGTTCCAATCAAGAAGTTACCAAAAGATTTTTTAAATAAGATACTATATGGAACAGGCGATGAGGAAATTAACTTTAGATACACTTCAGCAGTAGGAGAGAGAAAATTTAAAGCACCATTTGAAGGAGTAATACCAACATTAGAAAGAAGATATAGAGAAACTAAATCTCAAGGAATGAGAGAGTTTTATGAATATTATATGACAGAAAGCCCATGTGAGGCTTGTTATGGAGCACGATTAAAAAAAGAGAGCTTAGCAGTAACAGTTGGTGGAAAAAATATACAAGAATTAACAAATATGTCAATAACAAAAATACAAGACTTTATCAACAATCTAAAATTAGATAAAACCAAAACATTAATCGCAAATCAAATTTTAAAAGAATTAAACAAAAGGTTACAGTTTTTAGTAGATGTAGGACTAGAATATTTAACACTATCAAGACCTGCTGGAACATTATCTGGAGGAGAAGCTCAAAGAATACGCCTTGCAACCCAAATAGGTGCAGGTTTAACGGGAGTTTTATATATACTTGATGAACCAAGCATAGGTTTGCACCAGAGAGACAATGATAAATTAATTGCAACACTAAAAAAACTAAGAGACCTAGGAAATACTGTTATAGTAGTAGAACACGATGAAGACACAATGTATGCAGCTGACTATATAATTGATATCGGACCAGAAGCTGGGGTACATGGAGGAAATGTAATTTCTGCAGGAACAGTTGAGAATATTAAACAAAACCCAAACTCAATAACCGGTGCATACCTAAGTGGAAGAAAACAAATAAAAGTACCACAAAAAAGAAGAAAACAAACAGGAAAGTCAATTGAAATAAAAGGTGCTAGAGAGAACAATTTAAAAAATATAGATGTAAAAATACCACTTGGCGTATTTACTTGTGTAACAGGAGTTTCAGGTTCTGGAAAAAGCACCTTAATAAATGAGATTTTATATAAAGGACTAGCAAAAGAACTATATAAAGCATCAGAATTTCCAGGAAAACATGATAAAATATTAGGAATAGAAAACATAGATAAAGTAATAAATATAGATCAATCTCCAATAGGAAAAACGCCAAGGTCAAATCCTGCAACATATACAGGTGTGTTTGATTTAATAAGAGATATATTTGCAGGAACAAATGAAGCAAAGTTAAGAGGATATGAAAAAGGAAGATTCAGCTTTAATGTATCAGGAGGAAGGTGTGAAACCTGCCAAGGTGATGGAGTACTTAAGATTGAGATGCATTTCTTACCAGACATATATGTACCTTGTGAAGTGTGCCATGGAAAAAGATATAACAGGGAGACCTTAGAAGTAAAATATAAAGGAAAAAACATATCAGATGTGCTAGATATGACTGTTGAAGAAGCACTAGACTTTTTTAGTAACATTCCTAAGATAAAACAAAAGATACAAACATTATATGATGTAGGACTTGGATATATAAAATTAGGACAACCATCAACTACACTATCAGGAGGAGAAGCACAAAGAGTAAAACTTGCAACAGAGCTTTCTAAAAGAGCAACAGGAAAGACTTTATATATTCTAGACGAGCCGACAACAGGACTTCATATTGCAGATGTTCATAGATTAATTGATATACTACAAAGACTTGTAGACACAGGAAACAGTATTGTAGTTATAGAACATAATTTAGACTTAATAAAAACAGCAGATTATATAATAGATTTAGGACCAGAAAGTGGTGAAAAAGGCGGAGAAGTAATTGCTATTGGAACACCAGAACAAATAATAAAAAATGAGAGATCTTATACTGGAAAATTTTTAAAAAAATTATTAGAAAAATAGAAGAAGACATTGACAACTACAAACAAAAGTTCTATAATTGTTTTAGGTGATAACTATGGAAAGAAAAATACTACACATAGATGTAAACAATGCATTTTTAAGTTGGCTTGCAGTATATAAACTACAAAGTGGAGAAACTTTAGATATAAGGACTATTCCAGCTATAATTGGAGGAGATGAAGAAACACGTAAAGGAATAGTACTTGCTAAAAGTATGAAAGCAAAGGAAATTGGAATAGTAACAGGAGAGCCAATTTATCAAGCTAGAATCAAATGCCCACAGGTAAAAGTATTCGAAGGCAATTTTGAAATTTACAGAAAGTATTCAAACAAATTATATACACTATTATTAAATTACACAGATAAAATAGAAAGGTATAGCATAGATGAATGCTTTTTAGATATGACAGAATACCTAATGAAGGACACTTTAGAAAACAAAGCCAAGGAAATTAGTAAAAGAGTAAAACAAGAGCTAGGATTTACTGTTAATATAGGTGTTTCCAATAACAAATTATTAGCTAAAATGGCATCAGATTTTGAAAAGCCAGACAAAATACACACCCTGTATCAAAATGAAATACAAACTAAAATGTGGGGATTACCAGTATCAGAATTATTTATGCTTGGAAAAAAAAGTGTGCCCAAGCTACAAAGGATGGGAATAAAAACAATAGGAGATTTAGCAAAAAAAGAAAGACAAACATTAATAAAAAATTTCGGGAAACATGGAAATATTATGTGGGAATATGCAAACGGTATAGACAATGCAGAAGTCAATTATAAATATGAAAAGCCAAAAAGCATAAGTAATGCAACAACACTTCCTATGGATTTATGTAACATTGAAAAAATAGAAAGAATATTGTTTACTCTTACAGAGCAAGTAGCATATAGATTAAGGCAATATAATCTAGTAGCAAACACAGTGAATATACAACTAAGAACAAAAGCATTCATAGACTTTTCCCATCAAGGGAGACTAGATATAGCCACCTCAAACACAAAACACATATTTACAAAAGCTAGAGCTCTTTTAAAGGAAATGTATAAAGAAGGAACATTTATAAGACTTGTAGGAATAAAAGTGGATAACTTAGAAGATAGGGAACAAAGACAAATATCAATGTTCGAAGATAAGAACAAAGAAAAATTAGATAAAATAGATAGTGTATTAGATAATTTAAAGAAGAAATATGGATATGACGCTATAACATATGCAAGTACGAAAATAAAATAATAAAAAAACTCTTGCAAAATCAAAAAAGATATAATAGAATAGAAATGGAAAATACGAAAGAAATATTAATAAACAGTGAACAATACACTTCACGTGAGGAGGAGAAGATGTACATTAACGATATACACATTTTAATATACGTGATAATGGCAATTTTAGGTGGAACAATTGGACAATTCATAGAATACGTAAATGTTGCATTTCTTAATGAAAGAAAAATATTGTCAAAAGAAACCTATAAAGAATACAAAAATGTAACCAAAGCAAATTATTTACTAATAGTAATAAATGCAATAGCATATATTGCATTACTATATAAATTCAAACTTAGCTTAGACTTTTTAAGATTTAGTTTACTTACACCAATGCTTATATCAGCATTTATTGTAGATTATAAAATACAAATAATACCAAACAGACTAAACTTCACAATGTTTGAAATAGGCATAATATTTGTATTTATATTTGGAATTCAAAACTTAAATTTAGCAAAAGATATGCTTTTAGGAATGTTTGTAGGTGGTGGAGTTTTTTTAATAATAACATTATTAGGTGGCTTAATTGCAGGCAAGGAAGCAATGGGCTTAGGAGACGTAAAGCTAATGGGAGTATTAGGTCTATATTTTGGGTGGTATAAAATTCTACTAATCTCGGTACTGTCATTTTTAATAGGAGGTATTATAAGCATAATTATACTTATTGCAAAGAAAAACAGAAAGGATGGATATATACCATTTGGACCATTTATAGTACTTGCAACAATAACGGCAATATTTGTTTCAAGTGATGTTCTATATGTATTTTTATACAAAGTATTTACATTAGGATTATTTTAAAAAGTAAAAGGAGGGCGTTTTTCAATGAATGAAAAAATAAGACTTTTACGAGAGAGGTTAAGAAATTTAAAACTAGAAGGGATGATAGTTACAAATCCAGTTAGTATAAAATACTTAACCAATATAGAAAACGAAGGAACACTACTAATAACAAGAAAAGAAAACATATTCTTAACATATACTATGTTTTTAGAAAGTGTAAGAAAAACAGTAACAATAAATGATGAGATAATAGTTGCAGACTTCAGAGATGTAAGCGAATATGAAAATTTCTTCCTATTTTGTGAAAATGTTGGATTTGAAGAAAATTATGTAACATACAAACAATATTATTATTTAAAACAAAAATACAAAGTAAATAACTTATCAGAAACTGAAGACATAATTGAAAAATTAAGAGCCGTAAAAGACAACGAGGAAATATATAAAATAAAAAAAGCCTGCGAAATTACAGATAAGTGTTTTAATCATTTATTAGAATTTATAAAAGTAGGAAAAACAGAGAAAGAAATAGCTTTTGAAATAGAAATGTTTTTCAGAAAAAATGGAGCGGAAGGACTAGCCTTTAATCCAGTAGTTGCAATAGGAGAAAATAGCGCTGACCCGCACTGGAAACCAAGCGATAGAGCAGTACAAACGGCAGATCCAATATTAATAGATATGGGATGCAAATATCAAGGATACTGTTCAGATATGACAAGAACAATATTTATGGGATGTATACTAGAAGAAATGAAACCAGTATATGACTTGGTTTTGAAAAATCAACTATATACAATAAAAGAAATAAAAGAATATGCAAGCATAAAAACAATATCACAAATGGTAGAAAATGATTTCAGACTATATAATTATGATCTAATTCATTCATTAGGACACAGTATAGGACTAGAAACACACGAGATGCCATACATCAATTCAAAAAATGACACCTTCTTAAAAGAAAATATGGTAATAGCAAATGAACCAGGCATATATGTTCCAGAAAAATATGGAATAAGAATAGAAGATACAATATTAGTAGAAAAAAATGGATGCACAGTACTTACAAAATCTCCAAAAAATTACGTTATAATATAACTAATATCTTGATTTTTCTGGAAAAATATAGTAAAATAAATAAGTTAGTATAATTAAAAAAGAAAGAGGTATGATAATATGGCAGAAGTTTATATGGCAGGAGATGTAAGAAACGGAACAACATTTGAAATGGATGGATCTGTATATAAGGTAGTTGAATTTCAACACGTAAAACCAGGTAAAGGAGCTGCTTTTGTTAGAACAAAGTTAAAAAATGTAATTAACGGTTCAGTCTTAGAAAAAACATTTAATCCATCAGAAAAGCTACAAGGAGCAGATATTGAAAAAAAAGAAATGCAATATTTATATTCAGATGGAGATTTATATTATTTTATGGATAATGAAACATATGACCAAATTCCACTTAATAAATCAGAATTAGGTGATATGCTTAAATTCTTAAAAGAAAATATGATGGTAAAAACATTAGCATTTAAAGGAAAAATATTTGCAATTGAACCACCAATGTTTGTAGAGCTTGAAATTACATACACAGAACCAGGTTTTAGTGGAAATACAGCAGGTGCAGGAGCAACAAAACCAGCAACACTAGAAACAGGAGCAACAATAAATGTCCCACTATTTGTAAATACAGGAGACAAAATTAGAATTGATACTAGAACAGGCGAATATATGGAAAGAATTTAATTTTGGAGGAATTTTAATGTCGAATTTCAATTCAGATTTTAAGAACGTTTTAAAGAACTTAGAGAATAATGTTAAGGATAAAGAGGCTTTGGAAATTGCAAAGGTTGAAATATTTAATTTATATAATCTTTTCTTTGATGAGATTACAGAAATAGAACAAACTATGAATAAAAAAATTTTGGCAATTGCAGAAAGTCAATTACATGTTGAAGAAGAAATTAAAAACATGAATAAGAGCATTAAAAACATTGAAAAAGATATTTATATGGAAGATGATATGGAGGATGAAGAATGTGATGTTGAAATAAAATGTCCTTATTGTAATGCAAGCTTTAATGCTCAAATGAATGACTTAACAGCAAGTGAAATTATTTGCCCAGAATGTAATAATTCAATTAAACTCGACTGGGGAGAAGATGATGAATATGGTTGTGGCGATAATGGATGTGATTGTTGTCCACATGATTGCCACTATGATGAAGATGATGATATGTAAAAAAGATGCTACAGGCATCTTTTTTTATGAGAAATGAAAAGTGAATAATTAGTAATAAATATTTTTTTGTCAATAGGGCAGGTAATTTAGAGGATTTACAGATTTTCCATTGATGTATAGTGAAAAATGGAGATGTGGGCCTGTTGTTGCTCCGTTTGTTGGATTCCCTTTTGAATCTTTATATTTGTTATTAGGCACACCATATACATTTTTTGGACCAACAGTTGCAATAACATCACCTTGATTTATTGCTTGGTTAACATATACTAAGAAATATGGAGAAATATGAGAATAATTAGCTGTGTAGTAACCATCAGAAATTTGTACTGTATAACCTCCAGCACCATAGAAACCAATATATGTAACTTGTCCTGAAAATGCTGCAATTATTTCCGAACCACTAGGTGCACCAATATCAATTCCATTATGATAACTTGAAGCACCACTTATTGGAGACTTTCTATATCCAAAATATGAAGTTATTGTTGTATAGCCAGGTGTAGGCCATATAAGACCAGAATTCGAGAAAATATATTTTGAAATACCTTCTTCTAACAAAGAAGTATCATTCATATCCATAGAATTAAATGAAAAAGTTACTCCCATAAAACATATAACAACAAACATTAAAAATATAATAAAAATTTTTTGAAAATAAAAAAACATAGATAGAACCTCCAAAGAATAAAAACAAAACTGATTAAATTAAATAAATATATTTTTGTTTACCAGTGAAAAATATATAAGACATAAACTTGTTCAGAAAAAATAATTTACTTGATAAATAATAATATAGTTACTGACTCGAAATTATCTCAAAATATAATTATCCAAATTAGAAAATTTAGAATATCTAAATTAGTATGCTAGCATTATACAACAGATATGACAAAAAAAGCAATATTTTCCTATAAAATTTTCTGCAAATTCTTGAAAAAAAAATGCGTATGTGGTATATACTAAAGAAGGAAAGAAAGGAGAAAAAATGAGCGAAGAAAGAAAAATTGTAGATAGTGTTGAAAGCTTAGAAAAAGCTCTAGTAAAAACACGTAAAGCACAAAAAGAATTTGGCAAGTTTAACCAAGAACAAGTTGATAAAATATTTCAAGCAGCAGCAATTGCAGCAAATCAAGCACGTATACCACTTGCAGAAATGGCAGTAGCAGAAACTGGTATGGGTATAGTTGAAGATAAAGTTATAAAAAATCATTATGCTTCAGAATACATTTATAATGCATATAGACATACTAAAACGTGTGGAGTAATTGAAGAGGATAAGGCTTATGGTATAAAAAAATTAGCAGAACCAATAGGTGTTATTGCAGCAGTTATACCAACAACAAACCCAACTTCAACAGTTATTTTTAAAACTTTGATTGCATTAAAAACAAGAAATGGAATTATTATTAGCCCACATCCTAGAGCCAAAAAATCTAGTATAGAGGCAGCAAAAATAGTATTAGAGGCAGCTGTAAAAGCAGGTGCTCCAGAAGGAATTATTGATTGGATAGATGTACCATCACTTGATTTAACAAATCTTGTAATGAAGGAAGCAGATACTATCTTGGCAACTGGTGGACCAGGTATGGTAAAGGCTGCATATTCAAGTGGAAAACCAGCAATAGGAGTTGGAGCAGGCAATGTTCCAGCAATTGTAGATGAAAGTGCAGATGTTCTTTTAGCAGTTAATTCAATTATACATTCAAAAACCTTTGATAATGGTATGATATGTGCATCAGAGCAATCTGTAATAGTTCTTAATTCTATATATGATAGAGTTAGACAAGAGTTTATAGATAGAGGATGTTACTTATTAAATAGTGAACAAACAGAAAAGGTTAGAAAGACAATTATAATAAATGGAGCATTAAATTCAAAAATTGTGGGACAAAAGGCGCATACAATTGCAAATCTAGCAGGAGTTGAGGTTCCGAAAAATACAAAAATTTTAATAGGAGAGGTTGAAAGTGTTGATTTATCCGAAGAATTTGCACACGAGAAATTATCTCCAGTATTAGCAATGTATAGAGCAAACACATTTGATGAAGCTCTTGAAAAAGCTGAGAAATTAATTGAAGATGGAGGACTTGGACATACGGCTTCCTTATATGTAAATGCACATACTGAAACAGAAAAGATAGAAAAATTTTCACACAGAATGAAAACAGGAAGAATTTTAATTAATACGCCATCATCACAAGGAGGAATTGGAGATTTATACAACTTTAAGCTTGCACCATCACTAACACTAGGCTGTGGTTCATGGGGAGGAAATTCGGTTTCAGAAAATGTTGGAGTAAAACATTTATTAAATATTAAAACAATAGCAGAGAGGAGAGAAAATATGCTTTGGTTTAGAGTGCCTGAAAAGGTTTATATTAAAAAAGGATGCTTACCAGTTGCACTAGATGAATTAAAAACTGTAATGGATAAAAAAAGAGTATTTATAGTAACAGATGAATTTTTATATAATAATGGCTATACAAAGCCAATTACAAGCAAATTAGAAGAAATGAGTATATCATATACAACATTTTCAAATGTACAACCAGATCCAACTCTAGTTTCAGCAAAAGAAGGAGTCCAAGCGATGGAAAGTTTTAAACCAGATTGCATAATAGCAATAGGTGGAGGAAGTGCAATGGATGCTGCTAAAATTATGTGGGTAATGTATGAACATCCAGAAGTGGATTTTATGGATATGGCAATGAGATTCTCAGACATTAGAAAAAGAATATACACCTTCCCTAAAATGGGAGAAAAGGCATATTTTATAGCTGTTCCAACTTCAAGTGGAACAGGTTCAGAGGTTACACCATTTGCTGTTATAACAGATGATAACACAGGCATTAAATATCCACTTGCAGATTATGAATTAATGCCTAAAATGGCTATAGTTGATGCAGATTTAATGATGAATGCACCAAAGGGGTTAACTGCCGCTTCTGGAATAGATGCTGCAATACATTGCTTAGAAGCATACGCATCAATGATGTCTACAGATTATACAGACAGTTTAGCTCTTCATGGATTAAAAATGATTTTTGAATATTTACCACGAGCATATGAAAATGGGGCTGAAGATAGTGAGGCAAGGGAAAAAATGGCAGATGCTGCAACAATGGCTGGTATGGCCTTTGCAAATGCTTTTTTAGGAGTATGTCACTCAATGGCACACAAATTAGGAGCCTTCTATCATATCCCACATGGTATAGCAAATGCATTAATGATAGATGAGGTTATAAGATTTAACAGCAGCGATACACCTGTTAAAATGGGAACTTTCCCACAATACAGTTATCCTCATACACTTAAAAGATATGCTGAAATTTCAGACTATTTAGGATTAGGTGGAAATACAAATGAGGAAAAGGTAGAAAACCTAATAAAAGCATTAGATAATTTAAAAGAAAAGGTTGGAATTAAGAAAAACATTAGAGAATATGGTGTAGATGAGCAAGAATTTTTAAATAGATTAGATGATTTAAGCAAACAAGCCTTCGATGACCAATGTACAGGCTCAAACCCAAGATATCCTTTAATTGAAGAGATTAAGGAGATGTTCTTAAATGCTTACTATGGAGGTGATAGATAGTGGAGATATTAGCTGAAAGAAAAACAAAAACAGTATATAGAGACAATAATAAAGCAATTAAACTATTTATTGAAGACTATCCAAAATCAAATATTTTAAATGAGGCACTTAACCAAGCAAGAGTTGAAGAGACTAGTTTAAATATTCCAAAACTTTTGGAGGTAACAAAAATAGACAATAGATGGGCATTAGTTTCAGAATATATCGAAGGGAAGAACCTGGAACAATTAATGAAGGAAAATCCAGATAAACGCGAAGAATATATGAATTTATTTATAGATGTTCAATTAAACATATTATCAAAAAAAGCACCAATGCTAAACAAACTAAAAGATAAAATGAAAAGAAAAATAGAAGAAACAAATTTAAATGATACAATAAAGTTTGACTTAAATACAAGACTAGAAAGTATGCCAAAACACAATATGGTATGTCATGGAGATTTTAACCCAAGCAATGTGATTATAAAAAATGATGGAACAGTATTTGTAATAGATTGGGCACACGTAACACAGGGGAATAGCTCAGCAGATGTAGCCAGAACATTTTTGCTATTTCATTTAGATAATAAAAAAGAAGAAGCAGAAATGTATTTAAACAAATTTGCAGAGAAGTCAAAAACAGATAAAAAATATATTCAAAAATGGATACCAATAGTTGCAGCTGCACACTTATCTAAATCTAGTGAAGAGGAAAAAGCATTTTTAATGAATTGGATAGATGTAGTAGACTATTTTTAGTGTTTAATGAACAATTAATAAATAGTGTAGAACGAAAAATTTACTTAGGATTGCCTAAACAGGCAATCCTATATAGAGGGGATATTAAATGAAGAAATTAAAGGAGATTATAACAAATTTTATTAATGGATTTTGTATGGCTTTAGCTGATAGTGTGCCTGGAGTATCTGGAGGAACTGTTGCATTTGTACTTGGTTTTTATGATAATTTTATAAATTCGCTTGATGATATTTTTAGAGGAAACTGGGAGGCAAAGAAGCATGCGGCTATTTACCTACTGAAAATACTACTTGGTTGGGCTATAGGTTTTGTTTTGGCAGCAAGTATTTTGTCTGAATTATTTAGTACAAAAATATATGAAATGAGCTCATTATTTCTTGGATTTATAATTTTTGCAATACCTCTTGTAGCAAAAGAAGAATTAGAGGTTATAAAAGGAAAATACAAAAACAATATATTTGCAATACTTGGAATTGCTCTAGTGGTTGCAATTACACTTGTAAGTACAAATGCTAATCTTAATATCAATTTACAAGAAATAAATATAGGTACAGCGGTTTATATTTTTGCAGTTGCAATGATAGCAATTTCAGCAATGATTCTTCCAGGAATATCAGGCTCAACTATATTACTTATATTTGGAATTTACATACCAATTATGAATAATGTAAAAGCATTTATACACTTTGATTTTTCAGTATTACCAAGTTTAATAATATTTGGTTTTGGAATAATCTTTGGAGTTATGATATTTGCAAAGATTGCAAGAAAATGTTTAGAAAAACATCGTTCACAAACTGTATATGCGATTTTAGGTTTAATGATAGGCTCAATTTATTCAATTGTAGTAGGACCTGCAACATTGAAGGAGCCTCAACCTATTATGACACCTTCAAGTTTTAACATAGTATTTTTTGTAATAGGTGGAGCAATAATAGTGGGATTAGAACTTCTAAAAAGAGTTCTAAAAAAGAAATAGAGACTTTAAATTTTAAACATTTTTAAATAGAAAGTTGTGAGTTTTATTAAAAACTCACAACTTTTTGTTAAAGTGTGACAAGATAGATTTGTCCGGCTTTTAAGATAATTCTATAACGTTTAAAGTTGCCCCTGTAATAGAATCGACCTTTTGAATCTAGAGTTTTTATAGCTACAATAGAGTCTTCATCTGTAACATCTGAAGTGTTTTTTACAGCTAACATATCAGGAGAATTCTTTTCCTCACAAAGGCATATTTCTCCAAACTCTAAACCTGCACGTCTTACAAACTCTAAAGGAATAGAAACCCGACCAACAACATCAAGCGTTTTATCACACATGAACATAATAAACCTCCCATTAAGGTATTTATAATAAAATTATACCAGAAATTAACATAAAATGCAAATATCAAAATAATTATCCAAACTACTTGCAAATCACATAATTTATGATATAATAATATAGTTAATTTTAGCAAACAGAAAGGATTGAATTTAAACAATGAAAGTAAAAGTAGAAAAGGTAGAGAATAAAGCAAATGAAATCAAACTAGAATTTACAGTTGAAGCTCAAAAATTTGATGAAGCTATACAAGATGTATACAAGAAAAACGCAAAATATTTTAATATACCAGGCTTTAGAAAAGGTAAAGCTCCTTTTAAAATGGTAGAAAAAACATATGGAATACAAATATTCTATGAAGATGCTTTTAATGAGATAGCAGGAGAAGTTTATGCAAAAGGATTAGAAGATAATAAAATTGAAGCAGTAAGTAAGCCAAAAATTGATATAATACAAATTGAAGCTGGAAAAGATTTAATATTCACTGCAGTTGTACAAACGAAACCAGAAGTAACTTTAGGAAAATATAAAGGTATAGAATTAAAAAAAGTAGAGTATAATGTATCTGACGAAGATGTAAATCATGAACTAGAACATATTGCAGAACATAATGCGAGATTAGTATCAGTTGAAGATAGAGCTGTAGAAAATGGAGATATAACAATAATCGATTTTGAAGGATTTATTGATGGTAAAGCATTTGAAGGTGGAAAAGCAGAAAATCACGAATTAGAAATAGGAAGTGGAAAATTTATACCAGGTTTTGAAGAGCAAATAATAGGAATGAAAATTGATGAAGATAAAGATATAAAAGTTACCTTCCCAAAAGATTATCCAGCAAAAGAACTAGAAGGAAAAGAAGCAATATTTAAAATCAAATTACATGAAATAAAGAAAAAAGAATTACCTGAAATAAATGACGAATTTGCAAAAGATGCAAGCGAATTTGATACATTAGATGAATGGAAAAAATCTATTAGAGAAAAATTAGAAAAAGCAAATACCTCAAAAGCAAAATTCGAAACAGAGGATAATGCTATAGAAGAGGTTTGCAAGGCCTCTAAAGTAGATATTCCAAGTGGAATGATTGAAACACAAATTGATAATATGGAGCAAGACATATCATCAAGATTAAGCTATCAAGGAATGAAGTTAGACCAATATCTACAAATGATTGGAAAGACCAAACAAGAATTTAGAGATGAATATAAAGAAGAAGCAGAAAAACAAGTTAAGAGAAATTTAGTATTAGAAGCAATAATGAAGGACGCAGAAATAGAAGCTACAAAAGAAGAAGTTGAAACAAAAATTAAAGAAATGGCAGATATTTACGGAAAAAAAGAAGAAGAGATTAAAGAAAATGCACAACTAATAAAGTACGTAGAAGAATCGATAAAAACAGAAAAAACAATTCAGTATATTGTAGATAATGCTAAAATAAAATAGGCATATTTACAGGGGCTAGCACCTATGTAGTTAGTCCCTATTTTACATAAATAGAAAGGATTTGATAATATGGAAAAAAATAGTTTAGTACCTTATGTAATTGAACAAACAAGTAGAGGAGAAAGATCATATGATATATTCTCAAGACTTCTAAAGGATAGAATAATATTCTTAAGTGAAGATGTAAATCATGTAACAGCTAGTTTAGTAGTAGCACAAATGTTATTTTTAGAATCAGAAGACCCAGATAAAGAGATATCATTTTATATAAATAGCCCGGGAGGTTCTATAACAGACGGAATGGCAATTGTAGATACAATGAATTACATTAAATGCCCAGTTTCAACAATATGTGTTGGTTTAGCTGCAAGTATGGGTTCAGTACTTCTAGCTTGTGGAACAAAAGGAAAAAGATTTGCAACACCAAATGCAGAAGTATTAATTCATCAACCATTAATTTCAGGAGGCTTAGCAGGTCAAACAACAGAAATAAAAATACATGCAGACCATATGGTAAAGACAAGAGAAAAGTTAAATAAACTATTAAGTGAAAAGACAGGTCAAAGTCTAGAGCAAATTGAAAAAGACACAGAAAGAGACCACTATATGACAGCTGAAGAAGCGCTAAAATATGGATTAATAGATGGTATACTAGATTACAGGAAGTAAATAATTTAGTGGTAAACATTGCTCGCCAGTATAAAAAAAATTGTGTTTTAAAGAAAGGAAATAACAAATGGCAAATAAAAAAGATATAAATGAAATAAGATGTTCATTTTGTGGCAAAGCACAAGAAATGGTTAAAAAACTTATTGCAGGACCAAAATCAGTATACATTTGTGATGAATGTATTAATGTTTGCAATAATATAATTGAAAACGAAATTTATGATGAAGATTTAGGCTATGAAGATGTTAAGACAGAAGAAATACCTACTCCAGCTGAAATTAAGGCTGTTTTAGATGAATATGTAATAGGTCAAAATGAAGCTAAGAAGACATTAGCAGTAGCAGTATATAACCATTACAAGAGAATTAATTGCAAAGAGATTATAGATGATGTTGAAATACAGAAAAGCAATATTTTACTTTTAGGTCCAACAGGTTGTGGTAAAACTCTTTTAGCACAAACACTAGCTAGAGTATTAAACGTTCCATTTGCAATAGCAGATGCTACAACCCTTACAGAAGCAGGATATGTTGGAGAAGATGTTGAAAACATACTTCTAAAACTTATACAAAATGCTGAATTTGATATAGCAAAAGCTCAAAAAGGGATTATATATATAGATGAAATTGATAAGATAACAAGAAAATCTGAAAACCCTTCAATAACAAGGGATGTAAGTGGTGAAGGAGTACAACAAGCATTACTAAAAATAGTTGAAGGAACAGTAGCATCAGTTCCACCACAAGGAGGAAGAAAACATCCACATCAAGAATTTATTCAAATAGACACCTCAAACATATTATTTATATGTGGAGGAGCTTTTGAAGGATTAGAAAAGATTATTAAAGATAGAACAAATAAGAAATCATTGGGATTTGGAGCACAAATAGAAAGCAAGAAGGATTTATATGATAAATATAAAATATTTGAACAATTATTACCTCAAGATTTATTAAAATTTGGTTTAATCCCAGAATTTGTAGGAAGATTACCAATTATAGCAACACTTCAAGAATTAGATAAGGAAGCCCTAAAAGAAATTGTAACAAAACCAAAAAATGCGTTAATAAAACAATATAAAAAATTGTTAGAATTAGATGGAGTAGAGTTAGAATTTGAACCAAAAGCTCTAGATGCAATAGTAGACAAAGCAATAGAAAGAAATACAGGAGCAAGAGGACTAAGAGCAATTATTGAAGAGATAATGAGAGACATAATGTTTGATGTGCCAAGCAATTTAAGAATTGAAAAATGTGTAATAACTCATGATACAGTAGAAAAAAAGGCACCACCAATACTAGAACTATGTAAAGAAGAGGAAGTTGATCCTAGAAGAGGAATAATTAGAAAGAGAAAAGCAAAACTTCCACGTAATACAGAGACAGCATAAAATTATATAGTGGTGGGAATTAAACCCACCTAATTTTAGTAATGTAACAACCTTAAGGTTATTCAATGAAAGAGGTATAAAATGAGTGAAGTAAAAGTCAAAATAAAAGAATTATTAAACAAAATAAATAGACCAGGAATAACTGATTTAATAGAATTTTTAGAAAAATCAGATTATTTTACAGCACCAGCAAGCACAAAATTCCATGGTGCATATAAAGGTGGATTAGCAGAACATAGTTACAAAGTATATGAAATACTAAAAAAGAAAGTTGAATTTCACAAACTAGATGTAAGTGAAGAAACATTAACAATAGTAACAATATTGCATGATATATGCAAAGTAAACTTTTATAAAGAGGATTATAGAAATGCAAAAAATGCAAAAGGTGAATGGGAGAAAGTGCCATATTACACAATAGAGGATACAATTCCATATGGACATGGAGAAAAATCAGTAATGATGCTTACGGAATATATAAAATTAACAAATGAAGAAAAGTACGCAATTCGTTGGCATATGGGATTTTCTGAACCAAAAGAAGTGTATGGAACACTTGGTCAAGCCTTTAAAAAATATCCATTAGCATTATTGTTACATGAAGCAGATATGGAAACAACATATTTTTACAACATATAATATATGTCACCAATTTTCACCCGTCTTCATATAATATATTAGATATGCTTTAAGCATAAAAATATAAAAAAGGTGGATGAAGAAAATGGATTTTGAAGAAAAGAAACCCTGTCGTGAAATCAAGGTAGATGGCTTTATAGAAAAAGGAAAACAATTTGATTTAGAAATAAATTTACCAGAGGACAACAGAGACGTAATATTTGGAGTAATAAGAGATTGTTACAAAGAACCAGTAGAAGACGCAGTAGTTAAATTAATAGAGGTATGTTACGAATATGGAAAAGAAGAAAGAAAACCAGTATCACACACATTTACAGATAAAGAAGGAGAATTTGTATTTGGACCATTATGTCCAGACAAGGACTATGAACTTCAAATATGGGCAGATAGAGTAAAGCATTGTAAACAATGTGTAGATTGCAAAAAACATGGTAGATGCCTAAAAGGTGTAAAACTAGAATGTAAAGAATTTAAACCATGTAAAGAATGTAATGAAGATAAAAATGAAATGTGCAAGTAAAAAAATATAATGGCAGGGTTAAACCTGCCAATTTTTTTCACAAAATTTACCATAATACTTGACAAATCTCTAAATTCCTTGTATACTAGTTTAGTAGCTGAAAATTAAAATATTGTAGATATATAATCGTACTGTTAGGGAGGGAATAAAAATGGCACAACCAAAAAGAAGATGGTCAAAAGAAAGAACAAGAACCAAAAGGTCAACATGGAAATTAGAAGAACCAAACATATCAAAATGTAAACATTGCAATGAACCAATAATGCCACACAGAGTTTGCTCAAATTGTGGATATTATGATGGTAAAGAAGTAATAAAAAAAGATGCCGAATAAGGCATCTTTTTTATTGAATAATTATTGAATAAATAGTACATTTATGATATACTTACAAAAAAATATGTGAGAGGTAGATAATTTGAAAACTAATGAAAATTTAACCGAAAAATTAAAATTTATTGGATTAGATTTAGAAAATATACCAGATAAATTAAACTTCTTCCAACCAATTAATTTTGGAGTTCATAAAAATTACAATGAGAAAAATTATAAAGTATATAAGTATGTTGATATAAATGATGTTGAGCTGTTTCTAACGCCAACACATAGACTAACAGACTATACGGAAAAATATGCAAAAGCATTGCCCATTGGTGCATATTTAAGTGTAGATACTGATGCGGATATAGAAAGAAATGTAGAATTTTTAAAACTTGTTAAAGGACTTCAAATTGAAGAACTAGAAAACTTGGAAATAGAACAAAAAGAATTAAACAAAAACATACCATACAGTATAAGTTATCCCAAAGATTACTTATGGCAAATACATTATTCAGACATATCAAAGAAATACTTTATGATTGCTCCAATTAAAGAAACAGAAGCTACAACATTATTATATTTAATAAAAAAACAACTGGAAAACAAAGAGCAAAAAATTTTTGTACCAATATGCTATGCCGAATATAGTAATAAATACCTAAACAGTTCAGAAATAGAGGAAATAGAAAAGTTTTTATGTTTCTTTACAAAGGATTGGCCATTAATATATGAAGTATATGATAAACAAAATAATATGAGTATTCAAATACTTGGAAAAGCAACAATATATGACACACTAAAAAGTGAATATAAGATAGAATTAAAGGAACAGGGACAGGCTGAAAACTATTACAAATTATTAAAGGTACTGTTTATACTAGAAACACAACTTTCTCATCATTACAAATTTGATATAAAGTTAGATAAAAAAGGAACAATTCATTTCTATTTCAAAAACAAAGAGATTGATTATGCAGATTTAATACCATTTATAAAAAGAGAATATATAAATGGATTAGAGAAAATCATAAAAGCAAAGGAAACAAAAATAAATCTTGATAAAAAGCTTAAAAATTTAAAGAAGGTTTCAAAAAGTTTGGACGAAGAATATTTCGAAAAAGAAAAGCAAATTTCTACTTTTCTAGAATGTAAAAAAACATTTTTCGGCAAAGTAAAATATTTTATTAAATACAAGAAAAAAACAATAGGAGAAAGTAAAACTCCTACAACAGAAGAAGAAGAAGGAGCAAAGTTAAAATACTGTGAAAGAACAGAAATAAAAGAGGTATATACTTTAGAAGAATTAATAACATTATATACAAAACTAGATCAAGAAACAAACAATATTAATGATTTGGAATTGGATATAAATGCACTAAATAAAAGAATTGATATATTAAAAATAAAAATCAAAAATGCTACTAAATATATAAAAGAAATAGACAATCACAAAAAAAGCATTTTTGAATTTTGGAAATTTACAAATAAGGATGAATCACAACAATTAAATGAAGGTATAATAGAAACTCATACAAGTAAAAAGCTGAAAAAAATTTTCAATTACGAATTAGACTTTGAAGATGTATCTAAGCAAATGGATAAAGAACAAAGAGCAATATTTACAAAAGAAGAAACAGATAGTATATATATAGCAACTACTCCGATTATAAACGATATAAATAGAATTATAAACAAAGAAAAAATTCCAGAAGAACATCTAATTACTCTAAAAGAAGAAATGCAAAATACAGAAGGTGTAGTAACTTTTGATATATTTGGAGGTATTTTATCTTCTAGTGATCAAGTAAAGACATTGGGTAATATAAAACATAGAGAGAATGAAAAAAATAAATTTGCAATTTTAAAGCTAAAAGAAAACACAACAATGCAGGAATATGTAGAGAAGATTAAATGTATATCTAAAGGCATACAGGAGAGTATTGAAAAATATAGAAATAGTATAGAAATACCAATATATAAAGCAGAATATTTAGATGATGGACTTAATGTGTTTTACATAAATCCGGAAGATGCATTAAAGTTTGCGGAAGGAAAAGAAACTAATTTATATAGAATTATTCTAAAAGAAAAAACAAACTGTATTCCTTTAACTAATATAATGTACTATAACAATACAAACCATACATTACCACTTGGAATGAATGTGTCTGATGGAATACTTATAGATACAAACAAACTAGATTTAAAACTAAAAGGGAAAAAGCAAAACTACATTATAAATATAAAACAAGACTTACCTAAACCAGAAGCCTTAAAAATTAATATATTTGAGTATGAAATATGCTAAGGGATATAACCTTTAGCATATTTTTATATTAGGATAAATATATATTAAGAAGACGAGATTTAATGAAAGGAATATTTTATAGTATATGAATGTAGCAGTAATAAACCTAAAAGATATATGGAAATATGCAATAAAAGTAATTTCTATATTTTTTGTGTTTTTTTTACTTATTAAAGCAATTCCAAATCCAAACTATAGCATAAAACAAAGAAGAATTAATAAAGTAAATAGTGAATTTCTTGTATCTTGTTTAGAGTTAAGTATACCAACCCTTAAGACAGAAACAAATAACAAAAAGAATGAAATTAAATTAACTAATTTATTAGGTGCAGAGATATCTCTTCTTAATAAACTAGAAATAAAAAACACTAATGATTTACCTGAGGCTAGAATTGCAGAGGAGAATAAAAATGTACCGAAAGAAACAGTATCACCAGATATTGAAATATCCAAGATTGCAAATACAGAAGTAGTAACAGATAGAAATTTCAGTTCAAAGGTTACAAATATATACGGAACTACTAAAATAGATAATCAAAGTAATTATATAATAACAGAGGATATGCTTATTCCAGATGTAGAAATTCTAAACAAAAAAGATATATTAATATATCATACACACACTTGTGAAAGTTATACTCCTTGTGACATATATAATTACAAAATGACAGGTAATTACAGAACAACAGATGATAATTATAATGTAATAAGAGTAGGAACAGAGTTATCAACTTATTTAACTCAAAAAGGATTTAACGTGATTCATGATGGAACATATCATGATTATCCATCATATTCAGGTTCATATGCAAGAGCATTGGAAACTGCAACTAGATTGTTAGAGGAAAAACCAGCAGGTCTTGTAATAGATATTCATCGTGATGCAATAGGTAATGGAGATACATATGGACCAACAGTAATGGTTAATGGACAAAGGGTTGCACAGTTAATGTTTGTAATTGGTACAGATGGTGGGGGATTAGAACATCCTAATTGGGTACAGAATCTAAAAACAGCTGTAAAAATTCAAGAACAAGCCAATAAAATGTATCCGGGACTTTTTAGGTCAATAATAATTAGAAATTCAAGATACAACCAACATATATCTAGTGGAGCGAGCATAATTGAAGTCGGTGCTACTGCTAACACACTAGGTGAATGTTTGTTAAGTATGCAATGTTTAGCAAATGTAATAGATGAAGTATGTAAATAACCTTGATAAAAATTTTAATATATGGTATTATGAAAAAATAAAGAGGGATAGGTCTCTATATTTATGATGAAAGGACTTAAATTAACTATGCAAATTCAGGAAATATTATCAAGTACAATAAAACAACTAAATAGTAATAATGTGGAAGAACCAAATAATAAAGCAAAAAGACTATTAGCCTTTGTATTAAATGTACCCAAGGAGTTTTTAATAATTAATGATAATAAAGAACTAAACAAAAAGCAAGAAGTCAAATATAAAAAGTGTATAGAAAGATTGATAAAGGGAGAACCTATACAATACATAATAGGCAAACAAGAGTTTATGGGTATCGATTTAATTGTAACCAATGATGTTCTTATTCCTCAACCAGATACAGAGATATTAGTAGAGGAGACTATAAAAGTTGCCAAACAATATGATAAACCCAAAATATTAGATTTATGTACTGGAAGCGGAGCGATAGCCATTGCCATTAAAAAATATATACCGGAAGCGGAGATTGTTGCATCAGACCTAAGTTCAAAGGCACTAAGAATTGCAAATAATAATGATAGAACAAAAAAGATTAGATTTATATTATCAGATTTATTTGAGAATATAAATGAAAAATTTGATATCATAGTATCAAATCCACCATATATAAAAACAGAAGAGATTAAAACCTTAAGCAAGGAGGTACAAAATGAACCATTAATGGCACTGGATGGTGGACAAGATGGATTATATTTTTATGAAAAAATAATAAAACAAGCCAATAGTTATTTAAATCAAAATAGTTATCTGTGTTTAGAAATAGGTGAAAATCAGAAAAACGAAATAATAAAAAAAATTCAGTACAATGGAAAATATACAAATATACAAACTTATAAAGATTTAGGAGGAAATGACAGAGTAATAACTTGCAAAAAATCTTGAAAAAATTGTGAAAAAACTTGTATAAATTGAAGATATATGATATAAATTAATGTATGAAAATGTTTTTGCATATTTTGTATATTCTAAAAGTGAAAAGTAAAGGAGAAAAACTTTATGGAAAATAATGTGGATAGCAATCAAAAAACTATTTTAATAGTAGAAGATGAACCACCAATTGTAGATATTTTGGTATATAATCTAAAGAAGGAAGGTTATAACACTTTAGAAGCTTATGATGGTGTAACAGCAGTAGAAATGGCATTAAATTACAAACCAGACTTGATTCTATTGGATATTATGCTTCCCAAAATAGATGGACTAACAGTATGCAAAAAAATAAGAACTAAATATAATATGCCTATATTAATGCTAACAGCTAAAAATGAGGAAATTGATAAAATATTAGGATTAGAATTAGGAGCAGATGATTATATTACAAAACCTTTTAGCGTGCGTGAATTAATGGCTAGAATTAAGGCTAATTTACGTAAAACTGAACCTAAATTAGAATATTCACTTCCTGAGATACCAGACAATAAACTTATAAACAATGACAGAAAAATTACCATAGGAAGTTTAGAATTAAATTTGGAAAAGATTGAAGTTAAAGTAGATGGAAGAGATATAGATGTTACATTAAAAGAATTTGAATTCTTAAAATACTTAGCATTAAAAGAAGGACAAGCAGTAACAAGAGAAGAATTACTAAAAAATGTATGGGAATATGATTATATTGGAGATGAAAGAACAGTTGATGTATTAGTAAGAAGGTTAAGAAAGAAAATGAATGACGATATAGCAGAACCTAGGATACTTGCAACAAAAAGAGGAATAGGTTATTACTTAAAACCAGAAAAACTTAATGAAAACTCAGGAAAGGACAACTAAAATGTTTAAGAGTATACAGGTAAAGATAATACTTATAATAATGATATTAGCTATTTTAATGTTTTCAGGATATGGCATATTTACAATACAGACAATGAGAAGAATAGAATTACAAGAGAAAATAACAAACCAAAACATAATAATCTTTTCGATAATATTAGGCTCTTTTATAATAATTTCTGCTGTAGTAATGTGGTTTACATCAAGAATAATAACAAGACCAATATATAAACTAATTAAAAGTGCCGAAAAGATTGCAGAAGGAGAGGATGTAAAAGATTCTATAAAATTTGAAAATTCAAAAAGGAATACTGAAATTGATAGCCTTATAAAAGCATTTGACGCAATGACAGATGGACTAAATGAAAATTTAAATAAAGTAACAAGACAAAAGAAACAAATAGAAACAATTTTACAACATATGACAGATGGAATAATAGCATGTGACTTAGAAGGAAATATAATTCACGTTAATTCTGCTGCAATCAATTTATTGGAAATAGCAAATACAGACAAAAACTTTAATGAAATATTTAAAAACATTGATTTAGATATTAATTTAGAAAAAATAATATACTTAGAAAATTGGACAACATCAGAAAAAAGGATAAGCATTAATGATAAATATCTAAAAATATTTTTTGCTTCTTTTAAAGATGAATTAGATAGACCTGCAGGAGTAATAGTATTAATACAAGATATTACGGAGCATGTAAGACTCGATAATATGAGAAAAGAATTTATCGCAGATGTTTCTCATGAGCTAAAAACGCCATTGACTTCAATAATGGGATATGGAGAAACGCTTGCAAATTCTGAATATGATCCAGTTCTACAAGAAAAATTTCTAAAGGTAATAAATACAGAAGCAATTAGAATGACAAGACTTGTAAATGATTTATTAACACTATCAAAATACGATAATGAACAGGTTAAATGGGAAAAGGTAGAATTTAATTTAGGAAACTTGGTTAAATCATGTTTAGATAATTTACAAATTGAAGCAGATAGAAAAAAACAAAAAATCGAATGCTTTGTAACAGCTAACGTACCTACAATCTGTGCGGATAAAGATGGAATAGAAAGAGTAGTTTTAAATGTTCTATCAAATAGCATCAAATATACAGAAGAAGGTGGAACAATAAAGATATATGTAGGTTTTGTCTATAATGATGCATACATTAAAATAATAGATAATGGAATAGGAATTCCAGAAAAAGACCTGAACAGAATATTTGAAAGATTCTATAGAGTAGATAAAGCACGTACCAGAAAAATGGGTGGTACAGGATTAGGATTATCTATTGCGAAAGAAATCCTTGATAAAAACAATGGTAGAATTGATATTAAAAGTAAGGTTGGAAAAGGAACAGAAGTTGTTATAACAATACCAACTATATTGAAAAATGAAACTTAAGAAAGGAAGACATAAATGAATCCAAAATTAAAAAATACGTTAGAATGGACGTATTGCATAGTTATTGCTATAATTATTGCATTAGCAGTAAAATATTTTATAGGAACACCTACTGTGGTAAAACAAAAATCAATGGATACGACTTTAAAAGAAGGTCAAAGACTTTGGTTAAATAGATGGACAAGAACTACCAAAGGAGAATATAAAGTAGGGGATATTATTACTTTTGAAGCACCAAGTGTAACATACCCATCACTTGAAAATATAGATTTTGATAATCCAGTTGCAAAATATGACTATAACCCTAAAGGATTAATTGGTAAATTTATATATTATATTCTTGAAACAAATAAAACAAGTTACATTAAGAGAATTATAGGTGTTGCTGGTGACCATATAAAAATTGAAGATGGTAAGGTATATAGGAATGGTGAACAACTAGACGAACCATATTTACAGGAAAATATAAGAACAGAAAGTAAGATATATTCTGATATTATTGTACCTGAAAATTGTGTCTTTGCAATGGGAGACAATAGAGAAAACAGCACCGATTGTAGAGATTTTGGATGTATACCAATAAGAAAGATTGAAAGCAAAGTTGCATTTAGATTTTGGCCACTAAATAAATTTGGAAAGATAAAGTAAAATGTTTAATGATATAATAGGAAACGATGAAAATAAAAAAAAATTAGAATATATTGTTAAAAACAACAATATATCTCATAGCTATATATTTTCAGGCATATCTGGAATTGGAAAGTTTATGTTTGCAAAAGAATTTGCAAAGGCAATTTTATGTCTGGATAATGAAAAAAAACCTTGTAATAATTGTAGAGCATGTAAAAGTTTTGAAAATAATAACAATCCAGATATAATAATCATAGATGAACAGGATGAGAGCATAAAAACAGAGCAAATAAAAGAACTTGTAAAAAATGTTCTTGAAAAACCTATACAAGGAGAAAAAAAAATATATATTATTAATAATTCAGAGAATATGACAAGAGAAGCTCAAAACAGCTTACTAAAAACACTAGAGGAACCTCCTGAATATGTAATAGTTATTCTTATAACAAGTAATGAGAATTTATTACTAAATACCATTAAATCAAGATGTATTAAATTTCAATTTCAAAATCTATCAGATGAGGAAATAAAACAGTATTTTAGAATGGCAAATCAAGTAATTGATGATAGTATAATTAAAATATTTGGTGGAAGTATTGAAAAAGCATTAAAACTTAAGGATAACTTAGATACATACAAAAACATAAAAAATATATTTAAAAATATAGAAAATTTAAGCGGATTACAAATTTTAAATTTAAAAGAAACAATTTTTAAAGATAAGGATGAAATATTTTCCATTTTAGATTACATAAATACAATATTTTTTGATAAAATACTAGAGAACATTAAAACCGCTAATAAATATCAAAAATGTATAGAAATTATTGAAGAATCAAAATTAAGATTAAAAAGAAATAGTAATTATGATATGACAATAGATAATTTATTATTGACATTAGAGAGGAGTTTAAAGAAAAATGGCTAATATAATAGGAGTTCGATTCAAAAAGGCTGGAAAAATATACTTCTTTGACCCAGCAGGAAATCAAGTATCAAGGGGTGAACATGTAATAGTTGAAACCTCGATGGGGATGGAATATGGTGAAGTAGTTATATCAAACAGACAATTACCTCAAGAAAAAATAGTTGCTCCATTAAAAAAAATTATAAGAGTAGCAAACCGTCAAGATGCAAGACAAAATGAAGAAAACAAAAAGCAGGAGAAAGAAGCATTTAAATTATGTGAAAAGAAAATTAAAGAACATAACTTGCCAATGAAACTAATGGATGTAGAATTTAAATTTGATAAAAGTAAGATTTTATTTTTCTTTACAGCTGAAGGCAGAATTGACTTTAGAGAGTTAGTAAAAGATTTAGCTGCGATTTATAAAACGAGAATTGAATTAAGACAAATAGGAGTAAGAGATGAAGTAAAAAGACTTGGTGGAAATGGAGTGTGTGGTAGAGAATTATGTTGCTGTTCTTTCCTTGGAAATTTTGAGACAGTATCAATTAAAATGGCAAAAGAACAAAACGTCTCATTAAACCCTTCAAAAATTTCAGGTAATTGTGGAAGATTAATGTGCTGTTTGCAATATGAACAAAATGTATATGAAGAAAAGTTAAAAAAGTTACCTAAGATTGGAGCAATAGTAAAAACTGAAGATGGTCAAGGCGAAGTTTGTGGATTAGAAACGCTAAAAGAAATAGTAAAAGTAAAATTTAAAGATGGTGATGAAACGTTCTTTAAAAAATATAATACAAAGGATATAAAAATAATTAAAAATATTGAAAAAGAGGAAGAAAATATTAATAAAGAAGATTTAGAAGAACTAAAGAAAATGGAGGAATTAGACAAGAAAGACCAGAAAAATTCAAAGAATTGATTTCAACAAAAGTAATACTTTTGATAAATATATAAAAAAGGAGGGAACTAAAATGGCATATAAAATAACAGATAAATGTATAAGCTGTGGTGCTTGTGCAGCAGAATGTCCAGTAGGATGCATATCACAAGGGGACACTACATATGTTATAGACAAAAATTCTTGTATAGGATGTGGAACTTGTGCAGGTGTATGCCCTGTAAGTGCACCAGAAGAGGCTGAATAAGATAACAAAATAAAAGTCTTAATGGCAGGCAGTTTAGAACAGTCTGCCATTAAAAATACATTCTAAAAAATTAAAGATTTGTAGATTTTTAATATTTTTTTAATAAAAAAGCAATATTATATATAATATAAACATCAAAGATAGTACCTAAAATATCACCCCAAATTTTTAGAATAAAAGATTCGTATTTTAATCTTTTATTCTATTTTTTTTGTTAAATTTTTATGATTATTTAAAGAAATTCAGACAATTTACAAAATTGTAAAAATAATTTTAAAAAACTATTGAAAAAAAGAAAAATATATAATAGAATATAAACAGTTTAACATTTCTGTTGAAATTTGGATATATTATAGTAATAAATGCAACGTATAATAATTTGTACTGTACGGAGAAAGGAATGACTAATAAATGAGAAAATATTTTGGAACAGACGGAATTAGAAGAATTGCAAATACAGAACTTACACCAGAATTAGTATATAAAGTAGCAAAGGCAGGAGCATATGTTTTATCTAAAAACTTAAACCATGTACCTACTATATTAATAGGTAGAGATACCAGACTTTCTGGAACATTAATAGAAAGTGCTATGACGGCAGGTTTTTTAAGTTATGGCGCAAAAGTAAAATTATTAGGAGTTATTCCAACACCAGGAGTTGCATATCTAACTAAAAAGCTAAAAGCAGATGCAAGTGTTGTAATATCTGCATCACATAATACGTATGAATTTAATGGCATAAAATATTTCAGCAACAAGGGGATGAAGATACCAGATGAAGTAGAAGAGCAAATAGAAGAAATTCTTGAAGCTGGAAATTTTGATGAATTAACTGCACATTCAAGTAAAATAGGCACTTCAGAATATAGAGAAGACCTAGTTGATGAATACATATATTTCTTAAGAAAAACATTTGAAGAAAATATAGAAAAGAATCTAAAATCTGATTTTTCTGTAGCAATAGATGTAGCAAATGGAGCAACATATAAAGTTGCAGAAAAAGTGTTTACAAAGCTAGGAATTAATTTTGAAATTATTAACAACAATCCAGATGGCATAAATATCAATGAAAATTGTGGCTCAACACATCTAGAAAATTTGAAAAAATTTGTAGTAAACCACAAAATGAGCCTAGGAATTGCTTATGATGGAGATGGCGACAGATGTCTAGCTGTTGATGAAGAGGGCAACGAAATTGATGGTGATACGTTGATTGCAATATTTGGGGAATACTTAAAGAAGAGAAACAAATTAAAAAATAATACTATAGTTTCCACAATAATGAGTAACCTAGGATTAAATAAATTTGCAAAAGAACAAGATTTAGATTTAAAACAAACAAAAGTTGGAGATAGATATGTATTAGAGGAAATGCTAAAAAATGACTATAACCTTGGAGGAGAACAATCAGGTCATATAATATTACTAGATTACAATCCTACAGGAGATGGAATTTTAACATCACTAATGCTAATACAAATATTATTAGAGGAGAACATAAAGATATCAAAGCTATGTAAAATAATAAACAAATATCCTCAAGTGTTAATAAATGTAAAAGTAAATAATGATAAAAAACCTCTTTACAAAGAAGATACAGAAATACAAGAAGAAATAAAAAATCTTGAGGCCGAACTTCAAGATAATGGTAGAGTTATAATAAGACCTTCTGGAACAGAACCACTTATTAGAGTTATGATTGAAGGTCAAAATCAAAAAATGATTGAAGAAAAAGCCACAAAATTAGCGAATTTAATTAAATTAAAATTAAATTAATTTTAGGGTGATACCCACAAAAGAAAAGGAGGGAAGAGTATGTTTGTTTTTAATATATCTGAGCCAATTACACTATTGCTACTTACACTTGCAACAGTATTATTGATTTTTTTAGGTAAAGAGGTAAAAAAGACATATGTTCCAGCATTTGCTTTATTTGCTTACTTGATTCTTGTAGCAGTACACAGTATACAATTAGCAAACTTAACAGAAGACCTATATGAAATATACTATCATACACTAATTAACTGTATTGCAATTGACTGTGTAATGATATTTATATCATTCTTTGCATACCTTTGGGTAGACGATATAGCAAGCAAATTCTACAAGAAGAAAAGTATTGATAACAGTCTGGACTGGTTTTGGAAAAAAGTTTAAAGCAAAAGAGTGGGACAAGCATATTGTTCCACTTTGATTTAGTAAAAAGATATAAGGATTGATAAAGATGGACAAACAAGTAATTATAATTAATGGTACCGGAGGTTCTGGTAAAGATACTTTTGTAGAATATTGTTCAGAATTTGCAAAAGTAACAAATATATCATCAGTAGATAAAGTAAAAGAAGCTGCAAAAATTCTAGTAGGTTGGAATGGAGAAAAAGATGAAAAAAGCAGAAAACTATTAGTAGACTTAAAGAAAATAAGTATCGATTATAATGATGCACCATTCAAATATATACAAAAAAAATATAAAGAATTTATTATGAGCAATTCAAAATATTTATTTATACATATAAGAGAAATAGACGAAATAAAAAAGATAAAAGAAGCTTTAAATGCTAAAACATTATTAATAATAAATCCACGAGTAGAGCTAATTAAAAGTAATACATCAGATGGAAATGTATATAACTATAAATATGACTATATAATAGAAAACAATGGAACTTTGAAGGATTTAGAGCAAAAGGCAAAGGATTTTGTATTATGAAGAAAGAGAAAATAGGATTTTTTGGTGGTTGCTTTAATCCACCAACCAATATACATATTAGTCTTGCAAAAAATCTAATTGAAAGTGGAATTGTAGACAAAGTAATTTTTGTTCCAGTAGGCAATTACTACAAAAAGCAAAACCTAGTACCAGCAATACATAGATATAATATGCTAACAATTGCTTGCAAAGGGCAAAAAGCTTTAGGTGTTGAAGATATTGCTTGTATGCATACTAATACACTATATGCAGTTGACACTTTTAAGTTAATATATGATAAATATGATAAAATTGCTAATATATTTTTCATAATGGGCTCAGACAATTTCAAAAAGATGCCAAGTTGGAAAGAGTATAATCAAATTATAAAAAAATACAAATTCATTGTGATTCAAAGATTTAAAACAGATAAAAATATAAAATTAGATAATTTAGTATATTATATGCCAGAAAAGATGCAAAGTATAAGCTCTACACAAATTAGAAAAATGATACAAGAACATCAAAATGTTGATAAATGGTTATGCAAAGAAACAATAAAATATATAGTTGAAAATGGAATATATATTTAGGCTAAGAACAAGATATTTTCCAAAATATCTTGATTTTTTTATGCAAAAGAATATATAATATATATGTTAAAAACTATGAAGAGGAGATTTAAATAGTTGGAAGATATAGAAGAAATATTAAAACAAGCCAATGAATGTTTAAACTGCAAAAAACCAATGTGTAGAACAGGTTGCCCAATAGCAACAAATATTCCAGAGTTTATTAATCAAATAAAACAAAAAAAATTTCATCAGGCATATAGCATATTACAAGAAAATAATTTGATGAGTGAAATTTGTAGTAAAGTATGCCCAACAGAAGAACAATGTATGAGTAAATGCGTAAAAGGTATAAAAGGAAACGCTGTACAAATAAGTAATTTAGAAAACTTTACAGATAATTGGGCTAAACAAAATAATATAGATTATATAATTAACATTGAAAATATTTCAAATAAGAAAATTGCTATTATTGGCTCAGGACCAGCAGGGTTGACCTGTGCTATTCATTTAAGAAAATCAGGTTGCAATGTAACTATATTTGAAAAAGAGGATATATGTGGTGGAATACTACATTATGGAATACCTGACTTTAGATTATCTAAAACAACAGTAGATGAATTAATAAAAAAAATTAAAAGTATTGGTATAACTATTAAAACAGGTATCGAACTTGGAAAAAACATAACAATTGAAGATTTAAAAAAACAAGGATATGATGATATTTTCTTGGGACTAGGAGCCCAAAAGCAAACGAAATATGAACTAACACAAGAAAAAACAAAAAATATATATGATGCTGATACTTTTTTAAAAGATTATAACAAAGGTAAATTTGTTAAAAATCTAGGAATTACAATTGTAATTGGCGGAGGAAATGTTGCAACAGATGTAGCAAGAGTAGCTATTAGAATGGGAGCAACAGAGATATACATATTATATAGAAGAAATTTGAAATCAATGCCAGCAAGGAAGGTAGAAATTGAAGATGCAATAAACGATGGAGTTCAAATAATAGAAAATACAAAAGTCATTAATGCAAATATAAAAAATGGTAAAATAACTGAAGTTGAGTGTATAAAAACTAGAAATGAAGACAAAAAAGTAATTGATATAGAAGGCTCTAATTTTATAATGAAGGCAAATACAATTATATTTGCAATTGGCTCTAAAGCAGATGAAAATTTACTAAATAGTATGGGAATAAAAACAGAAAATGGTTTATGTATTGTTGATGAAAATTATAGAACAAACATCCCAAATGTATATGCAGGAGGAGATTTGGTAGAGGCAAAATCGTCAGTATGTAGAGCAATTGCGACAGGAAAGAAGGCTGCAATGTCAATGCTTAAGGAAGGGAAGTGATATGTAATGTCAAAACCTATGATAGCAATTATAGGAAAACCAAATGTAGGTAAATCAACATTTTTTAATTATATAGTTGGAAAAAGGTTATCTATTGTGGAAGACACTCCAGGTGTTACAAGAGATAGAATATACGCAGATAGCAATTGGCGTGGAAGAAAATTTACATTAATTGATACAGGAGGAATAGAACCTGAATTAGAAGATGAAATACACATAGGTATGCGTGAACAAGCTAATATTGCAATTAATATTTCTGATGTAATAATTTTTATAACAGACTTAAAACAAGGCATTACAGCAGCAGATCTAGAAATTGCGACAATGCTTAGAAAATCAAAAAAACCAATTGTTTTAGTATGCAATAAAGCAGATAACTTTGGAGAAACAGACCCAGCATTATATGAATTTTATAACCTAGGAATAGGAGAACCACATCCAGTATCCTCAACAAATGCTCTAGGAATTGGAGATGTTTTAGATGCTGTTTATGAGTATTTCCCTGAAAAAAAAGAAGACGAAGAAGATAATGAAATAATAAATGTTGCAATTATAGGAAAACCAAATGTTGGAAAATCTTCTTTAGTTAATAAAATTCTGGGAGAAAATAGAGTAATAGTAAGCAATGTTGCAGGAACTACTAGAGATGCAATAGATTCATACTTTGAAAATGACACTGGAAAATATAACTTTATAGATACTGCTGGAATAAGAAGAAAGAGTAAAGTAAATGAAAACATAGAAAAATATAGTATTATGCGTTCAATATTAGCAGTAGAAAGAGCAGATGTATGTTTAGTTTTAATAGATGCAACAGAGGGCGTAACAGAGCAAGACGCAAAAATCGCAGGAGAAGCACACGAAGCAGGAAAAGGTGTTATACTAGTTGTTAATAAATGGGATGAATATGAAAAGGAAACCGGAACACTAGAAAAATATAAAAAAGAAGTGTATAATAAACTAAGTTATTTAACTTATGCACCAATAATATTTATTTCAGCAAAAACTGGACAAAGAGTAGATAAATTATTTAACTTGATAAAAAAGGTGGCAAATAATAATGCAATGAGAATACCAACAGCAACATTAAATCAAGTAATAAATGAAGCAATAGCAGTTGTTCAACCACCAACAGACAAAGGAAAAAGATTAAAAATATTATATGCAACACAAGCACAAACAAAGCCACCAACATTTGTAATATTTGTAAACAATAAAGAACTTTTTCATTTTTCATATGAAAGATATTTGGTAAATCAAATTAGAAGGAATTTTGATTTAGAAGGAACACCAGTTAGAATAATTTCAAGAGAAAAAGGAGAAAAGGAAATATAATTTATTAGATTAATTTTAAGGAGGGAAAAGATATGTCAGCAGTATATATATTAGTAGCATTAGTAGCATATTTAATAGGAAGTATAAATTTTGCAATAATCTTTAGTAAAAAATTTGCAGGGTTTGATTTAAGGGAAAGAGGAAGTAAAAATGCAGGAACGACAAATGTACTAAGGACAGTAGGAAAAAAAGCAGCCATTTTAACATTGATTTGTGACATGCTAAAGGGTGTTGTTTCAGTTTTATTGGCAATGCTTGTAGCCAAAATTTGGACTGAGACAGATTTAGAAATTCTAAAATACTTGGCAGGTCTTATGGCTATAATAGGTCACACATATCCAATATACTATGGATTTAAAGGTGGAAAGGGTGTTGCAACTTCACTTGGAGTATTATTAATAGTAAACCCACAAATTGGTCTAATATGCTTAGTGTTTGCACTAACTATTATGGCATTTACAAGATGGGTATCTTTAGGGTCAATTTTAGCAGCAATACTATTTCCTATCTTAACAATATTTATGGTTGATAATATGGGCGCAAAAATTATAAGTATACTAATAGGAGCTCTTGTAGTATTTAATCACAGAACAAATATTTCAAGGCTAAAAAATGGAACAGAGAATAAATTATCACTTAAAAAATAGGAAAGGAAAAATTTGTATATGAAAAATATTTCAATAATTGGTAGTGGGAGTTGGGGAACAGCTCTTGGAATACATTTAGCTCATTTAGGGAACAATGTGAAAATGTGGTCATATTCTAAAGAAGAAGCAGACTTAATAAATAATGAAAAAAAATGCAAATTTCTACCTCTAGCAACAATTCCAGACGGTGTACTTTGTACAACAGACTTCAAAACAGCCATTGAAGGAACAGAAATGTTACTTATAGTAACACCATCAAAATTTGTAAGAGAAACGATTCAAAAATTCAAACAATATGTTACAAGTCAACAAATTATTATATGCTCAAAAGGATTTGAAGAATCAACGTTATATACTCTAAACGAAGTAGTTGAAGAGGAACTACCAAACTGTAAAATAGGAGGCTTGTCAGGTCCAAGTCATGCTGAAGAAGTGTCTCTTGAAATACCAACTGCACTAGTTATAGCTTCAAAAGATGACAAACTATTAGAAGATGTTCAAAATACTTTTATGAATGAGGCTCTTAGAATTTATACATCATACGACCTAAAAGGAGCAGAACTAGGCGGGGCTTTGAAAAATATAATAGCATTTTGTGCAGGAGCAATAACAGGGCTAAAATTAGGAGATAATACATTTGCAGCATTACTTACAAGAGGACTTTCAGAAATGGCTAAATTAAGTATAAAAATGGGTGGACAACCCAAAACAATATATGGTTTAACAGGACTTGGAGATTTGATAGTAACTTGTATGAGCAATCACAGTAGAAACAGACAAGCAGGAATACTTGTTGGTCAAGGTAAAACTATTGAAGAAGCAAAACAAGAAATAGGAATGACAATAGAAAGTATTGATAATATAAGGACTGCATATAAACTTTCACAGAAGTATGAAGTTGAAATGCCAATCGTAAACGCAGTATATAAAGTTTTGTTTGAAGGATTAGATGCAAAACAAGCAATTTTGGATTTAATGACAAGAAATCCAAAATTTGAAGACTAGAATATTTACAAATCACTTTGGATAGAATATAATAATGATATATAATTAGAAAGGAAGGAATTAATATGGGCTTTTTTAGTGATTTAAGTAGGAAAACAAGTGAAACAACAGGAAAAATAGCAAGGGAAACAAAATTAAAATTAAAAATTAATGAAAACAAAGGTAAAATTACGGATATGTATGAAGAAATAGGAAAGAAGGTATATGAAAAACATATAAGAGAGGAAAACATAGATATAGAAGTAGATTTAGAAGAAGAATGTTCAAAGATAGATGAACTATCTAAAGAAATAGAAGATGCAAGATTAGAAATATTAAAATTAAATCAAAAAAGGTTATGTAGTAAATGTGGAGCAGAAATAGAAAGAGGAGCAGTCTTCTGCCCTAAATGTGGAGAAAAACAAGAGCAAGAAACTGATGTTAAAAAAGAGGCATTGGAAAAGTTAGAAAACGGAGAGGTGGCTCCTGGAAAAGAAGAAGTTGCAGAAGATGTAAAAAAGGACTTAAAGGAAGAAATAAAAGACGATAATGAAAATAAAGAAGAGTAACAAATACTTAATATGGGTACCTTTCAAAAAGGTACCTTATTATTTTATCTGCGTTAAAATCAGTCACATTTATAAAGAAACCTTCATCCAAACTAACCCACATATTAATATTAAAAGTCTCATTATTATCAATAAAAACTCCAATAATATCAGTACTCTCAATAGGGTTATTAAAGCAATGTTCCCAAAGTAAATCATTATCTAACGGTATATTATCATTATAAAACTCATTTAAGAACTTTTGTATTTCATTTTTTTTATTACTATATAGCTTGATTATAACACCCATATCAAAATCCTTTCATATAAAATATTATTTGTGTACAGCATTTAAGTTATACATAGAATAAGATGTAAGTTTTCGGAAATACTAGATACAGGTGAATTGTTTTGAAGAAAGTTTTAATCATTTTAATATGTATACTCTTTTTAGTTCGGATGTAGTAATTCTACAGAAGATAATAATTATGATAAAGACAAAATTACTGATAAAGTCGAATATTTCGGCTATAAAATAATAGAAATGGTAAATAAATTAAACAACATCTCATTATACAATTATTCAATTATGTATGAAGAAATAAAAACACCACAAAAAGCAAATCAACCAGAAAGTTCGCAAAATAACGCACAAGAATCTTCTTCAAAATCACAAGAAGGAGAATCGCAATCACAAGAAAAAAATAACGAAGAAAAACAAATAGCCATGACTAATATGCAACCCAACAGTATCTTAAAATCTAACACAGAAGATATAGACTGGGATTTTATGAAGAGCCAAATAGAATTAATAAATGCTTCGTGGAGCGTAATGATGTTAGAGTTATACAAATGTAATGTTTCTAATGACGATATAATATCTACTAGTGATTTAATTAATAAAACAATAATATCCATCAAAAACGAAGATAAGGCAACAACATTAACAAATTTAACAAATTTATATTCATATATACCAAAATTTGTAAATATATTATCTTCTGAAAAACAAAAATTTAATTTGGAAAACACAAAATATCACATACTTGCTACATATTCCTTTATTACACAAGATGACTGGAATAGTAGCATAGCAAGCCTTACAGAAGCTGAAAATGCATTTCTAATTATACTAAACGATACTGAATATTCTAAAAACAAAGAATTTAAGATAAATAAGATATATATGTTAATTAAAGATTTGCAAAAAGCGGTACTTTACACTGACAAAGAGCTATTCTTTGTAAAATATAAAAATCTAATAGAAAATTTAAATACATTATAGATTATTTTTAAATAATGTCTAAATCCCACCAGTTTCAAGTAAATGCTTCCTTTAATAGTCTTAATGTATTCAAATTATTGTAAAAATGTACATAAATATGTTATAATAATTATTAAGTGCTATACTTTAGGAGGTTTAAAAATTGAACGAGGAAATAATAGAAAAACAAAAACAATACATAGAAAAAGTAAAAGATTTGTTAAGAGGTAAAGAAAAATATTATAATATACTTACAATGGGGTGCCAACTAAATGAAAATGATTCTGAAAAAATAGCAGGTATGCTAGAAAATATGGGCTATAAATTAGCCAAAGATGATAAAGTCGCCGACATTTATGTACTAAACACTTGCTGTGTTAGGGAAAATGCCGAGGAAAAATTATTTGGAAAAGTTGGAGAACTAAAAAAAATAAAACAAAAAAATAATAGTATAATTGCAGTATGTGGTTGTATGATGCAGGAAAAACATATGCAAGAGAAAATAAAAGAAAGCTATCCATATGTAGACATTATATTTGGAACACACACTCTACATAAATTCCCAGAAGATTTATATGAAGTTATTTTTGAGAAGAACAAGGTAAAAGACATTTTAGACATAGATGGTGAAATATATGAAGGATTGCCAATAAAGAGAAATAGCAATAAATCCGCTTCTGTAACCATTATGTATGGCTGTAACAATTTTTGCTCATATTGTATAGTTCCATATGTAAGAGGAAGAGAGAGAAGCAGAAATCCAGAAGACATAATTAAAGAAATAGAAGAGCTTGCAAGGGAAGGATATAAAGAAGTAACATTACTAGGTCAAAATGTAAACTCATATATGAAAATTGAAAAAGAAGAAGGCAAATCAAATTCTATAACCTCTTTTGCAGATTTGTTACGAGCAGTAAATGAAATCAAGGGAATTGAAGTTATAAAATTTATATCTCCACATCCCAAAGATTTTACAAATGATGTTATACAAGCAATAAAGGAAAGCCCTAAAGTATCTAGATTAATTCATCTGCCTTTACAATCTGGAAGTACACAGATTTTAAAGAAAATGAATAGAAAATATACAAAAGAACAGTATTTAAATCTAGCTAATAAGATAAAAAACGAAATACCAGAAGCCTTATTTTCAACAGACATAATAGTTGGCTTCCCAGGAGAGACAGAAGAGGACTTTGAAAACACTCTAGATGTTGTTAGAAAAGTTAATTTTGAACAAATATTTATGTTTATATATTCAAAACGAAAAGGAACACCTGCAGATAAAATGGAGGAGCAGATTCCAGAAGAAATTAAACACACAAGATTTGATAGGTTAAAAAAATTATTTGAAGAGCAAGTTGAAAGTAACAACAAAAAATACATTGGAACAATACAAAAAATATTAGTAGAAGGTTTCAGTAAAAGCAATTCAAAGATGCTTACAGGAAGAACCAATACTAACAAAGTAGTAAATTTCGAAGGGCATGAAAGCCTTATAGGCCAAGTAATAGAAGTGAAAATAATATCAGAACACAAATGGTATTTAAAAGGGGAAAAATTTTTTTAAAATATTTATAAAATCTATTTACTTTTTTATGTTTATTTGATATAACTATAACATAAATTATGTTTACGAAAGGGAGCAAAAAATGGATAAAGATATTAACAACTTTTTAGAATTTATAGAAGTAGATAAAAAACTATCAAAAAATACTTTAGAATCATATCAAAGAGACATTTATCAATATAAAGAATATTTAAATGAAAATAATGTAAATTATACAAATTTAAAACATGAAGATATAATAAATTATTTAGAATATTTAAATAGTTTAAATAAAAAAGCATCCACAATCTCAAGACATTTGGCATCAATTAGATTGTTTTGTCAATATTTGGTAAAAAATAAAATTGCAAAAGAAGATCCAACAAGAGGTATCCAATCACCAAAAATAGAGAAAAAAGCCCCTAATGTTCTATCTTCACAAGAAGTTTCATTATTACTTGAACAACCACGTGGAGAAGATTTAAAAAGTATACGTGACAAAGCAATGTTAGAAATTGCTTATGCTACAGGAATGAGGGTTACTGAAATTATATCATTAAATATAGATGATATAGATTTAGAAAATTCTTCTGTAATATGTAAAAACGAAAATAAACAAAGAATAATTCCATTGGGAAAAATGTCTTTACAAGCTCTAAAAGAATATATAATAACAGCTAGACCAAACATTATAAAAGATGACAAAGAGCAAGCTCTATTTGTAAATGTAAATGGCAGAAGATTAACTAGGCAAGGCTTTTGGAAAATAATAAAATATTATAAAGAACAAGCCCACATTACTAAAGACATTACACCACACGTATTAAGACACTCATTTGCAACTCACTTATTGCAAAATGGAGCAGATTTAAAGTCAATACAAACAATGCTTGGACATTCAGATATATCTTCAACACAAGTATATATGCAATTTCAAGATGATAGTATAAAAGATATATATAGAAAAGCTCATCCAAGAGCATAAAACAAGAAATAAATATAAATAAATACAGTATGTTAATTTTAGCATACTGTATTTTTGCGTAGGGGCAACCATTGCTACTCCTTTTTATTATTGTTCCAGAAAGTAAAAAATTTAAAAAACTTTTCAAAAAAGTATTGACAAAATACGAACAAGCGTTTATAATTTATTTAAACAAGCGAAACAATGTTCGTAGGAGGAATTTATATGAAAATAGTTAATTTAAAGAAATTTATAAGAAGTATATGTTTAATTTTAATAGTAGCTTTTGTATTGTCACTAGTTTGTGCAAAAAGTACATTATCACATAAAGAAATTGAATACAAATTAATATATGTTGCAAAAGGAGATACATTATGGGAAATTGCAAGTGACTTACAGAAAAGTAATGACTATTATAAAACTAAAGACATCAGATATATAATATCAGATATTAAGAATATAAATAATTTGGAATCAAGCAATTTACATATTGATCAAGAATTAATGGTTCCCGTAATTTAAGGCTACTGCAAAAGGAAACAATAATGTATAAAAAACATATTGTTTCCTTTTTTATTATATATTAGCTAGAGGATTGTTTTCTACAGCATTTCTAACTCTTTCATCATTTACATGTGTATATATCTCTGTAGTTGAAATACTTTCATGACCTAATAATTCTTGCAAAGCTCTTATATCAACCTCTCCATATTGATACATAAGTGTTGCAGCAGTATGTCGTAATTTATGAACAGAATACTTGTTTGTATCTAAACCAGCATTTTTAAGTTCCTTTTTTACAATATCCTGTACAGATCTATTACTAATTCTTTCTTTACGTTCACTTAAAAATAATGCATCACGAGAATCGGTTTTAACCCTATCATATGGTCTAATAGATAAATAATCATTAATAACCTTCATACACGCGTTATTTAGGTAAATAGTGCGCTCCTTGTTACCTTTACCAATTACTGTCATCTTACTTTCTGAAAAATCAATATTACTAATATTAATATTAACTAATTCAGACAAACGCATACCACAATTTAAAAACAATGTTATAATTGCATAATCTCTAACATTATTCCTACTATCTTCACTTTGAGTAGCCTCTAAAAGCTTTTTGCTTTCTTCAAGAGATAAATACTTTGGCATTCTTATACCAAGCTTAGGAGTTTCTAAATCTTGAGCAGGGTTTATTTCTATTAATTTAGCTTTGCTAGAAAGATACTTAAAAAATACTCGAATGCACGAAATCTTCCTTGCACGAGTAGCAGGACTACTTTTTAGCTCTCTTGCCATATATGATATATATCCATGAATATCTTGAAGAGAAACCTTTTTTAGTACAGATATATCCATATCATTTATCTTTATATCTTTAATATCTTTTTCATTACTTAATCCAAATTGTTTTTTTATATACTTTAAAAAGTTTGCTATATCATAATTATACTCTTTAACAGTATTAGGAGATTTGTTAAGAATAGTAATCGTGTAATCTAAAAATGAATTTACAAACTCTGGATTATCTTGTCTGTCTATCATAAATAACACCTCACGTATATTTATACAACATTTTTATAATTTTGAAAATAGTTTTTAGCAAAAAAAATTAATTTGTAGCCCAAAGATTCAGAAAAATAGGTGGAGTAGGGGGAAGAGCCGTATTTCAAGATGTGTACATTTAGAAAAAATAAAAAATTTATAAATAAAAAAGAAAATAGGTAGTAAAATATTTTGTGCAATGTTATATAAAAATTTTTTGCAAAAATATTTTAAAAGAAAAAATATAAATTTAATAAAAATAATTTTAAAATTTAATTTTTGAATTTATAAATTAAAATTTTTGAAATTTCAAATTTAAGTTTTAAATTTTGTTTGGTAAAATTTCATATTTTATTACTATAATTATAAATTTGATTAACTGCTGCAAAACCTCAAAAACCTTTAAAATGACGGCTTGCGAGAATCGGTTTTAAGCGTTTTTTATAAATTAGACATATAGTTTGTTGTCTGATATTTCAGCAAAATACTAACAATTCTAGTGTTTAGCAATTTTTAGTAGTAAAATTATACATTTATATAGTAATACCAAAATGTTCAAAAAAACCCAAAATAACGACGCACGAGAATCGATTTTAAGCTGTTTTTAAAATTAAGGCATATAGTTTGTTGTCTGTAAAATACGGCAAATATAGAGAAATAGGCATTTTGGAGATTTTAGAAAAAATTTGAGATCGGATCTGAAATTATAAAAAAATATTAAAGTATAAATTTAAAATTTAAAGATAAAAATTATTGAACATCAAATTATATAAATAAAATATTTAAAGAGCTTAAAATGAATTTTAAGAGGTTAAAAATATAAAGAAATATAAGTTATTGAATAAAACAAAATAATAAATAATATGCAAAGTAAAATAATTAAATAATAAGTAAGTATTAGTGAAGCTAAAAGCTTGAAAGTACTGAAATGACTGGGTAGGACTATAATCATAGTCTATATATTTTACTCCTATCTCTTATTGCACAAAACTTTGATTTTGTGCAATGTTTTATTGTAAATAAGTAGAGAAATTTTGTATTGTTTTCTCCTTTCCCTACTCACTTACAAGTATAACTTCGCTAATCTATTTATTATTTTTTAAAAATATATTTACTCTTTCTAAAAATTCTGCATTTGATTTTGTTGTTACAATTTGTTCCATAATTTGTTCAGTCATTTCTTGTGTATTCATATTTGACATTGTCTTTCTTAAAGCAAATATTGTTTCTAATTCTTCTTTTGAAAGTAGTAATTCTTCCTTTCTTGTTCCAGACTTATTTATGTCAATTGCTGGGAATATACGTTTTTCTGATAAAGCTCTATCTAGGTGAACCTCCATATTACCTGTTCCTTTAAACTCTTCAAATATAACATCATCCATTCTACTTCCTGTTTCTACAAGTGCGGTTGCTAAGATAGTCAAACTTCCTGCATCTTCTGTATTTCTTGCAGCACCAAAAAATCTTTTTGGTTTGTGTAGTGCAGCAGGATCTAAACCTCCTGATAGAGTTCTTCCTGAAGCTGGAACAACAAGGTTATATGCTCTTGCAAGTCTTGTAATACTATCTAAAAGTATTACTACATCTTTGTGTTGCTCTACTAACCTCTTCCCTCTTTCTAACACCATTTCTGCAACTTTTACATGATGCTCTGGTAATTCATCAAAGGTAGAATAAATAACATCCCCCTTTATGGAACGTTTCATATCAGTAACTTCTTCAGGTCGCTCATCAATAAGTAATACTATTAATTCTGCTTCTGGATTATTTGTAGTTATACTATTTGCAATTTTCTTTAGAATAGTCGTTTTACCAGCCTTTGGAGGTGCAACAATCATACCTCTTTGACCTTTACCTATTGGGCACAATAAATCCATTATTCTCATTGTATATTCGTTCTGCATAGTTTCTAATCTGATTCTATCTTTAGGATAGATTGGTATTAAGTCGTCAAAAGAACGTCTCTTCATCGCATTTTCAGGATGTTCACCATTAACTGCTCCTACAAATATTAGTGCTGGGAATTTTTCTCCCTCTTTTGGAGTCCTCTTAATTCCTCTTACTTTGTCACCAGTATCTAATCTGAATCTTTTAATTTGAATTGGAGATACATAAACATCTTTTGCAGTAGGTAAATAGTTATCTCCTCTTAAAAATCCATAACCATCTGGCAAAACCTCTAAAATACCTTCAACAACTTCGTCTCCTTCACTTGTAAGTTTGTATCCTTCTTCAGTTATAACCTCTTTAAATTCACTTTTTACTTCTGTAACAGCTTGTACATTGTTTTCAGACATTTTTTCTTTTAAAATAGATATAAGTTCATCTTTTTTAAATTTTGTGGGGTTTTTTATTCCCTCATCTTTTGCTTTTTCACGTAATTCTATAAGTGTTAATTCTTCTAATTCCATATTATATATCCTCCTTTTATTTGTATTAATATTATCTGGGAATTATTGGAAATAAATTTTTTAGAAATAATTTAAAATTTAAAGGTAGGTAAACACCTTCCCCACCTTTATTTACTAGTATCAATATAAACTCTTTCATTAGGTAAATACATATCTAATTTTTCTCGAGCCGCTTCTTCTATATATTCTTCTGAATTTGTATTATTTTTCTTATTACATAAAACCTCTTTATATGCAGTCTTTTCAACGATTTGCTCTGAATAATACCTTTGTGCAGTTTTATAAGAATTTATAGTTTTTTGCTGACTTACAAATATATATATTAAATACACAGCTATTATTATAAAGAATAGCTTTTTATATATCTTCTTAATTTTCATTAGTATCTCCTGAAATCCATTACAAATAAATATAGCATAACACTATCTATATTAATATTCTACAAATTCACACAAAATCCTTCTTGCTTTTATAAATTCTATTATTAAAAAACAGTTTTTTAAATTTATTTATAAAAAACGACATTATTTTCTTCATAAGCTTGTAAGCTTTTTTATATAGAAATATAACAGGCTTTATTATTAACTTATTCATTATTTTAAATAAGTATTTTATTGGTATAATAATCAAAAAATTAAATGCTTTCTTTGTTATATTAATTATATAGACTGTAACCGTAATAAATATTTTGCTAAAGACTAGTAGGTGTATTGACATTCCAAGGATTATTCCTAATAGTATAAATAGTCTTAATTCTCCATTGTTAAATTTGAATATTGAATATAATAAGATAAGTCCACTAGAAATCCAAAATATTATATCTTGAATATATGTAATAAAATCTGAGGTTTTAAATGCTTTCCTAAGTATTCTAAATACATCAAATAAAATACCAACTATAAGTCCATTTAAGATAAAAATTAAGAAAGCATATGCTTGATTTTGCATTTATAGAACCCCCATTTTATTTAAATATTTTGCCGATAATAGAGCCACCCGACTTCTTGTCTAAATTTTTCTCTGAATAGGACAAATTTATAATTGTTCCTTCAATAATAACTTCGGTCGTGTCAAGACTTAATTTGTTAATTCTTAAATTTTCTCCCTTAACTGTTAATAGTCCAAGATCTGTTTCAAGTATTACAATTTGGTCATCAAAACTAAGCACATCTAAAACACCTGAAATTGTCAGTTTTTCTCTATTTTCCAAAATTACATTTTGAATTGTATTGCTTGTCATTTGTTTCCTTTCATCTATATTCATATACTACTCTCCTCTCTTCATTTTCATATTAATTATATATATTCACGTTTTGACTTTTTAGAACTTGTTTATAGGTATTTTAAGCAATATTTCAAAATGTTTTGAGATATATAGACATCTATAAAAGAGGAAAGTATAAGCAACATTAATATAAAAAGAGAAAAAAATGTATGCCTAATAACTTCAAGTTTAATGTTCTCTTTTCTTCTATCCTGCATAATGGATTTATATAGCTTCATTCCACTAACTGCTAATGCAACAGTACAAGGAATTGTAATAATATTCTTTAATAACATAGTAGATAAAAAAAGAATCATCCCTTTACTAGTGCCTAATATATATATAATTGAAGAAGTAGTAAATCCAAAGCAAAATCCCTTAAAACACACTATAAAATATACTAGAAGCAGTCCAATTACCGTTGAACCTATAAGCCACAATAATACTACAATTAGTATGTTTTTTTCTATAGATTCCTTTAAAATTACTAATTCATTTATTTCTCCGATTCTCTTTTAATGAAGTAATAGAACTAGTTAAATATGTACTTATCTCTGTAACCTGTTCTTCACCTAAATTATTAACAAAAACTATTCCTAATAAGAGCCCAATTACAAAAATAATACTAGCAATAGCATATTCTCTGCTGTTTTTTTGAATATGTGTGCTAATAATACTTCCATACTTTCTAGTATATCTTCTATTAAATTTTTTCATACTTTCCTCCAGTCTCTTTAATAGTATGTACAAGATATGAAATATATGAGCATTGAGAAATTTAAAAATTGTATAAATCAAATAAAGGAGTGAAGTTTAAGCTCACTTTGTATTTAAGATACAAAAAATCGACTATATAAGTCGATTTTTTGTTGTGGATTTATTTAATTATTTTTTTAAATAAATTTTTTATTTTTTGAAATATCGTATTATAAATTTCCATACTTTTTTATACCATTTAATATTATTTATTTCTATTAAAGCTAATTTCTGCTCTTGTTCAGTACCATCTAAAATATTTTTTTTCTTATTATTCTTAAAAAGATTATCAGAATTGTATCTTTCTTTCCTTTTTTCTTCTAATTGCATTCTATCGTAATTTTGTTTAGTAATAATTTTTTCTTTTTGTATTTCTGTAGCCCAATAATCTCTAAATAAAATCGCAATAATTGCTTTTGCAGTTTTTGATACATTTTGTTCCTCTAATGTTTTGGTAGTGTCATAGCAAAAAGCATGATCATTATTTGCATATGCTTTAAACAAATTAATTCTGTTTTTTGGTATTTTATCATAATCTTCTATTGGAATATATTTTAATATTTCTAATACTTCACTATATGCATTTGCATATTCAATATCAACCATATTATAAATCTCCTATACATTTCGTTCATTTTTTTGACTCTCTCTTTGGTTTGTAATTGTTTCTTCTTGTCTTACTTGTTCTTGTTCTATCTCATCTAAGAATGCCGTTTCTTTTTGTTCTTCTAAAGTTTCTTGCCCTAATCTTTGTGTAGAAATAGTTTTACTTCTTTCTAACTCAGAGTATAATCCTGCATACCTTGTCTGAGCTATATCCCTTTGTAAACCTTGTTCATAAGTTTTTCTATTAGTTCTTTCTAAATTATGATCTAATATATCACTTATAGACCAATATGTTATTCCATCTAACTGTATTCCAGTTTCTTCAATAGCTTTTGAAATTTCATCCATTCTCATTGATTTAAACTCTGCTATACTACCAATAGTAATACCACTTTTACTTATTTTACTATTAATAAGTTCTACCAAATCTTGCTCAGAACGTATTTTCCCGTTTTCATCAAACATAAATCTTTCTGGTAAACACATATCAAATTCTGTTATTTGAGTTCCAATTCCTAATTGTTCTAATCTTTTAAGATCCTCATAACAATATCTAATATCATTTATATTTTGTGTCATCTCAATATGCATCTGAGTACCAATTGTATCAATTAATCCAGGAGATAGTTCGTTAAGTCGAGATAACTGTTCTATTACAGCTTTTCTTCTTTCAGGATTTTCCAAAAACGGTTCATTATATACATATGTTACTTCATCTGGTTTGTTTTCTAATGCATACTGAAAAATGCTAACTAATTCTTCGTTAGAAATTCCATATAATTCTTGCCACATATTTCTGTATGGTTCATCAAAAGAAATTATCTCATTAAACAAATCTACAGAACATATTAATCCTTTTCCATTTATCTTATGCTCCTCATTATATTTTGAAATAAAATCTATAGATTTCTTTACATATTTTTGCAGTTCTCCTAAAACATATTCTTTTGGCTTTCCTATTAAATGTTCTTCCATTGTTTGTTTATCTAATAATGTATGGTATCTTGCATACATTCCATTTTTATAGCAAAAATCTAGACCTCTTTGAGCATAATAAAAATCATATTTTTCCATATTTGGTATATGTTCATCATACATTTTTTTGGTAACATCATAATACCTTCCTGCTCCTATTAGAATAGTATTATGATTAGATAAAATATCATTTAATCCAGATAATTCTTCATAAGTTATGCTTGTCATTTGATCTCTTTCTGTTCCAATAAATCTATGAGCTTTTTCTATAAAAATATCATAACTTTTAGGGTGCTCTGCTTTTAATTTTTTCTTAATACCTTCATAACCATCATTTTGAAATACTGAAATGTATGCATCTACTTCATCAGCAGTAATTCCCGAATGCTTTAATGCTGATTTCAAAACATTTCTTCTGTTTTTAATACTTTGTTCCATTGATAGTAATGTGCTCTTATATTGTTCGACAAGCATTCTTTTTATAGCCTCAATATCGTTACCCTTCCAACTAGTTAAATCTTCTTCAGAAATATTTAACTGAGAACAATTAATTGCAAAATCTTTTAATTCTTCCATATTTTCACATTGAATTATACTTAATAATTCAATAGTTTCTGAATTTAAATAAATTCCATTTATTGGACTCTCTAACTTTAATGAAAATTCTTGCATTTTTTCACCTTCTATTGTTTAATTCAAAAATATTATATCAATAACTTTTAATTTTTACAATAATTTAGAATATTTTTAAGTATACTTTAATATTATTAAACAAATCTTTTATATCCATATCATTTATCATATTTATTAAATATTGAACTTTTTCATTTTCCATTCATTACACTCCTTATTTTAATTCCATATTATTTTTCTTTTTAATATTAGTATTATTAAGTTCATCTGTTGGTCTAATTTTTCTTGCTACATCATTAACAATTGGATGATTTTAATATTGTTTTTAGGCAACAAAAAAATCAACCAGATTTATTTTCTGATTGATTTTTGTATCTATCTGTTCTTTAGTTCGAACAGATACGTCATTGGTGCGGATGAAGGGACTTGAACCCCCACACCGAAGTACTGGTTCCTAAGACCAGCGCGTCTGCCAGTTCCGCCACATCCGCATATTTAATTGACAAAATATATATTAACATTTTTTTTCTTCTTTGTCAAGTAAAAAAAATAAAAAAAATTGTATTTATGAAAGAAATGTGATAATGTCTTAAGTAAAGAAATGAGAAAATGTCCCAACTAAAAAATATTTGTTCTCTTAAATGATATAATTAAAACATCATTTAAATTTAAGGAGGACAATATGCGAAAGGTGGAACTCTCATTGAAAGAAAATCAAAAATATCAAGTTATTAAGAAATTAGTTGAAACAAATGGAAACAAAGAACGTGCTAGGATTAAATTAGGATTAAAAAGTATCAGACAAATTAATAGATTAATTGCTGGTTACAAAGAATTTGGAGAAGAAATTCAAACTGATGCTTGTATTCACCTTTGGTTCAGTAATTCTAAGACAGCTCTACATGCCGCTATAGATGATTCTACTGGTCATATCGTTGCTGCATACTTTGATAATCAAGAAACCCTTAATGGATATTACAATATTTATTATCAAATACTTACAAAATATGGTATTCCTTATCTATTTAAAACTGATAAAAGAACTGTATTCGAGTACAACAAAAAAGGTACTACCTCTGATGAAGATAATACCTTTACACAATTTGCTTATGCCTGCAACCAATTAGGCACAAGCATTGAAACAAGTAGCACACCTGAATTTAAACCTCGCATTGAAAGACTGTTTGAATCGTTCCAATTAAGGCTAATACCTGAACTAAGATTAGCCAACATTACTACAATTGAAGAAGCTAACGCTTTTCTTCCAGCTTTCTTAAACAAATACAATTCAAAGTTTGCTCTATGTATAGATAATACCAAATCTGTCTTTGAAAAGCAACCTAGTTTACAAAAAATTAATTTAACATTAGCTATTTTATCTCGTAGAATAGTTGATACAGGACATTCGATTTGTTTTAAGACAAAACATTACAGACCAGTAAATTCTGTTGGTACACCTATATACTTTGGAAAAGGTACAAAATGTATGGTAATTGAGTCATTTGATAAAAAGCTATATGTTACAATTGAAGACAGTATATTTGTGCTTGAAGAAATACCTGAAGTACAAGCATATTCTAAAAATTTTGATACTGTTTTGCCAACAGAGCCTAAAAAGATTTACATACCTAAAATGATACATCCATAGAAAAGAAAATCTTTTGAATCATTTGCTGAAAAACAATTATTAAAAGTTTCTAAAGAATTAGAAAAACAAGCTTCTTAAAGTGATTTTTAAAATTAATCATTTTTTCGTAGGGTACTTGAAGGGTAGAAAAAATGATGGTGTTCAAAGAACAAATTTTAAAAATCACTCAAGTACCCTTCAAAAAAATCAACCCTAAAAAATCTAATTTTTAGGGCTTATGTTTAAAAATTTTTGGGACATTTTCAAAAATCATTGACAGGACCTTCGGGTTATGAGTTGACATAACTCTGTTTTTGAAAAATTAAGAAATGTTTAGTTTTTATTGGTATTTCAGTACTTTTAGAGATTTTGGTTTTTGGAACATTTGTGCGATTTTAGGAACTTTGGGGAGAATTTTTTCACCAAAATCTCCCCAAGAAAAAATGGTAAAAATTGGAGGTAAAATTAATGGAAAATGTAAAATTAGAAAATGAATTAAATGATTTATTATCAGATTGGATTATATTTAGAGATGAGGAATTAGCAAAATTAACAAAGGAGGATAAAAAGCATCTTTTGCACTTTGATGAACTTGAGGACAAGCTATTAAAAAGTTTGCCTCATAAAAATAGAGAGTTTGCAAAAGTAATATTAGAAAAAGTTTATGATGACTTTTTAGATTTTTGTAATTACTATAATGATAAATATTATAGGGCTGGTTTTGGAGATTGCTTGAATTTAGTAATAATGAGTTTAGGTGGTAATCACTATGGCTCTTAAAAGATATGGTATGCTTTTGAAAAAGTATTTGAAAGAATTAAATCCTATGAAATATAGCAAAATGACTATTGATTGTAGTCTTATGGATTTTTTGTATGAGGAAGAAAAGTATTTGTATAAATTTGCAGATATTGTGAGGCTTTTCTTGAAGGAACAATACCCAGAGCCTAAAACTCACGAGTTTATCGTGATGGCTCAGTATAATAATATGATTGATAATATGGTGGAAGAGTATGTGAGAAATGAAATTATGAAGATTGTGTAGATAGTTAGAGCCGAGACTAAGTCTCGGCTTTTAACTTATATATAATCTTTTAATCGCTTTGAAAGTTTTGGGCTCTTTAATTTTCTTAATGCCTTTTCTTCTATTTGCCTAACCCTTTCTCTTGTAACACCCAAAATTTGTCCAACCTCATTTAATGTTTTTTCATTACCAGCATTTAAAACACCATATCTTAATTTTAATACTTCTGTTTCTCTTTCTTTAAGTTCTCCTAAAACTATTTTTAAATCACTCTTAAGAAAATTGTTATCAATATTATTAATTTGTATGTTTTTGTCTGAAAAATATTCTTCATCTAATGTATCTATATCAAAAGTATCTTGCATTAAAGTATAAAATTGCTTAATTTCTTCTTCATCCATATTTGCTTTTTGTTTAATTTCTTGTATCAATTCTTCATTTAAGTTATCTTCTGTATAATAGTTCTTTTTTATAACTTCTAGCATTGGTAGTAGTTTTTCTTTTATATGAACCGGAAAATAAATTGCACTATTAGAGAATATCATTCTTCTATCTATTTCTGTTTTTATTCTGAAATACATATAAACTGATAGTCTTTCGTTTATAGAAATATCTATTTTATATAATGCCTTAATCAAACCTATATTCCCTACTTCTATAATATCACTTAAATTAAATCCATATCTTTCATGGTAATCTATAGCTATTTTTACAACATTTTTTAAATACATTTCTATTATTCTATCTCTAGCATATTCATTTCCTTCTTTTGCTTGAAAAAGTAAATTTTTTTCTTCTCCTTTTTGTGGAGGTCTTATATTTCTTATTAAATTTATGTATTGTTTTAATTCTGGTTCTATAGTAATAGCTTTATTAAGTATGTCATCATAGTTCAAGTGGCTCCAATCTTCTATTTCAGTCTCTTCTATATTGTTTGGATCATCAATTATCATAATCCCTTTTAATAATAATCTATTAGTAATCTTGTCCACTTGAAAAATAGATATATTATTTTCCTCAATAATTTTCAAAATTTCTTCTGGTGTTATATATCCTTTTTCTTTATATTTACTTTCTAATATACTTTGTATTCTATCAATTTCATTTACTCCCATGATTATCAAATCTCTCTATAAATTTATCTTTTTCCTCGCAGAATCTATTATATCTTCAGTAGCTACATTTCTATATCTATTATCAAATTCTTCCATAAAGTCATATAAATTTCTTAAATAATCATCTGATTTTTCAATTAGTTTATTATATAAAATTTCTACTCCACCTAAAACATATCTTTCAAAATTTTCTTCGTCCTCCTTAGCTTTCTCTGTTTCATAAAATCTAAAAGATTGGTCCATTCTATTATCTATTGTTTTATTATTTTTATCACTTAATAATGTAATCAAAATATAAGCAAACTTTAAGTCCTTCTCTTCTTTCATTAATGCATCTGTAAATATCTTGGTAACCTCTCCACTTTCTCTATCAATTTCTGACTTCTTACCATATAAAAATCCAACTATTGGTGCTATTCTATATACATCAACATTTCTTTCAAAAAGCTTATTATTTTTATCATCAAATTTTGCAGTAAGTCTTTTTACCATTTCAGCATGTTTGCCCCTAAAAGAATATTCTTTATCAAACATTTTTGCTCCTCCTATCCCTCTATACTAGTTTCATATTCATTTTTTTTTCTAAAGTAATATTGTTTACCTATCTTTTGACTCATGTTATCTTTAGCAATTTCTCCATCAGTATCTTTAATAAAAATAACTATTTGCTCTGCTATATTAGGTAATACTTCGCATATATTTTTTATTCTTTTTTTATCAAAAGCAGAAAGTGGTGCATCCATTACTAATGGGTATGCTTCTGTTTCAACTAATGATTCTTCCTCTGAATTTTTCTCTCTAGCTAATTTTATTACTCCAGAAATAAATGCCAAAATAACAACTATACTTTGTGCTGTTGATGTTTCTATATCATAGTTACTGTTAAAATGCTTATTTTCTGTTACCTGAATATTATATTTACTATCTAATGATAAAGATAATCCCCCATCATATATTTCATCAAATATATCGTTAATACATTTTTCCAATTTCTCTCTTATTGTATTTTCTTGTTCAGAATAATCTTTTGCTATTTCAGTAAACATATACTCTGCATAAGCTTTACATATTTCAATTTTTCTGTTTTTATCACTTTTTAATGCTAGTTCATTTCTCTCTGTATCTTGTCTATCTCTTTGTGTTTGACAACCACCTTTTTCTAGTGTCAATGCCTCTCTTCTTTGTTTACATTCATTCAAAATTCTTTGCCATTGCCATAAATCTTCCTGTTTTTTACCTATTCCCTGTGTGCCTTTTAATTTTTCTTCTATTATTTTAATTTCATTTATTTTATCATCTACTTCTAATTCTGATTGTCTTATTATAGAATACTTATTAGATAAACTTTCAAAAAAATTATCAGAATTTTTTGCTCTCATCATACACTCATCTTTAAAATTAGATACAAGTGTACCTATTGATTGAGGCGGTATATATGACAATAAATTAGTTAAATTATTATATGCTTCATTGCCAATTTCTATTGGATTACCACATATACACTCTCCTCTTTGTTTTAAATGTTCTATAGTTTCTGCATGTATATGAGGTATATCTGTATTTGATTTTAATTCATCAGGTAATTCATTTAATGAATCTAAAATTAATTTTCTCATCATATAATTGTTTACATTTGTATTAAACTCTTTTAAAATGTCTACAGCAAATTTTTCCCTTGTAATTTTTTCATCTCTCAACTTTTGCTCAATTTTTTCTTTTTCTTTAGCCAATTTTTCTCCTTCTTCATGCTCCTTTATAAAATTTTGCAATTCATCACATTTATCTATAGCAGTATTCTCTTGAGAATCTATTTCCTCTAGCTCTTTATCTATTTCTTGAATTCTATCATTATATTCTTCGATTTTTCTTGTATATTCTAAAATTTTATCATTATTAGTTGAATCATATCTTTCATTATAAATTCCAATAACACTATATTTTGATGTTGGTTTTAAATGTTCTAATGCTTCTGTATAACTACTTAACCCCAATAAATTTTTTACAGCTAGTCCAAATTCTTTGCTTCTTCCTTTTCTAATCTCTTTACTCATTTTTTCAATTCGTTCTCCATCAAAGAAAAAATAGCCAGCTAAATCTTTTGGTAATATTTCTTTTATAACTAATTCTGTTTCTAAAGGTTTTACAAATTCCTGTTGACCATCATAATTTTTATAAGATATTTCAAATATTCCACTACCTAGTGCTCTTACTGAATTATTATATTCTTTTTTATAAACTTGTTTTCTAATAATAGTATAATCTCTACCCTTATGTGTTAACTCTATCTTTACCTTTACATTTGCTTCTTCTCCAATATTCATTTCTTCTGAAACAGCTCTACAAAGTAAAACTTTATCTTCAAAAGAAACCTCTGCATACAAACACCACATAAATGCCTGTGCTATTGTTGTTTTTCCAGAACCATTTTCTCCCATTATTATTGTTACATTCTTATCTTTATCAGTTGAGAAGTTAACAGTTTGTCTTCCTCTGAATTGTCTAAAATTTTCTATTTCTAAACTTTTTAATAACATTCTATTTCCTCCTCAATCATTTTTTGTATTTTTTTAACCATCTCTGTAGAATTATATTTTTTAGTCTTTACATTTTTTACTTCTTCAATAATAACCCTATTTAATATTCTTTTAGCTTTTTCTTCATCAATTTTTACACCATTAAACTCCATAATATTCTTCTCCTTCTAATACAAATTCATCATTATCATCTAGTTTATAAGCAGTTCTTATATCATCAAGTACACTCATACCAACAGCTTTATTTAGTGATAGTCTGGTAAATTCTTCTATTCTAACTGCTTCATTTCTCGCTAAACTTTTTTCCATTTTCATTTGTTCCTCTGTCATATATGAAACCTCTTCTAAGTCTCTAGGTAATGTTATAAAATCATATATTTCTGCAATTTTTTTTCCTTTTGCTTTTCTTAACACTCTTCCTCTTCTTTGAATATATTCTTTAGGATTAGTTGTACTTGCTAGAATAAAAGCTGTTTTTATTTCTGGAATATTTACACCTTCATCTAAGCATTTTATAGCTATTAATGTTTGTAATGAAGTTCCTTCGCTAAACTTTTCTTTTAATATTTTTCTTTCTTCCATATCTTCATTTGAAGTAAATTGTGATACTCCCATTTCTAGTTCATTGCCTAATACATGAGTTACTGCTTCTATCTGTCTCAAGTCATCACCTGTAACATTTATATTTTCAGGCATATTATCAATATCCACCCTGCTTGTACCACAATATACTAGCATATGATTATCATTCTTATATGGCTTTATTACTTCTTTTAACTTTTCTATTTTAAAGGATGCCCCCGCGACAATAGATGCTCTTTTTATTGCTAATCTTTTCCCTTTTTCATTTAATTCTTTTTTCCCATTTCTTATAATAATACATTTACCTATCTCATAAGAGATATTTTTATACATTTCTAATTCATCATCTGTAAGATGACCAATTATAGGATAATATTTATATTCGGTAAGCATATTTGACTTAATAGCTTTTTCTAAATCATAAACTATACATTTATCTCCAAAATAACTATAAAGAGCATTTGTACCATACTCATCATGATGTCTTTCTAATGTAGCTGATAATGCAAGCCTATATTTAAATCTATCATCTAGTGTCTTTACAATTCTAGGTGCTCCAAAATTATGCGCTTCATCTACCACTAATAATGTATTAGTTCTAATTTTACTTAATTCTTCTTGTACAAATTTAGATACATATGTTGCATTTGTGCAGATGAAACATAAAAATTCTCTTCCTTTTACATTTAATTTTTGATCTCTTATTGCATTATCTAATAATTCTTTCCAGTTTTTTTGTATAGAAGCACTATATCCTATAATTGGGTTAATATTAAATTCCAATATATCTTCTACCCATTGTTCTACTAAATGTTGATAAGGACAAACAATTATTACCGCTATTTTATTGTTCAATTCATTAGATAACTCTGTGACAGCTTTTAAACCTGTGAGAGTTTTCCCTGTACCTGTGGCCATATCAAAAATACCCTTATAATTTTTCTCTTTCCATTGTTGAGTAGCTTCTTCTTGATAATCTCTCCATTTTATATAGGCTGGAATTTTTGGATATTTATCAGTTCTATGTATATCTTCTTGTATATCTGCATCTTTTAATATTATTTCATTTTTTAATAAATTATAATTTATTGTATCTTTTCTATATTTTATCAACTTTCTTTTCGCTGCATCTGGAAATTCTAAAACCATTGCTGATTTATCTAAATTATTCCACAGCTCTTCAAACGCTTTTTCCTTATTTAATGTTCTTTCTTTTGAATCTTCGTTTTCCCATGAATTAAATACATCTATAGTTTCATAGTTAGTTGTTAAAGCTACTTCTGTTTCATTCATAGAACCAGAAAATGAAATTATATTATTGTCATTATCATAAAACAAGCCCATCTTTTCATGATATAAACCAAGTAAATTATTTTTTAATGAAAATGCTATTTTTATATCTAATTTTTCTTCTGCTATTAATGTAGATAGTAAATTTAATTTTTCCTTTTCCAATTCTGTAATAGGCTCTTTAATTAAATCTAGTATCTTTCTTTCAAGTATATGATCTCTTAATTCATATCCTTTATTTATCGCTTCTATATCTTCTGGCTTTAAATTAGGTGATATAATTAATTGCATTTTCCCATTATTTTCTACTAAGTAAACAAGTCCCTGTGCAATTTCTGATAATGATGAAGACGTAAAAAAGCCCACACTTCTTTTATATAATGTAGATTCTTTTAATGCTTTTACATATAATTCTTTAGCAACATTATCTCTAGGTATTCTATATTCTTTCTTAACATCAATATCTTTTAAACTCATTTTCTCACCTTTCTATAAAGTTTCTAATGCCTCTATTAATCTATCAATATCTTCAGTAGTATTAAAATAATTAAAACTAATTCTAACTGTACCATAATGTTCTTTTGAATCTATAAAATCATGTACAAGTGGAGAACAATGATATCCGGTTCTAACGCAGATATCAAATTCTTCATCTAGAATTACACCTACTTCATCCGCTGTATAACCTTTAACATTTATTGATATAATTCCTGAACAATTTTTCGTATTTTCTGGTAAATAAGTTATAATTTTCTTATTATCTTTTATTTTATCACAAAAATATGAAAAAAGCATCTTTTCCTTTTCTTTAATGTTGTTTTTCCTAAGCCATTTTATACTTTCATGTAATCCATAGATAGCAACAGCATTTTTACTTCCTGCTTCATATTTTATAGGTAATTCATCTGGCATATTCATATTTAAACTATCCGAGCCTGTTCCTCCAAATAAGAATTTTTTTAAATTAGTACTATTACAATCAATAAAGCCTGCTATTCCAAAGCTTGAATATAAAGACTTATGCCCCGCAAAAACAATAAAATCTACATTTTCAGCTGTTATATTTTTGTCTACTCCAAAAGATTGTGAGCCATCTAGTATATTTATTGATTTATATTTTTTACCTAATTCAAATATTTCTTTGTATGGTAATTCATATCCAGTAACATTACTTTTTGCTGAGCAAAAAATGCATCTGGGTTTTTTTAGTATAAAAACATCTTCTATATTTTCAGAAATTTCCCAAGTTTCTTTATCAAACGGAATCATTTCAATATTTATGTTATATCTTTTTTTTATTTCTTCCAAAGGTCTTAAAATTGAATTGTGTTCAAATGGAGTAATATATACATTATCTCCTTCTTTCCATTCTAATCCAAAAATGATTATATTTAGGGATTCTGTTGCAGAAGTAGAAAACACTACTTTGTTTTTATTTACTCCCACAAGTTCTCCTATTTCCTCTCTTGTTTCATCTATTATTTTAGATGTTTCTTTTGCCTTCTTATAACTCCCTCTACCAGAATTAAATGCATATTCTCGATTAGCTTTATCTAATGCTAAATATACTTCTTCTGGTTTCGGAAATGTTGTAGCTGCATTATCTAAATAAATCATTCTTTTTTCTCCTTTTATTTACATATATTTTTTTATTAATTGTAACAAAATCTTTATTTTTTCACTTTCACTTATTGAATCTCCATACTCTTCTAATGAATCTTCAATATTATTTTTCAATGTACTTCCCAACGCTGTAATTTTTTGTGAATTTATATATTTTTTTATTTCTTTATTTCCTTCTGAAATAACTACCATCTCTTGTTCATTTTTGTTTATGTTTCTTATGCTTTTAATCTCTTCGATTATTTGTTCAAATTGTAATATAAATTCTTCATACGTATTCTCTTGCCAATCTTCTATGTATGACCCCACTATTATAAATGCTATATTTTGCATAATTTCATGTTCATTATAAGTATCTAAATCTTTAACATATTCTAATAGTCTTTTAATTTCTAATTTAACCACTGTGTTTTTAGCATATTCATCAATATTTCTATACCAGTTACTCAATAACTTATTTAAATTTGTTTTTGAATTATGTTCAAAGTATTCTTTGAAATCATGTATTAGATACTCAGTATAGTTTTCAAGATAATTATCATATGTTTCTTTTAATTTTTTTAAATTAGTTATAATATCATTATAACTGTCCATATTCAGTAAATCTTGCAACCTTCGAAATAAAAATTCGTTATTATTTATATCTGTTTTCATTAGCTCATTTTTTATTTCTATATATGATTTATTGAATATTATATCATTTGTTGCTGATATTTCCCTAGTAATTCTAGGTAATGACAAAGCCCATCTTCTCATCGCTGTAACTAAAATTTTTACATTATTTCTATAATTGTCTGTTGGTATACAGCCATATATATTTAGCATTTTCTTTACAAATTTATCTTTTTCAGTAGTTCCATTTTCTACATATAAAAAATATTTTTCCGGTTCTTCTATAATTTTTGAAATATTATTTGCTTCTATCTCTACTTCTTTATTTTGATAATATAGAATAATATTTTCACTATATTCTTCAATTGCCATAGCCAACAATAAAGGTATTACGCCTTTTCTAATACCGTAAGGTTTACCAGTTAATTTAGTACATAAATGTTCGAAATTTCTTTTTTCTAATTTTTCAGATTTTTTAATAAAATCTTTAATTATATGTATGATTCTATCTATATCCGCTCTTTTTCTTTTTTCTACAACCGCTTTATATATTGTGGCTTCTGCACTTGTTGGGCTCTTAATTAAATTCATATCATTATTAAGTATAGTATCAATTACAATTCCCCTTGCTTTATATATAGGTGAAGATATGTCATTTTTATTTATCATTTCATTATTTATAATCGGAGCCTCACAATACAATTCTTCACAAGTTTTTGACACTACACCACTTAAATTATTTGTTTTTAGTTGTTCTTTTCCCTTAAATATATATTCTATATCGTTTTTTTCAAATTTCTTTTCTATTTCACTTTGTATTAATTCAACATTTTCTTCTTCTATCAAATTTAACTCGGCATAAACTTCGTCATCATTGTTTTGAGTTCTTTTAATATATTCAATTGCTTCGCATTCTTTTAAAGCTTGAACAAGTTCTAATGAAATAGGTTCTTTAGGTATTCTTACAATTACTTCTTTATCATCAATTGTAGAAATTTTATCTATAGTCTTTTCTATATTTTTACTATTTCTAATTATATTAATAACAATGCCATCTGAAAAACTTTGCTTTTTTAATAAATTGAACGATTTTAAATTTATCAATTCTTCTTCAGTTAAAAATAACATCTTAAAAAATCTTGTCATCTTATATGTTTGATTATATCTCCTAGGTATTATATACCCCATATCAACAATTTTTTCCAAAACATCTTTTTCATTAATTAGTTTGAATTTCGTATTTACAATTTTATCAATTTCCTTTAACACTTCTCTGTTATATACTGTAGTAAAATCATATACTTTATTAGTTTTTTTCTTTTTTAGTATTCCTTTTTCTATCAAATTACTAATTTTATGCTCAAACTCATCTTTTTGAATATTAGTAGATAGTCTTAAAGTATTATCATTTGGAATCAATGTTTCAAAATCATTTATCATATAAATAACAGATAATGATTTTATAATTTTTCTTTCTATATCATCTTTTGTTTTGTTCAAAGCATTCTCAGTTTTAATCCAAATTTGCTTTATAATATCATCATTTTCTTTCTTAAAATTATTTTTAAAATAATCATAAATTTTATCTACATTAAATAGTTTATTATCCTCATCATTTCTTATATAATACTTAAAGCTCGTCATATCATCATCAGTTAAAAATGTAAATAATGTTCTTTCATTTTGTGCTATTTTTTCACTTAAATTTATAACTGCATATACTGTAATAGGATTTAATGGATAACAACCTTTAAATAATATTTTTTCACAATTATCAATTCTACAAAAAGAAAATTCATCTTTTATTTCAGCATAAAATTGTTTCTTTGCTTCAATCTCTTTTTCAATCATTACTTTAAAATTCTTCTTTTTATTTATTGTTTGTGATATTATCTCATAATTTTGTTCAATACTCCTATTAAAATATATTTCTTTAAATCTTCCTTCTACTGTCTTAAAAGCATTAACTTTATCTTCTTTTAGGTTCTTTATATATTCATTTATTGTTTTGTGTGTTATACATGAGAAAATAATTTGTTCTTTTTTTCCTGTCCTTGAAGATAATTCTGCGAAATCTTGTAATATTTTTAGATCCCTCATCATATTTTCATTACCAACATATTCTAAGAACTTGCTAAATTCATCAAATATTATTAGCATTCCATTAAATCCTTTTTGGCATATTGCGTAATTTATATCTTTGAAGTATTTTATTATATCAGTATTTACAAGTGGATTAAACTCTATCCCATGCATAATGCAACTATATACAGATTTAAATATCTTATAGCCTTCTTCATCATACATCTTAAGCTTTGTTTTTAATTCTTTTAATGTAATATTTGATTTTTTTAAGCAAACTTCAAATTTATCTATGGCTTCATCGTAGCCTTCTTTTTCCCACTTATCAATGACATTTAATGCTATTTCAAAATATGTATTTACAACAATGTCATTTATATTTTCTCTTTCTAATGCCTCTGATAATGCTAAAAGAAATGCTTGATTCATATTATTATAATTACTATTTATAATTACAGGCATATATTTTAATTTAGAAGTTCTTATTTTATGAAATTTTTCATATACACTTTCATTTATATTTTTTATTTTTTCTAACAACTCATTTAAAACAGCTTCGTCTTTTTCATTATAGTCATTTAATAAAGTTAATAAAACTAATAACAAATGTGATTTTCCTTTTCCATATGGTCCAATAAGAGTTGTCGCTTTATTAAATTTTCCTAAAATACTATCCAAATAGTATCCAATTATTTCGCAACTGTCATTAGTTGGAATATATTGCTTTATTTTTTCTATATTATTAATATCAAATTGTAAATTTATTGAATACTGAAATGTTTCATTTATTTCTATATAATCTGTATATTTCAATTTATTTTTCTCCTTTAAAATATCTTTCAAATATATCCCCTAAAGAATATCTTTCATTAATATAAACCATATTCAATCCAGCAGTTCTATTTATTGTTATAATATTTTCTTTTTTTAATATATCTAAATATTCATTTAATAACATTTTATCTAAATTTAATAATTTACAAACTGAATTGTTTCCTTTAAATAAATCATCTATATTAATACTGTTGCTATCAGTTTGATTTATCATACACCAATATACAACATATGGATTTAAAACATTTAATGCAGATTTTTCTTTTTGATAAACATCTCTATCAACTTTTTTAATAAGTTTTAATTCGGTTAAAGGACAAGTAAGATTATTTTCTGGTGTATCATTTTTATCATCTATTGTATAAGTCTTTAGCAATATGGATATTTCATCAATAAGCATCTTTTCGTTATATTCTAAATTTTCAGTCTCTAAAATATATTTTATTTGTTCTAGTAATTCTCTTTTAGAAAAATTTTTGATATTACATTTATTAAAAAATATATTCCACACAATTGCCTTTTCTATATTCGTAACTATTGAAAGATGTATAAAATATAAACTAAACACATCTTCCATATACGGATCATATTTTTCTATCAATTCCCCTAATTCAGTTAATTCATATTCCATTTTTTTAACTTCTTTAATAATTCCTGCTGTTATTAACCAATATTTTAACGATTTTACCATATTAGTTCCTATTCCTAGAATATCAGTCAAATTCTTTTCTGAAAACAATTTAGGATTATCTTTTATTTCAAATATTCCCTTTGTTATCCATCCTTCTCTTATAGAAAAGCTTTCATGTCCTTTTAGTTTAATTTTTTTATCCATTTTTTTCTCCTATTTTTGTTCTTAATACTTTTTTCATAAAACATCCACCTGAAAAATGTTTTACACATTCCAAACAGCCTACACATTTTTTTTCATCAATCTTATATTTTAATTCTTTATTAGTACCTATATCACTAATTTTTATTGCATTATGTTTGCAATGACTTTCACAAGCTAAGCATCCAATACAAGTCTGATATTTAGTTATTTGATTTTTTATTAACATCTCTGATATTTTCATATCTTTGAAGTTTCCTTTGAATTTAACAACCGAAACTTTTAAATTTTTTTGTCCTAATCTTCCTGAAATTTTTAAAATTGGTTCATTGGTCATTCTATCTAAAACATAAACTTCTCCTAATCTTTTGTTCCCTATTGTATAATTAATAGTTCCAAAAGGTTTGAATAACTCATATAAGTTATCCTCTATATTTTTACTTAATTCAAAATTAATTGTGTTTTCTATTAAAGCACAAGGTTTAAATTCTAACACTGCATTTTTACTATATTCTAATCCATTTCCACCTTGTCTTGCCTTCCATCCTCCGCTTTCAACATATTCTTCTGGATCAGGTTTTCCAATATTCCTAGCAAAATTTATAAGAATATTATGAAATTTATCATATTCTTCTTCCATATAAATTGCTGATAAAAATTCAGACCATGAACTATTATTAGGACAACACCAACAGCCAACTCTTGAAAATCCTAATTTATATGCATCGTTAAAATCAACATTATTTGATAACAAATATAACCAAATATCAAAATCAAGCCAATCGATTATTGGAGATACTGCTAATTGCTTTGAAATTTTAGAATTTTTGCTTTCTCTATCATATTTATTTCTAGCTGTTGACTCATTCCTTCTAATTCCCTGAAATGTTAATACCTCTTTTTTATCTCTAAACGTAGAATCAATCTTTCTTGTAATAGCGCCTGTTTTAAAAATTGTACAACACCATCTCATCATTCTACTTGGTGGTCCAATAATTTTGCATAACTCATTAAAATCTTGTTCTTTATTTTTAGCAACTAACATAGGTGTTTTGTTATGTACTTTTTTAAATCTATCAAGATACGTTGCTGTTGTAGGATATTCTAATGTTGTATCACCATATATATGTATTATATTTTCTCTTCCTAAAGCTCTCATTACAATATCACTTGTTACAGTTGAATCTTTTCCTCCACTAAATGAAATAAACATAGAATCATCACTATATTTTTTAGCAATTTCTTTTATATATTCAATAGCTTCACTCATTATATAATTTAACCTTAGTTTGTTAGATTCAATAAATAATTTAATGTATTCATTATTAATAAATTCTTCAATATACTGAATATTATTTTCTTCATTTTCATGTAATAATTTTATAATTTTTTTTGCATTATTTTTTTCTATGGCATCTTTTATTGAAAATTTTATTTTATTTCCATCTACAATATAATTATTTCCACTTGTATTCCATATTGATTTGCCTGCATATTTAAAAGGTTCTCCTAATAAAATCTCAAAAAGTAATCTTTCCTCAGCAAAAACAGGTCTAATATCCGTTCCTATATATTTACCTTCTTTTTTACAACAAGCACAAACTTTATCATAGTTCGGAATATTACAATTCTGACACCAATATATTTCTGATTTGCTAATGTGTGTTCTTTGATTACACACAGGGCAAATGCTTGTTTCACACTCTAAATTATTACAATTTGTACAATTATATTTTATCATCTATCTCTCCATCTATATAATAATTCTATAGTATTATATCGCAGTTGCAAAAAATCTTCAACACTTTTATGGATGAAATTCTATTTTTTTATATTTTTCTTCCATAATTTTATTTTCTATTCATTTTCTGTGTTTTACATAACGTGTTTCGACATTCTTCTCTTTTTTACTAAATATACCTCTTAGAGCAAGAATAGATGTCCGACAGACATCCCTACACAGCTTGAAAGCAGAGCTTTCAACGAGTATGACAAAAGAGTTATTTGTATGACATTTGTCATACAAATAACTCTCCCAATTAGTAATTATTACGAATTCACTTTTTGTAATGTTCTTTTATAAATTTCATCTGCTAATATACTACACTTAGCTCTACAATCTTTAGATTTTTTAGTTTCTATTAAAGCCTTGTCCAATATTTCTTCATCTATTGATTTGATTACTTCTTCATAATCATCTTCTTCGTAATATAAATCTAACATCCATGCCACTGCCATTTTTGTCATTTTCATATCTTTTGTTGAAAATAGATATGGATCAATATTTTCTAATATTTTTCCTACCTCAAAAAATGGGAATTCACCATATTCCTCAATTATTAATTCTTGTGAATCCTTAATCTCAAAGTCTGTGAATTCTCTTGTATTAAATATTTCATTCAATTCTTCTTGATATTCAGGCTTTAGATGATTAGTTCGTTCAAATTCTATTGTTTCATAATATTTAATGTATACCTTATTTGATATATTAAACCCTTGCCATACTTCTTCAATCAAATCTGCATCTATTAACTCTTTATAAATTTTAGTTACCGTATTCGCAGATATTTCTAATTCGTCCATCAAGCATTTTCTTGCATCATATATGTACCATTTTCCATTCTCATCTTTTTTTGTATTGTAACGATTTTCTATCATATCTACATATACTCCATATGCAACCTTTGATATTAAACTAAGTTCATAATCTTCTTTATTTTCAAAAAATGCTTTATATAATTTATAGTATCTCATACTTGTTCCTCCTTCCATCTTTTTTTAATCTCATCTAATCTTATCTTTTGTTTATAACACTTTAAAACGTTTTCTCTCCCACACAATTTATTTTTAAATATTTTGAAGTTTTTTCTTTTGTAATTTCTTTTATTCATTTGTTGTAGAAGCTTCTTCTTTTTGTTTTAAGTAATTATCTAGTGCTTCTTTTCTAAATAATACTTTACCTCCAACTCTAGAACATGGTATTTGTTTTCTTTTTACCAGTTGTGTAACCAGCCAGTATGATACTCCTAAATACTCTGCTGTCTCTTTCATTGTTAGGGTTGTTCTAGTTATTTTCTCTACTTCCATACTATCACCTACCTTTCTAGTAATTGATTTAAGTTGTTTCTATTTTGATGTTGAAACACAATTACTAATTATAATTTTAAAAGTTTAATTGAGTTTAAAACACTATACAATTAATGTTATAGTGTTTTTTATAAATTTGTACGGTATTTATTGTTTTATATTTGTTTAAACAAATTGTTTAAACAAAATGTTAGAACAAACTTTGCAAAATACATGGTATAATAAATATAATAAAATATTTTAAGTTAAAAAAATTAAGCAGACTGGCTCATAGAAGCTGGTCTGTTTTTGCTTTCTGGAGGTTTTGTATGGATGAACTAGAAATTGCATTTGATACTAAAGAAAAATTTGAATACTTTATTAAATATGTTTTTTTAGAATACAAAGGTGAACTTGTAAAAGATAAGGAAAAAGAATATTATATATTAAAAAATCAAGAATTAGTTTCTAGTAATATAGGAACTTTTTTATTGGCATTTTTAAATACAAATTTTAATGATTTTAATAAATTTAAAAAGTTTACATTAGAATATTTTTTTATGCATTTATTTTTTAAAATGAATCCACATACGCTTATTAGTTCTCTTATACTTGATGAGAATTTTAATATTATTTTATCTAGTAAAGAAATAAATTTGAATTTAAATAAAATGTATAAATTATACAAAGATGAGTTTATAAAGTATCAGAGTATTTATATAGCTATTGCAAATCACAAATACTTTGAATCATATTCTAATTGGAATAATAAAATTTGTGAGTCCTATAATAACTGTTTGAATTATCTATCTCCTACTATTTTGAATTTAAAAACTAATTATTCAATAGTTAAATTTAAGGAACTATATAATTATAAAAATATTAAATATTCATATTGTTCTACAGAATTTCGTGAACTTTTATATATAAGTTTTCAAAATCTTTTAATTGCTAATGGCAATATGCAAATAATGAAATGTGCAAATTGCAATAATTATTTTATACCAAATACTAATCACAATACTAAATATTGTGATCTTTTGTTTGCTGGGAATAAAACTTGTAAGGAAATTGGTAATAATAATGAGTATCTAAAAAAATTAGAACAAGATAGATTATTAAAAAAATATAGAAACAGATATCAATCTTTAGCGAAACAAGCATCTACAACAACCTCAGATTCTAGATCTAATAAAATGTATGAATATTATAAGAAAGAAGGTAAAAAAGTTAAACAAAATTATATTAATGGAATTATTACCGATGAAGAATTTGAAAGATGGATTGATAGTACAAAAATAAGGAAGTAAACTTTGGTTGTATACTTCCTTATGACTTTTATTTTAAATAAGACTCTATCATATTTGTATATTGATCTTGTGCATTTAAACATGTGTCAATTAAAAATCCTTTTTCACTCTTATATTCTTTTAACCCTCTGTAATAAAATAATTTGTCTTTATCTAAAATAATAAATGGTACTATATTATTTTTTAAACATTCTTTAAAAGCAATTATTCTTCCTACTCTTCCATTCCCATCTTGAAATGGATGTATTTTTTCAAATCTAAAATGAAATTCTATTATTTCTTTTATATTTATTTTCTCTAAGGAATTATACCATTCCACCAATTTAGCCATATCTTTTGCTGCATTTTTAGGAAGAGAAGTTTGCATATTTCCAGCTTCATTAGCTAATTTTTTATATTCTCCAACATTAAACCATTCTTTTCTACTATCTGATGTTCCTTCTTTTAAAATTTTATGGAATTTTTTTATCATTTCTTCAGATAATTTTTTATCTGCTACTTCTAACATATAATCAACTAACTTAAAATGATTTGCTGTTTCTAATATATCATCTACACTTGCTACTGTTTGACCTTCAAATAAAATAGTATTAGTCTCGAAAATATATCTGGTTTGATCTTCAGTTAATTTACTTCCTTCAATATGGTTCGTATTGTAAGCAAATATAACTTGTGTATTATGATATAAATTTCCTTTTAGCCCCATTTCTTTTTGCTCTTTTAGGCATTCTAAAATATCTATTTTTGAAATATCGAATTTCTCATCTTCATCTTTTAACAACTCATCAATAGTTATTCCAAATGTTTCTGCTAATCTTTTTATAGATTCTATATTAGGCTCTATAATTCCAGATTCGTATTTTGATATTGTTCCTGGCTCTACTTCAAGAATTTCTGCAATATCTTTTTGAGTCATTTTTTTACTTTCTCTATATGCTTTTATTTTTTCTCCTAACATAATAAAATCACTCCTTTTCCTTATAATAATATTATATCATATTATTTCCAAAAAAGAAAGTGGTTATTCGTTTTTTGTTTTATTGTTTCCAAATAAGATATTTAAATGTTATGCCGCATAAACATATTCAATTAATTCTCTTATCCGTTGGTTTAATTGCATCTTTTAGAATATTCCATGTACTTCCTACTAACAGCACCTTCAATTCTTCCCTCTTGAAGTAACTGTCTAATTCTTCTTTCACTAATATTCCGCTTTTCTTCAGCTTCTCTTATAGTCATATATTCCATTTTTATCACCTTGAATAATAAAACTACCTCATTCGGAAGTGTTTTTCATTTTTTTATTCCGTTTGAGGTAGTTTAATTATTATTTTATTACTGGTAATTTACTTACTATTATTTGCCTAAATTCTTCGTTTATTCGAATTTGATTTATTAAAAAAGCAATATATGCTTTTTCATCTGAAAATCCTAATTCTCTTACTATTGTTTTTATAATAGTCTTTCCAGGAAGAATATTTAAAATTTTCTCATAATTTTCATTTTGTATATATATCTCTATATTAGATTCCAATTTATTTATTTCTTGTATTAACTGTTCTTTATTTTTTTGATTTATTTCATCAATTTCTCTTTCTAATTCTTCCTCATATTTTATATTACTAGTTTTTATAATTTTATTGTATTTCTTATTTACAAAATCTTTTAAGATTATTTTCTTATTTTCTTTTACAAAATTAATAACATATTTTTTTACATTATCAATTTCCACTTCGTTCGTATTTAATTCATTAACTTTCTCAATAATCTTCTCACTTAACAAAACATCTTCTATTTCGTTTTTATCTAATACAAATATATTATCACTATTTAAACTTTGTATTTCGTTAATGCTTTTAAAATCATTATCCAATATCCCATATGCTTTTCTTCTCATGTGAGGATTTGAATTTATTACCTTTACATTTTCTATTACTTTTTCACATGATGATACGGGCATAACCAAAAAATCTTTATATATATTAGAATAAATTTTATAATCAATAGATGTATTATTATTTCCTTCGCAAAAAATAATATCTTTTTTAGCACCTTCTATGCTTAATATAATATCTAAATCTATATCATTAAAATTTTGTATTTCTTTAAATTTCCATGTATTAACTTTCTTTGTCTTCTCTAAATATATTAACTCTACATTTGCTCTACTTTCAATAAAGTCTATATTATGTGTAAGATATACAAATTTCAAATCATCTCTTACTTCTTCTAACTTATTAAATAATTCTATCATTAATGTCCCGTTTAAATGATTTTCTGGTTCATCTATAAAAATATATCCATTTTGTGGTAACAATAATATTGCCATTATTGTATATGCAATTATTTTTTCACCATCACTAGCTGAAGAAAGAGAATATTCCATAATTCCATCATCATACAACATAGCTTTTTCCTGTTCTCTGTTTATTTTAATTTTTCTTTCTATTCCTAATTGTGAAAATATCTCACAAAATTTTTCAATTATAGTATTATCTGTTTTTCTTGTTTTTAATTGATGAGCTTTTATTAATTCATCTTGTTCTCTCTTTATCATTTTAACTATTAATATATCTATCGCTTTTTCATTTGTAAATATACTATTCAAATTTGTAGATGTTCTTTCTCCCTGATAAACACTATTACTATCGCACTTTAAGCTTCTGTATGCTGGAATTACAAACGAATTTTGGTTTAAAATATTTCCCGCTATATTATGTAATAACGTAGTCTTTCCAGCTCCATTTTTTCCAAATATAATATAATTTTTATTTCCATATTTAAAATATTCATACAATTCAATTAAATTCTGATTTATAATTTGATTAAGATTCTGAAAAAAATCCACCTGAATATCTATAAACCTATTATTGTCTAAATAATAGGTTTTATTTCTTAAATAATTACTATAATAATTAGAAATATTAGTAGTCTCATTTATCAAATAATTGATATATTGTTCATTATATTGTTTTATGTTTTTTTCAAAACCATTAATTATTTTTTCATTCCTTTTTAGCATTTTATTTAGACTATTTTTTATTTCTTTTATATTTATCGTTCCTAACCTACTATTTTGTAATACTTCACAACCAAAAACAAAAGATCTATCTTTAATTTTAAATGTAATGGTTTCTTCCTTTGAATTAAGTGCTTTCTCAATACTTTCTAATTCTACTAAAATTTCATTTAAAATTCTCGTTTGTTCTTCTATTTTTTCTTTCATAACAAATCTCCTTATTTACTACTTTATTTTTCGACATTATTATACTACTTTTCCTCTTAAAAATCTATCAATTCCAGTATTTATAGCAATTTTTATTTCTACTTTTTTTCGACAATATTCTCCATTTATATTTCATACAATACCATACACTTTTTTAAAATTCATTCAAAATATCCATTGTCGGTTAGACTTTTGCTTTTAAACTTTATATAATTAATATATACAATCTTAAACATGTAATTTCTTTGTAAATTAAAAAATTACTCTCTCCCACACGGAAAGGAGGATTTTATGGCAGGGAGTATAGAAAAAAGAGGTGACAACACATATAGGTTAGTGTACTTTTGTGGTAAAAACCTAGATGGTAGTCCTGCAAGACATACAAAAACTGTTCATTGTACTAAGAAAGAAGCAAAAGTTGAACTTGCTAAGTTTGTTGCAGAGGTTGAGAAAGGAAATGTTATTGAGGGTAACTCTATTACATTTGAAGAATTTACAGAAATATGGAAACGAGATTATGGCTCTAAAGAACTTGCTCCAACAACTTATGCAAGATACTTAGCTATATTAAAAACTAGAATTCTACCATACTTTGGTAAGTTTAAACTAGATAAGATTAGACCAACAGACATTATGAAATTCTATGATATGCTTGAAAGTGATACACAGATTAGAAGGCTTAAAAATAACAGAGGCGAAAGGCTTAAAAAGCCATTATCTAGAAAAACTATTTTAGAACACCACAGACTTCTTCGTGCAATGCTACACAAAGCTGTATACTGGCAACTAATTGTAAATAATCCAGCAGAAAGAGTTCAGCCACCACGAGTTCATAAACCTAAAAGAAGATATTATGATGATGAGCAATGTAAATTTTTATTAGAGCATTTGGAACAACTAAATGCAGATAATATTAAATACAAGGTAGCTATTATCATAACAATATTTACTGGAGTGAGACTTGGCGAACTTATGGGATTAGAATGGGATGATATTGATTTTAGAAATGGAATCATTAGTATTAATAAGGCTAGTCAATATCTAGCAGAAAAAGGAGTATTTACTAAAGACCCTAAAACAGAAAGCTCTGTTAGAGAGGTAGCAATACCCACATTTGTAATTTCTTTGCTTGAAGAGTATAAGTTATGGTATGAAGAACAAAAATCGTTATACGGCGAATTATGGGTAAATTCAAATAGGTTGTTTGTACAAGCTGATGGCAAGCCAATGCACCCCGATACAATTAGTAAATGGTTTGTAAAATTTGTAGGAGAAATTGGTCTTCCCGTAATCAACTTTCACGGGTTAAGACACACAAATGCTACGCTTTTAATATCTCAAAATATAGATATTGCGGTTGTAGCAGCAAGATTAGGACATGCACAAATTACAACTACATTAAACTTTTATGTGCATCCTGTAATATCACACAATAAAGTTGCAGGAAATGTGCTACAAAATTTATTGTTAGCACCAAAAAATTGAAAAAAATGATAAAAAGCAAAATGATGATTTTTACTGAAATATATAGTATTTGAAGGTTATAAAAAGTTTGATTTCTCCCCAAAATCTCCCCATTTGAGTAAAAAACACCAAAAATTGGAGAAAAAAACTTGCAAAGATACACCTAAAATACCCGAAAGAAATTGTTAGCGAAGCGATATTTCTTTTGGAAGAGGAGCAGTAGCGCCAAGGCTTTGGCTGCTTTTTTGAATAAAAAAAGCAGCTAGCCTTTCTAGCTAACTGCGACGTGGTTGCGGGGGTAGGACTCGAACCTACGACCTTCGGGTTATGAGCCCGACGAGCTGCCAACTGCTCCACCCCGCGATATTATAAGCTAAATTCAACTTGGTGCTGAAGACCGGAATCGAACCGGTACGGTATCGCTACCGCAGGATTTTAAGTCCTGTGCGTCTGCCTGTTCCGCCACTTCAGCATATTTTCTTTTGTCGCCCCTCAGCGACAAAATTAATTATATATGATGTTTTCTATAGTGTCAACATCTTTTTTTATTTTTTATTTGATATTAATTAATTTTATTTGTAAATTCTTTTTGTCATAAATTATAAAGGGATACTTTCTAATAGAAAATAGCCCTTTGTATAGATTTATATATTAAATTTATATGATGCCCACTATTATTTTTTATTAATAACTTTTTCTTGAACCCTTAGATTTAAAATCTTGCTTCTTCTTAACATCTTGCATTCTTTCTTCACTGTCTTTTAAGAACCTTGACATTATATCTTCGAAATTACCTGCATTCATACTAGTTTTTTTGTTTTCTGAGGTCCAATCTATTTCTACAGGTTTAATTGATTTTTTTTGTACATTTGCTTGCTTTATTGACAAGCTTATCTTACCATTATCATCAATAGATATTACTTTTACTTTTACCTTATCTTGTTCATGAAGATGTTCTCTAATATCCTTAACAAATGAATCTGCCACTTCTGAAATGTGAACCAGCCCTGTCTTTCCCTCTATTTCAACGAAAGCTCCAAAACTAGTTATATTAACCACCGTACCTTCTAATATGTTTCCTGCCATCAAGGTCATGTTACAAAGATTCCTCCTTAAAAATTAAATAATATATGTTATTATAATAATAACCTCTTTTAAATAGTTCTAAAACATATTTTTTTAATTTTGCTGCTGGGAATTCACAACTTTTTCTCCATCCTTAATCATCCCTAGTCTTTCCCTCGCAAGTTTCTCAAGATATTCATTAGATTCATTAGCCTTTTTAAGATCTGATTCTAATTCACCATTTTTATTCTTAAGTTCTTGTAATTCTTCCTGACTATTAATAATGTCTGTTTGAATTCTTCTAATTGTAATTTCTTGTTTTATATAATTAGCAACAAAAATAACAAAAATAAAAACTATAATTAATCTTTTAAGAGTTAGTTGCTTTTTAATTGCTCTCACCCTCTTTAAAATATATTATATAATATATTTTAAACACTATAAATATTTTATTCAAGATATTTTTTTATGTTCGTAGTTTTAATTTCATTTTTTACCAGCAATACCGTAATATATTATCTTTATGGGATAAATCATATTCTTAAATATTACCCTAATAAATTTCGCAACTTTACTAATTATATATTTTTCTCCCTTAAAGACTATAGGGCTTATAAACTTTAAATAAAAAATTAAAGTTAAAATCATAAATATATATACATAGGGACCTAAAAATGCATAATTTGTATATAGTAGAAAAGTAAATACTATAATCGCTGTAAGAATCCAAAATAATATATCCTCAATTATTACTATTATTTTAGGAATCTTAAATCCTCGTATTATGTTGTATAAATCAAATAATATGCCAATTAATATCCCTGCAAGTACTGAATATACTAACATATCAATTTGAACGTTTAAAGATAATGGCATATCATATACCTACTTAAACAACCTAGAAATTATACTTTCTTTTTCTTTTTTTATTTCTTTACTACTATATACTATTGAAGATACATTTCCCACTATTATCACATCACCATTTTGAACATCAAGTTTATTCATTTTTAACTCTGATCCCTTAATAGTTAAAAAACCTAACTTTGTGTTTAATAAAATTTTCTCATCATCAAAACTTATAACTTCTTCTACCCCAGTAAGAGTTAATTTTTTTCTATTTTCTAAAACTATGTTGCCCCTAGGCTCTTCTAGTTTATTCTCACTTTTCTTTTCCATCTTATCTCCTCCACATATTCTTTATAAAAATATATGAAAGAGATATAATATTTATTCTTTATCTTCTTCGCCTTCTATTATCTCATACATTTCTTTTGCATTTTCTTTTTTCACATGTTCGACTACATTTATAATTCTTGCCTTTAATGATCTATTAGCAAATTGTATTTCTATAATATCTCCCTCTTTAACTACAGTTGAAGGTTTAGCTGTTTTTCCATTAATAGAAACTCTTTCACCTTCGCAAACTTCCTTTGCTACAGTTCTTCTCTTAATAATCCTAGAAACCTTAAGATACTTATCTAATCTCATATTGAATCTCCTTAAACCTTATTTGTTATTAAAAGAACCCGAGTAAACTCGGGTTCTTATTTATACTATTTATTAACTTTTTCTTTAAATTCTTTTCCTGCTTTAAATACTGGAACAGTTGAAGCTGGAATGCTTATTGTTTCTTTAGTTCTTGGATTTCTTCCTTCTCTTGCTGCTCTTTCTCTAGTTTCGAAAGTACCAAATCCAACTAATTGAACTTTTTCTCCGTTTTCTAATGCTTCTTCAACGCTTTCTATAAATGCTTTTAACGCTAATTCAGCATCCTTCTTAGTTAATTTGCTTTTTTCTGACATGCTAGTGATTAATTCTGCTTTATTCACAATTACATCCTCCTTAAATAACCCGTATATATTTTAGTAGTTAATTTTTACTATTAATATGTACTATAACTACATTCTCTTATTATATATCGTCTTTTTGTGCTAGTCTATAACATTATCATTTTTTTGTTATAAAAGCTATTTATTACAATAAGTTTTCTATAGTATAGTATAAATCACTATAATATTATTCTTCAAAAAATTTATAAATCCTCCTTTATTTTATTAATTTCTTTGTTTTTTGCTTCATTCCACAGTTTATCCATTTCTTCTAATGTCATTTCATTCAAGTTTCTATTATTTTTTAATGCTTCTTCTTCAATAAAAGAAAATCTATTTATAAATTTTTTGATTGTTGAATTTAATGCTTCTTCTTCATCTATATTTAACAACCTTGCTACATTTACAGCTGCAAAGAATAAATCCCCTACTTCATCCTTTATTTTTTCCTTATTATTGGATTTATATACATCTAATACCTCTTTTAATTCTTCTTCCACCTTTAAAGCAGCCTCTTCTACTTTATCCCAATCAAAGCCAACCTTAGCAGCCTTTTTTTGAACCTTATATGCCCTATTTAAAGCTGGAAGTGCCATAGCTACTGCCTTCATTTCATCAGTAATAGTTTTGTGGTTTTTCTCTTTTTTCTTAAGTTCATCCCAATTATCTACAACATCACCACTATTTGAAACCTCTTCATCTCCAAAAACATGAGGGTGTCTATAAATCATTTTATCGCATATAGAACCTATTACATCATAGATATTAAAGTATCCATCGTCATTACCGATTGATGCATGGAAAACTACATGTAATAAAACATCTCCAAGTTCTTCTATCATACCATCTATATCATCATTATTTATGCTGTCTACTAATTCATAAGCTTCTTCTAATAATTGATTTTTAATACTTTCATGCGTTTGTTCCATATCCCAAGGGCAACCATTTTCACCTCTTAAGGTATCAATAATTTCAACTAAATCATTAAAATCCTTCTTATTATTCATATCTTTTGGTATATAAATAGAAGTTAAATAATCTATATCTTCTTGCATATCAAGTTCATAAATTGGTATAGTTCTAATAGATTCTTCACCATCTATACCAGCAGCCCTAACAAAATATATTTCTGTATCATCATTATAATAATCTAGTAATCTTAATTTTACTTCTGATGCTATTAAAGGATTATAAACTTGAGTAATTATAGTTCCAATTCTCTTATCTAAGACTTGATTACCTATATCAAAAGCATCAATAACTTTTAAACCTTCTATTGGATCTATTTTTAACACATCCATCATTGCATCAATAAAACTTACAGCTGGAACTATCTCATATTTAATATTTTCACTATCACATAAGTTAATAAGATTAAACACTGATTTTTCAGCTACTAACGGATGTCCAGGAACAGCATAAACTATTTCTCCAGACTCTTTATGATTTTTTACTATGTCACTAGCTATACTTTCATAAACTTCATCAAAATTATCTGAAGTTTCATAATAATGATCATATGTTTTGAAATTTTCTATCTTTGATTTTAAGTAGTCTACAGTTGGATGTTTTTCAGTTCTGAAATATATATTATTTCCTTCTTCTAAGGCCCTAACTGCACCAATAGTTAAGGCATCTGGTGCTCCTGGTCCTAAACCTATTATTTTTATCATTAGGTTCTCTCCTTACTAATTAATTTTTTACAATTTTATTTTTTATTTCATCTATACTAAATATTCTAAGTATCAATATTAATATTACATATATAATAATACCCAAAAATATCGATAATAAGCAAGAAGAAGTATTACTACCTGTCTTAATAAATAATAAATTATATGAAAATAGTACAACAATACTCATAATAGAAGCTGCTATAATAGGCTTTATAAAGGACTTATATATATCTAGCCTCAATTTTAACCTTTTTCTTAAAGAAATTACATTTAGTATTGTTGCTACTAAATAAGCAGATATACTAGCAATAACAGCTCCATATATATTTATTTCTGGTCTAGGAACTAAAATAAATGTTAATACAATCTTAACTACACAGCCTATAAACAAATTAATTATAGGTCTAATATAATGACCTATTCCTTGCATAATTGACGTAGTTGTTTGAGTCAAAATTATAAAAGGTACTGATAATGATAAGTACTTTAATATTAATATTCCATCATACCTTCCTGGAAATATTACCTTCATTATAGGTCCTGCAAGAAAGAAAAGCCCTAGCGTACATGGCATAGCTATAAGCATTGACATTTTCATAGATAATTGAACCTTAGCCTCTAATTCATCTCGTCTATTCATTATATACTTTTCTGCTATTATAGGTATTAGTGCTGTTCCAAGAGCTATGGATAAAGTCAAAGGAATATTCGTTATTACATTAGCTTTTCCTGTAAGTTGTGCATAAAGAATAGTTGCTTTTTCTGATACTATACCAGCTTGTAATAATTTTTGTGGAACTAATATAGAATCAATTAAACTCATTATAGTTCCAACAGTTGCTCCTATAGAAATAGGTAGTGCTATTTTCAATATTGTTGAAAGCACTTCTGGATTACCTCTAACCTTTTTATTCCACATTTCCTTTTTAACTTTTTTATACTTTTCATGTAGATAGCTTGCCCCTATAACGCCCCCAGCTGCTGCTCCAAAGGCTGCTCCTCCAGCTGCATATTCTATTCCTTTAGGCAAAAGAAGTATAGCAAGTCCAACACCGATTATCACTCTTCCTATTTGCTCTAATATTTGAGAAACACCTGAAGGTGTCATATTTTGAAGCCCTTGAAAAAAGCCCCTATATATTGTCATAATAGAAATTATAAAAGGTGCGAAAGATATACCTAATAAAGAATAATAAGATTTCATATCCCATTGGACAAAATTTATAATGGGTTTAGCAAAAACAAATAGTAAAAGACTTGTACCAATTCCTAAAAACATCATTAAAATTGTAGATTCCTTTAATGTTACAAATATGCCTTCTATATCTCCCTTTGCTTTTTTCTCTGAAATCATCTTTGAAATAGCAACAGGAACTCCTGAAGCCATAGCAACGAAAAACATATATAATGGATATGACATTTGATAATACCCTACACCTTCATCACCTATAAGCATAATAAGTGGCCATCTAAAAAATAATCCCAAAAACCTTGCTACTATCCCTGCCATCCCAAGTATTAAACTAGCTTTTATTAGTGATTGTTTCTTCATAAAATACCTCCAAACTTTAATTGCTTTAATAATTTTTATTTTAAGTTTAGAGGTATTATTACTTTTTTATTGATAACTTTATATTTTATTAATTATTTATTTTTATTGTTCCATTTGTTTACCTAAGAAAGCTGAAGCGGTTTCTGATAGTTTTAATTCTAATTCCCCTAGCTTTTCACCTGGTTCCTTTGATAAGATAATAACTGCTCCTATTGCATCTCCTTCAGCTATTATAGGAGATATTACTTGGCTAGTATATTTTCCAGATTCTTCATCACTATGTAATGGAATTGTTTTGTTTTGTTCTGTTATCAAAATTGCTTTTCTCTCTTCCATTATTTTTTCTAGCTCTTGACTAACCTTTCTTTCTACATACTCTTTCTTAGAGCCACCACTTACTGATATAAATGCATCTTTATCTGATATTAAAATAATATGTCCAATTGCTTGTTGTAAACTTTCAGCATATTCTTTTGAAAAATCAGTTAATTCTCCAATAGGTGAATATTTCTTTAAAATAACTCCACCCTCTCTATCAGTGAAAATCTCTAAAGGATCTCCTTCTCTAATCCTTAAGGTTCTTCTTATTTCTTTTGGTATTACAACTCTTCCTAAGTCATCAATTCGTCTAACAATCCCTGTTGCTTTCATTATTATGAGCTACCTCCTTAATTAATAATTAGTTGCAATATTATTATTTGACTTCTTAGAAATTTTATACCCATATAACCAATTTTTATTTAATTAAAAATATATTAGGTAACTTAAAATAAAAAAGGAACTAGCTAATAATTAGCTAATCCCTTAATAGGTATTATAATCTATTTTCGTATGTTTTAACCTTATAATCTTTCTTCCACTGTTCAATAGATGAAGTATATAATTCATTTTTCTTATCATTTTCTAATGTGCTCTTTATTGAATCCTTTGCTTCATCAAGAGTTTTTTGTTTTATGTCAGTAACCTTTATTATATGGTATCCATAAGTACTTTGTACAGGTTCTGAAATTTCGCCTTCACCTAATGCCTTAAATGCATCTATAAATTCTTGAACATAGTTAGTTGTATCATAAGTTACAGTTCCTAAACTTCCTCCATTGTCCTTAGTTCCTGTATCTTCTGAATTTTCTTTTGCTAATGTAGCAAAATCTTCGCCATTTACTGCCTTTTCTCTTATTTCTTTAGCTTTTGCTTCATCTTTTATTAAGATATGAGAAACAGTTGCGCTCTTATAGCTATCTAAATGTTCATCGTAATATTTTTGCATCTCTTCATCTGATACAGATACATCTTTAAATATTTCTTCTGTAACCTTAGCACCTATTAAACTATCTTTCATATTTTTGTTTAATTTTTCTTTATATTCATCTAAAGTCATCCCTGCATTTTCTAAAGCAGTATTAAAGGCATCTTCTCCACCAAATGTTTCTTTTTGGCTTTCAATATACTTTTCAGTTTCTGCCTTTACTTCTTCTTCAGTTGGAAGTACTCCTAGTTCTTCAGCCTTCTTATACATAAGCTTTTGCTCTACTAGTAAGTTTATTGCTTGAATTCTCAACTCTTTCACTTGATCTGCTATTTGAGTATTTGTGTCATAATCAGCACCATATTGTTGTAAATAAGGATCTGCTAATTCATCAACATCACCTCTTGTGATTTTAAGATCCCCTACCTTTGCTAATACAGTGTTTTTAATTGCTTCTGGAGTCTTTTGTATCATTTCACATCCAACTGCTGAAAAAGCAAAGATACTTAAAGCTCCTATTGCTATTAATTTTTTAATTTTAACCAATTACGTTCCCTCATTTCTATTTAATTTGTTACGCATTTTAATTATATATAAATAGTATATCAATATTGTGTCAGTTATTCAATTTCTTAATTAACTTTAAATATTTTTAGTTAAGTTATCTAATATTTCTTTAAATAATACTAGGATATCTTCCTTTTTCACTTCAGAAATTCTTACACCAAAATATGGTTTCTCTCCAAACATTAAGAATACCTTATCTTTATAGTGTTCTAATAGATACTTATATATATTATTTATATTGTTATTTCCATCTGCAAATATAAATTTAATTTCCTTAGGTGTTTCCTTGATTTCTTCAATTGAAAGTATTTTTGCCCTGCTCTTAATATATGCTATGTCCATTAAATTATAGACAGGATCTGGAATTTCTGAATATCTATCTTCAAGTTCTGCTTTAATATCCATATAATCATCTATACTTTCTATAGCTGCAATCTTCTTATAAACTTCTATTTTTTGAATTTCATCTTCTATATAAGTTCCTGGAATATATGCATCTACTTTTAAATCTACAGTGGTTTCAATAGGTTCTTTTTCTATTTCACCTTTAATTATCTTAATGGTATCTTCTAGCATTCTACAATATAAATCATAACCTATAGCTGCCATATGTCCATGTTGTGCTGAACCCATCATATTACCAGCACCTCTAATTTCTAAGTCCCTCATAGCTATTTTAAACCCTGAACCTAGCTCAGTAAAATCCTTAAGAGCCTTTAATCTCTTCTCTGCAACTTCAGTTAAGACTTTATCTTTAGTATACATAAAGTATGCATATGCTATTCTATTAGATCTACCTACTCTACCTCTTAATTGATAAAGTTGAGATAATCCCATCTTATCAGAGTCATGAATTATCATAGTATTAACATTTGGAATATCTATTCCTGTTTCTATTATAGTTGTACACACTAAAAGGTCATAATCTTTATTCATAAATCTTACCATTTCAGTCTCTAACTGTCTTTCTGTCATCTGACCATGAATAATTCCAATTTTACATTCAGGAATTAACTCAGCTAAATATTTAGCCATATTTTCTATGCTGTCTACTCTATTATAAACATAGTAAACTTGACCTCCCCTATTTATCTCCCTTAATACAGCATCTCTAACTAGCTGATCATTTTGTTCTACTACATAAGTTTGAATAGGGTATCTCTCCTCTGGAGGAGTCTCAATTACAGAAATATCTCTAGCTCCTGTTAATGACATATGAAGAGTTCTTGGTATAGGTGTAGCACTTAATGTTAATACATCAACATTTTTCTTTAAGTTTTTTATCTTTTCTTTTTGTGCAACTCCAAATCTTTGCTCTTCGTCTATTATTAATAATCCTAAATCCTTAAATACTATATCTTTAGATACTAACCTATGAGTCCCTATTAATATATCTACATTTCCTTCTTTAGCAGCTTGAATAGTTGCTTTTTGCTCTTTAGCACTTCTAAATCTACTTATCATATCTATTTTCACAGGAAAATCTGAAAATCTCTTAATCATATTTTTGTAATGTTGCTCTGCTAGTATAGTAGTTGGTACTAAGAAAGCAACTTGTTTTCCATCCATAACTGCTTTAAAAGCAGCTCTAATGGCAACCTCGGTCTTACCATATCCAACATCACCACAAAGAAGTCTATCCATTGGCTTATCAGATTCCATATCCTTTTTAATTTCTTCAAGAGATGTTAATTGGTCTGGGGTTTCCTCAAATGGGAATTCATCTTCAAATTGTCTTTGCCACTCTGTATCCTTATTATATTTATATCCTTTTAATGTTGCTCTAGTGGCATATAGCTTAACCAAATCTTGTGCAATTTCATTTATAGATTTTCTTACTTTAGCCTTAGCTTTACTCCATTCAGCACTACCTAATTTATTTACCTTAGGAGTTTTTCCTTCTGAACCTATATATTTTTGAACCAAATCTAATTGGTCAACAGGAACATATAATTTATCTCCCTTATCATAAACTATATCTAGGTAATCTCTTTTATGTCCACCTACTTCGATTTGCTTTATACCTTTATAAACACCTACACCATGATTAGCATGAACAACATAGTCTCCTAATTTAAGTTCAGCAAAGCTTTTTATTTTACCTATACCTTTTTTATTTGTTTTTTTCTTGGATATTTTTCTCTTAGCTTCACCAAATACATCTTTATCAGAAATAACACATAACTTTAATTCAGGGTATTCAAAGCCTTTTAGAAGATTTCCAAAAGTAATTACTACTTCTCCTAGTTCTATAGAACTTACATCATCTTTATATACACTTTCAATATCTCTATCTCTTAGAGTGTTAACTAATCTTTCTCCTCTTGGTCTTGTACCTGATAATATTATAGTTCTATATCCTTTTGATTTTTTATCTTTTATGTCATCTATTAATAAATCTAACTGCCCTTGATAGCTATTTAAGGTTATAGAATTTAATAAATACTTTCTATTTGGATTTAATATCTTTGTATTATTGTCAAATACATCTAAAGTAATTACTTTTTCTAGCTCTAACTTTTCAATTAATTCTTCTTCATCTAATAGTAAATTAATTTGTGAAGGTAATATTCCCCCTCTTTGTAAAAAAGCTTCATAATTTTCTTTAAATTCATAGTAACAGCTTTCTAGTTTTCCTTCACATTTTTTAACATCATCAACTACATATATATAATTTTTTACATAGTCAAAAAAGCTATCTATCCTTTCATAAAAGTAAGGTAAATAACTATCTACTGTTTCAAAAGTTAAAGTTTCAGTAAGTGATTCTACATTAGCTTTAATTATTGTCTGAAGCTTTTCTATTCTTTCATCATCAGATTTACCATTAGATTTTATTTCTTCAAATTCCTTTAGAATATTCTCTTTTCCCCTATTTAAAGCTTCATCATCTAATATAACTTCTTTTGCTGGGAATATTTCCATAGTATTAACCTTTTCAATACTCCTTTGGGATTCTGTATTAAAGGTTCTTATTGAATCTATAGTATCTCCAAAAAGTTCTATTCTATATGGATATGTTGATATAGGTGGAAATACATCTAATATTCCTCCTCTTAGAGAGAATTCTCCTTTTCCTTCAACAGCTTCAACTCTTTCATAACCACATTCCAAAAGTTTTTTAGATAAATCCTTAAAATCTACTTCATCATCAATATTTAAAGTTATATTGTATTTATTAAATAACTCCTTAGGTGTATAAACTGATGTTAATGAATCTATTGATGTAACTATTATCTTTTTACTATCATTTAATATTTCCTTAATTACCTTTAATCTTGCCCACCTTAAATCTCCTGAAATAGCATCTATATTATAAAAAACAACTTCTTTTGCTGGAAAGTAATAAATATCATTAGTATAAAAACTTAAATCTTCATATATATTTTTTGCTTCCATATCATTATTAGTTAGTATAATCATAGGAGAATCTATCTCATTATAAATACTAAATATACTATAACTTTTTCCTGAATCAGATAATCCATTTATATTTATAGGAAATTTATTATCCTTTATACTTGTTATTATTTCATTAAAAGTTGAGTTTTCTCTTAAAGGTTGCAATACCCCCTTTAATCTCATCGAAATCCACCATCCTTATTACTCATTTTTTGACAACTTGAATCCATTTAATTCATTCATAGCTTGCTTTGCTCCATATTGTATTATTATTTCTGTAGCTTTATTTGATGCTTCAATAACTTCTTTAAGATCTTCTTCCTCATCTTTATTAAATCTTCCCAAAACATGAGAAACTAAATCACCTTTAGGTTGTCCTACCCCAATTTTAATTCTAGGAAAAACATCAGTACCCATATTTGCTATTATGCTCTTTATACCATTATGCCCACCAGCACTTCCTTTTTCCCTAATTCTTAACTTTCCAATTTCTAAACTTATATCATCATAAATAACTATAATTTTATTATTATCAATTTTATAAAAATTAATTACTTCTCTTATACTTTCTCCACTTAAGTTCATATATGTAGTAGGTTTTAATAAGATAACTTTTTGTCCTTTTATAAAACCTTCACCAAACATCCCTTTAAATTTCGACTTATTTATATCTATATTATTCTTACTTGATATGTAATCTATAGCTTCAAAACCTATATTATGTCTAGTTCCATCATATTCCCTACCTGGATTTCCTAGACCTACAATTAAAAACATAGTACTCGTCCTCCTAATGAATCTTTGCATATTTTATATTATACTAGTTTTTTACAATAATAAAAGACTTTTAAAAGAAATAGCAATCTTAGGCAAGAGTTGCTATTCCTTAATATTACTTAATATTATATCCATTTCTATAATATCCCCTGCTCTCATTACTTTACAGCTTACAGTATCTCCACTCTTCTTATTTTTAACCATATCTACTACTTCTTCGATATCATTAAATTTTTTATCATCAATTTCAATTATTATATCTGTGGGCCTTAAACCTGATTTATACGAATTTCCATTTTTATTTACTTTAGTAACATATAAACCACCATAATCTTCTCCGGTACTAACCTCAATGAATTCCCCTTTAATTATTCCTAGTATATCCTTCATTTCATTTGTATAATTAATTATTTTCTCTACTGAACTTAAATTTATAGAATAATAAAGACCCTCAATATTCATATCCTCAGTTATTTTTCTACTTGCAATTGCTATAAGTTCACCCCTTAAATTGCTTATTATTCCTCCAGTATTAAACTTATTTATTGGGGTATTAACTTCAATTAAATTATATTTCTTATTATTTACTTCTATTTGCCTGTTTGAAGATGTAATAATACCTGGTACTAAATTATCTATATATTCGTCAGAAGTTGAATTACTAATTAGTAAAATCTTTTCACCTTCTATTATTTCATTAGAAGGTGCAACCTTAACTGGAGTTAAAGCTTCCTCACTATTAACTCTAATTACAGCTATATCTATATCTTCATTTATAAAGATTATTTCTGACTTTATAGGCTCAGAATTAACAAATGATAATTTAACATATATCTCTTTTAAATTCTTTATCATTGAATAATTAGTTATTATTTTCCCACTCTCTTCAATTATTATTCCAGTTACATTTCCATCTACATATCTATTTTCTTCTAACCCTTCTTTACTTCCTCCAATAGTTACTAAAGAGTTCTTTACATTTTCTATAGCGTTATAGTAGTTTTCACTAATATTATAATTATCTATATTATCATTTCTATTATTTAACAATTCCTTATTATTATAATTAATAATTATAATTAATACTACTATACTTATAGAAACTGTAATGAAAATAAATATTAAAGCCTTTAATAATGCTAAAGTCCTATATCTTAATTTTCTTTTAATAAACTTTATTGAAGAAATATTTTCTTCTTGAAAATCATCATTATTATTTTTATTATCTTTTTTACTTATAATACCTAACATCACTTCAAAAACTCCCTATTTAGTAGTTCTCTTTAATGTAAATGTAAATTTTACGCCTTTATCTGGAATATTATTAATCCAAATATCTTGTTTATGTTGAGTTAAAATTAATCTTACTATAGATAATCCTAAGCCAGTACTTATTTTATTTGTTCTAGATTTGTCTACTTTATAAAATCTCTCCCAAATTTTATTTATATCTTCCTTTGAAATATTTTCTCCTGTATTAAATATACTAGTAAAAACTTTATCTCCCTTAGCATAAGTTTCTATTTGTATTTTTCCACCTTCATTTCCATATTTAATAGCATTCTCAATTAAGTTAATTATAACTTGAATTATTCTATCTCTATCAGCAAAACAATATTGGTGATTATCTGCAAATATAACTTCTACATTCATTTTCTTTTCTTCAATTTTCCCTTGTAAATTCAATATACATAAAGTTATTATTTCATTAATATCAATCTTATCTATATTCATTTTAAATTTACCTGATTCCATAGATGATATATCTAAAAGGTCTGCTACTAGCCTTGATAGTCTGCTTACCTCATCATTAACTATATTTAAATAATAATTCTCTCTATCCTTTGGTATAACACCATCAATAATTCCCGTTATAAAACCCTTTATAGATGTTATAGGTGACCTTAATTCATGGGATACATTTGAAATAAACTCTCTCCTTGCTAAGTCTACTTTCTCTAAGGATTCTGCCATCATATTAAAGGAATCCGCCAACTCTCCAATTTCATCATAAGACTCTATATATACTCTTTTTTCTACCTCACCTTTTGCAAGCTTTTTAGCTGCATTATTAATCTCACTTAGAGGATTTATCAATATTTTTTTTGCAAAATAATAGGCTATAATATCAGAAAATATAACCGCAATTAGTACGGATATCCAAATTACAGCATATAAATTCGGGAAACTTATATCTGTATTATTGGGAATCAAAATAATTATCCCGTTAAAACTACCATTACCGAAAAGAGGATAGTAATCCACTTTTACCTTCTTATTTGATTCATTTATAAAATCTTTTTCTATTAATTTATTTTCTTTTAATAGACTTAAATCAGAATCTTTTATATCTATTTTCCTATATTTTAGATATAATAATTTTTCATCTGAAACTTCATAGACATAACCTTGACTATCTACAACTATTGAATCCATATTTACAGATAACTTAATTATCTTCATAGTATTAATTAAATCTTTATACCCTACTTCATCATTATTATTTATAAACTTAGATGTAGATTCTTCTATTATCCCAATATAATTCTCTATAAGCTCTCTTTTCTCACTTAAGTATTGCCTATTTATAATCATCGATAGGAATATTCCAATTAATACCAAAATAACAGTAGTTATAGATGAAAATGTAATTAAAAGTTTGTATATTACACTTTTTCTTTTCATCTATTTCACCTCAAATTTATACCCAACTCCCCAAACAGTTTCTATTTGCCAATTAATTCCGCCACTTATTTTTTCTCTAAGTCTTTTAATATGAACATCTACCGTTCTAGAATCTCCAGGATAATCATATCCCCAAACTTCACAAAGTAATTGCTCTCTTGTAAAAACTTTATTTTTATTTATAGCTAAGTAATTCAAAAGTTCGAATTCCTTAGGTGGCATCTTTATTTCTTCTCCCCTATATATTACGTTATATGAAGAAGCATCTACAATTAAGTCTGGATAATTAATAATTTCTGCGTTCTTTTCATCATAATTATACCTTCTCATAACAGCCTTGATTCTTGCCATTAATTCCTTAGGTTCAAAAGGCTTAACAATATAATCATCAGCTCCAAGTTCTAGCGATAACACCTTGTCAAAAGTATCACCTTTTGCGGTTAACATAATTACTGGAATTTCACTATTTTTTCTTATCCATTTTAATACTTCAATTCCATCCATTTGAGGAAGCATAATATCAAGTAGTATTATATTGGGATTGAAATCTAAAAATGAATTAACTGCTTCTTTTCCGTTGTGAGCTAGTCTAGTTTCGTATCCCCCATTTAATAAATACATATTAATAACTTCGCATATATTTTCATCATCATCTACAATTAATACCTTGCCTAATTTATTATTCATAAATATAACACCGTCCTTAAACCTATATATAGTCCTTTTCTCGGATAAACTTATTTGTATCAAATTAAATACATCAATTAAATATAAATAGTAAGCCTCTAAAAAGTTTGTGCTTCTTAGAGGCTTTTTATCCATTTATGTATTAAGCTTCAAATAGTTTACTTATTGGTTCATCATCATAAATTCTCTTTATTGCTTCTGCAAATAAAGGTGCTACTGATAATGATTTGAATTTAATTAAATCTTCTTTTTCTTCTGGTAGCTTTATAGTGTTTAACATAACTAATTCTTCTATAGCTGAATTATTTATTCTTTCAAAAGCTGGCCCTGATAAAACTCCATGAGTACAACATGCATAAACATTTTTAGCTCCTAAATCTTTTAAAGCATTGGCTGCATTTGCAATAGTTCCCGCTGTATCTATCATATCATCTATAAGGATACATCTTTTACCTTTTATATCCCCTATGATATTCATTATTTCTGATACATTTGCTTTAGGTCTTCTCTTATCAATGATTGCTATTGGTGCATGTAATCTATCTGCAAATTTTCTAGCTCTTGTAACACTTCCTAGGTCTGGTGAAACAACAACTACGTCATCTGCATCATCAAATCCCTTATTAATAAAATAATCTGCTAATATTGGTGATCCCAATAAATGATCTACTGGTATATTAAAGTATCCTTGGATTTGAGCTGCATGTAAATCCATAGTTAATACTCTGTGTGCTCCTGCTGCTGTTAGTAAGTCTGCTACTAATTTTGCTGTAATTGGATCTCTAGACTTAGCTTTTCTATCTTGTCTAGCATATCCATAATAAGGCATAACAACTGTTATTCTTCCAGCTGACGCTCTCTTAAATGCATCTATCATTATTAATAATTCCATTAAATTATTATTTACTGGTGAACTTGTTGATTGAACTACAAAAACGTCCGCACCTCTTACTGTTTCTCCAATATCAACTGATATTTCACCATCACTAAATGTTGAAACCTTTGATTTACCAAGTGGTAATCCTAAAATTTCTGCAATTTCCTTTGCTAATTCTGGATGTGAGTTTCCAGTAAATATTTTTATATTTTTTCCATGGGTTATCATTGTATGAAGACCTCCTTAATATTTTTAACACTTTTGTTTATCTAAATAACTATTTGTTAGTAAAACCCTTTTTGGCTACCCAACCTTCTATATTCCTTTGTTTAGCTCTTGCAACAGCAAGTTCACCTTCCTTAACATCATTTACTATAGTTGAACCTGCAGCAATATATGTGTTATCTTCTACTGTAACTGGTGATACTAAGTTAGTATTACAACCTATAAAGCTATTATTGCCTATTATTGTTGTATTTTTCTTTTTACCATCATAGTTAACTACTACTGTTCCACACCCAAAATTACAATGTTCCCCAACCTTTGCATCTCCTATATATGTTAAATGAGATACCTTAGTATTATTTCCTATAGTAGATTTTTTAATTTCAACAAAATCTCCTATTCTAGCATCATTTCCAATTATAGACTCTGGTCTTATATATGCAAATGGACCAACTGTAGTTCTTTCTCCAATTTTACTGTCAATTATTACAGAAGATTGTATTTCTACGTTATTATCAATAATACTATTTGAAATTCTTGAATTAGGATATATCATAACTCCTTCACCAATCTTAGTATTACCTTCAATTACATTTCCAGGATATATTATTGTATCTCTACCAATTTCTACGTCATCTCCTATATATGTAGAACTTGGATCTATTAATGTAACTCCATTTTCCATGTGCATTTTATTAATTCTTTTTCTTAATACTTCTTCAGCTTCTGCTAACTGAACCCTAGAATTAACTCCAATAGTTTCTTCATAATCTATTGATAATGCTCCTACTTTTTTATTTTCATCTTTTAATATTCCAATAACATCAGTTAAGTAATACTCTCCTTGCTTATTATCATTAGATAACTTTTCAAGTGAACTTAATAAGTTTTCAATGTCAAAACAATAAATAGCAGCATTCATTTCATTTATTTTTAATTCTTCTTCAGTACAATCCTTGTGCTCAACAATCTTTAATACTTCATTACCATCTCTAACTATTCTTCCATATCCTGTTGGATCTTCAACTATAGAAGATAACAATGTAGCAGAATTATTATTTTCTATATGTGTATCAAATAACTTTTCAATAGTTTCAGACTTGATTAAAGGAGCATCTCCTGCAAAAACACCTACAATTCCTTTTTTACCTTTTAAGAAATTAATAGCACATTTTACAGCATGCCCAGTTCCTAATTGTTCTTCTTGTAATGAATAACTAACATTTCTTGAAGCAGTTTTTTCTTTTACTAAATCTGCTCCCCTTCCTATGATTACATTTATATCATCTATTTTAGCTTTTCTCATGGTATCAATAACATGATTAACCATTTCTTTACCACAAACCTTGTGTAAAACCTTTGGTAAATTAGATTTTATTCTCGTCCCCTGTCCTGCAGCTAAAATCAATGCACATTTATACATAAAGCTCACCTCACTATATAATGTTAAGGACAAATATATAATTTTTATTAAAAACGTTCGTAAACATCTCATTCTATTATATTGTATTGATGTGAGTATTTCAACCTTAATTATACCCAATATCTCTTAATAATCTTTAAGCAAAAAAATAAAAGGGATATCCCTTTTATTTTTAGTTAGTTATTATTATTCAACAACTGTTTCTGATTCATCTTCTAATTTAGCTTTTTCATAAGCTTCTAAAATTGATGTTTGAATCTTTTCTCTTGTGTCAGTATTTATAGGATGCGCTATATCCTTAAATTCTCCATCTGGTGTCTTTCTACTAGGCATTGCTATAAATAATCCATTTTGTCCTTCAATCACCTTAATATCATGAACTACAAATTCATTGTCAAATGTAACAGAAACTATAGCCTTCATCTTTCCATCCGAAGCTATTTTCCTAATTCTTACATCAGTTATTGTCATTGCATTACACCTCCGTTGCTATGATAGATATAAAATTCTATAAAAAATTTAAAAATCCTTTTTTATTTTTAAATTTTTTTAAATTTTTATAAAATTCAGCAATTTTGTGTAATAAATTTGTTGTTTTATACTATTAAATTTGAAGGTTTTACCTCTAAAGATTTATTATCACATAAATTATTAAGTTCAACTATAGAAATATAGTCTTTGACTCTTTTATTAGTAACTCCTATATTATCCACTAGAACTCCAATACCTACTAATTCACTTTCAAATTCATTTAATAAATCCTTTATTCCTTGAGCTGTTCCTCCACCTCTTAAGAAATCGTCTATAAATATACATTTACTTCTTGGCTTCATAGATCTTTTAGATAATGACATTTGTTGTATTCTTCCACTTGTTCCAGATACATAATTAATTGTAACTGTTGAGCCTTCAGTAACTTTATTATCTCTTCTAATAATTACTAGAGGGATACCCAAATTTCTTGCAACTTCATAAGCTAAAGGAATACCTTTAGTTTCTACAGTTACTACATAATCAACTTCTTTTTCATAAAACTCTAAAGATAAAACAACTCCAGCTTTACTAATAATTTGAGGATTATACATTAAATCTGTCACATAAATAAAATTTCCTGGAACTATTCTGCTTTCATCTTTTAACATTTCACAAATATCTTCCACAAACTTTCTTTTACTTTCTTTTTCTATTCCCGGTATGTATTTAATTCCTCCAGCTGCACCAGCTATAGTTTCAACTTTCCCCATTTCAAGTTTTTCTAATATTTCTCTTACTATGACTATATCTTCACTAATAGTTGATTTTGCTGCATTTAATAGTTCTGAAAATTTATTTAATCCAATTACTTTATTAGGATTTTCAGTTAAAACTTTTGTTATAGCAACAACTCTACTGTTTCTACTTAATTTTTCCAAAATATATCACCTACATTTTTATTTTTTTCCGAATTATTTGTTAGTTTTAAGCATCTAATATTCATATTTTATTCTATATTTTTCTCAATATCAATAGGTTTTAATCACTATTCCTATAATTTACATATATTCATAAAAATTTAAATAAAAATTCACCAAAATATATAATATATAGTTTTTTTATGTGTTCATTTTTCTAAATTTGTATATAATTATAAGGTGAAAACTATTTAAGTGTAATTTGAAAATTATTCTTAATATAAAAGGAGTTGGTACTTTGTCATTCAATGTTAATGAAGATATAAATAAAAAAGTTCATTTTATAGGAATTGGTGGAATTAGTATGAGTGGTCTTGCTGCCCTTTTATTAACTAAAGGTTATAAGGTCTCTGGATCTGACTCTAAAGAATCTGAAATAACTAATAAATTAAAAGCTGAGGGTGCAGAAATATACATAGGTCATAGCAAAGATAATATAAGAAGTGTAGATTTAGTAGTTTATACTGCAGCAATTCCATCAGATAATCCAGAAATTATAGAGGCTAAGAATCAAAACATAGAACTTGTTGATAGAGCTGAATTCCTTGGATTAATTATGAAAGGTCATAAATACAATGTAGCAGTTGCTGGTACCCATGGTAAAACAACTACTACATCAATGCTTTCTCACATAACTTTAAAAGCAAACTTAGATCCTACAATATTAGTAGGTGGAGAACTAGATGCTATAAATGGTAACTTTAAAATTGGAGATAGCGAATACTTTATTACTGAAGCATGTGAATATAAGGAATCTTTCCTTAAGTTTTATCCTTATATAGGAATTATATTAAATATTGATGCTGATCACTTAGACTACTATAGAGATTTAAATCATATAAAAGAAACTTTCGAGAAATTTTCTAATATAATACCTGAAGATGGATATCTAATAGGTTATTGTGAAGATGATAATGTAAATGAAATATTAAAAAAGGCTAAATGTAATACTATTAGCTACGGCTTAAATAAAGGTGATGTAAGAGCTACTAATATAACTTTCAACACTAATGGTTGTGCAAGCTTCACTGTTTGCAAAGATAACAAAGAGTTATTTGATGTTACTTTAAGCACTACAGGAAAACATAATATATTAAATGCTTTATCAACTATTTGCGTAGGCTTATTATTCAATGTACCTTATGAAACAATACAAGAAGGTTTAAAAGAATGTAAAGGGGCTCATAAAAGATTTGAATATAAAGGTGAATTTAATGGTGCTACTGTAATAGATGATTATGCACATCATCCAGTTGAAATTAAAGCTACATTAGATACTGCTGAGCTAATACCTCATAAAAATATCTATGCTGTATTCCAACCTCACACTTACACTAGAACCAAAACTTTATTTAATGAATTTACAACTTGCTTTGATGAAGTTGATGAACTGCTTCTTATGGACATATATGCAGCAAGAGAAAAGGATACTGGTTTAGTTTCTTCAGAAGACCTTGGAAATGCCTTAAGAGATAAAGGCATTAAATGTACTAATGTTCATAGCCATGAAGAAGCTGCACAATACTTAAAAAATAAAGCTTCAGAAAAAGATATAGTTTTAACTATAGGTGCTGGAGATGTAGTTAAAGTTGCAGATATATTATTAAATAATAAATAAATCAAAAATAGAAAATACTATAAGGAGATAATCATATAGTATTTTTTATTTTGACTAATTCCCTAATAATATTGATATTATTAGGCTTTTATGTTTTCTTTTATAAAAATTTATTTTATAATTTACAAGAAAGTAATTACAGGTTAATGATATTAAATTTATATATAGAGGTGATTTTATGGATTTATCAATGAAGATTAAAAATGCTGCAGATTTTATAATTCAAAAATCTAAGTATAAACCTGAAATTGGATTAATATTAGGTTCTGGTCTTGGCTCTTTAGCCGACTCAATAGAAAACCCAGAATTTTATCCTTATGAAGAACTTCCTCACTTCCCTGTATCAACAGTAGAAGGCCATGCAGGAAGATTAGTTATTGGTATGTTAAATGGCAAATGTGTTATAGCAATGCAAGGAAGATTCCACTACTATGAAGGTTATGCAATGACTGAAGTAACTTTCCCTGTTAGGGTTATGAAGCTATTAGGAGTAGAAACTCTTATAGTTACAAATGCTTGTGGAGCTGTAAATGAAAGCTTTAAACCTGGTGATTTAATGATTATAAAAGATCAAATTAACTTTTCAGGAGATAATCCATTGATAGGTGCAAACCTTAAAGAATTTGGTCCTAGATTCCCTGATATGTCTAGTGCTTATACTCCTGCATTAATAGAAAAGGCAGAAGAAGTTGCTAAAAGTTTAAACATAGATATAAAAAAAGGTGTTTATATGATGTTTAGTGGCCCAACTTATGAAACTCCAGCTGAAATAAGAATGTCCAGAGTTCTTGGGGCTGATGCAGTAGGTATGTCTACAGTTCCAGAGGTAATAATAGCTGCTCACTCTGGCATGAAGGTACTTGGAATTTCTTGTTTAACAAATATGGCAGCTGGAATTTTAGATCAACCTTTAAATCATGAAGAAGTAGTTGAAACTTCTAATATGGTTAAAGAAAAATTCACATCTCTTATGAATAAAATAATAGAAGAAATTTAAAAAATAAACTCTATACATATTATGCTCAAATCCACCTCGCATAACTCCAAGTCGACTTTCGGATTAATATGTATAGAGTTCTTATAATTATATACTAACTCTATAGTTAATTATTTTATTCTTTATTTTTTAAATTATCACTATGTCTTTAGTTACTGAATTTAGAACTTCACATCCATCTTTAGTTACTAAAACTAAGTCTTCTATTCTAACTCCAATATCATCTTTTAAGTATATTCCAGGTTCTATTGAGAATATCATTCCTTCTTTAACTTCTTCATTATTTGTTGAACTTACGTCTCCAAAGTCATGACCTTCTATTCCTATACTATGTCCTGTTCTGTGAGTAAAGAACTCGCCATAACCTGCATTTTCAATATAGTCTCTTGCAGCTTTATCTATTTCAGAGAACTTAACTCCCTCTTTTACTTTTCTAATAGCACTTAAATTTGCTTCTTTAACTGTGTTATAAATTTCAGCATGTCTTTCACTTGGAGCTTCACCAAAGAAGATAGTTCTAGTCATATCAGAGCAATATGAATTATAAACTCCTCCAATATCTATAACTATACTATGTCCCTTTTTAATAGGAGTTTTATCTGAATCATGATGTGGATCAGCACCATTAGGACTAACTGCAACTATTGGAGAAAATGAAAATTCATTTACCCCATGATTTTCATATAATTCTGCTAGAAAATTAGCATAATACTTTTCAGTTTTTCCTTCTTGTAAGTTACCCCATAGTTCTAACATAACTTTATCATTAATTTCTGATGACTTCTTCATTAATGCTATTTCTTCGGCATCTTTTATCATTCTTAATCTATCTATAATTGGAGATCCATTTACAAAAGCCTTTGCACCATTATTATTCATAAGTCTAATTAAAAAATGTGCTGGCCAGTTTTTATCCACAGCTAAAATATTTTCTTTGTCCACAACTGTGCATAAAACCTCTATTGGATCCTGAATATCACTGTACCAAATTAAATCTACACCTAAATCCTCATATACTGGGAATAATTTATTAACAATAAGCTTATGATTTCCATTAACATTTAAATATAATGCTACCATTCTTTCTCCTGGAGAAAACCATTTTCCTGTTAAATAAAATATAGCAGGTGGTGATGATACTATCATTTGACTTATGCCTTGCTTTTCCATCTCTTTTAACACGTTATTTACTCTATTTGTCTTCATTTTTCCTCACCTCTATTTTTTTCTATATTAATAATATACCTCATGAATAAAATAATATCTATTTATATCAATTATTTATAGTGATATAATAAATTATACTTATTTAGGAGGATTAATTATGAAAATAGCGGCAATTTCAGATATACACGGAAATATTTATTCACTAATGAAGGTTCTTGAAGACATTGATGAACAAAAAGTTGATTTAGTAGTTTGCCTTGGAGATTTAGTTGGATATGGTCCTCATCCAAACGAAGTTATAGCATTGATTAAAAGAAGAGATATTCCTTGCATAAAAGGTAATTATGATGCTTCTGTAGTAGATGGAGGCTTTACATTTATAAGAGATACTTCTATTAATTCTTTTTCTCTTCCTTGGGCTGTAGAAGAAGTTAGAGCTTCTAACAAATATTATTTATCACAGCTACCTACAAAGTTAGACTATGATATTAACGGCGTAAAAGTTATTTTTACTCATGGTAGCCCATATAAAATAAACGAATATTTATTTGAAGATGGTGAAAATACTAAAAAAGTAATGGAAGAAATAAGCGAAGATGTATTAATATGCGCTCATACTCATATTCCTTCTTATAAGAAATTCGGAAATAAAGTATTTATAAATGTAGGAAGTGTTGGAAAACCTAAGATTGGACGTCCAAATGCCACTTATGCTTTAATAGAAATAAAAGAAGATAAAACTATTGATGTTAAGTTTAGGGAACTAGAATATGAATATAAAAGAATCGTTAAAGATGCTCAAATGCTACACTTCCCTACTCAATTAGTAGCCTCTTACGAAAATGGAACAGAATAAAAAGCCAATAAAAATTCGCTTAGCTGAATTTTTCAATTTATTGAAAAAGGGGCTGTGACACTAAAAACTAGTGCACAGCTCCTTTTTTTTGTAAAGCTAGACAAACACCAAAATACAAAATCTTAGCATAATTAACATCCTTACTCCAAGTATCTTCTAAATTAAATCCATTAATTTTAAATCCCCTATCTGCAAGTATAGTAACATCAACTTTATAATGGGTTAATATATTATTCAAAAAAATCTTCTAATTATACAATAAAGTTACAATAAAAGTTCGTTTTTTACTATTTTTAAAAAAGTAAATAAGGTAAAATAGAAGCAAAGTATTAATAATTATAAGCCTAGACTTTAATTATGTGAGTAAAGATATGCAAGTGTTAATTGTTATCTATTTATATAATAAATTTCTTAATAAATATTAATTAGTCTATATGCTTTGCATATTTTTATTCTAAATTAAATATTTATAAGGAGTGATGCTATGAAACGAAGAGTACTAAGATTATTGTCATTATGTATGATACTGGTTACATTTCTTTCAGTATCAAAAATAATGGAACTGCCTGCTAAAGCGGAAGAAAACGAAAATTCTAATTCAATTATTTCCAGTAGTAGTCCTAAAGTAGGGGATGTACTGGAATTGGATGAAAGTAAAATTTATAAAATTTACGATGCATACGATGAGAATGGAAAAGAGCTAGATGCCATAAGCGATAATTCTAGAGTTATATTTAACAATGGTGGAGCAAAGGTTGGATGGTTAAAATATGGAAACAAATTTGAAACTACAGCATCTGCTAAATATCTCTGGAGAGCAACCACATTTGATGAAAATGAAAAAACTTTTGTACTAACAAACCAAGATGCACAAAATTCACATTCAATTGTAGCTGGCCAAATTGGCAACGTTTTAAACGGTTCAGGAGCTTCAAATTTTGCTGTGGTAAAAAAAGGTAATTTAAGTAAAGGTTCTCCTTTAAAGTTCATTGTCATGGCAGTAGAGAATGGAAAAACTTATGTAAAAATAGAACAAGTTCCTTATACTGATGAACAGTATGGTGAAATTTCTAATAGACGTTATATGTCTACAGAAAATTTTACTATTACAAAAAATACAGATGTTACAAGCAATTCAGTTAGATCTTATGTTACCTGGATTGATAACGTTAGCAATACTGACAGAAGAAATGGATGGTGGGTTATAGAAGAAGTTACTACAATGCCTGGTTCTGTAGAAGGTTCGAAACTTTTATTTTCTACCTTTTCTCAAAAATATCACTATAGAATTCCTGCTATAACTACTACGAATAAAGGTGATGTAATTTTATTTGCAGATTACCGTTATGATTCTAATTCTGATATAGGGACAAACTGGACAGGTTGGAATGGAGTAGATAACAGTGGTTATGCAAATATAGGCCATAGAATAGATCAAGTTATGAGATATTCACAAGATAATGGAGAAAATTGGAGTGAAGAAGAAAATCTTACTGAAGAATATTCATATAAAGGCCAAGCAAATGTAAAATTAGCAAATGGTTATGGAGACCCTGCACTTGTAGCAGATAGAGAAAGTGATAAGGTTTTAATGCTTGCCGTAGGCGGATCCTATGGTTTCCATCAAGATTATCCTGGAATAATCTCAATGCTTTCTAATGATGGCGGAAGAACATTTGATACTCCAAGGGCATTAGCAGGAAGAACAACCGGCACAGATGCCATGAGTACAATACCAACTGACAATGGCCTTTATGACCTTGATAATGGTGGAAGTGATATATATTCTATGTTTATTACTTCAGGTAGAATGTTCCAATCTCGTTATATAAAAGTTGGCTCTAGTTATAGAATTTATTGTGCACCTCTTGCAAAAGTTAGAGGTACAAATGACTATAAGAATTTTGTATTTTATTCTGATAACTTCGGAGAAAGTTGGAATGCACTCCCTGGCATTGCTATAAATGGAGCTGATGAAGCAAAGGTAGAAGAGCTTCCAAATGGAGATGTTGTAGTTACTAGTAGAACAGCTGGTGGAAGAAAGATTAATATTTTTAGTTATAATAAAGAAGATAACACATATTCAAGCGGAAATTGGGGAACACAGAGCCAATTTACTATTCCTGAATCAAGAAGCTATGTAAATGGAGATTTATATATTCTTTATGCTAAAAATAATGAAACAAATGAGTATGGATATTTAGTTTGTCAAACTTTCACTCAAGGTACTGGTAGAAGTGATGCTAGAGTTTATTATAAGTGGCTTGATGAAAATTCAAATACACCACAAGGATTTGCACAAGGTTTCACCTCTGAAAATAGCTTTGTACTTGCAAAAAATGCTAGTGCTTATTCAGTAATGACACTTTTATCCAATGGAAAGCTAGGCTTTGCATGGGAAGAAGGAGAGATGTGGTATAATATTTCTTATGCAACACTCAGTCTTGAAACAATAACAAATAATAAATATTCACTTGCATTTTCTTCTGGTATAGGTTCAGTTGATAAACCTTATATTATAACTAGTGAAGAAGAATTAAATGCCTATAAAAATGTATATAGCAATGAGCGCGTTTACTTTAAAACTGAAGGAGAAGCAAAAGTATTAGAAGATAAAGCAGCTCTCATAGAAAATCTAGAAGAAGCCTTTAATAAAAAAGTAGAAGAATTAAATAATTTACCAGAACATGAATTTCAAATCGCTAAAATACAGCTAGAAGATATAAAGAATAGGGCATTACAAAAGATATCTACAGAAAATTATGACTTAGAAAGTATAATTTCCTATTCTGATGCTGCTCTAAAAGAGATTTTAGAATTTAAACCTTATTTAGTTGAAGAGAATGTAGAAAAAGATACCAAGGATGAAGATAATACTATGGACATTGCACTAGAAACAAAATCATCAGAAAAAATAAATGTTCAAGAAAAATCTTCTATATCCGAAAAAACTAATTTAGATATAAAGTCAAACTTATCTCCAAAAACAGGAGATGAATCAAGTCAATTATTATATATTGGACTTATGTTTATATCTGCAATGATTTTAATTGTTGTAAATAAAAAATCATATATTGTAAATCATTTTAGATAACTTCTAAGAATATTTTTATGTGTTAGGCTTTTCAAGCCTAAAGTAGTATTTAATATTTCACTATTAGCTATTCGCCAGTATCCTTTATGGGTATTGGCGAATTTTATTTATTGATAGTGATTTACTTCATATGTTTTACCTTGAAACTCAAAAATTCAGCTTAGCTGAATTATTTTATTGTTCATTTTTATTTCTTCTAAGATATGCTTCAATTTCATTACATACTTTCTCCATGACTTCTACTAAGTTATCTTTATATTCTTTTGGATATGTTATTAACATGCTTTTTAGCTTATTTATCTCAATAAACTTTTCTTCTAAGAAATTTTTATTACTCATTTATTTCCTCCTGATTTATTTCCTAAAATTATATTATGATTAAACGTTGCAAATGTTAGTAAATTGATGTAAAATCTTTATAAACTATATATTGTATTATTACTATGACGAGAAGAGTAGCTATATGGAAGTAGTCTTAGCGAGTAAGGAATGGTGTAAGCCTTATACGAAGCCTTTAGTGAAGAACATCTCTGAGTTTCTAACCGAACAAGTGAATATTTATTTTATTAATATTTAATCACTTAAGTAGACTTAGACGGATTCAAACCGTTATACTTTGAATGACATTATTTAGTGTCATATGAGTGGCTATTTATAATAGCAACTTGGGTGGTACCGCGAAATTATCCTTTCGTCCCTTGTATTTGGGATGGAAGGTTTTTTTATTTATAAAAATTAACTAGGAGGAAAAGAAATGAGTAAAGTTGTTTATGTAAAATCTCTTTATAGAAACCAAGAAGAATATTTATCTAAAGAAATTAAAATTTCTGGTTGGATAAGAACATTAAGAGCATCTAATGCTTTTGGGTTTATAGAAGTAAATGATGGTACGTTCTTCAAAAACATTCAAGTTGTTTTTGATAACAAAATTGAAAACTTTAAAGAAGTTTCAAAATTACCTATTAGTTCATCAATAACTGTTATAGGTACTTTAGTTGCTACTCCTGAAGCTAAGCAACCTTTTGAAATTCAAGCAAAGGAAGTTATAGTTGAGGGAATGTCTAATAATGATTATCCACTTCAAAAGAAAAGACATACTTTTGAATATCTTAGAACTATAGCTCACTTAAGACCAAGAAGTAATGCATTTTCAGCTGTATTTAGAGTACGTTCTGTAGCAGCATATGCTATTCATAAGTTCTTTCAAGAAAGAGGATTTGTTTACACTCATACTCCATTAATAACTGGAAGTGACTGTGAAGGTGCTGGTGAAATGTTTAGAGTTACTACTCTAGATCTTAACAATGTACCAAAAACTGAAGAAGGAGCAATAGACTTCAAGCAAGACTTCTTTGGTAAAGAAAGTAACCTAACAGTATCAGGACAATTAAATGCTGAATGTTATGCTTTAGCATTTAGAAATGTTTATACTTTTGGACCTACTTTCAGAGCTGAAAACTCAAATACAGCAAGACACGCAGCAGAGTTCTGGATGATAGAACCTGAAATAGCTTTTGCTGATTTACAAGATGATATGGAATTAGCTGAAGATATGCTTAAATATGTTTTAGAATATGTTTTAGCTGAATGTCCAGAAGAAATGGCATTCTTCAATCAATTTATTGATAAGGGAATCTTAGATAGATTAAACCATGTAGTTTCATCTGACTTTGGAAAGGTAACTTATACTGAAGCAGTTGAAATATTAAAGAATGCTGATAAGAAGTTTGAATATCCAGTTGAATGGGGAATTGATTTACAAACTGAACATGAAAGATATCTTACAGAAGAACACTTTAAGAGACCAGTTTTCGTAACTGATTATCCAAAGGATATTAAAGCCTTCTATATGAGATTAAATGATGATGGAAAAACAGTTGCTGCAACTGACCTTTTAGTTCCAGGAGTCGGAGAACTTATTGGTGGTAGCCAAAGAGAAGAAAGAATCGATGTCTTAACTAAGAGAATGGCTGAAATGGGTCTTAACGAAGAAGACTACTGGTGGTATCTAGAGCTTAGAAAATACGGAGAAACTAAGCACGCTGGATTTGGATTAGGCTTTGAAAGACTTATCATGTACATCACAGGTATGGCAAATATCAGAGACGTAATCCCATTCCCAAGAACTACAGGACAATCTGAATTCTAATTAAATATTATAATAGAACTCTTTAAATAATAATTTAAAAGGAAGTGCTACGGCACTTCCTTAAACTATAAGTTTCTTAATTTCATAAAAATATTTCTTTTAAAATTTTTCAATTTATTTATATTATGATTTTCTCTATAGGCTCCTAACAGTAATAATACAATTGATAATCCTACACAAAATCCATTTACAAACTCTGGTAATTGAAAGAATTCCTTAGATACCGTCGAAAAAACATAAATTAATAATCCATTACGGATATAATTATTTAATTTTCTCATGCCCTTCTCCCTTTAAATCTTCCTTGAAATAACTTTATATGCAATTAAATATACAATTAAATATAAACATATAATATTAAATAAAACTTGAGTTATTGCTGGATACCATATGCCTCCAATTAGACCTACTAAATACATAGTTGCTAACATAAATCCTAAAGCAATTTTTGATGATTTTAAGCTTATTTCCTTATTTCTTTCATCAGTATTACTAATACGGGCCTTTCTAATTTTCTCTTCATTCTTTAAGATTCGAATGTTTTTAATTAATAGTACTACACCTACTACTGTTAATCCAGTTCCAAAGCCTGAGTAAGTAGATATCATCTTTTCGCTAATCTTTAAATTTAAATATCTATCTCCAAAAAGTGTTATAACTAATGTTATTAATCCAAGAATTACTATTCCTATAAATAATACTATCCTTTCTTTTATAACCCCTTTATATTCTTCATTAGTTTTACAGTCACTACCACAAAACATACCTAACATAAATTTTCATCTCCCTCAAAAATAAATACATCTTCTATTTTTAATCCAAAATATTGAGAAATTTTGTGAGCAAGTACTAAGGATGCCTTATATTTTCCACTTTCTAGTGATATTATTGTTTGCCTAGTTACATCTAAAGCATCTGCCAACTCATTTTGTGTTATCTTACGTTCTTTTCTTAAATCTTGTATCCTAGTTTTCAAATTTGCACCTCCTAGTAGGTAAAGTAAACTTTACATCTTAAGTATAGTTTGCTTTACATTTAATGTCAAGCATGTTTTACATTATTTTTCTAATAACTTTTTAATATTAAAAGATAATAAAAAAAGCTGTGATAAACAAATGGAAAATGTAACTTCTTCTGATGAATAACACGTTATATATATGAATTTCCGAATGATTTTCTAGATATGATATAAGGAGCTGTTAATCAGCTCCTTATCTTACATTTAGAAGGTTATACTATTACATTTAATTATTTCTACTTATATGTAACATTTTTTAGTTTTTTATTAATGCTTTTGTATCTATATAACCCTAAAACTATTGGTATTATCCCTAAAATTATAAATATTACTCCTAATATATATGTAGCTGTAGTATCAAATAATTTTATTAACGATATTGCTATTGCTAAAAGACTGATTCCAGTTCTAATATATGATAATAATGTCCTCTCATTTGCTAACAGAGTTCTATCTGCAGCTAAGAAGTCCCTTAATATCATTTCTTCTTTCTTAAAGTTATATACAGCTTCTTTCTTTACTATTTTAGATTTTATATTTTTAGAATTTTTTATTTCACTCATTCTTATAACCTCCTAAAACAACTAATTCTTAAGTTTAATCTTCAATTATAGAAATAACTATCTTATCTAATAAATCTTGAACTACATCTATTTTAACCGAACCTGTTTCTTCTTCTAATGCATTTGCTGTTCCACAAGCTGATGCAAGCATTAAAATATCTTCTATTTCATATCCTCTTTCAAGTCCTATTGCTACTCCCGCTACATAAGAATCTCCTGATCCAACTGGATTTATTGCAGTAATCTTAGGTACTGTTACTTTGTAGTATACTCCCTTATATCCTATTACTGCTCCTTCTGCTCCTAAAGAAATTGCAACTAGCTCCACACCTTTTTTATTAAATTCTTTAATTTCTCTAATGGCATCTTTATGACTTTCTATTCGTCTTCCTGTTAAAAACTCAATTTCATCTTTATTAGGCTTAATAAAAAATGGTTTGCCTTCAATTCCTTCTCTAAGTAAATCTCCACTTGTATCTAGTAAAAATTTTTTGTTTTTACTATTAGCTATATTTATAAGCTTCTTGTAAAAATCTTTAGGTATATTTCTAGGAACGCTTCCTGATGCTACTATTATGTTGGCTTCTTCTAATAACTCAATATATTTATCTATAAATCTATTTTGCTCTTCCTCTGTAACTTCAGGACCTGGCTCTAATATTTCTGTTTGAATTAAATCATTAGTAATTATGGCTAAGCATTCTCTTGTATCACCTTTTATATTTACAAAGTCTTGATTTATTCCGTACTCCTCTAGCTTATCATGTATAAACTCTCCTGTTTTTCCACCTAAGAATCCAGTAACTATACATTTTTCTTTTAATATTGTAGATACATTAGCTACATGAATCCCTTTTCCACCTGGAGTATTTTCAACACTCTTAGCTCTCATTACTAATCCTTTATTTAAATCATCCAAAATGTACTTTTTATCTACTGATGCATTTAAATTGATTACTAATATCATACTAACTCCTTATAATTAAGCTTTTCCATTACTTCCACAAACCATAATTTTGTGTTCAACAACCTTCTTCATAGCTTCTTTTCCTGGTGTCATATATTTTCTTGGATCATTAGCTTCTGGATTTTCTATAAAGTATTTTTTTACTGCATCTGAAAATGGTATCTTTAAATCAGTTGCTACATTTACTTTACATATTCCAAGAGAAATTGCTTTTTTAACTAATTCATCTGGTACATCTGAAGCTCCATGTAATACTAATGGTACATCTACTATGTCTCTTATTTCCTTCAATCTATCTAAATCTAATTTTGCTTCTCCCTTGTATAATCCATGTGCTGTTCCAATTGCTACAGCTAAGGAATCTATGCCTGTTCTTTCTACATATTCTTTTGCTTGCTTTGGATTAGTATACTTACTATCTTTTTCATCTACTATTAAATCATCTTCTTGTCCACCTAATCTGCCAAGCTCTGCTTCAACTGTTGCATCATATTTATGAGCATATTCAACTACTTTTTTAACTGTTTCTATATTTTCTTCAAATGGTGCATGAGAAGCATCTATCATTGTTGACTTAAATCCTAAATCTACAAAGTGCTTTATTTTATCAACATCTTCAAAGTGATCTAAATGTATTGCTATTGGAATATTATATTTTCCCGCTGCTACTTCTGCCATAGCAACTATAAATTCTCCTCCTGCATATTCAATAGTTGATGGAGTTCCTGCTAATATTACTGGTGATTTTAGCTCTGCTGCTGTTTCTACAACTACTTCTAATGTTTCTAAGTTATGAATATTAAAGGCTGGTACTGCATATTTTTCTCTTTGAGCCTTCTTTAGCATTTCTCTTGTTGATAGTATTTTAGTCATGATATTCACCTCTATCCCACTTATCCATAAACTCATCAAAATAATGCTCATCACCATTTGCATAATCTTTTTCTATCATATTATTTAATTTTTCTACCATTGCTATATTTTCTTCTGTAGGGTTAAAGTTAGTTTCAAGAAACACATCTATTATGTTTTCCATAAGTCCAAGTCCTGTTATTCTTCCACCAAAACCTAATATATTTATATCTAAATTTTCTTTTGAATATCTTGCTGTTTCTACATCTCTAACTAATGCTACTCTAGCTCCCTTTATCTTAGCCGCTGCATTAGTAATGCCTACACCTGTTCCACAAATAACTACTCCTAAATCTGCTTCTCCATTAACTACTTTTTCAGCAGTCTTCTTTCCATATATAGGATAGTGAGTTCTTACTTTATCATATGTCCCATTATCTATAACTTCATGTCCCTTTGATTCTAAATATTCAACAACGCTATCTTTAACTTCTGTTACTATATGATCACAACCAACTGAAATAATCATTTTTTCTCCTCCTATGCCATCTTATTTAACATATCTACTCTTATTTGATGTCTTCCACCAGAATAATTAGATAAAATAAATTTATCTGTTATTCTTTTTGCTATTTCTAGAGCTGTTACCTTAGAACCAATTGTTATTATTGAAGTATTATTATGGTCTCTAGTCATTTTTGCAGAATGTTCATCTGCAACTTGTGCACATATTATTCCTTTATGTTTTGTACATACATTAAAAGAACCTGTTCCATATTCATCTATTACTATTCCCTTTTCACCTTCATTATTAAGAATAGCTTCTGCTACTAAATTTGAGGAGTCATAAAAATCCAAATTTTTCCCTTGCGATTTATCTATTATATCATATCCCTTTTCTATTAGATATAATTTTATAGAGTCTTTAAAATCCTTACTTTTATAATCTGACGAAATAATTATTCTCATAAAATACCTCCTACTTTAGATTTAATCTTTCTAATTGTTCTTCTGGAGCATCCATTTCCTTTAATGCTCGTATCATTAGCTTTTTATATTTATCTTCTAATTCATTATCATTAATAGGCTTTGTTTGATAATAATCTTGCGCTATATTAAACAACTTGTTCTCATTTGTATACTCTAATGCATTTTCTACATTATCAAGAATTGAAGGATTATTAATCTTTATTTTATATACAGGATAATTTGTTCTATTAATAAATCTTCCCATTTCTATTTCTTCTTGATTATCCTTACCTAAGTACTTTCTTATAGTTGTAGGAATACAAGTATACTCATAACATGGTTGATTTTCTTTATTAGGAGCTCTAAAGTATGTATATTCCCCATCTGTTATATTTACAGCTACTCCATGATATCCATACAACGCATAATCTCTTTTATACTCTTTTCCATCTACTATATTCTTCCAAGAAAATCCTTGTACATCTTTAGGGATATCTATATCAGAATAATCTAAAACTGTTGGCATAATATCTATATTTTGAGTTAATAAATTAACTCTCTCTCCAGCCATCTTTCCCTTTGGAAATCTTACTAATAATGGTATGTGAGCTAATTCATTGTACATATGCATGAAATTTTTACCAAAATAATTTCTTTCCCCTAAGAAGTATCCGTGATCTGTTGTAACTATAATCAATGTGTCATCATATAAATTTAAATCCTTTAATTTCTTAATTAACCTTCCAAAATGTTTATCTGTCATTGTAAGTAGTGCAGCATATCTTTTATTTATATACTCTAATGCATCTTCTGGTACATCTACTTCCTTATAATTAGGTATCTCAAAATAAGGCCCATCATATTTACAATCATATAGTTCCATATACTCATCAGGAACATCAAAAGGTTCATGAGGATCAAAGGTTTCTACCATTAAGAAAAAGTCATCATGATTCTTGTTATCTTCTAACCAGTCACAAGCTGCAGTAAAGGTCTTTGGAGTAGGGTATTCTTCCTCCTGTCTATCCCATTTTGTCCTATTCCATTGATACTGTCTTCTAAGTTTTCCATAATAGTCTTTAGGCATAAATGATGGATCATCTATTCTAGATATCCATGGATCACCTTCTTGTCCTCTATAAAAATCCCAAGTTGTAAATTGTTGAACATATCCCTCTCCACCTAGTCTAAAGTAATGAGGATGATCTGTTACAATGTGACTAAATACATCTTTTTCAGCTAAAACTTTAGGTAAAGTTACATCAAATGGCTCTATAGGTCCCCAAGATCTTTCTAAAAAATTAAGTCTTCCTGTAAGTATATCCCTTCTTGCTGGCATACATGGAGCAGAACCAACCCAATGATTATCAAAAGTAGTGGCTTCCTTAGAAAAGCTACTTATATTAGGGGTTTTTACCCAAGTATTTTTGTTATAGACTTCCATCATCTCTCTTTTTAAAGTATCCATTAATATTACAACTGTCCTCATTCCATATCCTCCTATCTAAAATTTTCATCATAGAGATAAATCTCGGTTCTCCCGAGATTTATCAATTTATGTTAAACGATTATTCCTAACATAGATAAAATTACAGCTATTATTAAAACTCCAAATATAATCCATACTGCATTCTTACCATTAGATTTCTTTAGTAAGTAATAACATACAACAGTAATTAATAATGGAATTAAGTTAGGCATAACCTTGTTAAGCATTTCTTGCAGCATAAGTGGATTTTCACCAGCTGCTATTTGAACTCCTAAATTTGCTTTTACAGTTGTAGCAATTAATCCTCCAACAACTATTATTCCTAATACGTTAGCCATATTTGCTAATCTATCAAATATCCCCTTACCGTTATCTTCCTTACCTAGTACTTCTATTCCTTTTGAATAACCTTTAGTTAAGCCAAAGTATTTTATTGGGAAGTATAAGCAATTAATCATTAAGAACATCATTATTGCCCCAAATATATTTCCATCTAAAGCAAAGGCTGCTCCTATAGAACCTGCAATAGGCATCCAAGTAAAGTTAAGCAAGCTATCTCCAATTCCAGCAAAAGGTCCCATTAAACTTGTTTTCATAGCAATAACTGATTCTTTTTGATCTTCCTCAGTTGTTTCTTCCATAGCAGATACTATTCCTAAGATAAATGGCATAGCTATTGGATGTGTGTTGAAATATTCTAAATGTCTTTTCATTGCATTAACTTTTTCTTCTTTTGGTTTATCCTTATATAATTTCTTCAATACTGGTTTTAGTATATATACAGTACTTAAGCTTTGCATTCTTTCATAGTTATGTGACATTTGACATAATTGTGATCTCCAAAATACCTTCATTAACTCTTTTTTAGTAATTAAATTTGACATTATAAATCCCAACCTCCTTCTACGGAATTATCAACCTCTACTGTTGAAACATTTACAGTTGTTTCTTTTTCTTTCTTAGCCATTATTAAATCGTATATTCCAGCAAAACATGCACCAATTAATGCTAATGCTAGTGTTGGAAGTCCTAAATAAGTTGTTAGTGTAAATCCTAATACTAAGAACATCCACATATTCTTTTTAAGCATCATAGTCAATAACATTGCGATACCTACTGCAGGTATTACTTTTGATGCAACTGTTAATCCATTCATAACACTTGCTGGTATAAATGCCATAATTGAATCGATTGCACTAGCTCCTAAAAATACTGCTATAAATGTTGGAAATGCTCTACTTAAAAATATAAGCCCTGCTCCCATATATTGTAGTTTATCTATTTTATCAAAATCTCCTGTTTCAGCAATTTTATCTGCCTTGTGCACTAAAGATATGCTAATAGTCTTACATAACATATCAAGTTGTTGAACTAGAAGTGAAACTGGTATTGCTATTGCTATTCCTGCGGCTTCTCCTCCACCAGATAAAATACCTATTGCTACTCCTACTACAGATCCTGAAATAACATCAGGTGGTACATAAGTCCCTACATTATTTACACCTAACCACATTAACTCCAAAGTAGCTCCAATAATAAGTCCTTGTCTTAAATCTCCTAAAATAAGTCCAGTAATAGCTCCTGCTAGTAAAGGTTTTCTAAAACCTAAGTGCGGTCCATATTGGTCCCATGCACATATGCCTGCCCATATAGCAACTAATATAGCTTTAATTAACATATACAACTCTCCCCTTTTATATTTTTTTATATAATATCTTTCATATAAATGACATCATCTTTAGGTACCATTTGTATAAATACTTCAACCCCCTTATTAATAATTTCTTTAAATGCATTTTCTTCTTCTGGCGTTACTGAAATTGATTTTGTTAATCTCTTTCTTGTTTCGTTATACCTCATACCTCCGGCATTTAACTTTGTTATTTCTAACCCACCTTTTATCACCTTCAAAACATCTGTTGAAGAAGTAAATAATAATAATGTTGCTTTTTTAATAGGATTTTTCTTAATAACTTCAATAAATTGATCTACTCCAAAAACTAAAACTCTTACTCCTGAAGGAGCTGCTAATCCTACTACTGATTTTTGAACTGGATCATTAGATACCTTGTCGTTAATAATAAGTACTTGCTCAATATTGTAATCACCAATCCAAGTTGAACACACTTGTCCATGTATAAGTCTGTCATCAATTCTAACTAATTTAATACTCACTTAAATCTCCCCCTTATTTTTTTATAAAACTATTTCGTCTTCATTTAATTTATTTAAAACCCTATCACTTATACTTATGAAAGTTTCATTATGTACTTTTTCAAGGTCTAATTTAACTTCACTTAAGGGTTTATCTCTATTTAATAATAGTTCTAATAATACTGGTAAATTAAACCCTGTATAAGCTGTTACCTTTTTACCACTTAATATTAATCTTGAAGCAGCATTACAAGGTGTTCCACCAAATATATCAGTTAATACAATTACTTCCCTCCCCTTACTTAAGGCATTATAAGAATCTTCTAATTCTTTTATAACATCTTCTAAATCTTTATCATCTGTTACTGAAATAACCTTATAATTATCTTGTTTTCCTATAATCATTTCAGCACTATCCATTGCATATTTTGCAAAGTATCCATGGCTAATTAATATAACTCCTATTTCATTCATTTCCTCATCCTCCTCTTGCCATTATTTATAGCAAATATCGTGCCAACTCTTAAAAGCTATTATTATTCAGTCCATTAATACTATTTAATACTCTTTTTCTATCATAAATACTTTTCCATAATACTATTTCAATACTCTTATAAAAAATTTATATAGTATTGCCTATTATAAATTCACTTGTTTTTTTTATTAATTGATTTTAAGATATACATATAGAGTAATTAAAACATTTACATAATTCTTAATGGCACAAAAGGAGGATTTTTATGAAAAAAAATTTAAGCTTGATGATTAAACCTTCTTCAAGTAAATGCAACTTAAAATGCAAATATTGTTTTTATAATTCTATATCTGATGCTAGAGAGATTAAAGATTATGGATTTATGAAGGAAGATACAGTAAAAAAAATATTAGATAGAATTTTTGAATATTGCAATGGTGGTAATTGTTCAATAGCCTTTCAAGGTGGTGAACCATTACTTGTGGGAATAACCTTCTATAAAGAACTTATTGACTATATAAAAGCAAATAATAGCAATGGTACAAGCTTCTCCTTTGCATTACAAACTAATGGAACACTTATTAATAATGAATGGGCAAAGTTTTTTAATGAAAATAATTTTCTAATAGGTGTATCCTTAGATGGAAATAAAGATTTGCATAATTTAAATAGAGTAGATTATTTAAATAATGAGTCTTTTAATAGAGTTATGAAGGGCATACATATACTAGAAGAGTATAATGTAGAATATAATATACTAACAGTTATTACTTCTGCTTTATGTAAAAAGATAGATTCCACATATAAATTTTATAAAAAGAATAATTTTAATTATCTGCAATTTATTCCTTGCTTAGAACCATTAGAAAACTCTGATATGAATCTAAGTAGCTTCTCCTTAACCCCTTCTCAATATGGTGATTTTCTAATTAAACTTTTTGATCTTTGGTACAATGATATTTTATCTGATAGATATACAAGTATAAGATTATTTGATAATATTTTAGGATTATTCTTTAAGCAAGATTATGAAGCCTGTGAAATGAGAGGAATATGCTCATGTCAGCATATTATAGAAAGTAATGGAGAGGTTTATCCTTGTGACTTTTACACCTATGAATCTTATAGTATCGGAAATATATTAGATAACTCCTTTGAAGATATTCATAAAAATAAAAACACATTAGAATTTATAAATTCATCAAAAAACATAAATGATAAGTGTAAAAATTGTGCTTATTTCACTTTTTGTAGAGGTGGTTGCAGAAGGCATAGAGAAAATCAAAAAGATAACTTAAATTACTTCTGTGAGTCATATTATAAATTTTACTCATATTCCTTAGATAAATTCAAAAAAATAGCAATTAAAATTCAAAGAGATAATTTTAGGAGTTGATATAGTTGTTACGTATTGAAATGATAAAAAATTATATTTACAGATTCTGTTGTAATTTAACCTCCGAAGATATAATAAACAATCCTTATATAGGTATTTCATCCTTAGATTTGGCAGAAAATTTAGATATATTAAGAAATAATGCATCTTCTGACTTAAATAAATTACATAAAGAGGGCATTCTTATTAAGATAAAAGGCAAGCCAACAAAATACTTTTATAAAGATCATTTAGAACAATTATTTAACATAAATTTATTTGATTCATCAATTGAATGCTTATCTTTAATGGAATTAATTAATTATGAAGAAAATAATATTAAACCTTCTCCTATATTACAAAAAAATGATGATAAAGATCCCTTTAATAAATTAATTGGTGCAAATAGTAGCCTTGCTCCAATTATTAAATTAGCTAAATCATCTATTCTATACCCTGGTGGACTTCACACATTACTTCTAGGAGAATCTGGAGTAGGTAAAAGTCTTTTTGCAGAACTTATGTATGAATATGGATTAATTAACAATATTTTTTCAAAAGATTCTTCATTTGTTGTTTTTAACTGTGCAGATTATGCAAATAATCCAAATTTACTAGTATCTCAACTTTTTGGTTCTGTAAAAGGTGCATATACTGGTGCTGAGTCTGATAAAAAAGGTTTAATAGAAGAAGCTAATAATGGAGTTTTATTTTTAGATGAAATTCATAGGCTACCACCAGAAGGACAAGAAATGCTTTTCTTATATATAGATAAAAAGAAGTTTAGACGACTTGGAGAGGTATCTTCAGAAAGGACTTCTAATGTGCTAATAATTGCTGCAACTACTGAAAATCCAAATTCCATGTTATTAACAACCTTTATAAGAAGAATTCCTTCAATAGTAAAAATTCCAAATCTAAATGATAGGAGTTTAAACGAAAAACTTATGTTAATAACATCTCTTTATGATAATGAAGCTAAAAAAGTTAATATGCCTATAATTGCTTCAAAAGAATGTCTATCAGACTTAATACTTTATAATCCTAAAGGAAATATAGGACAGCTATCTAGTGATATTCAGCTTTCAGTTGCACGAGCTTATCTTGATAGTAAGATGAATAATCTAGACAAGCTATATATAACTAAAGACTCGCTACCATTATATACTAGTAATTCACTTACTAATATAAATATCTCAACTAGACAAAAGGTAGAATTACTTCTAGATAGAGATGAATATAAATTTTTACCTAAACTAAATTTTAAGAAAAAAATTACTACTCCATCCTATGATTTTATAAAATTCTTTAATTCTCAATTAGAAGAAAATAAAGATATAAAAAAAGCCTTTTCTGATTATACTCAATTAATAGCTAAAAGTTTTGCATTAGAAAATATATTTCCTGATTTTATAGATGATGAAATATCTGAAATAGTGTCTACATTATCTGATGTATTATATGAAGATTTAAACTTAATTATTGATAAAAGCTCCTATATAGCATTAGCATTGTATCTTAAAAACTTAAAAGATTGTGATAGTATTACTTGCCACTCATCTCCTTCTAGTATTGAATTAAGTGAAATACCTTCTGAAATACAAAATATATCTAAAAAACTTATAAAAATATTAGAAGGAAGATTTAATATTTATTGTCCACCATCAGAGTTAAATAACCTTATGATAATAATAGATTCATTGAAAACAAAGGAAGTTTTTGAACCTGTAGGAGTAATGATTGTTGCACATGGGGATTCAATAGCTAGTGATATTGCAAAAGTTGCCAATGATTTACTTAGTATTAACTTTGCTTTATCTGTAAATATGCCTCTTAGTGAAAACCCAAACAATATGTTACCTTTAATAATAGACAATTTAAAAAATAAAAGTTTCAAAAGAGGATTAATTCTTTTTGCAGATATGGGTTCCTTAACTAATCTAGATGAAACAATAAAAAAAGAAACTGGTATAAATGTAGTAACATTACAATCAATAAATATTCTTTTAGTTATAGAAGCTATAAGAAAATCAATATTTTTAAAGAATGATTTAGAAGATATCTTACGTGATTTATTATGTGCAAACAATAAGCTTAATTATTTCTTTAATAAAAAAATAGAAAATTATCTTTCTATAAACAAAAAAAATGTTATTTATACTGTTTGTAATTCTGGCGAAGGTATTGCAAATTACTTAAAGAATAGCATAGAGGATTTATTAAAAACTTATAATATTTTTAATGTTGAAATAATCCCTTTAAATATAGAAAATAAAAAAAAGCTACGAGATATTATTAAACAAACTTCAGTAGATAAAAGGTCTCTTGCAATAATAGGTAGTATAAATCCAGAAAATAGTGAAATTCCATTTATATCTCTTGAAGATATTCTTCTTCATTCTGGAATTAACAAACTTTTAAATATCCTAGGAATAAATGAAGAAATTTCAACCAACAAAATGGTAAAAACTATAACAAAGGATATAACTATTAATATTACTTGTGATGCTGTTAATAAATATTTAACTATTCTTTCTGGCGATAAAATAAAATCTCCTATACTTAATTTCATTAATACTATAGAAACTGAATTAAATATAATTATGACTAACTCTAGTCTTAGTAAAATATTTATTCATATTTCATGCTTAATAGAAAGAATTTTACTTAAGGACTTTATTTTAACATCTAATGAAGAAATATCTTCTTACAAAAAAAGAAATGAAAAATATATTTCTTTAATTGAAAAAGCATTAACTTCAATTATAGATACCTTTAATATATCAATTCCTGAAAATGAATTGTATTTTATATGTGAAATCGTAAAAGAAGCTGAAAAACAAAGTAAATAAAAGCTCGGATTAACCGAGCTTTTCAATTTATCTATTAAGTTTTAATTCTTACTTATTAGCTATTATATATTATTTACTTCTTCTCTTAACTAATTCATATAATGTATGAACTGGAGCTCCTGTTCCACCCTTAACTCCTAAATCGCTATTTGTTGAAGTCCAAGCTGTTCCAGCTATATCTAGGTGTAGCCAAGGCTTATCTTGAACAAAGGCTTCTATAAATAGTCCTGCAGTTATTGTACCTGCAAATCTTCCACCACTATTCTTTAAGTCTGCTATATCAGATTTTATTAACTTCTTATAATCATCAAAAGCAGGTAACTGCCACATCTTATCTCCAGTATATTCTGAAGCTGATTTTAATTCACTATAGAATTCATCATTATTTGTAACTACTGCTGTAGTAGTTTCTCCTAAAGCAACTAAAGCCGCTCCTGTTAATGTTGCTAAATCTATAATTTCATTAACATTTTCTTTAGTAATAATATAGTGAACAGCATCTACTAAAGTTAATCTTCCTTCAGCATCTGTATTATCTACTTCTATAGTTTTACCAGCCATAGAGCCTATTACTTCACCAGGTTTATATGCATCTCCAGAAATTAAGTTTTCACAAGCTGCTATAACTCCAACTACATTAATTTTTAATCCCATCTTAGCAATTGTTGACATTGCGCCTATAACTGAAGCTGCACCACCCATGTCTGATTTCATGTCTTTCATACTATTGCTTGGTTTAATTGAATATCCACCTGAATCATAAGTTAATCCCTTACCTACAAGTCCAAGAACAGTTTCTTTATTATCCTTGTCTCCAAAGTATCTCATAACTATAAGCTTAGGTTCTTTAGAAGATCCCTTTGCAACATTATAAAAAGCTTCCATTTTTAAAGCTTTTATTTCTTCAACTCCGTGAACTTCTACTTCAAAGCCACTTTCCTTACCAACATTTACTGCTGCTTCTGCTAAAGTTTCAGGATAAATAACATTTGATGGCTCATTAACTAAATCTCTTGCAATTATAATTCCATTAGCAATTTCAATACCTTCATTTATTGCATCTTCAATTTCTTTAGTAGATTCTTTTATTCCACATCTAGAAATTGAAATATTTAATTCCTTTTCCTCCTTAGCATCAGTCTTATACTTATTAAAAGTATAATTAGCTAATTTTGCAGAAGTTGCCATTGCCTTAATTAATTCTTCAAGTTTTATATTTTCAGTATGAGGAACTCTTAAGAATATATTTGTAAGACCTAATGCCTTTATCTTCTTAACTCCCTTTCCGGTAGCTTCTCTAACTTTATCTAAGTTTAAGTCTTCTTCCTTTCCTAAACCAACTAATACTACTGTTTGAATAGTATCATTAGCTGACTTAGTGAAAGTATAAACTTCTCCATTCTTTCCACTAAATAATTCTCTTTCTTCTGCAAACTTTATATTTTTATTTAACTCTTCATTTGATACTTGTAATTTGCCTTCTAATAAATAAACAACTAAAGCATCTGCTGTTGAACAAGTTAAACTTCTATAATTTATATTCATCTAATCACCTCGTTTTTATGTCCTTTTACTTATAATACCACTATTAGAAATTCCGTTCAATAGATAATGATTATCATTTGTTTGAATTTTTGAAAATTTTTTATTTTTTTGTATAAAAAATTTTATTTAGTTAATAATACTAATGTAGATACAAAACCTGTTTATACAGGTCCCATCCCCCATTTATTTATAAAGCGCTTCGGCGCTTTTTTATTTTTTTTGAATATTATGTAAATATAAATTGTTAATGTTATAATTAATATATATTTTATAGAAAGGATTTAAGATATGAAAATAAAAAAATTTTTAAAAGTAACTATAGCTTTCTCATTCCTTATAACATCTATGCTAATATCTATTGGATGTTCTGGAATAAATAAAGCAGAAAAAACATTTAATAGCTTTACAGAAAAATGGGTACAAGCTGATTATTCCTCAATGTATGAAATGTTAACTACTGACTCTAAGGAATACATAACAGAAGAAGATTTTGTTTCAAGATATACTAATATTTTTACAGCAATAAATGCAAATAACCTATCTTTTGAAATTGATGGTAAAAGTATAAAAGAAGATGATGTTATTACTATACCTTTTAAATTAAATATGAATTCTATCACTGGAGATTTATCTCTTACAGACTATAAGCTTTCTTTGGTTAAAGAAGATAAGGAATATAAAATTAAATGGGATGAAAGCTTAATTTTCCCTAATATGATAAAGGATGATAAAGTTAGAGTCTCAACAGCTCAAGCAAAAAGAGGTAATATCCTTGATAGAAATGGAAAGATACTTGCAGAAGATGGAATAATTTATTCCGTAGGAATTTATCCTGCTAATTTTAATAAATCAAATATAGAAGCTAAGGTTACTGAAATTGCTAATGCATTAGATATAAGTGAAGATAATATTACTACTAAGCTTCAAGCAAATACAAATCCTGAACACTTTATCCCACTAGTAGATATACTAACCACTGATCCAAGAATAAATACATTAAAAAATAGAGATGATGATGGAATACTCCTAAAAGAAAAAATAGGTAGAATATATTATGGTGGAGAAGCCTTTGGAAGACTTATTGGATATATAGGAAGTATTACTGCTGAAGAATTAGAAGTAAATTCAGCTAAAGGTTATAATGATACAAGTCTTATTGGAAAAGCCGGTTTAGAACAAGTATATGAAGATACTCTAAGAGGTGAAGATGCTGCTGAAATTTATATAGAACGTGGAATGGAAAAAATAACTATAGCTAGTAAAGAAATTAAGAATGGAAATGATATTAAATTATCAGTAGATTATGATCTGCAAAATAAAGTCTATAGCGAAATGTCTGGAGAAAAAGGAGCAGCAACTGCTGTTAATCCTAAGACTGGAGAAGTTATAGCCATGGTAAGTGCTCCTTCCTATGATTCAAATACATTTACTACTTATATAAGTAAAACTCAAAAAGCTAAATGGGAAGAAAATAATCATGCAGATGAAATAAATAGATTCAATAAATCTTATGCTCCTGGATCAACTATGAAATTATTAACATCAATAATAGGTTTAGAAAATGGTGTTATAAATCCAACTGAAGCAAAAGACATTCAAGGCTTAAAATGGCAAAAGGATAGTTCTTGGGGTGATTATAAAGTTACTAGAGTTATAGATCCTGGTAAAGGTGTAACTCTAAAAGATGCTGCAAACTATTCAGACAATATATACTATGCTCAAGTAGCTCTAGACCTTGGAAGTGAAAAATTCATTAACGGTCTTAAAGGATTTGGTATAGGAGAAGAGTTAACCTTCGAATACCCAATGGAAGCTTCACAAATTTCTAATGATGGAGAGTTAAATAGAGACATAATTATAGCTGATACAGGATATGGACAAGGTGAAGTTATGGTAACACCACTTCATATAGCATTATTCTATAGTACCTTATCAAACGAAGGTAATATGATGCAACCTAGATTAGTTATAAGTGAAAATCCAGAAGCAAAGGTCTGGAAGGAAGGCTTAATATCACAAAATAACTTACCAATTTTAATTGATGCATTTACAGCTTCTGTTAACGATGCTGGTGCTACTCTTCCTGATGGAGCTGTTCCTGGACATAGAGTTGCTGGAAAATCAGGCACTGCCGAAATAAAGGCATCTCAAGATGATGCAAATGGAACTGAAAATGGATGGTTCGTTTCTACAGACCCAGACTCATCTAAAATTTCAATTTCTATGATAATTGAAAATGTAAAAAATAGAGGAGGTAGCCATGTTACTATACCTAAAGTAAGAAATGTTATGGAGTACTATCTTAATAGGTAAGAGTTAATATGTAATAAGTAAATAGTAATAGTTAATAGAGAATAGATTTTTAATTTTGGCTTTGTTTTAAAATATTGTTGATAATATATATAATTAATTTAAAAGACCAGTGATTCCTAAATCATTGGTCTTTAGTTCTTAAAAGTCTTCTAAACTCTTACTTCTTCTCTATTACTTAATAATAGCTTTTCCATCTTCAAATTTCTCTATTATAGCTAAAGATTCAACTCTAACGCCCATTTCCTCTAATACACTTCTTCCTTCTTGGAAGCCTTTTTCTATTACTATTCCAATACCAACTAAGTTTGCTTTTGATTGATTAATAATATCTATCATTCCCTTAGTTGCACAACCCTTAGCTAAAAAGTCGTCTATTATTAATATATTTTCACCTTCATTTAAGAATTGTTTTCCTACTCTTACCTTATAGGTTTTATTTTTAGTAAAAGAATGTACTTCTGATTCATATACTTCTTTATCTAAGTTTAAACTTTCTGTTTTCTTTGCAAATACAACTGGTACATAATCAAAGTATTGTGAAGCAATAGCAGCTATCCCAATACCTGAAGCTTCTATTGTTAGTATCTTATCTATTTTTTCTCCTTCAAATCTTTTTCTAAATTCTTTACCAACTTCATTTAAGAACTTTACATCCATTTGGTGATTTAAAAATGAATCAACCTTTAATATATTTCCTTCTCTTACTTTTCCTTTGTTCTTTATCATTTGCTTTAATAATTCCATGTATATTTCTCCTCTAACACTTAACAATATAGTATTCTAGAAGCTTGTCTCCCTATATATTCATGAATAAAGCCAAGAAATTTACATGGCAATATTTATTCTTCGTAGTTAGGATATTTACGGTTTCCTAGTAGAAACACTTGAACCATATTTTCAAGCATATACGAATACTATAATATTCTTTTTTTGATAATTATAATCTTTTAAATAAAATAAGGCAAGTTTAATAATTTAATATGATTATATTACCAGTTCTTAAGCTTTCTTTTACATCAATTATTCTTTGATTAGTTGATCCTCTAAATTTTAAACCTTCAACAGCCTTGTCTTCTTCAAATCTTCCATCAACTAATACATCTAAATTGTTAATTAAATCTTTCCATCCATTTCTTTCATCTAAATTATCAATTATATATTCAAAGGTATACCCTGTATAACTCCAAATATTTAAGTTTTTTTTCTTAAAGGCTTTAGCCATATAAGCAAACTCCTCTGCTCTTTCAAAGGGATCTCCTCCACTAAAGGTTATCCCCTTAAGCATAGGATTTTTATATACATCTTCTATAAGTTCATTTATATTTTTTTCCTCTCCTCCTGAAAAATCATGAGTTTCTGGATTAAAACATCCCTTACAATTATGATTACAGCCTTGAGAAAAGAATACCCTTCTAATTCCAGGTCCGTTTACTAAACTTTCATATGCTATTCCTGATAATCTAATAGTATCCTTCAATTATTACATCTCCCTTATTAATTTTAATCTTTTATTTTTATTTTATCACTATATGATTCAATAATCTCCTTGCTTCTGTTAAAGGATTCTACTACTCTGCTTTTCCCTTGGTTATTTAAATATAAAGCATCACTTATAGTTGCTGGAACCACTTCATAAAATAACTTATCATCTTTGCCATACCAATTAACCCATGTTGGTATATACGTTGGATACCCTATTTTCACTTCTCCTGTATCCTCATTTTTATTTATTTTAACAAAAACAATAACTCCATCTTCAGTGTAAGGGTTCTCTATTCTTTCTGTCCTTTGGCTAGACAAAAAATTCCCCATAGAATAAATAACTGAAGTTTCATGAAGACCATCTTCTGATTTAATAACATCTATGGGTTGCAGTGAATGAGGATGAGTTGCAAAAACTATATCAACTCCATTATTAGCTAAAAATTTAGCTATTTTTATTTGAGTTTCATTAGGTTCTAACTCGTATTCATCTCCCCAATGCATATAAAATATTATAGCTTCAGCTCCATCAGCCTTCATTTTATTTATCTCTTCTCTCATATTTTGAAAATCTTCTTCTAATGAATCCTCTCTAAAAGTATTCATTAAAGGATATATTTCACTAGAAATTTGAGTTCCATTTAACCCTCTAGCTCCACCTTCACAAGTCATAGTATAGCTATAAGATATAATGCCTAACTTTATTCCCTTAACATCCTTTATTATATATCTATTACTATCACTACTTGACCTTGTACCAATTATGTCAAACCCCTTATTTTCTAAAGTTTCTCTAGTTCTATAAAAACCTCTAATATCTCTATCTAATGAATGATTATTCATATTATTCACTATATCTATTCCTGCCCATTTCATTGCATCTGCTAATTCATCAGGTGCATTAAAGCTTGGATATCCAGAATATCCATAGTTCTCAATTCCTGACAATGTCCCCTCTAAATTAGATATAGTTAAATCAACATTACTTAAATAATCCTTTACATATTGTAGTGTATTTTTAAAGTCATAAGTATCACTTGCTACATCATATTGGGTTTCTAATATCTCTTTATGTATTAGAATATCTCCTGTAGCAGCTATTTCTATAGTCTTTATATTTTCATTCTTAACTTCTATAGGTTCAGCTTCTTTTGCTATAGTTTCTTTTACCTCTTCATCTTTAAATTTATTAAAGAATCCTTCTATCTTAGGAAAATAAAATAAACTAACTATAAATATAGCTAAAAGTATTACACATAAATTAAGTATTCCTCTCTTTTTCATAAACCCTCCCTATAATATACTTTAAATCAATTATATACCAATTAATAAAATAAAAATAGCATGCAAAATAAAGAACTATTTTGCATGCCATTTATATAAAATTTACCCTTTTATCTTAACATAATTTAATCTTCCGCCTGCTTTTATTACATCTATCTCTTTTTCTGTTAAATTAATATATGCACTAAAGAAACTTCCATTAGTTACATTTTTAATTATAGCTTTACCATTAACTAAAGCAGATTGAACATCAGCTATTACAAGTTCATCTAAAAGTCCAACCTTATCATAATCTACCTCTGCTTCAAACTCCATTGGTATAATACCATTATTAATAAGATTTGCTTTGTGAATTCTTGCAAAAGATTTAGCAATTACAGCCTTAACTCCTAAATATAATGGTGCAAGGGCTGCATGTTCTCTGCTAGATCCTTGTCCATAATTATTCCCTGCTACTATTATACCACCATTATTTTCTTTTGCACGCTTAGGGAACTCCTCATCAACTGTATTAAAACAATATTCAGATAAATAAGGAATATTAGATCTAAATGGCAATAACTTAGAGTTAGAAGGCATAATATGATCTGTAGTGATATTATCTCCTACTTTTATTAATACTTTTCCTTCTAAATTATCTCCTAATGGCTTATTTACTGGGAATGGTTTTATATTAGGTCCTCTTACTACTTCTACATCTTTTCCATTCTCTGCTGGTTTAATTATCATTGAATCATCTATTAAAAATTCTTTAGGCATTTCAACTGAAATATCTATATCACATTCTCTAGGGTCTGTTAATACACCATTTATAGCAGAAACTGCTGCTGTTTCTGGACTTACTAAATAAACTTTAGCTGTTAGTGTTCCACTTCTTCCATAGAAATTTCTATTAAATGTTCTTAAGGATACACCTTCAGTTCCAGGTGCCTGTCCCATACCTATACATGGTCCACAGGAATTTTCTAGTATTCTAGCTCCTGCACTTATTATATCACCTAGTGCTCCATTTCTAGCTATCATCTCCATAACTTGCCTTGAACCTGGTGCTATAACTAAGCTTACATCATTATGGACTTTTTTGCCCTTTAATATTTTTGCTACCTTCATTAAATCTTCATAAGAAGAATTTGTACAACTTCCTATAGCTACTTGATCTACTTTTATTTTACCAATGCTTTCTACTTCTTCAACATTATCTGGACTATGTGGCTTAGCAGCTAAAGGCTTAAGTTCATTTAAATCTATTGTTATTTCTTCATCATAAACTGCATCTTCATCTGGTTTAAATTCTATCCAGTCTTCTTCTCTGCCTTGTGCCTTGAAATATTCTAGTGTTTTTTCATCACTTGGGAATATTGAAGTAGTTGCTCCAAGTTCTGCACCCATATTAGTTATTGTTGCTCTTTCAGGCACAGATAAAGTCTTAACACCTTCTCCTGCATATTCGAAAACTCTAGATACTCCACCTTTAACTGTTAATCTTCTTAAAACTTCAAGGATAATATCTTTTGCTGCTACCATAGGCTGCAAACTTCCAACTAAATTAATTTTACATACCTTAGGAGTGCTTATATAATATGCTCCTCCTCCCATAGCTAGTGCAACATCTAATCCACCTGCTCCCATGGCAAGCATACCTACTCCTCCTGCTGTTGGAGTATGGCTATCTGAACCTATAAGGGTATATCCTGGAACTGAAAATCTTTCTAAGAATACTTGGTGACAAATTCCGTTGCCTGGTTTTGAAAAATAAACTCCATATTTTGATGCTACAGTTTGGATAAACTTATGGTCATCAGCATTCTCAAAACCTTGTTGTAGCATATTATGATCTATAAATGCTACAGATTTTTTAGTTTTTACTTTATCTATTCCCATAGCTTCTAACTGCAAATAAGCCATAGTTCCTGTAGAATCTTGTGTTAATGTTCTATCTATTTTTATTCCTATTTCTTTTCCTGTTTCAATTACGCCTTCAACTAAATGACTTTTTAATATTTTATATACTAAGTTGTCCCCCATCATTTATTGCCCCCTTTTCTAATTTACACTTTCATCTTTTAATCTTAAGTATTCCTTATATATCTGTACTAACTCCTTATCAAATAAACTTCTCTTTAATCTTACAGAAGTTGCTCTTACCATTTGAAGAATTCCTTGTGCTGTATTATCATCTAATTCTATTCCATATTCTCTGAATTTATTAACAATTCCAGCCTTTCCTGAATGCTTTCCTATAACTATTTGCCTTTCAAGTCCAACTACTCCTGGATCAAAAGCTTCATAATTCTTTGGATTTTTAATTGCCCCATCAGCATGAATTCCTGATTCATGTGCAAACATATTATTTCCAACTATTGCTTTCCATGATGGAAGTATTCTTCCTGACGCTCTAGATACATATTCTGAAACCTCTCTAAACATAGTAGTATTTATATTTCCTTCGTATCCATATAAAAACATTAGAGACATTAAAACTTCCTCTAAAGCAGCATTACCAGCTCTTTCACCTAATCCATTAACAGTAACTCCTACATGAGATGCACCACCGACAACACCTGCTACTGCATTTGCTGTTGCCATACCAAAGTCATCATGGGTATGCATTTCTATATCGAATTTAGTCTTTTCATAAATATACTTTATATCATTGCATATCTTAAAAGGCTCCATTATTCCAACGGTATCACAATATCTAAATCTATCTGCTCCTGCCTGTTTTGCTGCTTCTATAAATTGTACTAAGAAATCTCTATCAGCTCTTGATGCATCTTCTCCATTTACAGAAACATATAGCCCATTTTTCTTAGCAAACTCTACAGACTTCACCATATTTTCTAATACCCACTCTCTAGATGTTTTAAGTTTGTGTTTAATATGAATATCAGATACTGAAATAGATATAGCTACAGCGTCTACTCCACAGTCTATTGATTCTTCTATATCTTTGATTACAGCCCTATTCCATGCCATAATACTTGATTTTAAATTTCTCTTTACAATTTTTTTAATAGCTTCCTTTTCGTCTCCTCCCATAGTAGGGATACCAACTTCAAGTTGATCGACACCAAGTTCACTTAACAAACTAGCTATTGCTACCTTCTCATCGTTTGCAAAAACAACTCCTGCTGTTTGTTCTCCATCTCTTAATGTGGTGTCTACTATAACTATTTCTCTGCCATTTTTTATATTACTGACTGACATAACTTTCCCCCTTCAAAAATTTATTACTTTTTAAATATTTGCCCCAATTGAAAATTCAGTTTTTTCTAAAAATTATTAAAATAATTTTATCATATATACCAATTCCAAACAATAAAAATCCTTCTTATTTTTATAAAAATTGCAAGTTTTTTTTGAATTATTTCACTTTTATACTCCAAAGTAATTTTTTTCATGGATTTTTCAGTTTTTTGTGCAATAATTTTAAAAAATCCTGCATTATAAAAAGAAGCTGCTTAAGCAGCTCCTTCACATTTATGAATTAAACTACACTATAATTTTGTTTTTTACTAGAATGAGATATTCTATCAGCTCTTTCTTCATACTTTCCTGGTCCAAACCTCTCATCAAGACTTAGGTATCCAGTAACTCTTGAAACTCCTTGAATATCTTCACTTCCACAATTACAACACTTTCTTTCGTTACTATTTAAATACTCTCCACAATTCTTGCAATATCTTATATGAAAATTAATTCCTAAATAACTTATATTAGTATTCTTATATGCATAATTTAATATATCCATTATAACTTCTCCAGATGGTCTATCATCCACTTCTATATAACTTATATGGCCAGCATTACAAAGCTTATGATAAGGTGCTTCTATATCTATTTTATCTTTTATTGATATTGGATACTTTACAGGAATATGAAAACTATTTGTATAGTAATCTTTATCTGTAACTCCTTGTATTATTCCAAATATCTTCTTATCTTGTTTTATAAACTTTCCTGAAAGGCCTTCTGCTGGAGTAGCATAACAGCTCCAATTTAATTTTGTTTCTTCAGTTATTCTATCTGTAAAGCTTCTAATATAAGTAACTATTTTTACTCCTAATTCTCTTGCTTCTAGACTTTCACCATGATGATGTCCAGTCAAAGCTACTAATGTTTCTGCAAGTCCTATAAATCCAATGCCCCATGTACCTTGCTTTAATATTGGTTCAATAGAATCCTCTTGAGATAATCCTTCAGATCCTTTTAGTAATCCTTGCCCTGCTACAAATGGTAAATCCTTAACCCTAAGTTTCTTCAAAACACTATACCTATGTAATAGTGATTCTTTTGCTAATTCTAACCTTTTATCTAATATATCAAAAAACTCTTCTATACTTCCCTTTGACTGTAAGCCAATTCTAGGTAAATTAATAGTTACAGGTGCAATATTACCTCTGCCTTTACATCCTGGTTCACCATTAACATTCTTCATCAAATAAGTTCTGCATCCCATGGTCGCTGGCATATATCCAGCATCATAAAATTCCTTATTAAAATCTGCATCTATATTCATAAATGTAGGATTCATTCTTTTAGCAGCTACTTCACAAGCTAATTGATATAAATAGTGGTATCTATCTTCAGGCTCTCTATTGACTCCTTCTTTAACTCTAAATATTATATTGGGAAAAATAGGTTGTTCCCCTTTTCCTAACCCCTTTTCATATTCTTTCAAAAACACTTCACAAATTAGTGCAGCATCATCGGAATTAGGAATTCCTAAATTAATAGAACTAAAAGGTACTTGAGAACCAGCTCTTGAATGCATAGTATTTAAATTATAAACTATACCTTGCATAGCTTGATGTACTCTATCCTTAAGCTTTTTTTCAGTTATAGCTTCAATCTTTTTATCATCAATCCCTAATTCAATAAGCTCATCCCTTATTTCTTTTCTAGTCGGCTCAATAAACACACCTAAATCGTTATCAAAATCGGCATGGGACTGCCCCCCAAACATATCATTTTGAGAAGATTGAAGTAATATGCAAGAAAGTTCTGCAGCTGTTTCAATCCTTTTTGGTTTTTTAATAGTTCCATATCCTGTATTAAAACCTCTTTCTAGTACTTCCTTAGTTGGTATATGAAGGCAGTTAATAGTTAAGTTATAGCTATCTAAATCATGAAAATATAAATCCCCATTTTCATGAGCTTTAGCTAATTCTTTTGGCATCATTGATAAATTATGCCATTTATTAGATTCAGATGCTATTCTTAATAGCTTAGAACTAAAATTATTACCTACATTAGATGACGATAGGTAAGCTGTTGATATTATCTCTGGCTTTTCCCCCGTCTCACACCGTACGTGCAACTTTCACTGCATACGGCGTTCCGGCATTATTAGCCTATATAATTAGTATAATTAGTTTAAAATAGTCTTAGTTTTCTAAATGGTTATAGGTTTTCTGTTTATAAGCATACTTCGTAGCTTATTGATTTTATCAAGCATTTCTTTGGTTGGTTTTATCTTATCTAAATATTCAAGTATAGTTTTATCCTTTGTGGCGTGTATAAGTTTGTGAATATCCCGAGTAATCAGCATAAGGTTTGCATATTCATCATTTCCACCTTGTTTTCTTGGTAGTTTATGATGTACTTCCATATTACCAATACTAAGTTTTTCCTTACTTACAGCACACACGCCTTTTTGGGCTGTATATAGTGATATTCTGTTATCATTATATTCTGTACTTGCATTTATAATAGGATTTTCCATTATATATCTTAAGATTTTTGTATCTACATATTTCAGTTCTTCGTGGATTAATTCTCTTCCCTTTTTGGTGTAGTTTGATATTTCCTGCTTAAAGGCGTATGGAATACTAAATTTTACTCCTAATATTGGGAAGAGTGCAACTTTACCAACATAGTATGTTTTAAAGTTATAATCTCCGTAGAACTTTTCGTACGTTTTACTCTTAATTCCTTTAGTTGATATATATTTTTTAAGTTTCTGCTTGATATATTTGTTGACATTAAAGGCTATATCATGGAAGTCTATATTAACTAATGTGGCTATTTTATAATAATTATGAATTCCTAATAGAGTGGAATTGTATTTGTTAGCCTCATTTGTATTAGGGGCTTTTGCAATCCAATTCACCTTATCTTTGAGTTTTTTGGTGATATTCTCTTTCGATTTATCACTAATTCTTGATTGAGTCATCCACTTATTTTTTTTTAAGCGAACTTTCAATTTAAATCCTAAGAATTCAGTATAGTTTTTTCTAAGATTGGTTACTTTTGATTTTTTTGGACTTATTTCTAAGTCCAATCTATCTTTTAACCAATTTTTAACTGCCACAAAAACCTTTTGAGCTGTTTTAGCATCTTTACACATGATTTTAAAATCATCTGCGTATCTGACTATAAACATTTGTTTTAGGTTTGTTTTCTTTAAGGCTTTATATCTTCCTCCTCTGGAGGTTAATATTTTCCCATTTCTCACAGACTTCATAGTAAAATTAGTTTCCCATTGATTACTTATCCACCAATCTAATTCATTTAGGACTATGTTTGCTAATAACGGACTAAGTATTCCTCCTTGTGGAGTTCCCTTTGTTGGGATACCCTCTCCTTTTATTTCTGCTTTTAACATTTTACTGATTATTGCTATTAAATTTTTGTCCCTTATTCCTAAAGTCCATATTTGTTTTAATAGCTTTGCATGATTTACGTTATCAAAGAAACCTTTGATATCTATATCAACTGCATAATGAAACCCTGAGTTATTCATAAGTCCTTCTACTCTTTTAATAGCATGATGAGTGTTTCTATTAGGTCTAAATCCATAGCTATGAGGATGGAACTTTGCTTCACATATAGGTTCAAGTATTTGTAAAATGCTTTGTTGTATAATCCTATCTGTTATAGTGGGTATGCCTAACGATCTTGTTTTCCCGTTGGCTTTTGGTATAAGTTTCCGTCTAACTGGCATTGGCTTATAGTCGGCAAAGCTACGTTGTATATCAGATACAAACTTTGCACTATTATTTTCTCCTAAGTCAATTATATTAGCCGGGTCTACTCTGGGTGTTTTACTACCTTTATTCTTTTTAATATTTCGATATGCTAATAATATGTTATTTTGGGAACATATTATTGGCATAAGGTCATTGAATATTTTCTTTTCACTACTTTTGTTATATAATTCATCAAAAATATCTTGCATGTCATAATATTCATTGTGCCTTAATTTACTTTTTACTTTTAAACCATTTGTTTTACTTTTGACTACCATTAGTCAGTCTAATCCTCCGTTTTATAATATAAAACTTCCATGATTAGCCTTCTTTTAGTCTTAACAGAACCTAATTATTTTACTAATTGTTTAATTTCTTAATACTAATAATGCTTAGTGGCTATCCCTCCACAGTTTATTATCACTGCTTCATAGGTACTATGCCACCACTCTCACTAACATTTAAATAAAGTTATAGCTTAAAGCCTTTCCTTTATACCACTTCACAGGATTGTAGTCCTCCATGTTAGTTAGCTTTCCAAGTTCCTTTTGCGTATATCTTTACATATATATCCGTAGGTGCTTCCTCTGAGCCTGTATGCTTGATTTCGCCTTTAACGAAATATGGTATTTCATAACAACGATTCTTACTTTACCACACATACGACAAACTTAGTTGTCACATACATTTCTGCATGTTCCGAGTATAGACTCGTACATTCGGAAGTTCGTCAGTTTGCTCTGTATCGCAAACATTCTCACCATAGATATTTTATAGACACCATAGGTATCACAGACACAACTCACCTCTGAGTCGGTTTCGAGTAATATTTAAAGTTCTTCAAATATTCTTTCGGTCTGCTGTCCCCAGCTCTTCACCTTGCTACCAATTCCTTACCTTCTACAACAGGTAAGACACCGTAAGGAGTATTAGTGGTGCGTTTCAAGGCGTTACCCTATCATTCCACATCTCTACACAAAAAGTTCAATTTATATATCTTGATTTTTACATCTTTAAATATAAATTGGTTGTTATTTCTATTCTAACAACAACTTGTCGCACCATTATCTCTATCTGTCTCTATTCCTATCTTCTTAATAGCATTCATTAAATCAGATTTTATTTCTCTAATATGAGTTCTTTCTTTTCTATAGTTAGAGTAAACTATTTTAATATTTTCATATCCCATATCTACTAAAGCTCTCTCAACTATATTTTGAATTTCTTCAACTGTTATATTTATATTTTTTTCTTTTTCAATGTAATTTATTGTCTTTTGTACAATACTTAATACTTCACTTTCCCTTAACTTTTCTCCAGTCTCATGGCAAGCCTTTTTAATGGCATTTGCTATTTTAACAGAATCAAAAGGAACCTCCCTACCATCCCTTTTAACTACATATAGCATATTATATACCTCCCTAACACAATATATTGTATATTCTTAGTGTTAATTATATTACGTAGAATTATTCTTTTCAATTGATAAAAACTTAGTATTCTGTAGCTAAACAAGACCCACATGGTATAATTTTCTATATCAACCTATTTTGTTAAATTTCAGCTTTTGACAAGTCATAACTAATACCTTTCTAAACTATATCAGTATTGATAATATTAAACTATATCAGTATTGATATAGTTATTAGTTATGATATAATTAAATTATAAAAATTATGTTGATATTAGGAGGATTGTTATGCAAAAAATAGCATTAATAGTTGATAGTGCATGTGACTTATCTCTTGAAACAATAAAAGAGAAAAATATTAATTTACTTCCACTTAGGATTTCTTATTCTTATGGAGAATTTAAAGATAAAATAGATATATCTGCAGATGAAATTTATAGTAATTTAGAAAAGGAAGTTCCTAAAACTTCTCTTCCTAGTGCAGAGGATTTAGAAAACATATTAACTTCTTTAGAAGATAACGGATATACTCATGTTATTGCTATAACTATATCTAGTGGCTTATCTGGAACCTTTAATTCAATAAGATTAGCCTTAGAAGATCATCCTAAATTAACATCTCATGTTTTTGACACAAAAATTTTAGCTATGCCTGAAGGAATAGTTGCAATGGAAGTAGCTGATTTAATTAATTCTGGAAAGACTTTCGAAGAAATAGTAACAGCTATACCAAAAATAAGAAAAAATATTACTGGCTATTTTACTGTTAACACTCTAGAGTATTTAAAAAAAGGGGGACGTATCGGAAGAATAGCTGGAACTATCGGTGATATGTTAAATTTAAAACCAATTGTAACTGTTGATGAAAATGGAATTTATTATACAGTTTGTAAAGCTAGAGGTAGAAAGCAATCTATGACAAAGCTTGCTGGTTTATTAAAAGATAAGCTTGCTGAAGGGCCTTGTAAGGTTTGGGTGCTTCATGGTGGTGTTTTAGAGGAAGCCAAATTATTCTTAGAGGCTTTAAAGAATTTAGATAATATATTAAGTATAGATATTTCTCAAATTAGTCCTGCTCTAGGTGTTCATGGTGGCCCTGGCTTGCTAGGTCTTGCAATTCAAAGGGTAAATTAATATGAATGAACTTAATCTTCATTTAAGTAGTATAGAAGATATAAAGGAAGAAGAAAAAAGACTACAGCAAGAATATAAAGAAAAACTTGCTGAGCTAAAAAAAATTCAAAAAGAAAAAGAATCTGTTGGGCAAGTATTTACAAAAGGTTTGTTACCTATATATGTATTTCACATACTTAGTATTGGTCCATCAAATGGAAATGATATAGCCACTAAAATAGGTGATAGGACAAATGGTCTTTGGGTTCCAAGTACTGGTGGAATATATCCTTTGTTAAAGAAACTTGAAAAGGAAGACTATATTATTGGAAAATGGGATGATCCAAAGAAAAAATTTCAAAAAATTTATTCTTTAACCCCTAAGGGATTTAATGAATATAAAATAAGAAAAAATCTTCTAAAACAAAAAATTGAAGAATCCTTAAAGGTATTTGAAATAATTTATAAAGATTTATATAAGTAATTATTTTTGTATAAACTCTTTAAACTATGAGAAAAATAACACTATAACTTTATAGGTGGTGTTATTTTTGAAGGGTAAAATAATAGATTACAATTTTTTTGAGGCCTTTGTTGAACTAGAAGATGATACTATAGTTAAAATTCCATTAAACCAAGTATCAAATTATTTAAATATAGGAGATACAATTAATATTGATTCAAGCAGTATTAGTAGTTCTCCAAGTAATAGGCCTAAGATTATTCAAGATAAACTAGTTGATTTCTTTTAAAAAAAAGATGCTTTGATAAGCATCTTTTTATTCTGATACGCTAATTGCATTTACTGGGCAACTTGCTTCTGCATCCTTAGCTTCATCTTCATGGTCACTAGGAACATCAGGATTTTTAGCAACAGCCTTTCCGTCATCATCCATCTCAAATACTGCTTCACATATTGATGGGCATAATCCACATCCAATACATGTATCTTTATCTACGTGAGCTTTCATGCTATTTACCTTCTTTCACAATTACTTCATTATTATTGTTCCCATGAATTTTAATTTTATGTGTATTAATATAATCCTTCGAAAATTAAAGAATATAAATCATCATTAATTACATATTCTTCTGCATTACCTTCTTCTAACGCTTCTGTTAAATCAACATTAATAGGTAATTCTCCAAGTAGTGGTACTCCTAAATACTCAGCATGTTCTTCTGCTGATTTTTTACTAAATACTTTTATCTTAGTATCACAGCCAGGACAGTTAATATAAGACATATTTTCTATAACACCTCTTATAGGTAATGGCATCTTATTTGCCATTGCTATAACTTTCTTAACTATCATAGATACCATATCTTGTGGTGTTGATACTATTATAAGCTCTGTTATAGGGAAGCTTTGCATAACAGTTAAAGTTATATCTGAAGTTCCAGGTGGCATATCAATTAATAAGTAATCTAAATCCTCCCAAACAGTATCTGTATATAATTGAGTTAAAACACTACTTACTATAGGACCTCTCCAAACTACAGGATCATCTTCTTTAGGAATTAGTAAGTTCATAGATAAAACTTTTACTCCACCCTTTGATTGAACCGGATAATATTTAAAGTTATTTTCATCTATTGGTTCTATATGCGCTCTTTTATCATTTATTCCAAAGAATCTAGGCATAGATGGTCCTGTAATATCAGCATCTAATACACCTACCTTATACCCCTTTTTTCTTAATGTACTTGCTAGTATTCCTGTAACGGTAGATTTACCTACTCCACCTTTACCACTTATTACTCCTATAACATTTTTTATTACACCATATTTTGGCTTTAATTTCGCTGGCCCCTTTTGTTCAAAATTTAAAACCTTTTTAGGTTTTTCTTGATTATTTGAATTATTAAAACTTGACATAATAACCTCTCCTACCAATTTTTTTGTACATCTTTAGGAAGTTCATCTTCCTTATAGATATTAATATTCCATTCTTTATATTGATTTTCTCCAACTACATAATAATAATATTCAGTATTCTCTTTTTTATCTTCAACTGTTATATTACTCTTATATTCAGTTGTACTATGCCCTCTATTTTTTATCCTTATTATAATGTCAAAATCTTTTGCATTATTATCTATTACTTCAATATTAGGTGCTTTCTTTCTAGCCTTTTGTAAGAAATTCTCTAAATCAGTAGAGAATATATATTTTAAACAATCTACATCATCTTTAATATCTATTCCTACATTTCTATCTTTAAAGTCTACCGTCTTACTCAATTTGTCGATAATATCTAAAATTGGTTCGTAATATATATATTCAAAATCTCTTGGTTTTCTTATTATTGATAAATTTTGAAGAATTCCCTCATCAAGTCTTTTTGAAACAGTAAAATTAACTTCATCATTATAAAAATTTCCTTCATATGCTCCAACTACATAATTGTACTGTTTTACTTCATCTCCCATTTTAATTTCAAATATGTAATCTGGCTGTAAATCTGATTTAATCTCACTAACCTTAGCTTTTGATAATAGTTCATACATATTTACTATAGCCTTTTCATCTGTTACAAGAAATTTAAAAGATTTATCTCTAATACTTTGAATACTTATTTGATCCACTTGCCCAACGTTGTCAAAATAATTATTCTTATTTTTAAAACCACTTTTCCCACATGATGATAAATTAATTGATAATATAACCATTAAAGTAGTTATTAAATATTTAATTACTTTTTTCAATAACATCCTTCCCCTCTATATAAAGGTTATCCCTACAATTCATTATAATTAATTAGGAGAAGTAATTACTTCTCCTAATTATAAATAAATTATAATACTTTAATTCTTTAATAGCAAATCTTATTCAGTCCTAATTAAAACTCATTGCTATATGGTCAAAAACTATCTTTATACTTTTTTTCTCCTTACCTTCATTGTAGGAAAATTTAATTATAAGAACTTTTCCCTCTGAGTAATCTCTGATATAGTAATTACTAATAACTTTTTCATCACTTTCAGTTATAAACTTCCACTTATAAATATCTTCAATGGTTTTACTTCTAATTATATTTCCTTTTATATTATTATAAATAGCACTCATATCACTATTTACAATGGATATATTTCCATATATATCTTCTTTATTATTGAAGCTAGCAATAATATTACCTTTTTCATTATCTGTATTATCTATATCCCATCCACTTGGTAATGAAAAACTATACTTTCCCTCTCCCAACACATGTCTATTAAAACTCTCTATATTATTATTTGATATTGCAATCTTTTCTATATCTTTTATAAATAAGTTTTTCATTAATATTATAACTACCATAAGAATTGCCATTAGGATGATGGTGTAGACTTTTTTATTCATTTAATATACTCATCAGGATATATAAGTACATTTTATTTGCACCTACTTCATAGGTACAACAACTGTTGAATTTTTAAAATCATAGAACATTAACCAACATCCCATTCCATCTCTATCTTCATTAGAAACCCATGTTACAAATCCTGTCTTTCCTTCATATGGTTGTTCATCCTTGTTCTTTTCTCCTGGAATTCCATATACGATGTATCTTAAATTCCCCTCTTCATCACATTTATATCCTAACATAAAATATCTGTGATTTCTTATATAAGGATAATAGTTAAGCATTGGATAATATGCTACTGCATACCTATTATAATTAGACATATTACACATCTCATGTAAATCATTCACAGAGACCTTATACCATTTACAGAATTTTATTTCATTATATTTATTTCTGCAAACTTCAAATCCACTAGCTATACCTTCAAAGTATTCACCAACACTACCTCTAATTTTAAATTCACTATTTTTTTCTTCTAATTTTTCTTCATACTCATCAAATTTATTTTTTAAATAACCTCTATTTAAGTCTTCAATTCCATATAAATTTCCTTCCACACTACCATTAAAAGGATTTTCATTATGGTTTTCATATATAAATGGATTATCTGCATCCTCTTCCTCTTCATTTGTTTCTTTACTATCTCTAGTTTCTGTTTCGTCAATTTCTATTTCTTCTCTGATAACCGTTTCTTCAGATTCGACTTGAACTTCTTCTTTAAATTCAATTTCTTTTTCTACTTGTACAACTTCCTCTTGTTCTACTTCTCTTTCAACAACTATTTTTTCTTCTTCTAGGATATCAGTAGATTTACTTTCTTCTTCTCCCCTATGTTTACTTTTTTTCTTTTTCTCTTCCTTCTTAATGTACTCCATTTTATCCTTTGCTTTATTATGGCTACAGTCTACCATCTTATAATTTTTCCAGCCATCACCAGATTGCTCACCATTAATAAAACCACACATAACTATTATAGGAATACCATTCTTTTCTTTTCCTATTGCTGCTCCTGAAATCTTATCATAAGATATTCCAAGTCCTGCTACATTATCTAATGGATATTCCTTAGTTACTTCTGCCTTACCACCATCTGATACTGATATCTTACCTAAATTCAATATTTTCTTCATATCCTTCTTATTGCATATAGCTAAAATACAATATTCTTCTTCATCCCTTCTTAGATTTTGAGCATAAAAAGAAATCTTACATAAATTCCCCTTTGCCTCTATCTTTGAATATCCTGATAAGGTTTTGTCGTTCGAATTAGAGTAGCCTCTTTCATCCTCTTGTAAAATAATGAAATTTCTATACAACTTATTTAATTGTGACAAACCTCTAGAACCTCCATTTTACATTAATTCAATACATTATATGCTACTCATATCTAAATATGTTAAAAATAAAACTCGTGAGATTTTTGTATTTTACTCCAAATTTCTCACGAGTTTATTGTCTATCTTAATTTAAGATACTTATCAATTTTATCTGATAATATAGCAAATTCATTTATAGTTAGGGTTTCTCCCCTTCTTTTTGGATCCACATTAGCTTCTTTAAATGCTAACTCTAAACTTTCCTTGGATAACCCTATATTCTTAACTCCGTTCCAAAGAGTTTTTCTTCTCATGTTAAATGAACTTCTTATTATTTCAAAAAATAGCTTTTCATTTTCCACCTTTACTTTAGGCTCTTCTAATCTATCTAATCTAATTACAATAGAGTCAACCTTAGGCCTAGGAATAAAACATTGTGGTGGTACTTTTCTTACTATTCTAGTATTACAATAATATTGAACCAATAAAGACAATGAACCATAATCTTTATTACCTGGTTCTGCATTCATTCTTTCTGCTACTTCCTTTTGAATCATTATAGTTAATGATTTAAAATTATATTTTTCCTTTAATAACTTTACTATAATTGGAGTTGTTACATAATAAGGTAAATTAGCTACTAGCTTTACGCTCTTTTCTTCACCTATAACCTCATTAAAATTAACTTTTAAAGCATCATTATGTATTAATGTAAATTTAGGGTTATCTCCTATTTCCTGAGTTAATATAGGAATTAAATCATTATCTAACTCTATAGCAACAACTTTTTTCGCTTTATTTAATAATTGTGCCGTTAATGTTCCAACACCAGGACCTATTTCTATAACTAAATCATTTTCATCTACCTCCGCACCTGACACTATATCTCTTGGTACCGAATCATCAATTAAGAAGTTTTGCCCTAGACTTTTTGAAAACTTAAAGTTATACTTTTTTACTAATTCAGCAGTCTTTACATCTTTAATTTCCACTACTTAACCACTCCTAGATTTTTTTCTATTTTTTCTATTGCTATAATAAATTCTTCCTTGCTTATAGCATATTTATTTAATCTAATTAACATTTGATTTGCATTTCCATAACCTATCCCAAGTTCTTTTCCTAACATTAGCCTTCTCTTTTTAGAATTAATATCTCCTGTTAACTTAAAATAAAACATATCTTCTGAAGTGAAAATCTCTTCAACTATTTCCTCTGATGCCTTTGCCCTATTCAAAGCTTCAATTATTACTTCTGGAGATGCATTTTCAACTCCAATATCATCACCCTTAATTCCATCTTCTTGAGCAATATATGCATGTTTTATTCCTTTAACTCTTTTTGATATTATACTTCTTATTTTTTCACCTGCAAAATCTGGATCCGTTAATACTATTACACCTTTTCTCTTTTGAGCTTCCTTTATTCTTTCTATAACCTTAGCATTTATTCCAAAGCCTCCTACAGCTATAACTTCTGCTTCTACTGCTTGCTTAACAGCCGTAATATCATCTCTACCCTCAACTACAATAACTTCCTTTATCAAATTATTAACTTCCTTTCTCCAATATACCTATCTAATAATTTATCCTTATATATGTATTATGTCAAATTATATTAACAAAAAAGGATACCCTTTAAAGGTATCCTTTTATTTTACCATTCTCCTGGATAAGCTAAAATATAAACAGGAACATTATATTTTCTTCCCCAGCTGCTAATTGCTTCTTCGTTTGAATTAACGTATACATCAATGATATTACCTTTTATAGCTCCACCAGTGTCTGCGGCTATTGCTTTACCGTATCCCTCAACATATACTAATGATCCTAGTGGGATAACTCTTGGATCTACTGCTATAGTACTAATTCCATTTGGATCTCTTACAGGTACAGTTCCTGTTGCTGTAACCCCACCACCACTATAAGCTGTAGATTCTACATATAAAACGCTCTTATAATTTAATAGTTGCCCATCTCTACTTGCGAATGTTCTTCTTGTTCCTTGTGTAACTATTTTATTAACTGGTTCTACTACTACTTTTGAGCTTTTAACAGTTTTTGAAAATTCTTTTCCGTTTTTATATACAACTTCATAAAGAACTTCCTTTTCTCCTGCTGCTCCTTCTTGCTTAACTTCTTCAAGGCCATTATCAAGATTAGAATCTTCTTCTACAACTACATCAAAACTAATAGCTTCTGAAGCTAAATGTTTTTTTATCTCAACCTTAACTAGATTGATTTGTAAATCAGATGTAATCTTTGTATCTAATGCAGGGGTTATTTCATCTACTCCCTGATTAAATTCAATACCTTGCTCTTTAAGTTCTTCTTTTTCTACCTCTAGCATGTCTTCAATAGTGTCTTCAGCAGTATCTATTTTTGTCTTTTTATCTCCTACAGTCAACTCCACTGAAACAGCTCTTTTAATAGATATTGTATCTCCTTCAGATACATTACTATTTAAAGCTGGTTGAACTTTATCCTTAGGGTTAACTATAACCCCCTGTGAATCCAACACATCTTTAACAGTCCCTTTATATGTGACAAATGTTTCTTCTTTGCCGTCTAATTTCATCGTTATAGTCTTTCTCATATTTATGAACGTCACTGATATAATTACTACTGTAAGTAAAAAAACTATCAGCATTTTTGCCTTTGGACCGTTAGAAAAGTTATTTTTCAGGTATTTTTTTAATTTTTCTACCATCTCTACTTCCTCCCTTTGGCAAGAGCGTCTCCTGAATTATAATTGAATCTGGCGCTTTTGTCAAATTTTTACCTACTGCATAAAAAACTGTGCTTAAAAAATGCAACCTTGTGCATAATTAAATATTAAATATAAAATATAAAAATAATAGCAATTTTACAGTTGTTTATCGAAAGTAGCTTCTCTTTATAATTTCTCCTTAGTTAAAGGCCTTGTTGTAAAATTATTGTAATATCTTATAATTGTACTTTATATATCTTTTCCTATCAACCTCTTAAAATTATCATTTACAGCTAAATTAACCTCTTTAGGCTCTAATTGTCTAATTTTAGCAATTTGTTCTATTATATAAGCTATATAATCCGATTTGTTCCTTTTTCCTCTATTTGGCACTGGCGACATATATGGTGCATCTGTTTCTACTAGTATTTTCTCCATAGGAATTTTACTTACTACTTCAACAACCTTCTTAGCATTTTTGAAAGTAACCACTCCACCAATTCCTATGTAATAGCCAAGTTTTATACATTCCATTGCAAATTCTACACTTCCTGAAAAACAATGAAGTATTCCTTTCACATTTGGAAACTCCTTAAGTATTTCTAAGGTATCACTATGAGCATCTCTATCATGAATTACAACTGGTAAGTTTAACTTTTCTGCTAACTTCATTTGTCTTCTGAATACTTCTTTTTGTACTTCTTTAGAAGGATTTTCATCCCAATAGTAATCTAGCCCAATTTCACCTATTGCAAGTATCTTTTCATTTTTATTAATTAAATTTATTATTTCATTTTCTACAGTATCATTAAATTCATCTGCATTTTCTGGATGTATTCCTAGTGCTCCATAAATAAAATCATTATCTATAGTTAAATTATATGTTTTTTCTATGCTTTCATAACTTGATGCACAATTTAATATTAAAGCAACTCCATTTGATTTAATTTCACTTAAAATATTTTCTCTATCTTCATCAAAGGAGTTATCATCATAATGGGCATGTGTATCATATATTATATACTTATTTTCCATTTTTTATACCTCCAAGTTTTTTTATTTACATTTATCATTATATTACAAAAGTTTAAATTATAAACATTATTATTTAAAATACTTTAATGTTTATTCTTATAAAATCTATTATTATAAAAAATTTATTAAACAAAAAACTCCTTACGGAGTTTTAAGCTTAATTTTTATATACTTATTATTTTTTTCTATAGTTTCCTATATTATTAGCATGATCACCTATTCTTTCTAAATTACTTATTAAGTCTAGGAATACAACACTAGATGCTGCTGAACACTTTTTCTCGTTTAATCTCTTTATATTATTTTCTCTAAATCCTTTTTCTAATCTATCTATTTCTTCTTCTACTATTTCAAGTTCTTTTGGTGCATTTATATTTTTATTACTATAACTTTCTATTGCAATGTCTATTGCTTCAACAGTCTTATCAACTATTAATTTAAGCTCACTTTTCGCTGTATCTCCAAGATGAATTCCTTTACTCATCTTCTCGATTGCTAAATCTGCAATATTTTCCGCATGGTCTCCTATTCTTTCAATATCATTTATAACATGATAAGTTGAGCTAAATAGTTTAATGTCATCTTCAGGTAAATCTAATTGTGATAATTCTACTAAATAATCTGTTATGTCTTTCTCTAAAGCATTTATAATCTTTTCATTTTTATATACTTTATCTGCAGCTTCTTCACTATTTTCAGTAAATGCAGTAATTGATAGAATTACATTTTCTTTAGCTTTATGAGCCATTCTTAATGTTTCTTTAAAAACTTGTCCATTTGCTACTACTGGAGTATCTAAAAGATTTTTATCTAAATATATAGCTCCCTCTTTTTCTATTTCTCCATCACCAGGAAGTATTATATTTACCAACTTAACTAAATATGAAGATAATGGTAATAAAATTATTGTTACTGTTACATTGAATATTGTATGCGCATTTGCTACTTGTCTTGCTACATTTGCATCAGTACCTTGAATAAAGTTAATAAATGGATCTATAAATGGGAAGAAAATTATAGCACCTATTGTATTAAATAATAAATGTATTATAGCTGCCTTTTTTGCAGTTCTATTTGCTCCTAAAGATGCTAGTATTGCAGTAACACAAGTTCCAATATTACATCCTAATATTACAGGAAATGCTAGTCTCATATCTATAGATCCTGTAGTTGCTAACGCTACTAAAATACCTGTAGTTGCTGATGAACTTTGGACAATTGCTGTCATACCAAGCCCTGCAAGTAGTCCTAATAAACTATTTCCTGCAACAACAATTACAAACTCCTTAAACCAAGCCGCTTCTGAAATTGGTTTCATAGCAGTTGACATAGCACTCATTCCTAAAAAGAGAATACCAAAGCCTAAAGCTATACTTGCTAAATCTCTAACCTTTTTCTTTTTTACTATAAGTAATATTATAGCACCTACTCCAACAAATATTGGTGCAATTGCATCTAAGTCAAAAGATACCATTTGTGCTGTTATTGTGGTTCCGATATTTGCTCCCATTATTACACCAGTTGCCTGTGCTAATGTCATTAAACCGGCACTTACGAAACTAACTACCATAACTGTAGTAGCACTTGAGCTTTGAATTATTGCTGTAACTACTGCCCCTACTAAAACTCCTATGTATTTATTGCTTGTTAATCTTTCTAATATAGATTTTAGTCTTTCCCCAGCTGCATTTTCTAGTCCATCTCCCATTAGTTTCATTCCATACAAAAACATACCTAAGCCGCCAATAAGACCCGTTAAAATAGAAAAACTACTCATTAATATTTTCTCCTTGCTAAAATAATACTTTTTATTAATTTAATATTAACATTTTGTTAACAAATTTAATATACAACGATTACTTTGAAATGTAAATATTAATTATATGTTAAATTTTCTTAACATATCCCTTATTCATATTTTGTTTATTTTTTTGTCACAGTACTGTCATAATAATGATATATTATAGTACTTGTAAAGTAGTTAAAGCATTATTATTTACCCCTAAAACCATCTAATGGTCCCTAGATTAAATCATTCCCCAAAATTATTTAATCTAGGGTTTCATTTTGTGTTAATATTTTTCTTCTTTTAACCTATTAAGCTCTTCTACAGCCTTTCTTTTATCTATCTTACCGAATAAATCTTCTATTTTATTAATTTTTCCTTCTTTCTTTTCTATATAGCTCCATATAGGCTCATCTAAATTCAAAGCAACTCTAATTTTTTCACAAGTTCTTGGTATAAATGGCTCTAATAAATTTGATAAATTTATTATAAATTGTAAGGCTTCATAAGTATTTATTTCACCAGCTTCATATCCCTTATTCACTTTTTTAACTTCTGATATAATATCTAAAAGAGAATTCTTAAACTTTCCTTCTTCAATATAATCTCCTACATCAAAATATAAATTAAGGATTTCATCTTTAAACTTTTTAGATACAACTCCCTTTGGAATAGTATATTTATACTTACTCTCAATATCATTTAGGACTTTATTTATGAATCCTCCAACATTATTTACTAAATCCCTATTTACAACATTTATAAAATCTCTCCAAGTGAAATCTGTATCCTTTATCTCAGGAGAATTAATTGATAAATAATATCTAACCTCATCTACATCATAATTTTCAACAATATAATCAACCCATATTGCCCAGTTCTTAACTGATGAAAAATTTTTTCCTTCTAGCTTTAAATATTCGCTAGATACAATGCGTAAATTAGGATTTTTTATCCCAATACCAGCTAAAATTGCTGGAAATATCACTGTATGGAAGGGAATATTGTCTTTTCCATGAATAAAGTAAACTCTAGAATCTTCTCCTTGCCAATATTCTCTCCAGTCTTCCTCTTTATCTTCTAAGGCTTTCATACTAGCTGTTAAATATCCCATAACGGCTTCTATCCAAACGAATATTTTTTTATCTTCATATCCATCTATCGGAACATCTACTCCCCAATTAAAATCTCTTGTTACAGCCTTATCCCTTAGCCCTTCATCTAAATATCTATTAACTATTTTTTGTGCATTTTCTCGCCATCCCTTTTGCCTAATTAAAAGTCTTCTAACATCATTTTCAAAATTTGATAAGGAGAAAAATAAATGCTTTGTTTTCTTTTCAATAGTTTCACTACCACAAAGTTTGCACCTTTTATCTAATAATTCTTCACTATCTACTATTTCAAAACAATTTTCACATTGATCTTCAGATACTATTTCTCCACAATGAGGACATCTTCCCTCTACATACCTGTCAGATAAAAATTCATTACAATTTTCACAATAAGTTTGCTCAATTTCCTTTTCATAAATATAACCTTTATTATATAAATCAAGAATAAATTCTTTAACCTTTTCTTGATGATATTCTGAATGTGTTTTTTCAAATATATCAAAAGAAAAACCAAGACTATCGAAACATCTTTTAAACTCACTATGATATTTAATAGTTGCTTCTAAAGGCGTAATTCCCTCTTCCTTAGCCTTCATAGTTACAGGAGTACCATGACAGTCTGTCCCAGATATAAATATTACTTCATCTCCCATAAGTCTATGATACCTTGCAATAATATCACCTGGAAGTAATACTGCAATTCTTCCTAAATGTAAAGGCCCATTAGCATATGGCCATGCATTTCCTACTATTATATTCATAAAAAACCCCCTTTTTTTTAATGAAGAATGTAAAATGTAAAGTGTAAAATTAAGGAGAAAACTCAGCATAAGCTGAGTTTTATAATATTTTCATAATTTAGCTATTGCTAAATTATTTCATTAATTTTTCATTCTTCATTCTTAATTCTTAATTTATCTAACAACGCTTCCTGTTGGTAGTTCACCAGGATTTACTACTTTTAATAGGCTATCATCATCAGTAGCTGCTGCTAGTATCATTCCTTGTGATAATTCGCCTCTTAGTGTTACTGGTTTTAGATTTGCTACTAAAACTACATATTTTCCAACTAGTTCTTCTGGTTTGTAGTAGTTAGCTATTCCTGAAACCACTTGTCTTTCTTCTCCATTTAAATCTACAGTTAGTTTTAATAATTTCTTAGCTTTCTTTATTGGTTCGCATGCTAATACTTTTACTACTCTTAAATCTATTTTTTCAAAGTCTTCTATTGTTATTTCTTCTTTTATTGGAGTTATTTCTCTCTTTTCTTCTTTTTTATTAGATGCTAATTGTGCTTCTCTTAAAGCATCTAATTCTGCTAACTTTTTATCTACATCTATTCTTGGGAATAAAGCTTCTCCTTTTTGAACCTTAGTTCCAACTACTGTTCCATCAAAGCTACTTAATGATTCAAAAGTGATATTGCTTGCATTTATTTGTTCATTTATCTTCTTACTTGTATCTGGTAGGAAAGCTGATAATAATACTGAAGCAAATCTTAAGCTTTCAATTAAGTTATATAATACTGTTCCAAGTCTTTCTTTCTTTTCTTCATCCTTAGCTAATATCCACGGTGTAGTTTCGTCTATATATTTATTAGCTCTTCCTATTAAATCAAATACATATTCTAAAGCTTCTGGTATCCTTAAATGATCTATTGCATTATTAACTTTCTTAGGAGTTTCTAAAGCTAAGTTAATTAATTCATCATCAATAGCTTCTTTAACATTATTATTTGGAATTACTCCATCAAAATATTTTTCTATCATAGCTACAGTTCTAGATAGTAAGTTCCCTAAGTCATTACAAAGATCTGAATTTATTTTCTTAATAAATATTTCATTATTAAATAATCCATCTGCTCCAAATGGAATTTCTCTTAATAAATAGTATCTAACTGCATCTACTCCAAAGTTTTCAACTAAAGTTACTGGATCTACTACATTTCCTTTTGATTTAGACATCTTACCACCATCAACTAGTAACCATCCATGACCGAATACTTGCTTTGGTAGTGGTAAATCTAAAGCCATTAGCATTATTGGCCAATAAATTGTGTGGAATCTCAATATATCCTTACCAATTAAGTGAACATCTGCTGGCCAATACTTTTCGTATAACTCTTTATTGTCGCTTCCATACCCTAAAGCTGTTATATAGTTAGAAAGTGCATCTATCCAAACATAAACAACATGACCTTCATCAAAGGTAACTGGAACTCCCCAATTAAAGCTTGTTCTTGAAACACAAAGGTCTTGTAAACCTGGCTTTAAGAAGTTATTAACCATTTCATTCTTTCTTGATTCTGGTTGAATAAAATCTGGATGTGTTTCAATATAATCCATTAACTTATCAGCATATTTACTCATTTTGAAGAAATAAGCTTCTTCCTTTGACTTTTCTACTGGTCTTCCACAGTCTGGACAATTTCCATTAACTAATTGAGTTTCTGTCCAGAAGGATTCACATGGAGTACAATATAGACCTTCATAAGAAGACTTATATATATCACCATTGTCATATAATTTTTTAAATATATCTTGAACAGCTTTAATATGATAATCATCAGTAGTCCTTATGAATTTATCATAGCTTATATTCATAATCTTCCATAAATCTTTAATTCCTGCTACTATTTCATCTACATGGGCCTTTGGTGTTATTCCCTTTTCTTCAGCAATTCTTTGTATCTTCTGTCCATGCTCATCTGTACCTGTTAAAAACATTACATCATATCCTGTTAATCTCTTATATCTAGCTAAGGCATCAGCTGCTACAGTAGTATAAGTATTTCCGATATGAAGTTTAGTTGATGGGTAATAAATTGGTGTAGTAATATAATATGTCTTTTTACACATACCATTTTCCTCCTAAATAATAATCTTTTCGTTAATAATAAAAAAGCCTCTATATAGGTATATTAAAACCTACATAGAGACGTATTATACGTGTTACCACTCTAATTCATATTTATTTTGCAATAAATATCTCAGTAGGTGACATAGCATCACCTTGCAATATAACGGTTGCTCCCGTACTATCCTAGCTTTAATGCTCAGAAAGTATGCTCCAAGGCCATCTTCATAAAGCTTCATGTCACTAGCTTTCACCTAACCTAGCTCTCTTTAGACACTTTGTTCTTTACTACTCTTCTTTTCATAGCATTTAAATCATTGTTATTACTATGATATTCTATATTATTTTAAGTGTCAATTACTTTTAAATTATGACTTATCACTAAACTTCTTCTTCAAAAGATTATCTAACATCATCTTTGATAAAATTACCATGAATAAGCTTAATATTAAAATAAAAGTAAAAGAATTCTCTCCAAAAATTAATAATATTATAGCATTAACTACAAATAATAAACTTCCTATTGAACCAAATATCTTTGCTGCAAGTTTATTAGAGTATTCCCATGAAACTTTATCTTTAATTGTATATTCATTTTTATATCCAAATTTCATATCTGCATATTTTGTTGAATTTGATTCATATAATCCTCCTATAATAAATAGCCCTAAGGGAATTAACTCTGATATTAATAAATAAACCCAAAATTCCATAGTATCCTTCCTTCTATATGATAATTATACTTAACTTATTATATTATTATAATTTTAGCCTAAATATTTCTATTATCGCAATATAATTTATATTATTTTTGTATTATTAAAAATTATCTCAAGATAGACCTACATATTTTATATGATATAATTATAAAAAAAGGATTGGGGTTGATTATGTGGAAAAACTGGACTTGCCTCATATAGGATCTAGAAATATTAAAACAGGTTTATCAGTTTTAATATGTCTTATATTTTGGCCAAATTCTCTTTTTGCTGCAATTGCTGCTGTAATCTGTGTTCAAAGTACAATAGAAAATTCATTAAAAATTGGACTCAACAGACTAATAGGTACATTACTTGGAGGTGTTCTCTCATTAATGCTCCTATATATAATTAATGAATTTCATCTTCAAAAATTCTTACCTATAATAGTTGCCTTGGGAGTTTCATTAATAATATATATATGCAATATAATTAAAAAACCTTCAGCTTGTTCTATTTCTTCTATTACATTAATGGCAATATTAATTACTCAAAGCTTTAATGATCCATTAATGTACGCTATACATAGAACTGTTGAAACAGCTTTTGGAGTAACAGTAGCAATATTAATTAATAAGTATATACATCCTCCAAAAGGAAAAAATAATACCACTAATAATAACTAAAGATAAGGAGATATAATATGAAGTTTAAGTTACCAACCATTGGATTAAGAACTATAAAGACTGCTATAGCAGTATTTCTTTGTCTATTATTTTTCCCAAATGAGCCATTTTTCGCTTGTTTAACTTCTGTTTTTTGCGTTCAAGATACGGTTTCCAACTCTATTGATATGGCTATAAACAGAGGATTAGGTACAATTTTAGGAGCTGTATTGGGCCTTATATTTCTACTAATATGTAGATTTATTACTTACAATGTAAATCCATATTTTATTAGCAAATTCCTTGTTTATTTAACCATTGGAATAGGAATTATTTTAGTAATTTATTCCTGTAATTTAATTAAAAAAAATGGGGCTATAAATATATCCTGTATAGTTTTTTTAGCAGTTACTACAGCTCATGCATTTGGCCATCCAATTTACTATGCTCTTAATAGAATTGTAGAAACTCTTTTTGGAATATTTGTAGGTCTACTAGTTAATAAATTTATATCACCACCAGAAAAATAAAAGCGAAGCTTTTTATTTTTAATGCATAATGGATAATTCGTAATGACATTATGAAACAGTACCCTTTTTAATTTTACTTGAATTTATGACATTTACTTTTATGGAATTATAATACATAATTAATGTATAATATAAATATCCATTATTAATCATAGCTAGAAATGAAGTTATATTTAGAGTTATATAAATTAAAAGCATCTTAAAAAGGGGGATTTTATGATACTTGAAGAATTTGATGAAAATAAGTTGGCTGTAATTAATGCCTTTGATATTATTAATCCAATTGATGGATTTCCTAAAATTGCAGTTTCATGTTTTGCAAGAGCTACATTTAATAGATTGGTAACACAACTTAAAGGAGTTAAAATTACTTCAACTTCTATAGCAAATATGGAAATTCCTATTTATAAAGTAAATTATAATGGAATTGAAGTAGCTTTGTTTATGTCTTATGTTGGTGCACCCGGTTGTATTGCAGTAATAGAAGATATTTTTGCAATGGGAGCTGAAAAATTGATTATTTTTGGAACTTGTGGTGTATTGGACTCATCTATAGAGGATTGTTCAATAATTATTCCTAATATGGCAATTAGAGATGAAGGCACAAGTTTTCATTATTGTCCACCTTCATATGAAATAGCTGTGAATCTAAAATATACAGATATATTCACAAATATACTTGAGAATTATAAATTAAAATATCATATAGGAAAAGTATGGACTACTGATGGAATATATAGAGAAACCCGTGATAAGGTTAAATTAAGAAAATCTCAAGGATGTATCTGCGTGGATATGGAATGTTCTGCAATCGCTGCTCTTGCTCAATTTCGAGAAAAAGATATATTTCACTTTTTCTATGCAGCAGATAATTTAGATTGTGAGGAATGGGATAAAAGAAGCCTATCAAATGAGTCTAATCTACCGCAAAAGGATAAGATTGCTACACTTGCTCTAGAGTTAGCATTATGTATTGGCTCAAAATAGATCTATTGCATCCTACAAACGAATTAAAGTGACAATAATAAGATATTATCAATCTAAAATTTAAATATTAATATTAGTGTAAATTACATTTAAAAAATTTTAAGAAAGAAATTCAGCTTTCGCTGAATTTCTTGAATAACTCTTCTCTATTAGCTCTTACCTTTTCACTGACTATATTCTTCTTGTTTCATACTTTAGGAACTCTTTTTCTTCTTCATTTAAGTATGGACTTAGTTTTTCGTAGACCATGCTATGATAGTCATTTAACCAATCTTTTTCTTCTGGTGATAGCATTTCTACATTAACCCCTTCTAAATCTATTGGGCAGTAGGAAATTGTTCTAAATTTATAAAACTCTCCAAATTCTTCTGATACAAAGTCTTTTTCTACTAAAAGAGTATTTTCTGTTCTTATTCCATGTTTTCCTTCTTTATAAACTCCTGGCTCATTAGTTATAATCATTCCTGGCTCTAACGCCACTGAATTTCCTTCTGGCCTTATTCCTTGTGGACCCTCGTGAACATTTAGGAAAAATCCTACTCCATGACCTGTTCCACATTTATAATCTATTCCATAATTCCAAAGAGGTCTTCTTGCTAGTACATCTAAATTAATCCCAGTAGTTCCTCTTAAAAATTTAGCAGATGCTAATGCTATATGTCCTTTTAATACTAATGTATAATCTCTTTTTTCTTCTTCTGTAATAGGCCCTAATATGAAAGTTCTAGTAATATCAGTAGTTCCATCTAAATATTGAGCGCCTGAATCTACAAGGAACACCCCTTCTGGCTTTAATTCATATTCACTAGCTTCTGTAGCTGAATAATGCATCATTGCAGCATGATCTTTATATCCTGCTATAGTTCCAAAGCTATCTCCCTTATAATTATCTCCTTGTGCTCTAAAAGCTGTTAATCTTTCACTTGCAGATATTTCTGTTATTTTTTCTTTTCCTATATTGCTCTTTAGCCATTTAATGAACTTTACCATAGCAACTCCATCTCTCACTTGAGAAACTTCCCAATTAGCTATTTCAACTTCATTTTTTATAGCTTTTAAATTAGTTGTTACATTTAATTCTCTTATTACTTTTACTTCATTACTTAAAGAAGTAAATATTTTTGCATTTAGTTTATTTGGATCTAAGATAACTGTTCCTTTTAGCAATTTTACATCATCTTCAATTTCATTATATCCTTTAATTTCAAAACCTTCTGAATTTAACTTAGTTTTAGTTTCAGAATCAACTTTATTTTCATCTACATATATATTAGAATAATCCATTCCAACTAATACATAAGAAAGAGCTACTGGATTAAACTTAATATCATTTCCTCTAATATTACATAACCATGCTATATCATCTAATGAAGATAATATAAAATAATCAGCATTCTTTGTTTTCATATTTTTTCTAACTTGCGCTAATTTTTCACTAGCTGATTTTCCTGCATACTTTTCATCATGTAAGAAAATCTTATTGTTAGGTAATTGAGGTCTTTCCTTCCATATAGAATCTAATAAGTCATTTTTCATATTAATATTAAAATTATTATCCTTAGCTATATTTAAATAACCTTCATATTGATTTACTGAAAACACTTTTCCATCAAAGCCTAAAACTTCATTTTCTTTTACATTATCCTTTATCCACTCTTCTATTGTTGGATATCCTGGAGTTCTCATTTTCATTAGAGAAATCCCACTACCTTTAAGCTCTTTATCAGCTTGGATAAAATATCTACCATCAGTCCAAAGATAAGCATCTTCTAATCCAACTAAAAGTGTTCCCGCTGAGCCTGTGAATCCTGATACATATTCTCTTCCCTTAAAATATTCTGATACATATTCACTTTGGTGAGAGTCACTGCTTGGAATAATGTAATAATTTATGTTTTCTATTTTCATAGCTTTTCTAAGTTTTTCTAAGTTACTCATATTTTGCCCCCTATTTCTTTTTTGTTAGTGTAAAGTTTTTACACTATTTTTTTTCTATTTTTCTTTATATATCAAGGTTTCGAAAGTTTTTTTGCATAAAAA